>Ga0137390_10001393_pt1 | contig 18167 bp, 13 predicted proteins | sample 15con2h24AmetaG_FD_104937 | JGI IMG/M metagenome (GOLD analysis project Ga0137390, IMG submission 104937) | Vadose zone soil microbial communities from Angelo Coast Range Reserve, California, USA - 15con2h2.4A metaG | ecosystem: Environmental > Terrestrial > Soil > Vadose zone > Saprolite... | reverse complement strand
CTTTTTCCTGTGTGGCCGCAGAGTGGCCAACGGAGCGATTGGTGGACATAGAAGTCTCCAGAAAAGAAATATTTGAGTTGTAAGAGGGTCTCGCGGTGGGCGAGTCGCACTACTAAACAAAGAAAGTATACCAGGGTCGTAACCCGAATTTCAATTAAAAAGTGAGTTTCGGATTATAGGTCATGGAAAGCTTTTGGGGCAGAAGGATGGAAATGGGGCAGAAGCTTTGGGATTAGTCCTTGCGGGAGAAGGAGATGGCGGAGAGGACGGAGTCGTAGACGGGGCGGAGGGAGGGGAGATCGTTTTCGAGGGTGGTGAGGGTGAGGACGCCGATGGTGGAGCCGCTGCGGGCGTAGACGCGATGATAGTAAATGGACTGGCCGTCCTTGGTGCTGTAGCGGACTTCGAGGGCGACGGTTTCGGAGGAGCCGGGGATTGCCGGGGGAAGGGCGGCGTCGATTTTAGGTTCGCGTAGGTATTCGCGGAACATTTTGGTTTGCGCCTCGACGTACTGCGGGAGAGTGATGCCGGGGCCGAGAGGCTCCTCCATGGCACCAACGCTGGCGGGGAAGGCGTCTTTCACATCTTGTTGAATGCCAAGGCCTTCCTGGATTTGCCAACCGTCGGGAATGTTGTGAAAGGCCCAACTGCCGATGGCTAGGGCGGGAGGCCGACCGGGGCGCGGCGGTGGAAGCGGCACGGGTGCTGACGGTCTTGGAGCTGGGATGGCAGGGCGCGGGGAGGGGCGATCTTGGATCCCCGGCGATGGTGCGGGCGCTTCGGGCGTCTTGTAACCGCGGTCCGGCGTGAGCGCGGGAGCTAAAGCTGGAACAGCGGGCGGGCGAATGGGAGCGGGAGCTGGGCCGGGGATTTCTCTTGGGGCGGAGGCTGGCGATTGGCCGACGGCCTGCGGGCTGGGGGAAGTTGAGGGTAACTGGTCGTCGCGAACGATGCGGACGACGAAAACGGTTTGGCCGGACTTGATTTCGTCGCCGGAAGCGAGCATGGCCTCCTGAATCTTTGCGCCATTCAGATGGGTGCCGTTGGTGCTTCCTTTATCGATGACGCGGCAGCCGTTGGGGCCGCATTCCACGGCGAAGTGCACGCCGGACATGTGATTGTCGTGAGGAATGGCGAACTGGGCGCGGTCGGGGGCGCGGCCGACGCGGATAGATTGGCCGGTTGCCAGCGAAGTTTGTTTGCCAGCAAGCGGCCCCGTCTTAATTTGTAAAAGGACAGCCATTGTGGACCCCAGTGTCTCGACCAATTCAGTCTAGCAAGCGGATAGCATAAAGCAGCAAATTGCGGAAAAAAGCAAAGGCTGAGAAATCTGGGCGAAAATAGGATCACGCGGATAGTATCATCCATAGGGAAAGACAAAGGTACCGTCTGGTAAAGCCGGAGAAGAATTCACTTCGCGAATTTTCTTGTTATCTCCGGACACCGACCACTTTTCCACGCCACCTCGGTCATTGAAATAATAGAACCGCATTTTCCAAACCACACCTTCCTGTGAAAGGACGGGACTCTCGCAGTATTTTTGGAAGAGTAAGGGTCCGTCCTTCGGAGAGTGCGTAGTCCACATTTTGAGGGAGCGCTGTTGGGCTTCCCAAAAGGCAGGAGAGCCAACGAAACCGCCCGGACCCAGTGTGAAGGAGTGAATGGCGGCAGCCAGTTTGTCGGGCGGCATGGACTTCGGAAGCTCGACGTTTTCCGATTCGAACAAGCGATTGAGCGCGACGACGGTTTTGGCAACGGGAAACGGCGTAGCAACGCCATCCGAGGAAACCACGACCAGCATCTTTTTGTGGTCGATGCTCTTGAGGAGCAAGACAGAACTTTTATGAATCCAGGGGAAACTGACGGACAGGTCCTGAGCAAAGGTTTGTTCGGGTTTGCATTGCCAGATGGCCGCGGCGGCGCGTTTGGCGGATTGCTCATGTGAGTTGGTGGTTTCTTCAGGTGGCACGGCGGTGGTGGACACTCCTATCTCAAGGATTTGTGGTGACAGCCCAACCGCTGTAGCCGCGGTCTTTGAATTGCTTCTGGGACATATCAGTGTCATTGCCGCCCTTGCCATCTGCCCCAGCCGGTGGCCAAGGGTCACGGACGTCAACGGTCTTGGATCCGTCTTTGTTAGTTGTAACGCCGTCGACAACCATAAAATGGCCGCCACCGCCAGGGTTGTTGAAGTGAACGATGGCGGGATGGCCGCCCGCAGTTGCTTTTTGAAGGTCATCAATGGATAGCTGCTTTGGATCAGAAGCATTTTTGACTCCGTTCAAGTGCAGGAGATCCGTTAAGTTGCTCATATCCGTGCCGTTCACAGGATTGTAGCTGCCCGGAAAGGCTTGAGACTCATTCTGAAGAGCATTCTCTGGGACAGTGATGCCTTGCACGGTAGCGATGATCATACGAGTGGTGGCCATGCCGCATGACATGGAAGTTTCCTGCCCGAGGAGGGGAGTGACACCCGGGGTTCCGGGAGATCCCGCATCGCCGATCATCACGGTAAAGCATCCGAGGACGATTAGGCCACCGTGAGCGGTCTGGTCGGTAACTCTGGCGGCGGGCAAAGAAGAAATGAGAACGGTGGGAGAGCCTTTTACGATGACGTCGGGGGGACCGACGCAGAGGGCCATGTCCGTGACGCGAGCGGCGGGGAGAAAACCGATAAGAACGGTAGGGCAGCAGGGCGGGAGGATGGGGCCGCCCACGTGCGGAACTAACACGGTGACCATCGGGCAGACATGCATGTCGGAAACGCGAGCCGCCGGAGGCATGGATCACTTCTCCTGTGAGGGAATGAATCTCATGTGTTCTTGGCTCCACCATGCTGCTCGTCCGGTTCGTCGGGATCCTTGGGCGGGGTGGGCATGTTGACAGAAGGCGCGCCGCCGCTGTTGATCATGACCATGGTACCCATGATGGTAACGCCGGAGGCGTCGATTTTGACGAAGCCGCCTGGGCCATTAATGGAAATAAACTCGTCCACATTGATGGAGATCTTGGCGGAGTGCAAGGCCAGGCCGCCGGTCGCTTCCAGGCTATATTGCCCCTCTATTTGTTCCGAGCAACCACCTTTGACGTGAATAGAGCAATCTCCATCGATGAGCAGGCGCGAATTGCCCTCTACATGCAGATTGTCATGCTGCTTGATGTGAGATTTGCGATCATTGCCGATCTTCCTTAGCCGATCATGGCCAACGTACTCGCGAGAGTCGGCCTCGACGCTTTCGGTTTTATTGAGTTCAGCATGAAGTCGGAGCAGCTCGCTCCCTTTCTTATCCTCGAAAATGATGGAGTTGAAAGTCGAGGAAGAGCCCTTGGGAGTACTCCGGGTGATGATGCCACTTCTTGTTTGATGGTCGGGTAGCTTACACGGGGGCATATTCTTGTCGTTGTACACGCGGCCAGTTATGATTGGCTGGTCGGGGTCGCCCTCGAGAAAATCAACGATAACCTCCTGGCCAATACGGGGAATGAATATCGATCCCCAGTTGTTGCCAGCCCAAGCTTGTGAAACGCGGATAAAGGCAGAGCGCTGTTCGTCTTTGATTTCGACTTCGTTCCCGCCACGCGTGCGATTTTGAAGCCGGTCCCAATGAAAGCGAACTTTCACCCGGGCAAATTTGTCGCAGAAAATTTCCTCCCCTGTCGGACCTACAACCGTAGCTGTCTGAGAGCCCTGCATCAATGGCTTAGGAGTGACGCGAGGCGGCGAGAAGGGAACAGCGATTGGTATGCAGCTGAAGCTGTTGGAGTAGTTGTCGGCAGCGGCGCTGGCACTGCCCGAGAAGAAAGATGCCTCTGAAGCAACATGAAAGACGGAAGTAAGCAGATAGGCACCATTCTGATCGGAACGGGGGTGCTCCTGCAGTTGGAAGCTGAAGCCCGGCATCAAGGATCGGCAGATACTTCCGCCGCTCATCACCAAATGAGGAACCTCCTCAGCCTCCATATAGATATCCGTGAGAGTAACGCCTTCGTCGTGCGTATCGAATTCTCCGGGATAGTCATAGATCTCCCAGCGCGAATCACCGCCATGCTTGGCGTCGGATTCGACCTTGAGGAGAGTGCTACTTGAGTCCTGGAAGTTGAAATCGTTGAGGGTAAACTTGCCGGTGCGCACTTCCTGGCGAAGCTGCCAATTCGTGATAGCTTCGAAGCTATGAGCGGAACCGGAAGCGGTCCTCGGGGCGAACTTGATGGCATCCTTCTGGCACGCATCGATTTTGGCCTTGCCGTCAGCGACGACGAGCCTATGCCGTCCCTTCTCGTGTGTGAAATAGAAGAAGATGCCCTCTTGCTCCATAAGACGCATGAGAAAGTTGCAGGTCGTCTCGCGATACTGGACGCAGTATTCCCAAACGCGGAAGTTGGAGTTGACGACTTTCATGTCCAGGTATTTGTCCTGCTGAACGATGTGGAATACATCCTGGATGATGTCCGGAACTGCGACGTCCTCGAAGATGCGGCAATCCGACTGACGAGTGAGAAACCAGAACCAGGGCACCAAGTCAGCACGGTAAACGGCAAGGCGGTCCTCGTTCGGCAATTGAGAAAAACTACTGATGACACCGTTCCAAAAGCGCGTGGATTTTCCGTCCGCCGTATTGACACCAATAGTGACGGACTTGCCGACGATATCATCAAACTTGATGTTCTGATCGAGGGACACCAGATCCAACTGGAAGCTGAAGAGGCGAGAGATGGCTTCTTGGCCGGTAAACGAGCGAAGGAGCAGTTTATTCGGTCCGAGCGGCGTCTCGATGAAAAGAAATGTATTTTTCGGTTCGTCGGGCATGGCACAGGCCTTCCTTTACAACAGAGCTTCGAAAACCAACGGTCGAACACCGAAAGGATCCACGGGAACTCATCGATCATGGGACGGCAGTCTGCTGCGGCGCCAAATGACGAAAACCAGACTGAGCGTTGGCACAGGAACCTAAGCCCGTAATAGTGCGGTCGGCGACAGCAGCCTGGGTAAAGGTCGGACAATAGAAGATCGAATCCCGAAAACCCTTCACTGTCGCCTGAAACGTATCCGCCATTTCCTGAAGCAGCAGCAGGCCCACACCAATGCCCGCATGGCAAGCATAAACGAATATCTGGGCCTGTTTACCTGAAAATCTGCCTCTAAGATCACGCGTGAGTTGGGCATCTCCGCGCACGGCCTGAAGAGCGGCGACGTCCATGCCACCGTCAAGCGGGCTGTTCGATTGGTTGTTGTTCAGAGTAACGACTCCATTTGAGGAGTTGATCGATCCGGACATGGAAACCAGAGTGGCAATACCATGCGTGATGAGATTCACCCTTCCCAGTTGCTTCGCGGAGACACTCTGAATGGCCCCAAGGAATTCGCCAAAACTTTTCACGGTGAAGATTTTTGCTCCGGAAGCGTCCTTGTTGGCAAGCGCCAGAAAATCGGTGTCGCTGGGATTCCAGATCTTGCCGTTCAACGCCTGGACTTCTGCAGCGTCGCTCGCCCATGGCTTGGGAAACCTAGTGATAACGACAATCTCTGTGGTTCCGCCCCCGGAGGTGCCAGCAAGCTGGATGCCGCTGGTCGGACCGGGCACGGAGAAGCGTGTGGGCTTCGTGGGATCGTCAGGAGCATCATCCGCCGCGTCGTCTGCACAAAAAGGTTGAAGAGGGAAAGACCCCGGCACGCAATTCTTCCCCATAACTAAGTTACTCCTCAGTTCCTGCACTACGATATGCTTCAGAAAAATGTGAACAACAAGTTCTATGAAAGCAGTTAGCTTGAATAGTCGAATTGACGCCGAGCAAATTCATGTGAGTTATGCGTAGGCGAACGAGCCGTTGGGTGCGACGGAGACGTGGATGGCCGAGGGCTTCTGGCGGTCGGCCATGCGCGACAGGAGATAGCGGGAAATGTCGGGGAGCATGGTGTTGGTGAGGATGTTGTCGACGTTGCGGGCGCCGGACTCGACTTCAGTGCAGCGCTTGGCGACTTCGGCGACGACCTCGGGGGCGTAGGTCAGCTCGATCTTGTGATTCTCGCGGATGCGGCGTTGAATCTTGGCGAGCTTGAGAGTGACGATGGTCTTCATGGCTTCATCGCGAAGCGGGAAGAAAGGAACAGTGACGAGGCGGCCCATGAAGGCGGGCTTGAAGATTTTGTTGAGCTCGGGCTTCATAGCTTTGGCCAAGCCTTCTGCGCTGGGCGTGGTCTCCGGGTCGGCGGTGAGTTTCATCAGCAGATCCGTGCAAGCGTTGGAGGTTAGGATGATGATGGTGTTCTTGAAATCGATTTCGCGGCCTTCGCCGTCTTCCATCATGCCTTTGTCAAAGACCTGATAGAAAAGCTCGAGAACGTCGGGATGAGCCTTCTCGCATTCGTCGAGAAGAACAACGGAGTAGGGACGGCGGCGAACGGCTTCGGTGAGGACGCCGCCTTCGCCGTAGCCGACATAGCCTGGGGGCGAGCCTTTGAGGCTGGAGACGGTGTGGGCTTCCTGATACTCGGACATGTTGATGGTGATGAGATTGCGCTCGCCGCCGTAAAGCAGATCGGCGAGAGCGAGGGCGGTTTCGGTTTTGCCGACGCCGCTAGGCCCGACGAGCATGAAGACGCCGACGGGTTTGACGGGATCATCCATTCCAGCGCGGGCGGTGGAGATACGCTGCGCGATGGCTTCGAGCGCATGGTTCTGGCCAATAACGCGCTGAGCCATGAGGTCTTTCAGAGAAAGCACAGTGTTGATCTCATCCTGCTGCATCTTGCCGACGGGGATGCCAGTCCAGGCAGAGATAACTTCGCCAACGATTTGGGTGTCAACGCAAACGCGCATGAGGGGATTTTCACCCTGGAGGGCGTCGAGTTCGGCGTTGAGACGAGCCAGTTCGGAGCGCACGGCAACGGTGTCAAGGGCGGGCTGCGCGGCGCTACCGCTTCCAGCTCCGGCGGCGGCTCGCGGGGCAGCAGCGGTTTCGAGTTGTGTGCGGACCTCTCTAATTTGTCCGACGAGGCTCTGTTCCTTATCGCGGCGCTCTTGCAAGGATTTCAATTGGGCGGCAAGCGTGGTTCTTTGCCCTGCGATGGATGCGAGGCGCTCCGCGTGATCGGAGCCGACTGCGGCTTCGCGCTCGAGGACGCGCCGTTGCACGTCGAGGTCGTCCAACTGGCGGGTGGCGTCCTCGATTTGGGGAGGCGTGGCGTTTTGTCCAAGGGAGAGCCGGGCGCACGCGGTATCCAGAACGCTCACGGCCTTGTCGGGCAATTGCCTGCCAGCGAGATAACGATGGGAAAACTTGGTCGCGGACTGCACGGCCTCGTCGAGGATTCGGACGTTGTGGTGCTTTTCCAAGGAACCGACGATGCCACGGAGCATGACCATGCACTGCAGCTCAGCCGGTTCTTCAACCTTGACAACCTGAAAACGGCGAGCCAAAGCCGCGTCCTTCTCAAAATATTTCTTGTACTCCGACCAGGTGGTGGCCGCGATGGTCCGCAATTCGCCGCGGGCCAGCGCAGGCTTGAGTAAGTTGGCGGCGTCGCCCTGGCCTGCAGCACCACCAGCGCCGATCATGGTGTGCGCTTCGTCAATGAAAAGGATGATCGGCGTGGGCGAAGACTTGACCTCTTCGATCAACCCTTTCAGACGATTTTCAAATTCTCCCTTGATGCCAGCCCCGGCCTGGAGGAGGGCAAGATCGAGAGAGCGAATGGTTACGTTTTTCAGCGGTGGCGGGACGTCGCCAGCGGCGACACGCAACGCAAACCCTTCGACGACGGCAGTCTTGCCGACGCCTGCCTCGCCGGTGAGAATCGGATTGTTCTGACGGCGGCGAGTGAGAATGTCAATGATCTGGCGGATCTCGTGGTCGCGGCCGAGCACCGGATCCACCTTTCCCGCACGCGCATTGGCAGTGAGATCAACAGTGAATTGATTCAGATTTTGCGTTTTACCGCCGCCAGGAGCACCAGCCGATGCGGCAGGCCCGACGCCAGGAATATTGGCAGCTTGCGCCGTCTCTTGATCTTCAGGCGAGCCGGCGACGATAGCCCAGAAATTCTTGCGCAGCGTCTCCTCGCTGATTTTCTGGAATTCACGCGTGACTTCGCGCATCAACCGCGCGAGATCCGGTGAGGCGGCAATGGCCAGGATGCAGAAGCCGGAACGCACTTGAGCAGCGCCAAAATCAAGCGAACCGACGGTCCAAGCCTCCGAGAGCGTTTGCACCAGCGAAGGGCTGAAGACAGGCGTGCGCGCGTTGCCGGTCTTGAGCTTGTCGAGGCTGATGGTGAGATCGCTGGCGAGATACGATTTGTTGACCGCGAAATGTTTAAGGATGTGCTGCAAGTCGCTATCGGTGACCTCCAGCAATTTCATCAAGAAGTGCTCGATTTCGATGTCGTAGTGGGTTCGCGAAAGGCAGAACCCGGCCCCGGCCTCGAGCGCCGTGCGCGAAGTATCGTTGAGTTTGCCGATGAGGCCTTTCAAGTTGGAGGCCATACTGTGTCCTTCCTTTTACAAAGCCAGGATTGTGTCTTCCGGGTCCCGCCCCATCGGGCTGGAGCGAACCCAGCTGACCCATCCCAGTCTTGGAGAATCGCCGCCTTCTGAGCCTAATTCGCAGGCAGGAACTTCCGCCCGTTCGAGAACCAACTGCACCTCAAAATCGATTTCATCGTTGGAAAAAAAACGTGTCAATCCCCGGAGTGCCGGGAAAGCGGAACCGGTGGGCAGAAAATCGAGATACTGGGAAAGCGAGAGCGGTCCGAGTTTGATCCTCGCACGGGCCCCCTGGTCCCAGACTTCGTTCCCAGCCACCGCACCCATTCCGAGTTGTTCAGAAGGAGTCTCCCGGTCGCCTAAGCTGCATTCCGTAGCGGGATCGAGCCGGAACCATCCACCCAGCAATTGCTGGACTTCAACAGGAACTTCGAAATATTCATTGAGGATCAATTCCAGAGCCTTAGCCGAATGAGGACGCTGGGCAAGCATTCCCGCAAAAAAAAGAAAAGCTTCATCGGGCACGGCCTGACGTTCCTGCAAGCCCTCAGTACCCATGCCGATGAGGTCCAGCAAGAGGCGAGAGAAACGATCCAGTTCCCCGCGCTCATAGGCGATAGGGAATCGGTACTTTTCCCAAGCCTGATAAAAAAGAGAAAGGAAGCGGTGATTGAAAATGTCAAGGAAGTCCCGCAGAGTCTTGTCACCGGACCGCACACGATCGGCGATGAGGCCGGTATACCATTGCGGCAGAGCACCGACAGGCCCCACTAAACCCAAGAAATTAACGGTCATCTGGTGCGGCTTGTGCTCGTCCCATTCCAGCGATTGAATCTCGCTGGCGGGAAAGGCCAGTGAAGGATTTGCGCCGAAGTGGACGATTTCGTCAGAGGGATTTACGAATCTGCCCACTGGTTTGCGCTCCGGGAAAAGCCGCTCGAGAAGGCGCACGGCCTGGAAGAAACGGATAGCGTAAGGCTCCCGGCGGAGCCGAGCTTCGAGCTCCGACGGAACTAGCGTTTGCTTCAAAGCAGAATTGCTTGCCCCGCTCGTGGCGGCCATTGCCGTAGAGGCTCCTTTCGCTGCTGCGTCCGTGCGAGCAATTGACTAAAACTGTTGATAGAGGCGTACAATCCAAGAAAATGTTCGAGCACGCTGGCGAATAGGTAGACTCCCCCGCCGACGTACTGCTCCTCATCAAATTCGATTTCAACCTGCCTGCCGCGCACGAAGCCGATGCCATTCTCCGAAACAACACGCGCGAAGTGGCGCTGGCTCTTCAACTTCAACAAGCCAGCAATCTGCTTTTCGTGAAACGCGGATTCGCTAAAGTTGTAAAGGCGAAGGATTTCCGTCAGCGCATCCTTCCCTTCCTCCACCAGCGACAAGTAGTTCAACGACAAATGAGAGACGAGGCGCCAGAGGACACCTTTGCCAGTGGGCGGGCGCACCGTGGCCGTCGGTTTCCGCAAGGCCACGATCCGTTTCACCGCCCCTAGTCCTTCTAGTTCAAAGTCGCCGGCTTCGTTCCCGAGCGGCAAACGGTAGGGCAAATCGCGATTCGAACAGGTACAGTGAACCGTAACTGTGTCCACGTCCGGCCTCATGGGCCGTCCAGTGAGATCCATCAAAGAAAGAAAAACCTCCGTGCCTTCATCATTGCTACGCCGGGAAGGCCGCCGGCTGGCATACCAAAAGGCCTGCTGACGCTTTTCCTGGCGGGAAGAAGCATGTCGAAAACGGTAGAACGGTTCAAATTGCAGTACCTGATGAGTGTCGCGGTCCGGTGAGATGACCTCATCGATAGAGAAAATCTCCAACGCGTGTCTGCGCCGGACGTCCGGAACCACCGGATATTCGAAATCCGTTTGGTCCAGAAGAATCGGTTCCGCCGTCAGGGGAAATAGATTGATGACTGGCGAGCATCCCAGACACAAAGTCTTGGCAGATACGTTTAGTTCAAGCATTTGGCCGCGTTCGGCACGTTCGAAATTGGAGATCAAGAAGATGATTTCGACGCGCGGCCCAAAACCCGCTCTTTCCAGTACCTCCAGACCGATGAGGTCCAAAAAGAAGAATTTCTCCGGGAAGGAGAAGTACTCCTGCAAGAGCCGGTAACCCGAGAAGGAGTGCCGGGGATAAGGGAGCAGCGCTTCCTCATCTTCGAATCCAACCGGCCGCAGCGAACTAGCGGGGAGCACGACCGGCGGCTTGCGAGAGTTAGGCGCCAAGTCGCGAATCAGAATTTGAGTGGTGTTGTTGCAAAGCAATTCGTAGAGAGCGTGAACGAGACTGCTTTCGCCATTCAAATAGAAGCGCAATGAACGCAACTGCATTTTCGAAAAATCGGCATCAGGCAGGCAGTTGACCTCAACGCGCAACGCAGCCACGGCGTCCGCCGCCTTGATTGCCGGCCTCAGGCGGTCAGGCGTCAACCACTGGGCCTCCGCGATGGAGAGTGGCCAGAGGATCGTGTCATAGCACGTCCGGAACTTACAGGGGTAGCCTTCGACCGGTCTGGAATAGAGCATGGAGCCGCGCGGAATCGGCAACCCACCGGCCAGTTTGCCTTGTTCGGGATCCAGGTGAAACTGCGCGACGGTCATCGAGGGAATGGGCCGGATGTAATGAGGATATAGTACGGTCAGAAGGGCTTCGGTGATTTCCGGAAATTCGTCGTCGATTTTCAGGTGGACGCGCGCGGCCAGGAAGGCGGCGGCTTCGATTAACCGCTCCACGTGGGGATCTTCGCAGCGATTGGGTTCCAGCAGCAGGCGCGACGCGACTTTGGGATACTTTTCCGCAAATGTAGCGCCCATTTGGCGCAGATAGTTCAGCTCGCGCTCATAATATGTGAGCAATTCATCCCGCACTGGCGTCTCCCATCAACTGATATTCACCGCTGGTGAGTTCCAGTGCAGCGTCGAAAACAATGTGCTCGGGAGCGGGATCGATTCGGAGCATGCCCTCGATGACAAAACGCACCACCCGGGACACCCCGACGGCCGGCAGAACCGCCACCTTAGCGCCGGCGAGCCTGGGCTCGAACAAACGCACGGCTCTTTCGATTTCCGCGAGCAAGCGATCTTTTTCGTACAGAAAATTCTGGCCGATCTCGGTGATGTCCGGAACTCCGTAGTTGTACATGGAGCGACGTGTTTCGACGCTGGATTCCGGCAGCGGCTCGGGCGTGCAGCGAGTGTTCAGCAGGTTCTCGAGGTCACGGCGGATGGCAACTTTGAGCTGGGCCAGGGACTTGCTGTGCGTCAACGGCCCCTCCACTTTTGACTTGGGTTCGTCATCGAGCAGTCGGTCCAAGACCGAGAGCGTAACTGGCCCAAGGAGTTCGCGTTTGGTTTCGCGTTCCGCCATGCCTACCTCATGCCGGACAAGACTTGCACGGGGTCCAACCGGCAAATCTTCTGATAGATTTTCTGTTTGGCCGCCTCGTCGTAACCGAGCTTGTCCATGCAACGAAAGAGCAGCGCCAGGGGGTGCGCCAGAGCCGATGACTCTTCCCACTCCTCAAGTTTTCGCCTGTCAATCTCCTCGGCAAGCTCCGCCAAAATCGGATAGGCAATGTCTTCACGCTTGGCTGAAAGACAGAGCCCGGCCAGCTGAATCTTTCGATGAAAACGGGCGCGGCCCGAGCGTTCCTGGGCAATTTCACGGGAGAGGAGTTCGACGGCGTCCTGAATGCGTCCTGAGCGTACGGCCTGCTGGGCAAGCTCGTGCACGTCCGGTGGAGCGCTGCCATTACCGCTGGCGACAGCCGCCGCTGGGGCCGCGTGGGGCGCCACAGGAGGAGCGGGAGGCGGCGGGAGAATCTTCTGAGTGATCCAGGCTTGAGTTTCATTGTTAGCCGCTGGCGTGTCGTCGGAAAGAGATGCGGAGACTAAATCGGGATAATCCGAGAGGAGCGAGCGCAGTCCCGCGCAGACGGCAATAGCCGCGGACTCGTAGCCCAAGCCTTCGCATGCCCGAACGGTGTAGCGCTGCAGGTCAAGCCAACCCCGGCCACAGGGCAGGCCCATGGCAGCCTCGGCGGCTTCGAGCAATTCATTCCACTGACTCTCGGTGGCGAGTTTTTTAAGCATCTGCCGCGTTTCGCTGGGTGGAGAATCAAGCAGAGATGGATCCAGCGAGGAGCCGCAGGCGCGCAGTTCGCCCCAGCGCAATCCTCGCAGAACCGCGTAAGAAACAGGGTTCGCTGGAGTGGCGAGACGAAGATATCGAGCCAAACCGAGTAGGCGGCGAACCGCGTCGTCCGGATCCGCTGGCTCTTCCGAAACCGCCGCCCGCTTACGCGCAGGAGTGGCGGTCGAAGATGTTTGCCCCTCGGGGACGGCCTCATCAGGCTGCTCCGCCGGGGCCTCAGCTTCCTGTTCCTTCTCTTCCGGCGGCTTCCAAAACTCCCGGACTGCATCTTGAAGATCTTCGAGCGCTTCCTTCAAGTTCGCAAAATTGGGGGCGTCACGGCCGAACTTTTCGTCGCAAAGGGTTTCCAGCGCCTGGACTGAGACATTTGCCGACGCAAGGTCTGTCGTGAGTTGCCGGAAGAAGGACTCGCCGGTATTCCTGACGGCCTCGTCGAATTCCTCAGCGGTGCATTTCTTTTCTTCGATCGCAGCCTGGCGGGCTGCCATCTTTGCATCATTTCCCTTTGCGTCATTCTCATAGCCAACGCGGCGGGATTCTTGGAATTTGTACCAATCGAGCTTATTTTTCGTCAGCGGGACTTTGTGAACTTGATTTTCAAGCAAGGCACCTACCCACTCGATGGGGGCAGCGCGCATTTGCAAATCGTCTTCTTCGATTTCGGGATAAAGAGTGTCCCAGAAATTTTCGATAAGACCCCGCATGAGGTCGAGACCCTGAGTAAGGCCGGGGATTCTCTCTTGCACGAGGAGAGCTTCAGTCAACCAGGCGGCGATTTGCAGGTCTTTCGAGCGTTTGGAAAGAGCTTCCGTGGCGAGCTTGATGACCTGTATAAAATCAGCCTTCTTGACCGCCCGCGCCCACACATCCCTCTTGGAGGCTTCTTCGGAAAGCTGGAGCTCTTCCTCGGCCCGGCGGGCTTCGCGAATCTTGTCGTAAACAGGATCGTAGCGGAGACTCTGACCGCTAGGGTTTTCCCCCGGGATGGGGTTCAATAGACCTTCAGGTAGGGGCATGTGTATAACTTAAGAGGCCGCCTGGGCGACCACAAATTCAATGTCACGCAGTTCGAGAAGCGGCCATTCTTCCTCATCCGCGAGGAGCACTTTCTGTCCCTTGGGGACTGCATCTTCGCTCCCGTCCTCTTCCCAGGCTGTGGCTCTACCCAAACGGATCGCCGAGTCGGAGCTGCGCCAAGAGAACGGATTCAGGACCGGGAGAAGCACCTCGCCCAGTTCCCGTCCCTGGAAAGCAGCTGATGTGCGGACGACTGCTGGAAGCCAGAGGAGATCGCGCAGCCGCTTCGGCGGAGAAATGTGAATCGAAGACAACAAGGAAAACGGAATCCACATATAACTGCCAGCAACAAATATTTCCAAGTTCGCGCCAATTCGCTGATCCGAGTCCGCGAGGGCGCGAAACGTTTTTCCGTTGACCGTTCCCATCACATAGGGTGCGGCACTATCAGCCACAGGCTTGGGATACTCCTGTTTTTCGAACATCTCGTGGCGCGTTTTCTCGGCAGCCAGAGCCCCGCGATAAAAGAGGGCTCCCATTTCCGATTGCGGACCGCCCTGAGACAGGACATCCAACTGCTTTTCGGCTCGGGAATAGTCGCCAGCAAAACAGAGCAATTCGAAGAGAAAAGTGCGGCGCCTGGAATCGGTGGGGTCGTCGCGCACTTCGACAGTGAGCGCCTTGACCGCTTCATCGAGCTGCCCGGATTGGAAAAGTTGTTGAGCGGTCATAAACGGTCACCATGGAACTTCCACCAAATCGAGGACGGTAGGCAGACACATAATGGCTTGGCCGGTCATACGACCGGCCAAGCCATCCGTATGAGACAAGCCTACGCTTGAACTAAACCTTGACGTTCTTTGTAAGGTCCCAGCCAGCCTTGACTACGCCACCAAGTCCACCCTTTTCGTCCTGTGGCTTGTACTCGATTTCAATTTTCGAGAAATTGAGAGAGACACTCTCGGTCGGGAGCGAATCGCCGCCGGACCCGGAGTTCTGGATCGACGATACGATGACTTCCGAGAGAGTAACTTTCAGATACTCTTGTTGCGTTCCCCCTGCCTTCCGGCAGACCAGCGTCACCTTGGGCGTGTGCTTTCCAACCGCGCAGGCTTCGAACAATTTCGGGCTCGCCTTGTCGAAATACTTCGAAAACTGAAAATCATGCACTTGGACCTTGCCCACACCGGAGCCGCCGCCATGCCCGGCCGACCCGGGTTGCGTGGCGCCGAACGAAAAGCTCAGAAGCTCAATTTCATTCTTATGCTTGTCGTCGAGGCTCTCGCCCTCCACTCCGTCGATCTTCAGGAACATGTCCGCGTGTGTGCTCATTCCCGTCGCAAAACCAGCCATATCGTGCCTCCTCTTGAAATAAATTCAATACTTGCCCCGTCTTGATAATCCCTTTCTAAAACCTGCGTTCAAGAGACACAGGCCCCAGACTTGGAGGTCAATAGAGGGCCAAATAAAGGGAACCCAGCTACTTTGCAGCCTGCGGCAGGTCCGCCACCAACCGCAGTGAAACTGTCAGCTCGTCAAGCTGGAAGTGTGGGCGCAGGAAAGCGATGGCCCGATAGGCGCCCGGCTTGCCAGCAATCTCGGTTACCTCAACCTTGGCGTTGCGCAGCGGATACTGAGCCTTAGTTGCAGCACTGGCCTGGTCATCTTCCGTGACGTACTGCATGATCCACTTATTAAGAAACGCCTCACATTCGATGCGGGACATGAATCCGCCAATTTTGTCCCGCATGATGGACTTCAAGTAGTGAGCGAAGCGAGAGATCGCGAGCATGTAGGGAAGCTGTGAGGACAAGCGCGCGTTCGCGTTCGCTTCGGCTTTGTCGTATTTCTTCGGTTTGTTGGCGGACTGTACGCTAAAGAAAGCCGCGTAATCCGTGCCTTTGCAATGAACGAGCGGGATAAAACCCTGATCCGCTAGTTCCTTTTCGCGACGGTCGGTGATGGCGATCTCCGTGGGGCATTTCAGCGCCACGTCGCCCTCGTCGGTGTGGAAAGTGTGGGCCGGCAATCCTTCAACCAGACCGCCGCCCTCAACGCCGCGGATGGCCGCGCACCAACCATACTTCGAAAACGCATTGGTCAGTCTTGCGCCCAGGGCATAGGCGGCGTTGCCCCACAGATACTTCGAGTGATCGGAACCATCGACATTCTCTTCATAGCCAAATTCGTCCACAGGCTTGGTGTCCCTGCCATAGGGCAAGCGCATGAGAATGTGCGGCAGGGCCAGGCCCACGTACTTGGAATCGTCACTGGCGCGGAAAGACTTCCATTTTGCAAATTCGGTGCTGTCGAAAATCTTGCCGATGTCGCGCGGTTCGCCGAGCTGGGTGAAGCTTTCCAGATTCATCAGCTCAGCGGAGGCAGCCGTCAAGAAGGGGGCGTGCGCGCCGGCCGCAACCTGAGAGATTTTTTCCAGGAGCTCGATGTCCTCGGGGTGCCGGCTGAACTCATAGTCACCGATCAAGGCGCCGAAGGGTTCGCCGCCGAAGACGCCGAATTCTTCCTCATAGACTTTCTTGAACATCGTGCTCTGATCGAATTCCGCGGCGCGCTGCAAATCGCGCAGGATTTCCTTCTTGCTGACGTTGAGAAGGCGGATCTTCATTTGCGAGCTGGTCTCGCTCTGGTCCAGCAGATACTTCACGCCGCGCCAACTGGCCTCCAGCTTCTGAAATGTCGGGTGGTGTAACACCTCGTTGAGTTGCAGAGAAATCAAATGGTCGATCTGCGCGATGCGCGAGTTGATGGTAGCGTCGGCGTCGCGTGAAAGAGTCATTTCTCCCGCGACGACTTGAGAGATGAACTCCTTGACCATGTCCTTACCGCGTTCCCGGGAGCTGGTTTCCCGGCCAAACCTTCCTTCATCGATGATCTGATCCAGCAAGTTCCCTTCGGCCGCCTTTGCCCCAACAGCCTGGGCCGCTGCCTGTTCCGGCTTATTCATCGGAGGCTCCCTTGTCCTTTTCCTTGCCGAGTTCCTTCTTCAGCTTGTCGAGTTTTTCGGTGCTACCCGCAGCCTCCATCAGCAATTCATCCAGCTTGTCGTTGCCTTGCAGGGCGCCGCGCAGATCGCTCAATTTGGTCCGCAGATCCATAAGTTCTTTGAGCGGTTTCACCTGCCTGGCCACTTGCGCGGGATCGAAGTCGTCCAAACTCTTGAAATCCAGATCGACTTTTAGCTGGCCGGCATTGGGATCTTCGCTGAGTTTGTTGTCGACCGCGAAGGCCAGGTGCGGCTTGAAGCTCTCAAGCACGCTGTCAAAATTATCCGGCGTTATCTCCACGAACCGGCGGTCCTTCATACGGGCCAATGCTTCTCTCGGCTGGCCACTCAGGTCGGCCATCACTCCCATTACAAAGGGGAGTTCCTTCACCTCGATGGCGTTTCCGACCTCGACGTCGTAAGTCACATGAACGCGGGGCGGACGGACCCGCTCTAACTTCTTATGCACACTTTCTTTAGCCACGGTGTATACCTCGTAGGATCAGGCTTGGAGGGACGCTTTTGGTAATGTGGATAGCCCGATTTGTGGTTGCAAGTATCACACTAATAAAGAATCTGTCAAGCACTACGGAGTAGCCCCAACGGACTGAGAGTCCTAGCCCCTCCCGATTGCTCTGGAAAGGGCACAGGCTGTTCTTCCCGCCAGACTTGGGTCTAACACACTGCAGCGTCAGGGATCGGACTCAAGGACATCTCGAGAAACCTTGGGGACCTCAACACATCCCTCTCCCTCGGTGGGATAGTGCAATCGGGGGCCATTTCGTTTCTTTGGTCGCAATTTCTTCCGCGAACGCATAGGAGAGGCAGCCTTCTTCACACCTAGTAGTGCTGTCTCCGATACAATACGGGGGCGTTCCATGTGGGACTACGTCTTCGGAGCCCAGAACCTTACACCCTGGAAAACCTTCGACGTTCTTTGCGCCTGGGCCTTGTAGTATAGCTCTGCCCAGACCGAGATCAGAACGATGACAGACCGGTGCTTCGCATCGCGAATGGAGCAAGCGCGAGAGTATTTCAGATACGGTATCCACTCAGATGACAGCCACTTTTCCTGGGAGGCGGATGGAGGTTTGCAGTGTGATGGGCTAGGGATGACTCGGCGGGTCTGGGCCCGCGCGGCTCCAGTGAACTGAAGCGCGAGAAATACCGCTAGACCGAGCTTTGTCAAGCGAGTTGCGTGGCGGAAAATGGGAATCATTTGCCCAGCAAGTAGGCGTCTGCCGAATTCCAATGCCAAGAGAGCCTATCTGTCCGAAATTGTGCTGTCAATAGCGCAGCTAAACTGGAAGAGCCTACTCACATCGTATCCCCCTAGCGGAATTAAAGTGTGTGAGTCCGAAGAGGCGAGAGGAGATGGCCGTCCGGCTGGGGGGAGAGCCGGGCGGCGCAGGGCGACTAGAATCGTCGCGCCATGGCCGCTTCCGCTCGCTATTTCGATCTGGTGCGTGAGATGAAGAACGCTTACAACCATCGCCTTCGTTTGG
>Ga0137390_10001391_pt1 | contig 18174 bp, 23 predicted proteins | sample 15con2h24AmetaG_FD_104937 | JGI IMG/M metagenome (GOLD analysis project Ga0137390, IMG submission 104937) | Vadose zone soil microbial communities from Angelo Coast Range Reserve, California, USA - 15con2h2.4A metaG | ecosystem: Environmental > Terrestrial > Soil > Vadose zone > Saprolite... | reverse complement strand
GAATAGCACTTGGATGTGGGATGGACACACCTGTGTGAAGGTAGCCTCGCATTGGGGACATGCGCTTGTGAAAGGTTAGTCATACAGTAGCTACGCAGCCTCGAGACGATCACATACAATCCTGGTTGCGAGTGTAATTTAGTCGTCCTCTGGTGACGCTTCAGGTCAGCCTCACGCGCGAATTCCTTGTTGCACCCGTTTATTTTACAAGGCCATATGCCAGTGTCAGCCTTCTTAGAGGATTTCTTCTTCTGAGATTCTTTCTTTTCTTCAGGCTATCGAACGGGCGCATAAATGATGTCAACTGATACCCCAAGACAGAGGGGAGAGTTCGGTTGCTGCGGGAGCGGGAGCTCACCGTTGGTTTAAGCTGGGTTCTGACCATGAGAAACTGAATTCTGGATAGAACCGGGGCGCGTTTAGATGTGGCTGGCGAGACGGGGTTGCTGTGGCGGGCGAGTGGCAGTGTGGCGGCGCGCCCCTTTCTCCCATCCCTTTCAATCTCCGCATATCGGCAATATCGGCAGCATGTTGAATTAATTATACTAATTTATATTGTCCTAGGGTATCATGGCGTGCATATCTATCCTACCGTCATATCATCGCGTTTGTGCGCTCCAGTAGACCTTGCACTCTACGATTGAGGCGCTCAGCTTGGGCTTTGCGTTCTAAAACTTGGTACGTCGGGGTCTTCTTTTTCGGCATCCATGCCTTGGTGTTGCCGTCGCCGGTCTTCGTCGCAGAGAGGTCTACTACACGGGGTGTTGACGAAAATTTGATGACCTCCCTATACAGCGCCTTCGTCTCTGTTTTCAGGGAACGAACTGAGGGCACTTTGGGACTGGGCTCTATATCGGACTCATCCGTATCTGAGAGACCAGACGCGTCCAACGGCGGCGTCGGGAGTCGAGGGCTAGACTTCGGTGCTGGGAGTGGGAGCTCGCCCAGCTCCCACATCAGGTCGTGACCTTTCAGATATGAGTTTTCCATCCTCAGGAAGCGAACAGCACCCCTGAAACCTTCAAGCTGCGACGAGTTGAGAACATAATATGAGTGAGCAGAGACGAAAACAGACCTGTTCGAGGAGATGTGTCGTCTCCAAGTTGCCATCCACGCTTAGGACACTTTGCGACTGTGCTGTGGTTGCTCCGGCAACTAATACAAATTAAGCGCGTGTACCCCTCGTAAATACTATCATCCTCACCTTTTTCGGGGGCGTTTGAGGCGGCTTTGAGCTTGCTGTTTTCTTTAGCCAGGACATCAAACTCGGACTGCAACTGTTCCATCGCTTCGATGTAATACTTCTCCTGCTTTTGTGCTTTCCCTAGTAGTCCTTCCAGCTCGGTCACCGCCTCCGCTTGCTTCTTGACCGCTTCCATCCGACGCTCCATTAACTCTATCTTCACAGAGGATTCTTGGATATTCTGGTCTTTGACTTTCAATGTGCGCACAAGCCCTTGCATCTCCTCGTTCAATTGCGCGACCTTCCGCTCGGCCTCGACATTGACGGCCATGGCAGCCTTCACCTCCTCGATACGAACGATCCACGGCGCCGTCCCGGTGACTGCATCTAAAATCAGGTATAGTCCTAAGAGCAAGTTATGAGACATACTTGTTATGACGTTTTCGTGGTCCATTGTTTTAGAGAATAGCGCATTTGTTTGTGCAACGAGTTCGGAAATAGCCTTAGCAAGAGATGCCCATGAAGATGTGGTGTCTTTGCAGATCTTTGCCACTGTTGATGGTATGATGTTGTTGACAAATGACAACACCTTGCCAAGTTGGAAAGGAGATTTTGAACCACGCACTTCGTTGACATGTGGCATCGTTTGCTGGGCAAGCTAGAATGGATCTCAGCTGGAATGGAAGAGACAAGTGGTTGTTATGCTCGCCTGGATTCCAAAGTTAACCATCTCAGAAACTATGTTGCAGAGTGCCTCAAGTTGCGGAACAAGATAGGCCTTCAATGCTGATGATTCATGGGCAAGCTCTTCCAACCGTCTCATCAATTTCCTGCAGGTGTGGATCAATACCTTCCCTTGAGAAGCAGAGACGGTCCCACCTTGCTACAACTTTGGCATTCCTGCATTGGTCGAGTGATCTTTGAATTGGCTCTAGGAAGCTCTTCTCGGGCTCCATACCATCAAGCTCATGAATTACATCTAGTATTGCCTCGTGGTTAGCGAGGTATTACGAGTTGGAAAAAACTCACCTTCGTCATTTAGGACGGCTTCGACAGCTGTCTTCGTCAAACCCATTGAGGATGCATATACATCCAAATCGTGATCCAACGACAGCACGAGACCAAGTTCACGTTCGCCCAGGTCGAAATCGAAGACTTTGAAATATGTTTCCGCCAAGTGGTTGAATTGTGCCTGGATCCTGTCACGGCCAGTTCAAATGGAAGTTGGGTAACAGAACAGGATCGAACATACTTATTAATGTCGCTCGTGCACTCCATCTCTCGGAATTCGTCGCGGCTCAATAGGTCGATGTGCATATCAATCCGCTTTTCTAACGGCGCAATTTCTGGGAAAAGTCTACCAATATTTATGAACGACTCTACATCGCAACAGCGAAGGATGGCTGCGAAACGTTTGCAAAGCGTCGAGAGCACGGCAATCGCACCCCTCATCTAATCGCATGATTAACGGCCACATCCTGATCGGCATGATCAAATTGAACGCTACCTCACAAACACCAACCAGTGTTTCGGAGACCGAACCATTAAGCGATTCAGGTAGATTGTGGGCTTGAGCGGTGATCATGTTTATGAGATCCGTCTTCGAAGCCATTCTCTGGAAAAAGAGATAGCATCTCGTTGCGTCGGCGTCCGTTTCGGTGTAAATTTGAGGTAAATACGGCTGTAGTACGCGGTTTTCGGTCAACGAATCATACACTCGAACACGTGTGTCGACATTACCTGAACAATATTGAGCATCTCCTTGGATTCATTCGATTCAATCCTCTTGATTTCGTGGTCGATATTCCTGGCCTGGTTTCTTGTAGCGGCCGATTGCAATTTGAGATTCAATGACATGATAGCAGCCGTTTGTGATGCTGCCGTGGCAGACTCATTTTGCGCGTTCTGTGTTTCCGACCGAAGCGTCTCCAGCTCACTGCACCATTTACTTCGATTAGTCCGCCATAATCTGAAACACGATGTCACCGACCTTTCTAGCTGAATGACAAGTTCTCGGAACCGACTGATGGTTCGGTCCGTATCTTGACAGGATTCCTCTAGCGACTCGATTCTTTGTTGCCGCTCTGCCAGCTGGACGTCTTTCTCGTCTACACCACAGGAGGGCATTGGCCATGTGTGATCCGATGGATGGGGCGACACGTACTGATCTCATCCTGCATTGCCCTCTCAGTCTCTACATGATTCTCCTCTAGCTCTTCGCCAAGTTCCTTCAGAGCTTCCAAGTCTTCGATCGTAACCCGCATTTCCTCAATTTTCTATGCATACGTATAAGCATGATGAATCGTTCGTTCTCAGGACAGTTGTTACCTCTCCAAGCGTGAGGGTTCGTTCTGTGAGCTGCACGACCATTTCCTCTGCACCGAGTGCATCATCTAGCTGGAGTTTGAGGTCCTCGATCTGGGTATCCGCATTTACGAGCTTGATGAGAGTCGATTCCAGTTGCGCTTTGGAGGGGTTTAGTTGTCGAATGCTGTGTAGATAATGCCATGAGGTCTTTACCTGCCAAATCATCAACGCTCATTACGTCCTTTTCCATATCGGCTATCCGCCTCCGCTGTTCCTGCTCAGTCTCCTGACTGACGTCGCGAAGGCTAACCACAAGTGAGATGATGAGTCGCCAACATACATAACTAGATATCCCCCTACCGGATCAGGGCTTCCTTCAAACGGGCGTTCTGTTTCTCCAATTGGATATAGGCTAAAGAGCCGGCCACATTTGAGCTGTCGCCTTCCGCTGCTTTAGAACCGTTAGTTTCGTGACATCAAAACAAACAACGACTCACATGTACCCTCCTTTATAACCTCTAGTTCAACCTCCACAACAGCCAACTTCTCTTTCAGCTCCTCAAGCTCTGACTCAGTGGTCTCTGCACGTTCTTCTGCGACCTCCTTGTCCAACATAGCCATTTCCAGCTGCTCCAATGCATCCAGATTTCGCGTCTCGGCAAGTTCAGAAAGTTGCCGTGCATCTGCCAGTTCTCTGCGTACAGCGATGAGGTCCGTCTGTTGCTGCATGAGTTTAGCTTGAAGTTTGGGTCTTAGAGCAACGAATGTTTCGGCCTCGCTGAGCTTCGTCTCGAGTTCTTTCACATGTCGGGCGTCGTCGGCGCGTTTGATCTCTAGAACACGGATTTTCGCTCGAAGTTCTTGTAATTCGTCATCATTTATCCTTACCTTCATATCCATTGGCACAGAACTGAGGTGAGGAACTTATACTCACCGGTTCCCTTGATTCTGAGGGCGATGATGATGAATGGACGAGATTGGAAGTAGGTGCGGTGGTAGAAGCTTGCGCAACACCTGACAGCACACGATCTCGCGGGTGTTGAACGGGAGAAGAGACCTGCCTAAGTTGTGAAGTCCGGACAGGTGGTGCAGAATCGGGGGAGTCTCCGCGAGAGGGCACCGTTGAACCGCTGACGGACAAATTGCCTTCGTTCATGGATTGGCGTCCCGAGGTCATGCCGGTTCTCTTCAAAGCACCTTGCTGATGAGCGGTCGGAATTGGACTACGCTTAGTAGGAGAGGGAGGGGCGAGCCTTGCACTACTACGTGTACTCTGACCGAGACCAGGCTTGGAAGGGCTCGTAGCACGGGGGGAAGGGGGTGGAATGGAACGAGTTGATGGTACGCGCGAAAGGCCAGTGCTGGGGGTTCTTGAGTGACCAAGGGATGACCGGGCTAACGGCTGCGAACTTGGCTATGGATGGGCGTTAGCATGGCCAATGATAGCGAGAAAGGGGAATATGAGGCTCACGGTACCCGAAGATGGTAGGTCGACGATTTTAACCTGACTAGGTTTCACGAAAACGCCATAATGCATCTGACACGAGAAGTAAGCGACCCCTTGAACAGAACCATCATTCTTTCCGACAGGTCCTGAGAGTTCAACGCCGACCCATTTGCCTGAAGAGAAGGAGGTTGTACCACAAAAGCGAACGACTCCGCGGCCGAGAGAGATGTCAACAATCGCGCCAATGGGGATGTCGACTGGGGCTGAAGCCATTCACGTCCCTGATGGAGCACGCTACAGTACAGTATTGAGATATTCAGTCGCGACACCGTTGATTGAGCGTGAGCGTCAACCGTGCGGAGTTTGGATCGGATCGGATCCCGGATCCGGATTGCCGCTTTCCCCCACAGGCGTTGGCATTCACGGCTCAGCTTTCCCTTAGATCTGTGAGGTGAGGCTCTAGAGCGTCTCTCGCCAACACCTTACGAACTCGGCTTAGCTCTTGTCAGTGCCATGCACACCGCGAGGCAGAACGGACACACTAACGGTACGTTTCTTCGCCTGCCTGCTGCTTCCCATCCAACGTCCTTCCTTCGCTTCCAGGTGTCAGTGTCGGTCCCGGTCCCTCATTCGGACAGAACCATGGCTCAGACACGGACACAGAACGCGGAGGCAGACACTTCTATACCACGCCGTCCGAACCATCGTCCGTACAGACCAACCCGGATAACCGTCGAGCTGGTAGCTCAGAACTCGACGGGAGGGCAAATGGCTCAGTTGCCACTGCTCCTGATCCAATTCCTATTATCCCATACTGGTCCGCCAAGCGTCACCTAACCTGTGGGAACCCCACGCCTCCTCCCCCTTGGGCACCGAAAATGTCTCCCTGGAGGTCCTCTCCCGGAAAGCTCAAAACCGCTAATGCAGCCCTAGTCCTCTGTCTGAACATAGACGTCGATCCCCCAGACATCGTCAAGACAAACCCGTGTGCGGTGCTCGAGTGCTGGGTTGATCCACACACCATGCCTTCTCACAAGGCTCTTGAAGTCATCGGAACAAACTTACAGCATCAATTCGAAGGCCTGAGTCCGAAATTATCGTACAAGCCAATTCTAGACCCATCCTACGAGGATCTGCGTCGTTTCTGCGCCACCCTTAGAAAGCAGGCCAAAGAGGACACCGTCCTCTTCTATTATAACGGCCATGGTGTCCCTAAACCAACCGCCAGCGGCGAGCTATGGTGCTTCAACCGAAATTACACGCAATACATCCCGGTTTCCTTGGCCGAAGTGCAACATTGGCTCGGTACTCCTTGTGTGTATATCTGGGATTGCTCCGCAGCGGGTAATCTGTTGTTGAATTTTAATATCTACGCGCAAAGACGTGATAATGAGAACGCTGGTCGACCCGAAGGTACCCCGCCATTTTCAGAATCGATACAGCTCGCTGCATGTGCCGCGAATGAGCAACTACCCTCGTGCCCGGAACTCCCAGCCGACCTTTTCACCTCATGCCTTACATCACCCATCGATATTGCCCTGCGTTACTTCGTCATGCACAACCAACTCCCAAATAACATCACCGCAGACATGGTCATGCAAGTCCCTGGAGACCTCAAGGACAGGCGTACTCCGCTCGGAGAGCTCAATTGGATATTCACCGCTATCACCGACACCATTGCATGGACATCATTCTCAAGAGAGCTCTTTACTCGACTCTATCGGTCGGACCTCCTGATTGCTTCACTTTTTAGGAATTTTCTTTTGGCTGAGCGTATTATGAAGAATTACCACTGTACACCCCATACGTCTCCTTCCTTACCGCCGACGAACACCCATCCATTGTGGGCGGCTTGGGATCTCGCCGTCGATTCCTGCTTGCGCCAGCTCCCAGAGTTGCTCAAATACACGGACACGAGCATGCTCGGCATGGCTATGGGTAGCGCATCCATCAAAGCTCGAAGGCAGGCACAGGCACAGGCCGCAGCACCCCGACAGGATAAGTTGGGTCATGGGGAAAAGCTATATACATATATCCCTAGCCGCTTCTTTGCCGATCAGCTGACTGCATTCGAAGTATGGATTTCTCGTGGAGGTTCTGCGCTGACAAAACGCGGGCCCCTGTCGTTGCCTCTTCAACCCTATGACCTGCCTGAGGCCGAGGACGATCCGGCGACCGGAAGCCTTGGATCATCGGTGAACCCATCTAAGAAGGACCACCATCTGGTTCCACGCAAGCCGGCGGAGCAGTTGCCCATCGTTCTCCAGGTTCTATTGTCTCAGCCTCACCGTCTCAGAGCCCTTGTCCTTCTCTCTCAATTTGTCGACCTTGGCCCATGGGCCGTCCACCTCGCTCTTGCTATCGGAATCTTTCCATATATCTCCAAGCTGCTCCAGGCAGGCGGCCAAGACCTACGGCCTGTCCTCATATTCATCTGGTCTCGCATACTTGCAGTCGATCCGTCGTGCCAGGTTGACCTATACAGTAATGGGGGTTATAAATACTTTGCGAATATCCTTGCTTCACACGACGATTCTCAACATCTTACTATCCCTAATGGCTCAGAACATAAGGCCATGTGCGCATTTGTTTTGGCTGCTATCGCGCGCGATTACCCACACGGTCAGAATGCGTGTTGGCGCGAGAAGGTATTTCATTCTTGCTTCGAACGCCTGGATGAGGGCGACTTCCTTTTGCGACAATGGTCAGCCTTATGTATTGGGCAATTATGGGATAGAAACGATGACATCAAGATCTTCGGCGTGGACAATGGTACTCAGGATAAGTTCATTTCCCTTTTAACAGATGATTCACCGGAAGTACGTGCCGCGGTGCTTTTCGCGTTGGGAACCTTCATGGGCGCATCTGGCTCAGGAAACTTGATGAAGACGGGTGGAGGAGGGACAGGGACCATGCATCATCTAGAGGAGCGCGTCCACTTCCGAATGGAAGTCGCTGTCGTCACGGGAAGCGCGTTAGCAATCAAGGAAGACGCCAGTCCTATGGTTCGCAAAGAACTCTTAGTTCTCATCAGTTGTCTTGTCAAGGAGTGGCGGGGACATTTCGTCGTTTGCGCCTGGGTCTACTGGGAAGAAGACAGAAGATGGCGACTCAGTACCACCACTGAATTTCGTGATGAAGACGTAACAAGCCAGGCCGTCTCCGAATGGTTAGATAGCTTCGGCGACGAGGAAGTTCGTGAAGAGAATCGAGTTATTTTGTCGTCGTTCTTCACCATATTTTCCGTCCTGCTCGAGCTTTCGGTGGATCCGTATCACGAAGTGGCAACAAATGCCCAAACCATTGTCGACTACATCATGGCGCTTCTCCTGGAATCACCGTTTACTCGACTAGAGTCCAGCTCGCTTCACCAGCTACCTCCTCTCCAACGTGCACTCGCGGGGCCCCGCTCTCGGCGATCTTCTCTTACATCTTCTCAGACTTCCCAGACGCGTCCGTCATCTCCGACCGTACTACGTCCTGCTGTCCCTCGCAGCGACACCATGACCGGCACGATATCATCTGGGATGAGCAGCACTCTTAAGCGCACGTCATCCTTTGCGAACGCTCTCAAACATCTGGCCGGAGGCATCGCATTTCCGTCTATCGAGGATGGCCGCTCTTCACCCCATCGCGCCCCACATGCTCACGCAACCATGATTCCTTCCTTTGAAAAGCTGGGGGTCTCACGACCCCCATCTCCAAACCTCAACTTCGCGCAATACGCATCCCCATACTCCCGTCCCGCATCGCCGCAACCTCCGGCATCATCCAAAAGTGCTCCAGCCTCCCCAACAGCGTCGGCGCGCTATTGTACAGAAGATCGTCCACATCCTAGCACAGATTTCCTACCCTCTGATGTGATGGAGGCGCTGATGGAGGAGGATATGGAGCGACTGCGTGCACGGCGAAGAGCTGCGCACGGGACAAGGGGACGCAATGCCGTACCTCATAGCCCAGCAGACAGTACCTTTTCCAGCGACTCGGCAGGGAGTAGTGTTATCCTCGGCCTGGGGACAGGTGCAGGCATCCGCGATATTCTACCTTTGAAAAGCCGCTTTTTCGACTGGTGCTGCGAATATTTCAAGGAACCGCAGATGCGGGTAAGTGTCGATTAAGGTATGTTTTTTTTCCCGTGCTGAGCATCGAAACCCAATAGCAAGCCGAAGCCGATGAGCCGGGGAGCTTAGAGTACAATTATCAAGCCTGGCGCCATCAACGTAACGAACAAGTACTCTCTGAGACTCGGGATCAAGCAGAGATCGCTTGTTTGTACTCTCTTTCTGTCTTGCCAACCAGCCTTTGATAGTATTGTAGCCAATCGCCCTTGGGACAAGCCAGTCACCACCCTGCAATTCCAAAGCACCCCGTTATCAATAGCATTCCACGCCTACGACCCACACGTCGCTATCGCAAATGAGGCAGACATAATCAGGTGGGTACCACAAATCAGAGTGGTACGTTGTGGATGGTGATTTGGATGATGTTAGTGTGTGGGATTGGTCGCGACGTCGGCAACTGGCGCGTTTTCCCAATGGCAATCCCAAGAAAGCGGCCATCACGTCGCTTCAGATCATCAACCAAGATGTCGGCGGCATGTTGCTTGCAAGCTCCGGTAATGTGCTACTTCTCTAGTTCGTTCCGTAATTCCATTAACAACGCGTTCAGCCGATGGCATGGTTCGACTTTATCGCAATTATGACCCTGCAACAAGTAGCACTGATGTTCAGATGGTGAGCGCTTTCCGTGGGCTGAGTGAGATCATTAGCATGCGTCGTGGAGCTGGAGTGGTAGTAGACTGGAAACAAGCCGGAGGTTTCTTACTTGTTGGGGGTGATTCGCGCATCATCAGAGTGTGGGACGCCCATACAGAGGCTCAGCTACTCGTACGCAGAATTCAGCTTCACTTGTGGACCAAAACCCACGGTACATCCACAGGATCTAGAGACCAACTCTGATAGTCCAGTCACTGCAATCGCCTCCGAGCGAGGCCCATCCTCCGTTTTACTCGCCAGCTTCGCCGACGGCGTTATCAAAGTATTCGATCGGCGGTTGGAGGAAGAGGACGCCGTAGTGCGATCATTCAACGAGCACACCAATTGGGTCCAGAACGTTCGCTGGCAACCGCACTTTGGGAACCATTTCTTGTCAGCAAGGTTGGTGTTGGCCTTGTCACGGATTTCTGGACGGCGTCTGATGTATTATTTTAGTATGAATGGCGAAGTCAAGCTATGGGACATTCGTGGCTCCGATAGAGCCGTAGAGACATGGGAGGTTTTCCCCGGAGGACTGGCAGCGTTCGATGTCCATGAACAATGCGGAGTGTTTACAGGGCATGAGCCATCGTACGCCTAGTCATCTGTCACGTACTCACCAGGTTCCCCCAGGCTTTCTGCACTGTCGTCCTCGAACTGGCGGACTCAGCGCGCTGTCGTTTATTCGATATTACACTCGAATATCCTCTCCACTGTGAGCATGAACACAGGCCTGACGACGTCTCCAAACCGAGGCTTCCCGTCTCAATATATTCCACGGTCGGGCTCCGTTGTATTTCACCCAACCGAAATGTTGTATGGGGTTGGTAGTCCCGATGGGACCGGTACGTACCGATAACGATACTCAACGAAGAAAAATCACCTAAGCGGCTGTTGTAGTACGCATCTACGGCTCCAATTTGATGTGAGAACGCAGCCGAATGAACGCGAAGGCCGATGTAGACTCGTGACGCATCTGAGTCAGACATGTCAAATCTCTGCAATTTGCTTTGAATCCTCTTTGATGTGAAATAGTATATAAGCCACTATTGACATACCTACGAATGCTACTGTGTTAATTCCATGTCGGATTCCGTCACTTTGATGTTTCCATTCTCGTACTTGAGCGCGGATTTCGACGTGCATTACGGAGTTGAATTTGATTTGGCTGATGGATGAGCCTATTTCCTCCGTTGTCAAGCAGGCGCGATAATTTGACCAATTCCGGATTCAAAATCAACTATCATGCCTCCTGCTACAGAGGAGAGTCACCCCCCGCAAGCCATTCCCGACGACCCTGAAGACGGAGAGGGTGAGGAAAGCGACGAGTACGACATTGAGGTAGGTGGTAATGGTTCAATTTTTTTTTACCCTTGATTAACATGGTACTTTATAGGACGACGAGGCTCCATTCGATGAGGACGAGGAAGAGGATGAGGAAGTAGAACCGAATGGGGTGAGCACTGCCCCATGTCTCTCTAATACTCCACATTCTGAGCACTCCGGCTCATAGCCACAACCTAATAATAGTAACCTGACCGCGCTACTCGTGGGTAAGACAGAAGTATGTGGATGGTCGATTTTCCTGCTCATCAGTAACACTGCTAAGTTGCAATTGGAAGGTCCTGGGCCAAGGAGAGGATGACGATGATGGGGATGAAGACGACGACTTGTACGACGACTTGGATGGTGCTGAGGGTGATGGAAGGGACTCGACTGCTGTGGGTTCTGTGAAACGTAGCAGGGATCACGAGGAGGAAGATGATGAAGACGAGGAACAGGAACAGGATGCGAAGAAGCTCAAAGTATAGAACGGAACAAACACAAACCGAAAAATAACAAACCCGACAAACTACGTAGTCTTGTTGTGCACGATCAGTTGGTTTAAATTATCATACGATTGCGTTTTGCAACAAACTAGAGACACATCGTGATGTGGTAGCTGGCGAGCGCTCTCTGATACAATCAGGCGAATGCCAATACAGAGAGGGGAATCATGGAAATCTGGTTGTGCGCGCGTTTTGACTATCGAGTATATGGACACTGCATGCGCTACAAAACCGTAAAGATTAGATGCCAAGGACTCCACCAGGGATAAACTCACGAGACCGTTTCTATTTAGTTGCGCACATGTGTGCTTACGGGACAACTATCTCTTCCTTCCAGTCGACCCCCTCACGGGTAAAGAACGACCTCCGGTTCGGCTTGATAGCCATCTGGACCCAGTCAACATTCAAGGGCTCGATGACGATGATGGCATAGTTGCTAAGAGCAAGCTCGGCCAGCTCCTTCTCTTTCTCCGTCCTTGCCTCGCTCGGCTTGGGCACCTCGACAGGCCAGTCGTTCATCTCCTCGTACCCGCCCTGTAGGGGGCTGCCAGGGACTGGGCGGCACCAAGTGGCGCGCATCTGTTTACTTACGGCATCGAAAAGCTCGCGTCGCTTCGCCTCCCAGTTAACGCCGGAGGCCTCGAGAGCCTTGATTCCCGCGCAATCGGGAGCGGCACGGGAAGGCGTAGAGATGGTGTGGCCAGGTGCAGCGAAAACGCGAGCGGGTCCAGAGATGCGGAATTGGTCCGAGGTAGCGTTGATCCACCAGGCGAGCTCGACGGTCTCGGCGTGCGCTATCTGGTCGATCTTCGGAGTGCGAATGTCGGTAGAGGTGACTAAAAGGGGGAGCGCTGGGCTGGACGGTGGCACGAGGAAAGCGCGATGAATGTGCGAGCGAACACGAGGCTTGCCCACTTCATCAATGGTGGCTAATTGAAATACTGACAAACGGGGCCTCAATTGAACTGAGACGAGGGCGCGACAGGTGGCGATAAGTCCGAAGAGTAAAGCTTACAGCTTGAGTTTTGGTTCTGTGTAACGGCCTGTTCGAGCGCGATGTACCAACGAGGGGCCGGAGGGGGCATGTTCAGAGAACTGTTGAGTACACTTTCCGAGTCCGGTCCGTGCAGGCTACCCTCATGCATTACGGCCGCCTAGACTACAACTCAAAGCCAAGCTCGAATGCGTCGACCAAACAATAATTTTTATTTTACCCCGCCGAATATCATACCAACACCCCAACGCCTGACCGGGGTCCAGTTGGGAAACCCTACAAGTCTGAAACGTGTCCTTTTCATCGTGTAGGCGCCGCCTGCCAGTGCTGTCGGGCGTAGGCGTCTGCGAAATGTGGGCACATCGCCCTCGACCCTCGACCTCGCTCACTTTTACTTTGCGATCGTTCTCATCGGCCAAAATATTGTTCCTTGATACCATCCCCTACTCTTCGTTTGCGCATACCCTGCTATGCCTCAGGAAAGCAGTTCCTTAGGCGCCGAGAAGGAAGCGCTCGCCTCGCGGCAGGAACTTGTAGCCGAAGCGCCCTCGCACGGCCATACGAAAGTTTCGACCAGTGCCGGTCAATGTCGATCGCGTTCGCATTCAGTCAAGAGTCGCGAAAGTCGCAAGATCGATCGCACGCGCGCCGTTCCTCCCCAACCGTCTCCGAAAGATCGCTTTCGCGCGGCCGTCAGATTGGTCATCGCCGTTCATCGCACGTCTGTCGTCGCTCTGCGTGGTCGTCTGGGCGCCGAACCGGGCGTCGACCCTCGCCGTCATAGCGCATTCATTGCGTACGGAAACGTCCGCCAGAATTGCATCATCGATGTCATCGACTACTCGTCTCTCAGATGCAGCTTTGGCCGCATGACGAATAGCGGGTTCATCAGTTTTCTTCGGAACAACCAAGCATCTGCCCGTGAGCCATGGGTCAAAGTGCGCTGGATCAACGTCGGAGGCATCAGCTGGGATGTTATCAGCGCACTTGCTCTGAAATATGGTAATGCATGGCCTTATGGACATCCTTTCTCGAGTCCTGATCGTTCTGATCCCTTTTTTCCAAAGATATGCACCCGCTATCTGTTGAGGATCTGCTCGGCCAGAGCGGTCACGCTCTTTCAAAAGCCGACTACTATCCTAAGCACCTCTTTATACGCGTCCTATGTCATACCCTTGGATCTACTGCCTGTGCATCACAAAGTTCCGAGCCGGCCGCCGGCCCCGCATTCACTGGCTTGCCACGTTCCGCCTCTCCCCAGCGTCTCAATGAGAAGTTGCGCATGGAAGATGAGGTTGCTTACAGGAATGTATATGAAGATGATGAAGTTGATCCGATGGCCGATGAAGTCGAAATGGCCAGGGTCGCCCTGGATGACCCTGAGATGGGGGTTCGCAAGGCCTCGCTTATGGTACGTTATCAAACATTTCACACGGCAAACTGAGTTTCTTACGCCTTTGTACTTTCCCCTGAAGGCTCATAGGCGTAAACGCGCTGCTGCAGAATTGACACTGAACGAGCTGAAGAAAGAAGACCGCGTCGGGGTGCACATAGAACCCATGTGTATATTCCTTTTTCGTGATGGTAGTTTCCTGTTGCCTCGTCCCATTGCGTCCTTCTCCTTACCAGTGCTCGTTGTTAGGGACTGTCATATCGTTCAACTCAAAGCCAAATCTTGATTTGACTGAGCCAATCGCTACCCGTATTCGTCAACGAGACACATCTTTACGAACACATGCTGATCCTTCCTTACTCGTTCAAAGTTTGCTCGATCTTAGTGCGACGCTTGTTCTCCAACCCGTCGCTATGTCTAACATGGTCTCGCTAGTTGTCGATGCCGCTCTCGAAGTCGTAGACGAGTACCGTACGCGAATTAGTATGCTGGAGCGCATGATCCTCATAAAGTCAAACGTTTCAAACGTTAGGAGTCGTTCGTATTCTTATGTTCAACTCGCTGACTGGCGACTCATACTCTGTCCTCAGTCCACATCCTTTCTGGAGACTTGATTTTGCATAAGCGCACTCTTGGTCCTGTCAAATCGTTGATATATGGATTAAGACGCTATGATGTTGATAGAACGGCAGCATGCCTCGACTTGCCAGTGTCTGGGGATCAGAAAGTCATTGGGTACATGTCTCATAAGGCTAAGATATATCTTGTCGGTCCTTCTCTTCACTGTCTGCTATGGCTTTGACTTACTCTCCTTGCAGGCTGACGTGCACGATCACATAGAATATGGCATGACCAGCCTGGACATGTATTCTGCAATGGCAGAGAACTTGATTAACTATACGTTCAACGTATGCCCCAGGTCCTTGTTTTGATTGCTCTAGTGCTGAAGGGCCATGGTTTCAGATGGCGTCCTACGAAATGAATGAAGTGATGTACGCTTCAGAATTGCCATATTGTCCAAGCTGTCACTCAACGTCCATACAGGCGCCGCTTGACGTTGTGCACTGTTCTGTTCTTACCTCCGACATTGCTCACCGGATACTTTGTAAGCTTGTCCCTTTCTTCTACAGAAACATCATAGCCTAAGTCCCATTAGGGCATGAACTTCCAAAACATGTGGACTATTAATCATGGCCATAGTGACATCATGTATGTGTTCTATCCTCGTTCATCTTTGTAGTCTAATGAACTTGTTCCCAGTTTCTGGATCATCGCCATTCCTGTCCTGTTGGTCGTCGCGCCTGCATTCATGTGGCCTGACGTCGTCCGCATATTTCTCTACGTCAAGAAAAGATCCCTGGCTCGGAATGTCACAAAGGTACATCCTAACCTGGTAGCCCTACGGTCTGATACGCTGACTCGGAATCGTCTACTTAGCGTCTCAAAAGCGAGTGAATACTCGATTCGTGACAATTCGTCGACACCACGTATATCATATCTTGGTTGTGTCATTTCGATGTATCTCGCCGCTACTTCAGCGCTGGCCTCTCCCTGTATTTGTTTTCTTAGTTGTGTACGACTTTGTCTTGATACCATACTTGAACCTGTATGCTCTATTTGACACCAGCGGTTGCCGCGCGAAGCGCGGTCTGCTGCTAGTTGTTGTCTATTGTATGATACCGCTATTGTACTCTATTAATTGTGGCAAGTGCCAAAAATACGTCAATGGACCTGCTAGGTCCATGATTGACGTATTTTTTGGCAGAGCCATAGGCCGACATGCCAGTGATTCGTCCTCGCCCGCCGTGGTCAGTCTCGGCTTCTTCGCATTCAGGCGCTGTATCTCTCCTCCGTTGACTTCAATTGTGTCTTGTCGAGGTCGCGAGGCCTTTCTCTCGCCAGCCCTTCGTCCCTCGGCGCCCTCCAACTCTTCTTCCCGCACTGGCCATGGACCTCCATCCTTGACTTGAATAGCAAGGTCAAAATCAATGACTCATCGATTTTGACGTCGCTATTCAGGCCTTCAAGCGAAAGTCCTCCTTGCTGATGAGAAAATTGTCAGGTTTGATATCCCTATGAGGGATACAGACTATCATACAGTGCTCGTGAAGATATGCGAGGCTCTTGATGAGACCCCAGCAGACTTGAGCGACGTTGCCCGAAAGTTGATCTGGAGACTTTCAGGCAACGTCGTGACATCACGATGCCATGATATAATCCACGATGGAGTCCATTTTCGTAGAATTGCCCACGTTCTGGACCGCACACTGGAACGAATCGAGCAACAAGATTACATGCTCGGATTTTTATTTTTATTTTTATTTTTATTTTGGAAAACGCTTTATTCTCAATTACATAATAGTTACTACTATGGAACTGAGGGATAAGTGCTGGGTGGAGATGGACATCAGCCCTACCCAGCGCGTTGAAGCCGGGCCGGTGGACCGGGTTGTGAGGGAGAAAATGCGTTTACGCACGCCCCTTGTCAATGTGTTGGAGGGGCAGTGTGGGACTCAGGTCAAGGCCTCCTACCCACTAAAACCTCACGGTTTGCATATATGCTGGTTGAAGGGTCTCTCTCCTGCATTAATGGTGGGGAAATTGGGGTGCGTGCCAAGCGCGTGTGCTTCTGATGGGTGGTGTGGCTATATTTGATTGTCTTTGGTTGTGTATAGTATTGTGTACGTGCCAAACCAGGTGGGTTTTTTTTTCTTTTTCTGCAAGTGGGCGGTCTCACGCTCTGTGTGCTCCTGCTGAGCTGTCCAGCGATTCAGGCTTCAAGTTTCTATTTTACATCCAAATGCATGGAAAGTACACAGATATTCTATATTCTCTAAAATTGTGTTCATCAAGTAAATTTCACTCAGGAAGGTAGGTCATAGCGGAGACCCGCCAGATGGTGTCTCCTGTGGGTCTCCCATGTTCTCGATGTGTAATAAGTTTTGCATCTTCCCATGAAGTATGGGTTGCAGCTGTTGACTGCGAACAAGTTTAGTTTATTTTGTTTGGGCCATGGTGTCCGAGAGCGATGGTGTGTCGCTCACCCTTGCCTGGTGTGGGAAAACCCGCCATGGTGGTGGTACGAGTTCCCATGCTCGGATTTTGGCTCAAAGGCATTAAGAAGTTTCTGTTGGAGAAGTGCAACCCCACTGTCACGGCCCGGGTGCTCTCCAACGGGTTGGACTCAGGGCAGTAAATTACTTAGTTCAGACACTTCTCATTTAGGTCCCTGAGGCGCATACAGCTAGGTATTTAAGTAGAAGTAGGAACCCTTCGTATGATGAATACTAGTTCCTTCTTTATCCCCTGGACTCACTGCGCCTGAGAGGGCGTTCGCCCCCTCGCTCTCTCCTCTCCCTCCAATATCTAGCTCGTTCGATTCCTCGTGATGAATTACTGAAAGGCCCGAGCAAGCAACTCATCACGCCGGACCGACCGTCGATACACAGTGAGAATATGAGGCGGCATCTAGAGCGCGAGCGTCAGCACAGTGTATAATAAGTACAAAAGGGTTGCCACACCTTGAAGAGAGCGGTCCCCGGGCCAATGTGGCAACATTAGCACCCATAATAACATCCGATTTCTGAAACCAGATGTTATCGTGGATGCTAAGAGTCACCTCATAGCCGTGTGCTCTGAGGTCTTGAAGACTTCAAAGCACACGGCTATGAGGTGTTCGCGGTCTGCTGAACTTGCGCCTCCAACACCGGGAGCTGCCAGTGTGTGACCACCTTTCCCTTGGTTTTCTTAGTCGTAAGTGACTTCGTGCTGTATAGGTCCCTATGATTCGAAATCTTCTCGTGGAGTTGCTGAATCTTCGTCGTCGTATCTTCCCTTTCCTCTTCCTCTCTCAAGGCAGGGAGAAAGTTATACAATTGGCGCGCAAACTCGACACGTCCAACTGAGGCTCTCAGTTGGACGTGTCGGGTTTGCGCGATTTTGATTTGAGCATCGGATGCTCAAATCAAAAACCTCTTTTGTGTAATGAACCTACGACCGTTCAGCCCATGAGTTTACTTGTGTACAAAGCACAACATACCGCTTGATCGGGGTCATTCTCCAGCTGAAACGGAATATACCGAGTCACTTGGCCGTTTTCCCGAACAAAGATCGCAACGAGGACGAACGGCTTCCCCCGGAACGGTTCCAGTATCTCATTCGAGTTCCTGGCGACCCCCGACAAAAGCATCCGAATAAGATCCGGAGGCCAACGTTTCGTTCCTGTAGAGTTAACCTCTACGACTCTCGTAGAGGTTAACTCTACAGT
>Ga0137390_10001386_pt1 | contig 18187 bp, 23 predicted proteins | sample 15con2h24AmetaG_FD_104937 | JGI IMG/M metagenome (GOLD analysis project Ga0137390, IMG submission 104937) | Vadose zone soil microbial communities from Angelo Coast Range Reserve, California, USA - 15con2h2.4A metaG | ecosystem: Environmental > Terrestrial > Soil > Vadose zone > Saprolite... | reverse complement strand
GCAGCCAGACCGCCGCATTCTTCTTACGGCAGTCGCGCAGCCACTGATCGAGCTTATCGCCAAACACGCTTTTCGTGAGAAGCACCCACGCGGCTTCGTCGATAACCAGCAGGGTAGGGCGGCCATCGAGCCGCTGATCGATACGGTGAAACAGGTAGAGCAGAACCGGCACGAGGGCCTCGTTATTCTGCAAGGTTTCCAGTTCGAAGGTGATAAACCGGGAAGCGAGTAGCTCGTCCTCATTCGCATCGATGTACCGGCCCATCGCGCCTTTGAGGGTGTACCGCGCTAACCCCGCCTTGAGGGCGGCATTTTGGATCATCCCTTGAAGCGCGGTGATGGTGCGGAAATTCCGGGGTGTGTCGGCGAGCAATTCGAGCGCACGCCAGACAGCCTCGTCTTCGCTCGGGTCGAGATTGCGGTCAAGCGCCAGCCGTAGAAGGGTGCAGATGTACCAGTGTGCCCATTCCCGTTCGACCAATTGATCGATGTTAATGAGTGGTGCCGCGCTGATATCGTCGTTGCCCAAATCCCAATGTTCGCCGCCACACGCTTTCGTCAGAATGAAAGAGCTGAGCCCCTTATCGAATGCGAATACCTGCATATTCGGGATCTTGAGCTTTGCGCGATGATGTATGACGCGAGGGTGCTTTTACCCGCCCCGACAGGCCCGAGCCCGAGACCGTGTCCAACATCGCTGTCGTGCAAATGGAACCGGAAGGGCGTGAGGCCGTCCGTAGTTGCATAGAAGAGTGGCGGCGTTTTGGGCGGATACATGGGATTAGGGTTGTATAAGTCACCCGTCCAAGTGGTACGCATCGGGGTGAGGTCGGAAAGATTCATACTCGACACAACCGGCTTGCGCCGATTGCTGTAGCCGTCGCCCTGCAAAAATCCTCGCCAAGCCTCAACGGTGTTGAATTGCTCGACGCGGGCATTAAACCGATGATGCGAGAAGAGAGAGCGCACCATTTCAGCTTTGGCGTCCGCCTCTCTGGTGTCCGGGTCGGTAATGATTACGCCACAAGAGAAGTACACTTCCCGCACGGTATTTGATTCCGCCTCTTTTGCCGCCTCAGTGGCGTCGAAGGCCATCTCCACCGCGTGTTCGTTCAGATAGGTAGGCGTCGATTGCTTTCCGGTGGTCTCTTTAAGGAAATCCCACTTTCGCCGGGTCTTTTGATGGTGTTTCTTGCGGATTTCGGAAACGACCTTGCCTGCTTTCTGAGTGCCGAGCAGAATTGCCCGCACGCTGTAGCGCTACGGAAAGGGCAACTCACAAAGGAAATCGACCACCTCAGCGTGCGATTCCAGCGGCAGGCCAGTGGGAATGACCACGCGCAAGGCCCTGCCGCCGATGCTCGGGCGTCTGGTGACCACAAGGCGGTGTCGCCCGACAAAGGTGTCGAGATAGTTCATTACGCCGGGCGCGCGAACTTGGACTTGCTCCCCGATGATGCAGCTCTCAACGAAGGACAGCAGTTCTTCGCTGTTCATGGCTTCCAGACGAAGGTGAGCGGTGAGGTCATGCGCCAGCGCGTCGGTGGTTTCAAGAAAATACTGTAAGTTGCGCTCGTCGTCGCGCGACTGGTCTATAAAAAATAGCCGCCGCGCCCGATTTTCGTTGTCCGAAGGCGGTCGATAGGTGATCGACATGCTGATGGCGGTTTCGAGGTGAGTCTTTTGCGCCTTGTAATGGCGTTCCCGCTGATGTTCGATCAGTTGGGTGACCGGGTCAGGTAGATGTCCGCCGCCGATGTAATCGGTGGCGTGATACCGTACGAGGTCGCTCTGTACCATCCAACCATCCGCCAGGCGCAGCAAGGCGAGGTTGCCGTGATGTTTGACCGCCAGCAGTTGGTCGAGGCTGGCGCTTTTCAGGTCTGGCCCGTAGACCCGGAAGCATCGCAACAGGGAGCCATCCTTCAGCATGGCGACGCCTTCGGCCGCCAGATGGGAATAAGGCATCAGGTCGGGCGTGCCATAACGAGCAGCCCGCCTGAATCGCGGTAATCGGAATCCATACTGCAACACCGCCCACCAGGCCCAAAAAAATCATAGGACCGAACACCCACAACCACGCGATCCAACGAAGAACATTATCGAGCTTGCCCATTGTGATTCTCCTCGCTAGGCGACTGCGCTTTGTTCACCGTTACTTGCCTCCTGCCCGCCTCCGCTCCAGCGGAAGGGCTTTTGGGCTTCAGCCGATTTCCCTCAATGTCAACGCCATCAGCAGGCGCGTTGCAGCATGAGCCAGGTGGTCCTCGAGCTGTTCACCTTCGCGCAACAGGCGTAAATGCTCTTCGGCTCGGCCGAGATGGAACTCGACACCACGCCGCGTCCATTCGTTGTCAGGATGTTTAGCGACACCGTCGCGCATGATGCCGGCGATTACTGCGAGTGCTTGGTCGAATTGCATTAAACCTCCTGGCCGCTCCCGCTCTCGCGGCAGGCCATGCTGACTGACTGAGATTCTCAAAAACCTATTCCCGGCCATCCCCCTGAAAGATCGATGGCCGGGGGATCTGAAATAGGCGAGATAGGGCCTGCAAGCGCGACCGTGCCAAGGCTTCTTAGCCGTGCCTGAAAAGGCTGGCGCGGTTGCCTGCATCTCTTGGAGCCGCACCTTATTCGACCGCTCCAGTTGGCGAACATCGAAATCGATGGGCCTCTTGGTCCTCACCAGCGGTCCTGAGCAACGCCTCCGCATCCTCGCGGGTGCAGTGAAATCGCGCCATCAGGTCGCTTAAGGGCGAGTCCGGCGGGTCGTGGCTGCTCATCAAGAGACAGACGTCGTGCCGGGCAACGGCTTGCGCTGAAGGGTCGTTCTGCGCGCTGGCCCCTGTTGAACTTGGCGGGCTGCCGCGAAACAAGAGGGCCAGTAGCAAGACGGTATTGAGTACCGTTCCAGCTGCACCAAGCATTGAAAAAATTAAAACCTTTGGCCACTTATTCACTGAGCACCTCTCGTCTTAGACATGGCGCGGTTGCGGAAGAGGCGGACGCACCATCGTGAGATGTTTTTATCGGATTGGCTCGCGCCAGATATTTAGGTCGATGGTGCACGCACCCCACCGGGTATAGAGAAGTAAGGACCAGGCAGAGTCACGGTTTGATGTGCGTTTCGAGGGAGGCACGGTTAGTTTAGTCAACCGGCATTTAATCAGCCGCCACCATGGCCGGATATGCGACAATCGAAAGAGGTGTGATGACAAGCGCAGCGTGAGCCGCTTTGTCGCTAACAGGGTGTAGTGTCTTCTGACAGAAAAACTCTCCGGCAGCTCGGCACCTAGCCTAACAAAGACAACAGGCGTTGTGAGCGAGTGCATTTTGTTCTGCAATTCATCCGCCGCCTGCGCGTTGATCAATCCCGTGTCGGGTCTGCACCCGAACGGGCATGGCATGCTCTGGATACCACCCCATTGGCGGCAAATAAGCGGGCGAATGTCATATACGGAGCATTTGCCGTCCTTGGTCAACAGTGGACAGCGGCATGGGTCGCGAGCGTCGCGTACTTTCAGGGCGGCTAGTCCGACCCGTTCTCGGATACGCACATATTCCACCGCTCCAATAGCAAGAGCGCGGCATTCGAGTTGGCAGAAACCTTTGCAATGTACGTCTGGAACCAGTTTGTAGAGTTCTTCGAGTTGTTGGTCTTTGTTGACGGGTGCCTTCATTTAAAGCCTAAATGACTGAGTCTGCGATTGCCGGGGTCGCTGATTTACAACATCAAGCGCCAGTTCCTTGTCCTGGGTTCGAGAGACCGCACGCCGCATTCCCTGCACACTGTCGGTATACACACGTGCGTCGAGTTCGGCGCGTGAGTTGCCGACGTACCATTGTCTGATATTCACTAGGTCGACATGCCGGGTGCTATCGACGTGCATAACCACACGTTGCACCGTACTGCCTTGGCTCGCGTGGCTGGTGCTGGCGTAGCCAAGGTCAACTTTCCTGGCATCAGATATGGGCATGGACACCTTGCGCCCGTTGTCGAACCGGACCTCGATATTGCGGGCGTCGAGCTTCCGGATGGTCGCATATTCATGGTTTGCGATGCCCCGTTTGTTGTCGGGCTCGCGCCATTCCAGGCGATCGCCGGGCGCGATGGTTCGGGTTTCCGAGGTGTAGACGCTAAGGCCCTTCCATCGGGTTGGGTCGAATTCAAGTACGCGGCCGTTTTCGGCGCGGAGGGTGAGGGTATCGTCGTTCACAGTTGCAACCGTAAGGTATGCGCGGTTCGGAATCGCGCGTGACCTACTCCCGCGTCTGAAGTAGATGACGTCGCCTTGGTGGTAGCTGCGTGCGTCCTTAAGCTGCTCCGGAGTCATATCGCGGGGGATGAGGATGTGGTGTTCCTGGCCCAGGCTGCCGACATATTGGTGAGCTACAAGGGTCGAGCGGATGGCCTGGTTGAGGTCGCGCCGCTCGTCGTTTGCCGGCGATACCACAAGACAGTTCAGCTTCGCTTCATACGCGTTCAGGTACTCGGCCGCGATCCGCTCGTAGCGTTCCGTGGCGTCCGCAATCTCGGCGATGGGGTTCTGTTCAAGGAGCAGGTCGATAGCTTCGTCTGGTCGGTAGTCGGCACTAAGCTCGACCACTTTTCTCAGGTCCGGATCCTTCTGGCGGCGAATGGTGGTCAGGTGCGCCACCACCATATTGTCGTTAAGGAACTGGAGGACCGGATGTCCGGCCTCGATGGCTATGTGTTGTTTTTGGTCGCCGACGAAGAGGATGCGCTCGACGCCTCTTTCGACGGCGAGCTTGAGGAGTTGGTTGACGGGCACGGTGGCTAACAGGCTCGACTCGTCGATGATCCACAGCTCGCGCCCGCTCTTGGCCGGCAGCGGGGATGCGAGGGTCTTTGCAATGGTTTGGCTATCAATGCCGGCCTTGTTTAGCGCGTTCCTGGCACCGCTGGTTGTTCCGAATCCGCGCACCGTCCAGCCGTGGCCTTCCGCGAAATTATTTACTCCGCCGACCAGGGTTGTCTTGGTCGTACCGGCGAGACCCTCGATCGCGCTTGCCCATTTCGGTGTGGTGAGGGTAATGACCGCCGCCTCGGTTTGGTCCGGCAGTAGCTTCTCAGCCGCCGCCCATTCCCGGACTTCCCGGGTTCCGGTTGACGAGGTCTGGCCGTCGACTGCGCTGCGGATAGCGATGCCGGCGATTGGGCGGCCCCGGTTCATGTGGTCCCGGACGAGGGTTAAGTTTTCCCGCTCGAGTCGGACCATTTCGCGGGTTGTGTATTTATCGAGCGGATGCAGATGCGAGTGTCCGGCTGCGATCAGATTGCCATTCTGCTGTTCGATGGCCATCCGGGTGCGGATATGGTCGATGTCCGTGGCACCAACTCCATGCCTCAATGCTGCAAGCGCGATATCGCGATGGTCCGCGACCGCCTGGCGGTTAGTAGCGTGGCGAATGGCGAAATTGAATGAGCGCTCAGCTTGCGCCTCCGGGCTAATTGCGAAGGTGTGAACGGGAGTTGTTGGACGGTAGCTAAGGTCAATTCCGTGTTCGGCCGCCAGCGCCTGGTGCTCGGCTCTAAGCGCCGCCGCGTCGTGCTCACGCTTCGGCTTCCTTGTCTCGAGCCGGATGTCGCGCGCCGCCCTAGGATTGGTGATGCCGCGTTCGGTCTCGATGCGTTCAATGTCCTGCGAACGTTCCGAGAAGGCTTCGATTTGTTTGCGCGTAAACCCGGCCAGCTCGAAGGTGCCATCGGAACCGCGCACTATCTGATAGCCGAGTTGTTGCACGTTCTTGGCTAGCTCGCTCATGTAGACCGCATCGATAAACCGACGGGCTTTATAAATCTGATCGGGGTCGAGGCCGCGCCATTGCCCGTCAGGCCGGTGCGTCAGGTTTGCGATGAAGGTGTGGTGATGTAGTTGCGGCATGGGTCCGTGCTCACCGTTTATCGACTCCCGCGCCTCATGGTGTTCGAACATTACGGCTACAACGTTGCCCGTCTGCACCCACTGGCTGCCGCCGTGCTGTCGGCTGAGCGCGCATGGCTCGACTTCGTGAATGGCGCGAATCGCGGCTTGGCGATCCGCTTCTATCAAGCGTCTGTCGCCGGCGACGAGCGCCTGGATGCTGACGGTTTTCGGGGGCGATAGCGTGACATCCCAACCGGCCCGCTCTGTGTCTCCATGCGTGGCTTTGGCTCGAAGTACCGCGCCGCTCGTCGGGTCGCGGCCTTGCAAAAGACGATCGAATTGTTCGGCGGTGATCTCGTTACCGTTGAGCCCTAAAGCTTCCGCTCCCTTGCCCAGCACGTAGCCGTTTGCAAGGCTTTCGTCCTGCGCATAGTAGTCGCGAACGGATAGATGATTGTGGAAATACATCTTCGCGGCAGCAACATTCATTGCGCCGTCCGACAAGCTGACCATGGGTCTTTATTCCTCCGCTCCTTGGGCCGATACCGCCGGGCGCGCGTTCAATTGTGCGAGTATCTCTTCGTCGCTGGGGCCTTCAGGTTGTGGCGTTGTCGGGTTTGCCGGGGCATTTAGGCGCGGGATAAAGTCGGCGTTCCGCCTCTCGAGGTGCATTCTCGGGATACTGATTGTGCTGCGTGCCGCGCCGCAACAGATGTATCCTTCGAAGGGTTCGAGGGCTTGGAGTTCGCCCGGTATGACAAGCGGCTCGACGGCACGGTGGGGATTAAGCGTTAGCCCTTCGCGATAATTAGAGAGGCCCGTAAGTTGGCTGATGGCAATCCGATCAACTTCATGTGAGCCGATGAAATCGCTGGCCCATTTTGCCGTTTCTGGTTCCGGAGTGCGTAGGAATATCTGGGTTGTCGGGCAGCTCGTGAGGGTGGTGGCGCCGTCGTGGCCATAGATAGATCGAAGCTGGGAAACGGATTGAAAGCCGATGGTGCAGGCGATTTCGCGCTTCCTGCCGCGTGCGAGTACCGAGGCAACGTTGGGCTGATAACCCATCGCCGCAAGTTCATCGCAGAACAGGAAGATGGGATCGTTTCCACCGATGTGGCGCGTCAACAGCCATCTGACAAGACTGTCCAGCCACACGCCTTGCAGGGATTCGATGGCCGCCCGCGCGTCCTCTGTGCCGGGTAGAAAGAGCCAGCCTGTTCGATTCTGAGCCCACTCGCGGGCGCTCCAGGTGCGCTCGGCCTGATCACGGCGGGGCAGGTGTGCGAAACCTTCGATCGCTGTGTTAGCCACGCTGATGATCCCCTGCCCTCCACCCGAATCGTGCGCCCCTGGGTCAATGATCGCGGCTGCGCTGGTTCCTTCCAGCTGTGATCGAATGTCCTTGCGCGATTGCGCCAAGAACGTCGCGAAACTCGAAAGATCATTACGATCCTGAATCACTTCGAACATCGCTCGGACGAGTGCCCGCGCATTGTCCTGAAAGTATTTTTGAGTGGCATCGACAACCCGGCCACGAACGATCGACGCAGCCAGCGCTGCTGCGTCCATGGGTTCGCTGCCGGCCCGGAGTTCGAGCCAGGGCGACCAGAAAGGGCAGCGTGCATCGAGGGGGTTCAGGATGTAGTCCCCCCGACTCTCGTTGTAAAACTCCATCGTCGATTCGCCCTCAATGTCGATCACTATGACGGGCGCATTTAGGTGCTGAATCTGTCTCAGCACTTGACGGATGACGGTGGATTTACCCGTGCCGGGATTGCCGGCGATCATGAGGTGCTGGAAGAGTTTGGCGACCGGGATGTTGTGTTGGCCGAGTTGTATGCCATTGCGGGCGGGCTTACGGAAACGCATCTACTGGTCCCTCCAGACGGCGCGATCGAAGTCGCGGGCATTCATTAGACTGAGTCCGCGGATGTGATGGCCGGCATCGGGATTGCGCCGCCACCACCAGGCAAATAGGAGGGTGACGGCTACGACGGGCAGGAGGTAACTGCCGAGCCCGTAAGCCCCGAGGCCGGTCGTGGTCTGCCAATACCAGCCATAGAAACTCGCGCCATAGAGGTTATCGAGCCATGCCGTGAAGTCCGGCAGCCTGTACCAAGCGCCACCCGCGTACATGGGCAAGCTGGTCGTCAGGTGATTCAGCAGTGGGGTATCGGTGAGGATGCCGCAGAGGATCCAGCGCCAAAAATACAGGTGGTGGAGGTCGGGTTGATACGTTCCGGTGCGGTGCCAGACGAGCCACACAGTAAGGATAATCCAGAGCACAACGACTGTGCCGACTGTCTGCGACCACAGAGCGGCGCCCATCTTTGCGCGGGTCTGGATGCTCTGAAATTCTGCCGCTGGGGAGGTTCGAAGGCGCATCGATTCGTCAATCCTTGCTTATCGTTGGTTATCGAGTGCTCACTGTCTGTAAATGCCGCTGGCTGGGGCGTTATTGCCGGGAATGCCGAGATTCATCCCGAAGGGATGAGTACAGTCTGATTGAAGACACGTGCCTTGCACGTCTGGGATATTCGCCTCAGCAAAGGCCGTGGGAGTGCGGGCACTTTTTGTATACATTTTTGTAAACATTTCTGTAGAGTTTGGGCATGAGCCAGTCTTGAGCCTCACGCCCATGTCCGTCACTCACTCCCACGCCGATCGCTGAGCGATGATACCTTCGTGGTCGTGGCACCGATGACAGCCTTGAAGACATCGCCAAGAGCCGTACTCATCATTGCAACCAGGTCTATGTTCTGACGTTCCGCTGCCTTACGAGCCTTGGCGTATTCGTCTTTGAGTGATGCCTCGACTCGTACCGATAGTACGGTTGTGAGGGTAGCTTGGGGTTTGCGAATTACTTCTGCCATTGAAGCACCTCCTTAGTGCTTGAGTGCTGTTCTTGTTTGGTCATCGTGAGTCCTCTATTCGGGCTCTCTGAGATGCGGGCAACGAAAGCCTTCGATATAGACCTTGACTCGGTCGGGGTCGTCTTCGCTGATGATGCGGATCCCCCATTGGACGGGGCCGCCGAAGAGGATGGCGACTAACGCGAGATGCCAGCTCAGGGTCATTACCGCCCAGAGTCCGATTGCCATAGTGAGAGAGATGTTGATGCGGGACAGCTCCATCTCGCCGCCCATCAGGAGCTTGTCCATTTGCAGGCACGTGAAGACTCTGTGCTTCGCGTTGGGGGTCGAAGAGGGCGATGTTGTGATCGATGGGGCGGTGCCAATGGCGCCTTGGGTCGTAGCTCGCTTGGGTGGACTGGTGATGGGCTTATTCGACTTGACCGAGCCGGGTAGACGCGGGGCTGGTAGTGTGGTCGTACGTGGTGGTGGACTGGCGGCCGGTGATGCTGAGGGACGTGGTCTGCCGCCCGCCAGCTCCCAGTTGTCGCCAAGTACGCCGTCGCCCGAGGATGCCCATGCATTATTGCCGAGGTAATGGTCTCCGCGATCTCGCATCTAAGCTGCCTCCATAGTTTCGGACTTGCCGATGCCGCACTTGGCGAGCCATTCGTCAAGGAGGTTCTCGGGCTTGCATTGCTTGAGTAGCTCTTGCATGGCTTCGACGCTCTGGATGCTGGTCGAGGCGCAGATCGCTTGTCCAATTGGGTCGAGCCATGCGGACGCGAGTCGTGAGCCTAGCCGACTCTTGTAGAAGAACTCGCCGGTGTGCGCGCCGGCTATTCGACCGACTTCATGGGGGTTGAGCCCGAGTCGAGCCAGGGAGGCGCTGACAATTGGGGTATCCGCGGAGTGGTCAGGAAAGAACAGCTTGCCCGGCATGTTGCCAAGCAGGAGGTTGCAGTAGGGTGAGTCTGTTATCTCGACGCTGGACTGAGTCAAGCCGACGAACCCGCAGTTCATTCGTCGCATGGTTCGGATGGCTCGGAAGAACCACGCGGACGAAACCTCGTCGCCGATCGCATCCCAGAACTCGTCCCAAAACACCCAGCCGGGTTTTCCGCTCAGCGCCGCCATGGTGTTGTAGAGGATAAGTTCCTTGGCTGGCGTCGATATGTACTTGGGCGCGGTGTCGAGGTTGCTGAGTTCGTAGACCGTGATGCGATTGTTGGTGGCATCGGTCGGCTCACCGCCGAAGATATAGCCGTAGTCTTCGGCTAACTCCTTGACGATCGCCCGCATGCGGGTGCGTTGGTCATCCGCTGCTCTGCCGGATGGTAGGGCCGCGTACAGATCGTGTAAGTGACGCCCAGATCTACCGTCAGAGGCGGGGTAGTTCTTGCGCATACGAACGTCCATGAGGGCGTTCCTAAGATCCTTCGAGCCAGATTCGTCCAGCTCGAAGCCCTTGCGTCGGAAGAATAGGCGCTCGAACCAGCCCATGAGGTATTGCAGCCCGGTGGGGCGGTCGAGTAGCGCCAGCGGGCAGAGGGGTGTCGAGTCGGGGTCTCCAACGTCGTGATACTCGGCACCGAGTAGGTGGGCGAGCACGAAGCTCGAATGTCCGAGATCGAGCCACGTGAGATGACTGTTCGGAATGCTTTGGATCCCGCAGGCTAGCACCGCCGCCAAGGTGGACTTGCCGCTGTCGGTACTGCCGATGCCCAATAAATGCGCAACCCTGCCAACGTGCGTCGGAAAATAGAATGGCTCGCCCGCTGTACCGCCAAGGGCGAGAGGTGAGGGAGTGTTGGGCGGGTACATCGTGCTCTGTATGTAGGGTGTCCCTTGCCAATACTTCGCGGGCATTGCTACGTCCCAGAAGTTGAAACCGGTCAGTGGTATCCTGAGTCGGTTGGCTTCGTGCTCGTCAGCCTTGACCAAGAGGTAGCCCGGCCATGTCGAGCGGATCGCTTTGGCCGCCCCGACAGTCTCGATGCGGCACATTATCCCTTTGCCTTGGAGTACCCCGGTGAGGTTGTTGGCGCGGGCTTCGGCTTCTCTGGGGTCGTGGTCGCGGACGATGGCAATACAGCCGACCGTCCCGAAGCTGGTGCCGTCCTTGGAGGCGTTGATGGCTTCCTGAATCTCTTGGATCTGATCGAAGGCGTGTTGACTGTTCTCCTTTTTCGCCCCGAAAAAGGATTTGATGATCTCGATGAAGTCGCCGATCGCGGTCTGACTCCAGAACGGTTTCTCTTTCTCGAGTTTCTTTTGGGCGTCGTATGGGCTGAGGCATCGGAAGCGGACGCTCAGGGTCAGGTACCCAGGATGCTGCAATAGGATGGATAGGGTCTGCGGTAAGGTCTGGCTGGGGTAGGCAGTGATGACGATAGGTCGTAGGTGCCAATCGCCCATCATCGGACGTTCGCCGTTGACCTGCCACTCGCTGGCGATGACTTTGTTGAGCCGCACGTGAGGCGCGGGCAGGGCGACAGGATAATCGTTGTACGTGACGAGGTGGTGAAGGTCGCGGAACATGTCGACGTTCGACATGGGGTTGAGCCCGGCAACCGCGCCCTTGATCGAGTCTTCCAGGGATTGGAAGCGGCCGAGGGCGTGCGCACGGAGCAGGTTATGGTCGCTCAAGCGTTGCGGCTCGTTACCCCCGCCGAGCAAGAACGTTCGCGTCATGTTCTTGATGGGCTTCTCGAACTGGTGCGAAAGGTAGAGCCGGGTCGGTGTCACCCAATGCTCCTCAGCCGCGAATCGGTCGCGGATTTCCTGCATGACCATAGCCGCAGCGGGGCGCGCATAGTGCAGGTCAGGCGGCAGCGGGGCAGGCTGGCGGTCGAAAACGACTTGGATGGCATCGCCGGTGCGGAGATGGACGGGCGACTTGCCGAGTTGCTCGGCGCGCGCCAGGAGGTGCGCCGCATCGCAACTGTCGGGTGATGGCCCTTCCAGCCAATAACCTTTGAGAATGCCATCGTCGCGAAGGTCGACGACACCCTCCTTGAGGAATTGGCGGTACGGCAATTCATCGGCTAACCGCTTTATCGTGTCCATACGGGGCTCACCTTTCCGGCTACGAGGCTGAGTGGCAGGAAGCACAGGTACCTGCCGTCCCAACTGTCTGGGTCATTCGTGCCCATGCCGAGAAACATCTCAGGAGGCACGGTGTAATCGCCGTTTGGGCAGACGCGCGGGATGCCCGGCTCCGGGGCGCTGTTCGGTATCAGCTTGCCTTCGCGATAGACACCTTGAGGCGTGAACCGCACGTGGTCACCTGGCAGGGCCAGGGCGCGCTTGATCGGCATTCGCAGGTAGACCAGGTCGCCATAATTCACCTTGTCGACCGGCCTCACTCGATAGACCCCGGTCGGGGTGGCGCTATCCGACACGTTAATTGTGAAGTTGGTCATTGCCAGGAACAGCAGGCACATACACAGGATGGTTCGCGTTGGCATTAACTTGAGGAGCTTCATAGACATTCGGTCTCTCTTCTCGGTTGTCGGCGCCGGCACCCGTACGAATAGCCGCAAGGTAGCGGGTCAGAACCTCCCTGGCTGCCTCGATACAGGGCTGGCAGGGGGTTGGTTGCGCCTTCGGTGTGGACGAAGCCTGCGCGGCTGGCAGGGGCAGCAGCTTGCGCATCGCCGGCGGGGCTATAGGGCTCGGCGGCGCCGCGAAGTGTGCGGGCGCAACCTCCGGTATTGAGGCTTTGGCGGTCCAGAGGTGCGGCAGGATGAAGAAGCCAGCGGGCACGCCAATCGCGAGGGCTAGGCCGACCTTCGCGAGCCGCGGACTGATTTTGACTCCCGGGGTGTTCAGTGGTGCGCTCATCGGATTGCCCCCGTGTCTACGCATTGGACGCGGTAGCTGCCATCAGGCAGTTGTTGGACTTGGGGCTGGCTGTTCACCGGACAGCGTTGGTAGATTTGTGCCTGAGCCGCCTGTGTCTGCGCTTGCTGTTGCTGCATCATGCGCATGGATTGAACCTGCGAGACGGTCGAGGTTCCCATTCCGAAGAGGGACATGATCATGCCGAAGATAGAGATAAGAGAAGTCATCGGTTTTAACCTCCTATAAAGGCCAGGGTGAGATGAATAAGGCCACGGCGAGATGAACAAGCGCCGCGATGCCGGCGAGACCTGCTACTACCCATAGCAACCTGGTCGGTTGACTCATCGGGTTGCCTCCCGTTGCTTGCGAGCGGCGTCCTGCGCGCGCACGTAGTCCGGATAATAGAAACTGACAACCGGGGTGAAGGGTTTGCCGATCTTGATCGGATCGAAGACGTAGTCGTTGCCCATGGAAGTGTGGATAACCAAATTGGTTTTCATATTCGGGTCGGCTGGAATCCTTATTTGCGCGCCTGGAACTGTGATGCTCGTGTTAGTGCCGAGCGGGAAAATGAGGACGGTGTGGTCCCCGATGATGGTGCCCCAACGATCCTTATCGCCGACCTTCACGTTGTCCTTGTCGGTGGACTCATCGTCGCGGAGGCGGATTTGCGTGACATGCAGGGGCGCGCAGTTTAGGGGATACTGAAGGTCGGGGCTGTATGGCTGCACAAGGGTAATGCCGTGGTGCAGAGTCGGTGTCTGGTTGTGCTTGATTGCGTTCACCACGTCCGACGATAAGGAGGCGTATGGGTCGGGGATCGGCGCGGGTGTAGGCGCGGCTTGAACGACCACTGGTGGAGATGGCGGTGGGGTCGCAGCGCAGCCGGCGAATAGAGCGACTCCCATAATCAGCGCCGTAATTCCGAAAAGAAAAGCGAGACCTGCACATAGGCGTTTGTTGATCCAGAAAAGCGGGCGCGGCTGCACCACGACCTCAGTGCGATATCGTTTTATCACTGCTGTACCTCCCCGGTTCGACGCGTAGCGTCGATGACGTCTTGTTTCCACTGCGCATAGCCTTGGTCGCGCAAAGCTTTGAGTTGATAGGTGCAGTATCGGAGGCCGGTGAACCAGCCTACGAGTACGCATACAATGCCCGGATCGGGTTCCCACCAGCGCAATCCTTGGACGTGGACGTGATAAACGAGGTGGAGTAGCAGGCTACCGGCGACTGCCGCCGCCGTGCACCATATTACTTGGACAAGTCCAGCTTTTATTAAGTTCACTCCTTCACCTCCTGAATATCTATTTCATTGATGAACAGCCCCAGCGATTCGGGGTCTTTGGAACGCGCGACAATGACGTGCAGGATCGCTCGCCATTTTTGGGTGACGTGCGTCTGGTCGTTGTTCTCATGGCTGATTGTGGAGTAGTCGGCTTGATACGTGTCCTTTTCGGAAAGTTTGAGGGTGTCGGACACTGGAGCCTCTACCCATGTGTAAGCCCCGACGCTCTTGGGGTGGTGCTTGCCGCCATCCCGGTTGTACCAAGAGTCCAGTTTCTGCGCGGCTTGCCCGGTAACCATCGCTTGCGTCTTGTTGTAGAGGTAGTCCTCCTCGTCGGGGTCGCGGTCGACGGTGAAGGCGTCATGGATGAACTCGCCTAGCCGCCCGCGCAGAAAGGCGTCAGGAATGACCGTCACGCTGGTGACGGGGCTCACCTGCCCGACCGGGCGACCTTGGTTGTTCACTTCCAGCACGAAGGGTGGAGGCGCCGGCTGAAGGTCGAGGCGGATACGATCCGCGATCATTCCACCCAGCAGGAGGATAAGCCCCGCAGCTAACAGCCATGTCCGTTGGTAGCCGCACGCGATCACTTGGTCGGTGTACATCGGCGCGTCTTTCGGCATTTCCGGCGCCCGCTTTAGTGCGATAGCCATTTGAGTAACCTCAAAATTAGTTTCGGAGGTCGAAGCGTTCCCAAAGATGATCACCCCTTGAGCGCCTTGCTCACGCCCGCCCTCGCTGCCCGGCTTACTGCACCGGCGCTGAGTGCGAACATGGCTTCGGCGCCTTCACTGCCATGCGTGTAGACTCCACCTCCGCCCTTGGAGGTAACTATCTGAGCGGCTTTCTTAGGTAGCGACCACATGGCGTAAAAGAGAAGTGCTGCTTCGACGAGTTGTATTGCGCCGTAGCCAATCTGGTCTGTGTTAACACCCAAGCCGCGCGTGTCTAGATCCGCAATCCATCCGTGGGCAAGGAGTAGACCGATGGCTAGCACGACCATTGCCGCGAGGAGGCGGATGCCTGCTTGCAAACACGTTACAAAATAATTTTCGAGAATCGGAAACGTATGCTCGTAGCCCGAGAACGCCACAGGAACACAACCGGCCGCGATCACCCACTTTGCCTCAAGGAAAACCCAAAGATAAATCAGCCCTGCGGCAAACCAGGTTATCTGTGTAGCGACGATCAGTATCAGGAAAAGTATGTCGTCAAAGGGATGGAAAAACCACGTCCCAAAGTGCCGAGCGGTGAACAGCATACCCACGATATGCCAGCCGAGAGCGTATACGTCAGATGGTCCAAAACTTGGCGATACCCCGCTCACGTCAGCGCCGATAATCTGTCCCATCGCTGGAAAAGCGCCTGACCATGCTACGAAGTTGGCGAAGACTAGATAGATGATGGCAATCCGCAGTACGGCCCAGGCAAAATCCATGAGAATGCCAAACCAGTCGCGGTTTAAAACCGCCTGTATCAGGGCATAGCCGAAGCCAAGAAAAACCACCGCGCCAAGTATGCGCTCGCCCCACGTCACCAGCAGCGGTAAGTACGCTTGGATACTGTCCGTGAACGCAGCCAGTGCGCTGTTGAGAATCTGCTCAGAGTCGGGGGGTATAGGTACAAAGGGTGCTGCCATAAAACATTTACTCCCGTGCTACGGCTCGCCTCTCGGTAAAGGTTTTTTCGTATCGTGAGATGACATAGTTAATGCCGTACGCGACGGCGAAACCGACAAAGACAGCCAATACGGCAATATTGAAGCTCGCTTGAGCGTCCGTGACGAACAACACAAAGACGGCAAATCCGAACACCCAACTGGCTATCCTGGCCGCAAGGCGCATCGGTACTATGACCAGCCCGAGCCAGCCTAGAGACAAGTCCGGCATATCCTCAGCGAAGGTGCGGACGCGCCGGGAGACGAACCACAACGCGTTAAAAATGGCCAGACCTATTGCCATTCCACGGAAGTCGCCGAGCCCACTGTTCAGAATGTGATCTGCGACAAATGGAGGCATATCAGCATCCCTGCCGTGGCATTATCGCGCGCACAGCGGCGTCGAGTTGGTGCAAGTGATCGGTCGCGTCAACCATCGTGTGCGCGGCTTCTTGTGCGCGGAGCAGTTGCAATTCCTGCACGATAGCGAGTCCGACCTGGCCAACGGCTTGTGTAGCTGCGAGTTCGGCGGGTGCCTGCACGTTAGCCGCGAGCGTGCTGAAGTTTTCGTTTTGAAGCTCGGTCACTAACTGCTGCGTCTCGGAGATCGCGGCGTTGTAGGTTTGTGCCAGTGCCGGCGCAATTTGAGTAACCATCGGCGTATAACTGTCGCAGGGCAATCCTTGCGTGACCGGCAACATCTGCGCTGCATTCTGTGAATTGATGCCGCTGAAGAGCGTTTGCAGGTTGCCGAGCAACGAGGTTTGAGGTTGATACCACGCGCCCACCGTAGTGGTCAGTGAGGCTTCGACTGGTGGATCTGAGGTCACAGAGCCGGGAACGGTTATCACAGGGATCGGGCCGCCCACCAGTGCCCATGAGGTCGAGGGAATCCACGCCGCCGCAGCGAAGACCGCGGCGGCGCAAATTACCTCCCTTTGCCATTTCGAGAGTTGCTTCATTTGAAGCGTTTAGCCCACCATGCGCGCGACCGCGTGAGCGGCGAGGTGCGCTACCGGATGCGTGACTGCGGAGTGAACCAGGGCTGAGCCCGCACCGCCGAAGGAGGGGGCTAACCCGGCGTAGTTGTACACGACCGCACCGCCGAACGTGGCCAGTCCCAGGTGCTCCGCAGCTCCGAGCCAACTGCCGCTCCGGATATGATGGATGATTCCAACGGCTCCGATTCCGCCGACGATATAGCCGGTGGCAGCCGCCACGTGACCCAGGGTATTGAGCGATTGGTCAACCGCAGCCACGCCCGAAACGGCCGCACACGCAGCGCCCGCCACAAGCATAAGCGGAGTGAGAGTTAAGAGAACTTTGCCGACCTTACTGACCTTCATAGAGAAGAGACTCCTTGTTACGCATGGCCGAATTGGCCTTGTAACCTTTTGTTGGGTCGACCGCTGAGGCACGTAGCCGCTGACCATTCCCACAAGCGCTGCGAGAGCGAGGCCAACTATGACCGCGACGCAAGCGTCTCTCAGATTGCCGCTGTGTAAGTGGTCGATCATCGTTTGACTCTCGGGGGGTAAACCGCCGATTTTGACGTACGAGTTTGTTCCTTTACCCACTGCTCGAACTGAGATTTGTTGAAGCGATAGTCGCGACCGATTGTGAACGCCCCGCGCAGCGAGCCAGTTCTCGTCAGGCGATACACGGTCGAAACCGAACATCGCAGGTAGGCCGCGATGTCGTAGATGGTCAAAATGTCCGCGTCCAGGTCCACCGGCTTCTTGCGCGCGGCCACGTCGTTCACACCTCGGCCTTCCGTGCGGCGAGACACTCGGCGGCCGTGACGTGCTCTCGCTCGGCGAGCAGCGCCAATAGGCAGGGCCAATGCCACATCAGGGAATCCATGAATTTGCACACGCGAATATGGTCCTCGCTGGGCCGCACGGGCTTGCCACAGCGAGGGCAATTGCGATTTCGAGGCTTCATCATGACGCACCTCACGCGGCCGCCGTCGTGGTTGACGGAACTGCCCCGACGATCTGGCGCTCCAATTTCTCGATGAACCGGCAGAAAGCAGCATCACGGGACATGCGGCCTCAACGACCTGACAGGCTGCGATAAGCGTAGAGTGGTCACGGTTAAATGCTGGCGCGAGCGCAGGGAAAGAAGCTTGGGAAATACGCCTCGCCAGGTACATCGCGACCTGCCGCTGGAGACTGAGATGCTGTTGTCGGTCGCGGCTCCTCAGCCTCTCCACCTCGACCCGCAGCGCACACGCGATTTGCTCGACCAGCAGTTCGAGTTGTTTGGTGGCTAGTTCGGCCTGCTGAGCGGCCAGTCTGCGCCGCGAGACCTCCTGAGTACGCCGGACCTCAGACAGCGTTGCCTGCGGGTCCCGCAGTAGCTCAGCGATGGGAAGCAGCCGGCCGACGTGCCGCTCGACCGTGGGGTTGTTCGAGTAAAGATTTGTGGTGTTCACGCCGCGATTTCCGTGGTTACACAAACGGATGTCATCGAAAGGTTGCTCTTTCCCGCACCAGCGAGATGTTCAGCGCTGACGAGCCGCGACGCCTTGGCACACTGGGCATCGCCGCGGCGCTCTTGGTGTTGCGTTGGTCGCCGTCGAGCATCTGGGCGAGGAAGCACGGCCAGTGAAACCGGATCGTCGCGCCGTGCATGTGGACGCTCACGTGGTCGT
>Ga0137390_10001381_pt1 | contig 18218 bp, 25 predicted proteins | sample 15con2h24AmetaG_FD_104937 | JGI IMG/M metagenome (GOLD analysis project Ga0137390, IMG submission 104937) | Vadose zone soil microbial communities from Angelo Coast Range Reserve, California, USA - 15con2h2.4A metaG | ecosystem: Environmental > Terrestrial > Soil > Vadose zone > Saprolite... | reverse complement strand
TTTCTACGTAGGCAGGATGTTCCATGCGGTTGAAACTATACAACGGGAGGGGGTGAATGTAAAACAAATGTATGTCGCCAATCATGTGGACGTCTGAGTGTTAAGACGACGGATTTGGTTGAGCTCGGGCGCGGCGCCGCCGCCGTCTGAATCGAGGCCAAAATAAATGAGCATACGAGGAGTGCAGGTAAGGGGGTGGCTCACCGTGGAAACAAGGGCCCTTTCGGCATGGGCCTCTCGTCTAAATCCGTTGCGATATTCGCAGCTGCCTGGAGACCCTGTACGCGAATGACACCAGTCAGTCAGTCCTTCTATCAGCATTGTCTGGTTACCCCGCACAGCGGGTGACGCACCTCGATCCAATCAACGACGGTGGCGACGTCGGGAGCTTGCAGCAGAAACTGTTGTCCCTCCATGCGGACGCGGATCACATTCCGCCGCTTCATGTAGTCGCTGCCCAGCCCACTTTCTGCGTTGTGCAGGGCGTACGCGTGCACGAGGTCCTGTTCCTGGGGTTTCGGCACCGTGGGGTCGTCGACCCAGAGGGTTCGCCGCTTGATACGCGGCGAGCGATGTGCGCGTGGTGAGCCGAGTGCGGGGGATGTGGACGCGGAGGGTGTCCTCGAGGTTGATCGGTTTCCAGACGTAGGGCGGGATGCGCCGCGACCTGAGCTTGAGCCTGGCGCGACCTGGTGGAGGGTGGAGGGCGAGCAACGCGCGCCAAGCTCGGAGGGCGACGTCAGGGACTTGTCACTTGCATTGCGATTCTTCCTGCGGAAGTTGGAGGGAAGCAGCCGCGAGCGAGTGGGAGATGACGACTGGCCCTCCGATTCGTCTGGTGGCTGTGACGGCGCAATGACGGAGAGCCAACTAGGCGATGTGGAAGACTGTACCGGCGTGCCATCCGCACTACCAAGCTTTGCCTGCCTTGCTTCTCGCTCTTGTTCCCTCTCCTTCGCCTTGGCGGAAGTACTCGTTTGAGTCGGTGAAATAGCAATGTCACCGACACCAACCGTCTTTTCCCACAAGTTCCCAATGAGACCCTTCCCGGCGGCAGTTGGTGCGCATTTGTACACGCGGAACGCCGTCCCTTCTAGGACGCAAAGCATTCGTCGCCACTTGCGGTCACGCGCTTGCACACCCGGCTCGGAGAATTCCATCTTGCGCGGCATGATCGCACGTAAGTAGATATCATTCGTGTAGTGCGGGAGGCGCTCGCAGCCTTCCTCATCACGTGGCTGTATTGTTGGACCTCGCTCACCAAAGCGGAACTGCGGGTACGGTGGTGGAGCAGAAGAGGGTCCAAAAGTAGGCATTGAGAGCCGCCGGCGGAGGGATGGCCCCAGTTTTGTGTCCGGCTCCTCCGTTTCCAAAATCAGAGTATCACCCTCGGAGACAGGGTTGCGTAAAGGGCTTTTGGGAGTCTCAGTGGCCATCTCGGGCGTGCGGTGCGATTTTAGGATCTCGGACATATCACTCATACTGTGCGAGGCTTGATGGTATATGTTGGCGCGTAGATTAGGGGTGGGAGTAGTCGGCGTGGGCAAAACTCGTGAGATTGGCCGTGCTGCGGCCAATACGCTAGGAGAAGGTATTGAGGTAGGGAGTGCTGGAGTAGTCCTCACAGACATCGCGGCGATTGGGAAATGCCGGGGACTATGCAATGGCGTGTAGCTTGTCGGTTTGGCAAGTTTCGAGGTAAAGTAATCGGTCAACGGGGTATTTTTCGGCGTCTTGTCATCCCGTCGAATAGTGCCACTGCCGTTAGCGTCTATGAAGGACATGTCCAATGGAGTAAGGTCAACCGTTGGGAGTTTGCTGGGACGGGAGGTTTCGGAGGGGGGTGGACTAAAAATGCTTTCACCATCTTCGCTCGCCGTATCCGGGTGCTCGGTGTCCGCCAGTTCTTCCTCCGCGTCTTCGTCCCCGTCAGCTACACCATCCTCTTCTTCGTCAAGATCGTCCAGTGTGGCATTATCGTGTTCCGCAGGCTCCTGGTCCTCCGAACCCTCCATAGGCAAGGCAGGCATGCTTCGCAATGAATGTGGGCGCAGACGGCGAGAAACACTCGTCGGGGACGATGTGGAAGATATAGGAGGAAGCGACAGTATAGGGTGTTGCGGTTGTCGCGTGATAATGGCAGGAGACAGGCGTGCGGACACACCCTCAATAGAGAACTTGGTGGGAAGGGATGTTGATAAAGAGAGCTGAGGAGTAGTCGGAAGGAAAGAGGGGGACCCGGGTGTCAAACAAAACGGATGACGCGAGACTCGTTCGACGGGAGGAAGAGGAGCGTCACGTACATCCGGCAAGACATGTAAGGAGCTCACTTCGCAGGTTTTCACACATGAAGCAAGGTGATGGGATCTCTGGCAACAGGGGAAGAATGTAGAAGGAGGCGAGGGAGGCGAGAGAAATAATGTAGGTGGTTGAGCCTTCGGAGGAAGTTGCAGAGTCGAGTCAACCACTGCGCCATGGGCGGCAATCGTTCCGGCGCAAAAAGAGCTAGAGTAGTTGTCGAATCCGGTGCTCGATGGACTCGTTTGTGAGCTTGTAGTGGATGTATGCGAATCAAAACTGCTGATAAAACTCGGCGACACAGGTTTGGCCATGGTTAGTTGTGATGGTAAGGGAAAGGGGATCGAACCCCTTCTCCGGTTCGGCGCAGTTAGGGTGAACTCATCAGACGCCGGCTGTGCTGACACGTTCCGAAACGGACGGGCGTTACCCCCGGCATCCATGCTTGCCTTCCTTCGTCTGCTTCCAGGATAGCTTCCTGAAAGCGTCGACGTAGGAGAGTCGGGGTGTGGAATATGATGGCCTCCGAGAGCGCGTGCTCCGGAATGGGGATTGAGGGGGAAGACGTCCAGTTGATGTGTAATGTCCATGGATTGTGTGTGCCGACGTTTTGCTCCAATCCGACGATAGGAATTGCCAAGACCTCGAGGAATGAAGGTGGTTTTGGTCTGGGACCGGAATGAGCAGACGGAAATATAACGACAGGAAGAGCGTACGGGAGCAGAAAAGGGGGGCAATGCTGGATTTAAGGGGTCTGAGGCCAAGTCAGTTCTCGACTGCGGCTCCATGGGGCAGCAGTGGGTGAATGTGGTGCTTGTTGAGCGCTGAGCCCTTGGGGCCGCGGATAATTGCTGTAACGCGAGAACCGACGAAGCGACCTAATGACGCGCTCAAGGAAGGAGCTAACGCAACCAGTGCGTGGAACCGAGGTAATGTCAACTCGGTGGGAAGACAAAAGTCGTGGCAGAGGGGATGAAAGGACGCCTCGGACAGCTCAGGCAGTGAGGTTGAACGCGCAGTCCCATCATGGTACTGGTCGCTGTCGACATGCATCATGATGGAACTGAGGAGGTGACACACTTTGCGATCCTAGACGTCGATCCGTAAAAAAAAATTGTATTACGAGTGCAGGTACGTTTGTAGGGATCAGAGTACAGTATGCGGAGCCAGTTCGGCTCATTCTGACTGTCAGGAAGTGTCAGTAACGGCGTCAGCCAACTCGACCGTGATGAGCCCGTATCATCTCAACCACTCTCCGAGATATTACCGTGCAGCACACAGAAACTACTGTACAATGATAATTTCTCGAAGCGAGCTTGAGTCCTTTCTCATCCCAGCAGCCAGACGCTCTACACATGGGCTCGGAGCGAGCGCGTGTAGAACGCGTGGAGGACAGAATAACTTTTTGTCGCATTTCTTACCTCCAAATATACATTTCCATGCCCACTGTTCATGTTTTTTTTTCCTCCAAACCCTTGTGAATTAAAGCTTTCAAACCCGAACAGGCACGGTGGTGTGTGGTTGTACTGGTGATTGGTGAAACAGTAATTTTAGGACGTGGCACTGCCCCTCCGGCCCCCTCGTTTCTCTCTACCGTTTCATTCGCCCGTCACAATCAAGCCAATTATTGTAACATGGGAAGAACATATGTATAGTCCATGCAAGTTGCAAGGCTCTAAAACCTCTCGACGGTCTCATGAAGTGTTTCATGGCTGACTGAATCCCTCTTCCTGGAAACACTAGAAACGTAAAGTGTCTCTCACGGGTCTCTCTCACACTACACAGGTTCCAGGTACGTCACAACCAGCCCTTACGTCGCGCTCATCCTAGAAGCTATCTTGTGAGATATCATTAGTTTCTTGTTCGCTCATGACGTTTTTCGTTATCGATGAAACGTTTTGAACATCCGGCAGAACTGAAGTCACTGACTGTTTCATACCCGCCGGCCGGTGGGGGACCCATCTCTTCTGCAATGCACGAGTCGCGGGCCTTGCGGTTGTCCGTATCGCAATAACAAGCCCGGCGTGATCTCCTCTCAACGCCGTACCCTCTCTCTCGGACTCTCCGGGCTTTCCGGCTAAAACCGGTATCCGCGTGCGTTAAGCCCAGTTGTCACGTACGTGTAGGTATAGTTCCTCGCACCAAACAGTCTATACAATCTACCGTTGCACATTGCTTAAGCTTGTGCTTCTAGGCTGTTTCGGCCCATCGACTCAAATTTTCTAGTACAATTAGCCTGCTACTTGTTCGACCGTGGTTGTGGCAGTAGGGTTGTCCAGATCTGTTTTAGATTGGGTATCGTTGATAAATTGATAGGAACAGTGGGCGCCAATCACCACGGGCACCACCAAGTTGCCAAGTTATGGGCTGTGACTCCTAGGCATGCGCACAAGAGATGAGATTCGTCTACGAAAAAGGTTTCCCACTGCTACGGGACCGCGCAAAGTCACAGACGATTGAATCGCAGTATGCTGTCCGATCTACCCCTGGCAAAGCGCCCAGGCCCACAGTTCCTGTCATATCGTCATCTGTGGCGGATACACGAAGTGTATATAACACCCGTCAGGTAGGGCGAGATCCACCTCGAGCAGCCAACAATGCCTTCCCTCACGTCAGTGTACTTCGCAGCTGCCATCTCCGGTGCAACGTTTTTTGGTGAATATTGCCGTTCTTCGTGCCACAGTTCGTCGTGTTCACAACTCGCTTATTTATGTGTTAGGCGTGTATGCTATTCTGATGTTCACGGCTCTCTACTTGCTGTAAGTTGCTCTTGGTCATTCTTATTTCTACAGCTCACGCGTCTTCACCATAGTTCTCGGAGAGAGAGGACAGTCACAACCATAGTGATGACGGTACTGGCAGTTGTCATGTTTGGGATCTCGGCCATCTTCTTTGCCTTGGATATATCTCTCATCTCTGATGGAATCCTTCATCCACACAAATATCCTCGGACCGTTGTCAATCGTTTTGGGCCCGAGACGACTGTACAGATCGTGTGTCAGGGAATTAACGTACGCCATATTGGACGTCTACGAGAGCACGTGGACTAAAATGCCATTTCTTCAGATTATCCTAGGTGACTCCATTGTCATTTGGAGAGCCTGGGTTGTTTGGGGCCGCCGCCTCCCTGCGGTGATTGTTCCACTCGTCCTCCTCGTAGGCGTTGCCTGTATGGATAGGAACCAGTTTCGTCTCTACAAGTGCCATCGCTGACTCCTGCGTAGTTTCGTGCTTTGGCATGGCTGTTGCACAGGTTCGGGCAGCCCATGACCCCGACTACGCAACTGTGTTAACGAAGTTCATCATTGCGCTGCCTTGTCTCACGCTCGCGACAAACGTTGCAGCCTCCTCGCTCGTGCTGTCGCGCGTAGTGTGGGTTACCTTCATTTGCGCTTATCTAATGCGCCCCTGGCTGATTGACAGGTGTCAGTGTGTTGCAATTCTCGACGAGAAAGGCGGAGCGTCTCGACGCCCTGGCCTCCATCATCGGCCGTGGTGGGGAGCGGTACCGCCGTCTGCTGAAGATGGTCATCGAGTCAGGTGGAATGTACTGCCTCACATGGCTGATTCTGCTCTGCCTCGTTGTCACCGATTCCAAGGCCGCGCATGTCTTCCTTAGCATCATCGGCCAGCTGACGGTGCGCCCGCCACTTATTGACTTCCTGGCTGCGTTTGCTGATCCCGGACATCTCTTTGCTAACCGGGCGCAGGGAATATACCCGACACTTATCGTCGTACTCGTATCGCTGAATTTGACCCAGGATCGTGTTCAGGGACCCGTGAATGACACGGGGATAAAATTAGATTCGAATATCGCTCCAGAAACCACGGTTACTCGCGCGGTCAGCTTCACGCGTGGACACACCGCTGGCTCGAGCGCCGTGAACAATGGCGACGTTGAAACAGGCGGCGCGTTTGTGACCAGGGGTGGACCTGGATGTGAGGTCGATGCCGCCAAAACGGCGCCAAGTTGTGAGACGATAACCCATCCGAAGGGGTGTGTTGTACACCAGGTTTCCTAGGTTTCTTTGTTTCGTGTTGGGGCTCTTTGTTTGTACAATGGACATGTTGTATGTTTGTGTATGAATATGCAGGTGTTGCCAGATTGATGCCCGGTTTCAGGTGAAACCGCCATGCAAAAGACGTCTGCGCTGTGGCCAGGAATACAGAGTAACGTTTCAAGGTTCCTGCCCACATGCACGCATTATAGGGATTTGATTATGTACTGCAGCCGAACTAAATAACGTTATGACCCGCAGGGCAGTGTTGTCACGACTGACAGACACGAATCGAGCTCTGACATTGACAAATGCAGGGTCACTTGTATTAGACCTGCAAATATGTCATACGACTAAATGGCCATCAGATTCATCGCATCGCATGCAAGGCGCACTCGGAGTATAAGATATCGCGGAGCACAAGATGTCCGTCAAAAACCGTGAATTTTCATGATACCCCCAAAATATGCACATACAAAAGTCCTGATCTTTGACAATAGTAGAAAATATAAAAAAAGTCTACAACGAGGCAGTGGAGTTAATGTAGACGACCTTACTTTCCAGACCCATGCGAGATCTTTCAAGCCCTGCCCAAACGCGGTCGCCCGATCAGCAGGACTATGGATGACACAGTAACGACGCCCGCTATTAACAATGGGCCCCACCTCTTAGGTCCAGCGTACCCACCGGCGGCCGTACGGGCAGGTAACGATGGGAAGGAAAGCGAAATAAATGCTTTCCTCTTCTTGTCCTGGTCAGTGGGGGTGAATAGATTAGCCTATCTATCATTCGTTACGCCGCGTTGGCTTACGTTGTATGGTGGGTAGCGCGACCACAAGAGACGTTCGGAGCTTGAGAAGGACAAGTCAAATAACGTCCACCCGACGACAAGAGAATACGAACAAGGCGGGATTATCGAGCGTCGAGCGAAGATGCGTGAACATATTGAATGTGAACTTTCCAGTATGGTAACCGGCTGGGGAAGGGGCATTAACAAGCGGCCTCAGGGATGTCGGGAAAACATACATCCACTAGGGCCAATGCCTCCAAACGGCAAACCGTCGACTAGACGGGTCGAGCGTCAATCAATTGACTAAAGAGGCCGCTAGTGACGCCGACGAACCAACAGTATGAATGAGTGTATCATTCATGACCACCGACCCGCTTTGGGTGTTTTCAGCGACTTCGAAGGATGACCATCGTCATTCTCTATTATGACGGAAACACGGCACAGGACTGGCCCACCTTTTGTTTTGAACGTAGAGTTTGAGGAGAACACATATAATGCGAGGGGGTGATCGCTAGTGTTTCACTTAACATAACATGTCTGATGACCCTAGGAAGCAGACGCACCGAGCGTTGATGAACTCAATTGCTTCATCTACGTCTTCAACCTCGACGATTGGTAGGATAGGCCCGAATATTTCTCTTTGGGCGGTCAGATCAGCTAGCGTTCGTCCCCACAGCTAGGTATGAAACACTCACTCTCCCATCAGCGAGTCACTGCCCTTGACATCAGTAACAATCGTGGGCTCGATGAACTTCGTCTGTTGATTTGTTGAGCCGCCGCACGCGATCTTTCCTTCGGTGCGATCAAGCAATCCCTTGATTCGAGCAAAATGTGATGGAGAAATCATACGAGAATACGAATCGGACGATTCCGCGCCCTCTGGATAGAAGTCCTTCAATCTACAAACAGGGAAGCATGGCTAATTCATCGGAGACTGGAGAAACGCCTACACTTCTTTGCATGCTTGAACAAACTGATCCACGATGCTCTTTGGGACCAGGGCATAATCCGGTGCGACGCAGGTCTAGACGATATGTAAGAACTCATTAGTAGCAGTGTGGCAAGAGGGTGTACTTGTCCCGCATTTGCAACTTTTCCCCAAATCAACCTCCGGGCGGACAACTGTAGGTCACAGTTGGAATCTATGACGACTGGACTCTTGCCGCCAAGCTACAGGGAGTGAGGGCTGTTACTACATCGACCTGATGAGTGGATTTCCTTGATTACCTCAGTTGTAACTGGGCTTAATGTTTTGGCGGCGGCAGTGAGCACGATAGTCGCGACGCGGGATCCTCCTGTGTATAAAACTATTATAAAAAATCAGCGTCGATCTGGGAGTAGGAGAAGGTTGCGAACGAACTATGATCCCACTGGAGCTCCAAAACCTAGAAAGGCGAAATTTAGCTCGTTTAGACTCTGCTGGGCGCAAGTAGCTTACCTTTGCAGTTTCCGGAATCGCGCCATTTATAACTGCATATAATTCGGGATCGAGGTATTTTGGCACAAGCTCTGCGAGCAGAGCAGAGAATGCGGGTGTCAGTTCAGAAGGTTTGAGCGCGCAGGCGTTGCCTGCTGCAATGGCCCCTGCCTGTAACGAAATGCGTTGGATGTCAGACCGGGTGATGCACGATGACTTCGCACCAAAGGACCAAGTAGTAGCCACATGGGGTAGTTGAATGGACTGATTATCAAGACCACACCCTTGGGTTCTTTGAGAATACTTGGCTTCATGGCAAAGAAGTTGAAAGACCAGCGAACGCTGTCGGGTTTGCTCCACTTTGCGACATTGTGGTAAGCATCTACTGTTTCGGAGAGCGTACCGCCGATCTCCATGCTGGAGGGATGGTATGTGAACCAGGGATAAAAGAATGAGCTGGATGCTTACACGATGGACTCCGTGTCGGACCTTCCTAGGTCAGAAGCCAACGCTTGCTGGAAGCGAGCCAAATTATCGTTAATAAGATACGCAAGGGCGAGCAGCTGCTGCTTTCGAAACTGGATAGATTTGGTTCTACCAGTCCTGAATGCATTCTTGAGACCATCTCGAACCTGTGAAGCACAGTGGACTGAGCAACGAGGGGATTTATGTTATTGGCCACATACAACAGGGATTTGATCGACGGGTGTTGTAGTGTAAGGGGGGATTGTCAGGTCCTCTTCCACCTTGGACTTGGGCTGCTCATTGGGGTTGGGCCCGTCGCTCATTGTTGCACCTTAGGTATTTGTTTCTTTGATTACTGTACTGAACAGTATCGTTTGGTCCCGCAGTTGTCCCGCGTCACCGTTGGTGATTTGATTTACGTTAGCCTGTGTGCCAAACGACTGCCGAACGTCGAAACGGAAGCGTTAGACGCCGACGCCAACTTAGTTTACGTCCCTTTTTGCTGCTTGTCGTCTCCTTTCTCGGTCCCATCTTCGTGTCTCTTTCGGACTTATTTAGACCTTCCCCATGGCCTCAACCTTCTACCAATTTCAACTGGGTGTTCTCGCAGTAATCTGTGTCGTCCTTATTGCCCTCGAGCGCTACCTCAAGTCAAAAAAAATACCGCCAGACCACTCCAAGGATCTTGCCGTTGAAGAAAATATTGAAGTTGGCAACCCACTTCTGGAAACAAATGGTGCGGCAGTGGCAACAAGTACTACTTCCCGTGCTGGGGCGCTTAATGCGTTAATGCGCAAGTATCTCTTGGTCTATGCTATCGTAATGGGTCAGTACACTCCGGCCTATAACTTTTTCCGAATGCTGATCTCTCCCAAGGTGCCGATTGGCTCCAAGGCCCATACGTCTACTCTTTATATCGCGAGCAATACGGGTACCCTGAACGGCTAGTTGCTGTCCTTTTTGTAACCGGCTTCCTTAGCGCCGCCGTATTCGCGCCTCTCGTCGGTGTCTGGGCAGATACATAGTACGTACTCGACCTGACATCAGGGTGATTCTTTGCTCATTCCCCTGACCGTGACGCAGCGGACGGAAGCGCATCTGTCTTCTGTTCTGCATTCTATATGCCTTGACGTGCGGCCTTCTGCTTTTCCCATTCTTCCCCGTGCTCCTCCTGGGCCGCGTTTTTGGTGGAATAGCGACATCCATATTGTTTTCCGGTTTCGAGAGCTGGCTTGTATCTTCGAGCTCCAATGCCGCACTCCCCAGTGAAGATTTGAGCCTTATTATGGGCCGCGCGACCCTAGTCAACGGTTTTGTCGCCACAGCTGCCGGGGTATGTAGCCTTTCCGCCGAATGCTCCTCCAGATTCTGAGGACACCTGATACAGATCTTCTCGAACAAATTGGTGGAATGGACCAACGGAGGGTTCCGTTCACCTTTCGTCGCGAGTGGATGCCTGCTTATCCTCGCATGGGTTGTAATTTCTGGAAGTTGGTCCGAAAACTATGGCGGTGGTGGAGGTGCAGGCACAGCGACATCTTCCGCAGACCTTTTCCAAATCCGACGACTGGGGGCGGCATGGAAGATTGTTGCAGCCGGTGCGTACAGTTGGCTTTTCTCACCGATGTGTTCGGGCTTATATCTAATGTAGACCCTATCCTCCTCGTCCTTGGCCTGACGCAGACAATTTTTGAAGGGTCCATGTATCTGTTTGTCTTCATATGGGTCCCAACGCTGCAAGAATCCTCTCTTGAACCAGCTTCCCTTCCATTGGGCTACATTTTTTCGGCTTTCATGGTCTCCATGATGCTCGGATCCCTGCTCTATACGTACATCACTGTACATTGGTTCTCTCCGTCAAACACATCGGGGACACAAAAAGGTGATTCATCGTTGGTGCTTCACGCTCAATTGTCCTCTCTTGTCTGTGCAGCATCTTCGGTCACATTCGCCGCCTGTGTTAGCGTCGGGAAAGGGAAGGGGGAACAAGGGGAACACCTCAAGTTCTGGGCCTTTTGTATGTTCGAGGCATGTGTTGGGATGTACTACCCGGTGCAAGGCATGCTTCGTGGATCGCTGATTGCGAATGAGTACCGCGCGACGGTGAGTCCTTTACCACCTTTGAGGACAAGTGGACAAGTCACTGAGAGTACGGCATGCAGCTTTCCGCGCTATTCCGCGTCCCACTAAACGTATTTGTCGTCGTGTCGCTGATGACGGGCGTGTCTTCTGCCCGCGAAGCAGTACTCACGACCTGCGCCGTCGTTATGGCCATTTCGTCACTCACGACTGCCTACATCATCATTCCCCGGGTTGAAGGTTCGGTGCAGAATCGGAATGCATGAGGAAAATGGATCGGATGGCGAGGTCATATCCCGTTAAGGGGGGCTCTCAACAGCTGTCGGAACTGCACACAGGCTTCGGACACTGCAAACCCGTGGTGTGTTTCAGATTGTCATATACTATGGTACTCTCTTTTCTTACTAAAAATCATATATCGCCGAGCCCTCTGTACGGCAAGTTAGCATGGTCTTACACTATATTCATGTAGGATTGGCCAGGATACCACAGTATGTATATATATAGAGTGAAAAGTTCATAGACATTGCGATCTATGTGAGGGTGTGATATACCATTAATATTGTCGTTTGGGACCTCTGGTATGATACGCAAGATCAACCGGACAGATCCGAGCGGGAATTGAAATATTGAAATCTTGGGAGAACCGTGTTCTTGCCTAACCACTTGCTCCCCCAACGCGATCATTCAAGAGTCTTCCATTAATATCAATGGTGAGCACCTACTCTTACTTATTGACATCCGCCAGGCATACCCGGAGCTCTCTGAGTACGGTTTCCCTTCGAACTAAGCTCTTTGGTGTTGGATGGTGAGTGTAGGTTTCAGATGTGATCTGAACTCATCCAATTTATCGCATATCATAGACTGCATCGTGCACATGCGAGAAGGCTTCTTCTCTGCAGGCCGTGAGGGCCATGATGCACTCGCTGGGCTCGTACTTGATGTACCGAGCATTAGAGCTCCGGGGAGCCTTGTGTTGTCGACGGTCGCGGTTGTGACTCGTGACTGATGCCCCCGTCTCAATGACCAGCCTCCCGTCAAGAAGGGAACAGGAAAGAAGCCTGCAGCTGCGCCATTTGGTGCCAGCAAGCCCACCAAGGTTGCCAAGAACCCGCTATTCGAGGCCCGTCCCAAGAATTTTTCCATTGGTATTGATCCTTTCCCCATCCCTCCTTCAAGCACTGATGATGCGCACATTCAGGTCAAGATATTCAACCTAAGCGTGACCTCACCCGGTTCGTGAAATGGCCGGAATATATCCGCCTTCAAAGACAAAAAGTTATTCTCTCGCAACGTTTGAAAGTTCCGCCGGCGATTGCACAGTTCTCTCACACTCTCGACAAGAACACAGCTACTGAGCTGTTCAAGCTGCTTGACAAGTACCGCCCAGAGGCGAAAAAGGAGAAGAAGACCCGTCTTACGGCGACAGCGACGGCTGCTGCTGGGGGTGGAGATGCCCCGAAGGTGAGTTGATTATGCAGTGGCGTCGTCGGATTAGAATTGACGGCCGTTGTAGGACACAAAAAAACCGGTCCATGCGAAATATGGGCTCAACCATGTCGTGGCTCTAGTCGAGGCCAAGAAGGCAGCGCTCGTCGTTATTGCGCATGATGTTCACCCCATTGAGCTTGTCATATTCCTTCCCGCACTCTGTCGCAAAATGGGTGTCCCGTATGTCATCGTCAAGGGCAAGGCCCGCCTTGGCACTGTCGTACACAAGAAGACGGCAACCGTTGTCGCCATCCAGGAGGTTCGCAGTGAGGATGACCGCGAGCTTGCGACCATCATTTCCGCTGCAAAGGCTAACTTGTGAGTATCTCTTGTAATGACATATCTCGCATATCACTTAAATGATTTTATTCAGCTCTGACAAGTACGAGGAGCAGCGTCGCGTATGGGGTGGAGGCATTCGTGGGAACAAATCTGCTGATATGGTTCAGAAACGGGCAAAGGCTGCTGGTCAGGCCATAACGGCCGCAGCAGCGAAGAGGCTTTAGCACTCGTTATTACCTAGGCTGTCTGTTTTATGCATTTCAATGTACCATTAAAATGGTGATAGAAGTCCGCCTTTGCACCCATTGTGTTAATGCTGGGGCTTAGAGTAGGAGTGGAGAGAGGACGCGAGAGCGAAGGAATTCTTTTAGCTCATAGTACACAACGGGCGGCAATATGTACAGGGGACGTGTGTACGGAGCGCTGATGCGTCATAGGGCGCGATGATGAGTGGCGGGAGTCGGTGTTGGCGCGAGGACTGCCCGTGCTCGTATCTCGTTTGCCGGACAGGCCCAAGGGCCATGTCTACCTCCCGGTCTGTGGCGAGTTGATGGGTAGGCTCGAATCTGCTCGCGACCGCATTCGCCTCGTATGTTTTGCGTTTGCGAAACCCCACTCCTCTCCTGCGGAAAACTGATGAAGTTGCGATTTCTATCGTTCTAGCGCCAAAGTTACCAACCTAGCTGTGCCTGGATGTCTTTCTTGGACGGGCGCTGAGTTTGAAGAAAGCAATGAATTCAATGACTGAAAGATTCCGACGGAAGGTCAACAAAGGACGATTTAGGTATCGCTGGGATCACAACTGAGAATGCCGTAGATTTATAACTTGGATGGATTGCAAAGGGCTAGTCTATATAGATGAAAAGGCGGTACGGATCTACGTTAATGATATAACACACGAGTCGAATCAAGGTTAGTGACCACGGATACAACAAGGATAAGGAAAGCTCAGAGTTTGATGATTAACATTGCAAGTAATGCATATCCCACCATAGCTGGAGGCGCCATAACACAATAAGACCAGAAAATAGTTTGGCTTACAAGTCGCTCAAAGGTGTCACTTGAGACGGCTTGTGTGATCTGTGGAAAGTGAACCGTGCTCAATGACTGACAACTGGTTAGAATGGCAAGACGTGTACCTGGGCTAGGGTTAACGCGGTTGGCGACGCGAGGAGAAGCACGTTGCTGAGGACGAAAACGGGACTGCGAGTGCATGGTTAGGCGTGAATACGTTGGTAGACGAGGACTTACTCTTGAAACACAGGTGGACTTTTTCGGAGCGCGCCGATAGCAATAAACGGGAGGAACAAGGCGGGTACGACAACCATACGTGCAAGTATTGATACAACAATCGTCTTCGTTTCACCTTCTCTCTGGCAATGCCGAGTACTTGGTTGGCTGTGCTGCTCCCGACCCTTGAGGCGGAAAATCTCGCGCAAGCCACTCGCGAAGGAGGCACTCTGCCAACTAGCAGTGGTGGTACTAGAGGCAGAAGATTCAGGTGTTTCTGGGGGCCGATGGAAATAAGCGCCAAGGACGACAAGGGTGATGGGGATAGAGCAGTTGCCTGCTTGAGTAATGGCACCTTGAACGGGATGCATATGTACTTCAAGCAGATGTTGTAAAGGTCGGCAAAGCGCAACAACAAGCGATATAATGGATGCCCAGAGGGGTGGCGTCAAGAAACTTGTGACTTTTTTCCAGACAGTGCGTGCGGATCGTCCCACACGTTGTAGGAATGTAGGGGGGGGACGAGACCAGGCTGGGATTTGAAGTACCTCCTCATCGGAGTCCGAGTCCGACCCAAATACGGAAGCAACTTCAGGATCGGAAGGTAGTTGGACGTTAGAGAAGTAGGGTGTACTGGGAAAGGAATAGAAGATGTGCGCCGAGTGCCTGCGGACCGGTCCACGCTTGGCCAAGGCCGGCGAGGAGGAGGGCGAGAGGAATTCACGGTTATCATTGAATACGAGGGTGCGGTCTGTTTGCTCTGCATCGCCGACGCCTTCACGTGTCGAATCAATTTCGTCATGAGATCCGGATATATCCTCGATTTCCTCCAGTGGATCAGCCTTGGAAAGCAGGTGAACGCCATAACTCCAGCGAATCTATGATCCCTTTGGTCGAATCACAGAACAACGAACTGCAATGAGATTTGCGTACGAATTGCCCAATGGTACTACAAAGGAGCAAGTAGGTGAGAGCACGGCCGATGATAGCATCCGTTGTGTCGTCTTCGCCCCACTTGAGTTCGGGGACTGTAGCAGCGAGGGACTGCAAAAGAGCGACTGGAAGCGAATTCGAGTTCATGAATGTGGCAGCTGCCATTGCAAAGTTTCTGTAAAAAGAGTGAGATGTCCATCTGCAAGATGAGGAAGAAGGCTACCTTTGAGAAGGTCTCAGTCGGAAAAGGTTACCAAGGAGCCAGGCTACACCTAGTGAGGTGCCACTGACGAGCAGGAAGAAGATGGGAACGACCCATAGTTCTCGCAATTTCTCTGGAAAGAGACATGAGCTATTGGACAAATGGATGGGGATGATGGCGGACCGGGCGAGAGGAAGAAGGCGACTTTGGAGAAGAGGAGACAAGGAGTGAAGAAGTTGACGTTGATAGCGTTCAATTGCTGTGAGTAAGATAAGGGAGGGAGAAGGATAAGATGGGAGATGAGATGTGACCTTCTGCGTTGATTTGTCAAGAACACCCCGCCGAGCGAGAATGAATCCGGAGAGGCAGACGAGCGTGACTTGGACGATGGACTGAGGTCGGGGATGAGCACGGAGACGGTTGATATGTGGATGGGATACGTACGCCCGTAACCGTTAGAAAGAGAGGCCATATGGAAGAATCAGGTGTGGAAGGCGACATGGAATGGGAGTGGAAGTGGAATGGCCAGATCAGCGTGTCGAGAATTTAACTACCTTGGCACAGGCGCACAGCCTCGAATTGGCCTGGAAATTGCCGGTCCCGGACCTCCACTTTGTCTTTGTAGCAGAGGCAGAGGCGTCGACGATCCGAAATCAGGCACAGAACTAGAAGCACCCAAACCCACCTCTTCTCCCATGCCGCCTGTCGCCCGCTGGACTCTCCATTCTCAATCGCCTTCCCTGGCTCGATCATCGCACTGCCTTTCGGTCACTCCCGCTGGCCGTGCGTTTCTCTACGGAGGCGAATTAACGCCAAGGACTCCAGTTGATTCACATCCCTCCGCTAGGGGCTCCATCTACAGCCTCGACCTATCTGTCATTCCACAATCCACCGCTGGCCCTGGAGGTCTCAGCTGGGTAGCCTCCGCACCCACGCCCATCACTCCTCCTGACCCTCGGGTTGGCGCCGCCTCTGTAACCATCGCGGAATATTTCTATCTCTGGGGTGGGCGCGGCGGCGTCGACATGTTGCCCCTGTCAATCGATCAAGCAGGCGTCTGGCGATGTTCGCTTGGCGCCCAGACTGCGGCGCCGCTCTGGGAGCGCATCGCTGCCACCAACGAAGAGAACGCACCGCAAGTTCGTAGCTATCACACTATGATCAACCGCGGCGTACGCATCTTCTTCCGGCTCCGACTGTTCTTTTTTTATATATTAGCAACATCCAATCGCAGAATACAATCTATGTGCATGCAGGATGCCCCGAGAAAGGCCGCATCAGCGACTTGCATGCGTTTGATATAACCACCAAGAGCTGGACCGTCCTCGCCTCGGCGCCCGAGCCGGGGCGCGGCGGAACTGCTCTGGCTCCTGTAGAGCTGAACGGGGCTCCAGTCCTGCTGCGTTCCGACGGTTGCGCTCTTCCCGTCCCATCTTTTGCAAATTCTCGCTAATGGCATGCCCCCCCCCCCATATCGCAGGTTTTGCAGGGGAAGAGCTTGACACGTTCGACGTATACGATATTCGCGCTGATGTGTGGCGCGCCATTGCGCCGACCCCGGATCCGGAGCATGGAAGTCCAGGCCCGCGCGCTGTGCACGGGTTTGTGCCTTTTGTGTCGCGGCGCCACCCACGCGCGCTTGCGCTTTTGTATCACGGAGAGCGCGGCCCATCGTCCCTCGGACACGCCGGGGCGGGCGATTTCTGGGACGATGTCTGGTTGCTCGAGGCTGGGGCTGAGGGCGGGCCTGAGCTGGCGTGGAAGTACGTGCAGGTGCCAAGAGACAAGCCTGCGCCTGCTCCCCGCGGGTGGTTCCCCTCCGCCTCATGGGAGAGTAGTGGAGAAACTAAGATCGTACTACACGGGGGCTTGCTATCGTCCAATGAGCGCAGCGACGAGCTCTGGCTGTTGGAGATTGACTGAGTACCACCGACCAACCGGCTTACTGACTGAGTCATACACGTATGTCTTGAAAATATGAAATTCCTTCGAGCGATTACGTCATGGAATTGCGATGATTATCTGGTATGGTGTCCTTGTGTGGAGTCCTTGTCGGAGGTATTGACTGAACAGTGATCATGGCCTGGTCTTGCACTGGCAAAACCAACACTGAACTCGTATCCAATTTACTGCGCAATAGACTAATCAACTCAGAAACCGTCGCCGCCGTGCGCGCACCCCCCTGCCTAGTAAACAGGCCGAGAATCTCTCACACGCTAACCTTTCTCCACTCTCTGCTCTCCAGGCGATGACGGCCGTAGACCGTGCAAATTACGTCCTCGACAAGCAGCATGCGTACGAAGACTCGCCCCAGTGCGTCGTCTAAGGAGAGACCCTGACACGATCTTACTCTGCTGTATGATGTACTCTTAGACCCCTCAGCCACGAAGCGACCATCTCTGCCCCGCACATGGTACGTCCCTCCAAGCAACCCCCCCCCACACACACACCCAACCGCTCATCATCGCACCCAAACCTGCCCATCCTCCGAAAAAAATAAAATAAAATAAAATAAAATAAACCAGCACGCGCACGCAGTGCAGCTCCTCCTCCCATATCTGCACAGCCATCCCGGCGGCGGCGCGCGCGTTCTCGACGTCGGCGCGGGATCGGGCTACCTCACGAGCGTCTTGTACCACCTCGTCGCTGGCGGTGCCGGTGACGCCGCGCAGCAGGGAAGCACGGGAGGAGCCGGAACCGGAACCGGAATCGGAATCGGAGCAGGCGTCGTCGTCGGCATCGAGCACATACCCGCGCTCACCGAGTTCGCGGAGCGCAATATCCGCGCGGACGGGCTCGGCGCTGCGCTCGACGAGCAGGCGATCGTGCTCGTCACGGGCGACGGGCGACTGGGTGCGTTTTTTTGCGTCTCTTCTCTCTTTTCCTCCTCTCCCTTCCCCTTCCCCTTCCCTTCCCCCGCCCGTCTCTCTCTCCTTCAGGGAGACCACCAAAGAAAAAGAAACCGAACAAAAGGGAATCTAAAAAAATGATTGGGTTGGCGCCGCTTTTTTTTTTTTGTGTGAACGATATAGG
>Ga0137390_10001379_pt1 | contig 18228 bp, 24 predicted proteins | sample 15con2h24AmetaG_FD_104937 | JGI IMG/M metagenome (GOLD analysis project Ga0137390, IMG submission 104937) | Vadose zone soil microbial communities from Angelo Coast Range Reserve, California, USA - 15con2h2.4A metaG | ecosystem: Environmental > Terrestrial > Soil > Vadose zone > Saprolite... | reverse complement strand
GCAGCCGTACCGGTCATGTGTACGTCTGAATAGAAAGGGCTGGGCAGACTCTTGAGAATACAATACCGATTGACCATGACCATCCATGCTTTGTTTTCGTTCAAAACACCGCCCGATGTTCTGTAGCGACACGTATTACAGTATATTCACAGCGCTTGCGCTTGTGCTAAGCGAGATGACGTCTTTCCAGAGTTTGAGTCATCCTCCGGGCGCTCCGACACCTCATCGGCCGTGCTACGCCACCCATCGTCCCCCATCTGCTCCAAAAAGCTCTCCCACTCGCCACCGTCCATCTCGTAGCCCTCCGCCTCCGCAGTCGGGAAGCTCCCATCGCGCACCGCGCCAACGTAATTCTGCACGCCGCGGCCCTCCTCGTGTCCGACGTCCGCGAAGCGCCGCACGAACTTGGCCTTTTTCCCATGCCAGCGCGTCATCACGTCGTCCCAGACGAGCACCTGGCCGCTCGTGCCGGGGCCCGCGCCGATGCCGATCGTGGGGATGCGGAGCCGTGCGGTGATGTACTCCGCGAGGCGGTGGGGGATCGCCTCGAGCACGACGGAGAACGCGCCGGCGTCCTGCAGCGCGAGAGCGCCCTCGAGGACCGCGCGGGCCCCCGCGGCGTCGCGGCCCTGCACGCGGTAGCCGGACAGCGCGGTGTGGCGCTGTGGCATCAGCCCCACGTGCGCCATCACGGGCACGCCGACCTGCGAGATGCGCCTCACCGTCGCGGCGAGCTCCGGCCCGCCTTCGAGCTTGACCGCCTCCACGTGCCCGTCCTGCACCATGCGCACCGCGGAGCGCACGGCGTCCTCGGGCGAGGCGTGGTACGAGCCGAAGGGCATGTCGGCGACGAGGAGCGGGTGCGCGGCGCCGCGCGCGACGGCGCGCGTGTGGTGCAGCATTTCGTCGAGGGTGAGGCGGGTGGTGGAGGGTAATCCGAGGCAGACTTGCGCGAGGGAGTCGCCGACGAGGGCGACGTCCACCCCGTGGGTGTCGAGCGCACGTGCGGTGGGGAAGTCGTATGCTGTGAGCATGGTGATCGGTGTGCCGGATCGGCGCATTTGGTACAGATGCTGGATTGTCATTTTTTTCCGCGGAGGCTCTGTACATGTGTCAGACTTATGAAATGATTGGGTCATGGGTTGCATGGACTTACGGGTGGGAAGTACGCCGCTCTGAAGAACCATCGGGCGCACACTCATCCATCTCCGGCTAGCCTGGGTATGTCTTAACGCTCCCAGGTTGAGCCTTGGACAGTTCAGTGGAGATAGATTCATGGATTGGTGGATAGATTTGAATTATAAGAAATATAAGTAGTCACGTTGAGCGGAAAATAGATAGATGAGAGGATAGGCCTTGCTGGGACCACAGGCCACGATAAGCGGATGCGGGTAGATCGGGAAGAGGAAAACACACAAGAGGTCATACAGGTAATGAGACCTTTCTTATATGATGGTGGCTGGCGGCATAGCAAGATGATCCGATGACTGGGTGTCCGACAAATCAGGCGCATGAAAATGGTGCGACGGAATTCGGAGATGGCGCACGCACCACGCCCGTCCACTCGTCCATCCGGGGCCATCAGCCATCATGCTCGCACTCACTCTGACTCAGCTGACTCAGCTCCGGCCAACAACATCCCCGGACAACCCCGTGACTCATCCACGTGATCCATGCGCGACTCCCCAATTTCTCACGTTTGTGGCACGGGGCGAACACTGCTCACAACTACGCCAACATGCCCGCAGTCACCAGATCTAGGAAACAGACCAAGAAGAATGCAGATTTTTATATCCTTATCGACAACACACCGATCAACAAGCCTGCCAGAACCGGAGCAAAAGACAAGCACAATCCCAAGAAGACCAAGATGAGCTTCCAGGTCGCTCCCGCGCCGTCTGCAGAAGCCAAGTCCAAGGCAAAAACCAAACGGCCTACTAAACCATCGTCAACAAAGGCAGAAGATGAAGGTAAAGTCGAGGGCAAGAATACGGCACAACCACCAGATGTCGAGCCAGATGATCTCCTTCAACGCCTTCTCTCCACTGCCGAATCCCCAGGCATTTTCGCCACGCCACCTCGCAGCCATTCACCCCCTCGCCCACCCAAGCTTCCCGATATTCGTTCGTACGATCCAACCACGACAGTGCCACCTCAATTTCACCACGACGGGACACCTTCTCCTGAGCCAAGAAGACGCCGCTCACATCGCGGCTCCGCTCGTGCTTCGTCTCTCCTCCCTCCATCGTCGCCAATTCATTTGCCTTCTAGTCCTGCCCGTCAATTCAACAGCGACTTGAGCGAACGTAATACCATTTTTCCCTCCACCCACCCGCCTGGATCGCCCTCGCAGTTTCGTACACCCACGCGAAAGGACAGGAAACGGAAGCGCACACCCCTCTCCAAGCCTCATTTACAATCTGAAGAAGTAAATAACGACGATTTATTTGCCTATGGTGTTGTTGATGACCTTGACGAGCGCGAGGACAACGCCGATTGGGAGAATGCTGGCTCAGACAAGGAGAACTATGGGGGCCCTCCCGAATTTGCTGGGTCCGAAATTTCAGATAATAAGCTCGCCCCGTCTATGCCTCTTACGAGCGAGCGTGGCATTCTCCAGCCTCATGGGGCATCGCTCTCCCCCACCTGTAGCAGCGATTCTGACCTATTCGGGTTCCTCGCCACCGAGAAGCTCCTCAAAGCGCGTCGCGTTGAGACGCTTGGCCATTCCGAAGCTGGCCCGAGCGACAGACACCGTGGGCCTCGTCGGCCACTTGGGGAACTCGCAGCTATCGAAGTAGCATCGGCTACACCGTCCGTGCAAGTTACTCCATCTCCGTCGCAGTCACAGCCCGCCCCGGTGGCTTCGCACCCACGGTACTCGGACAGCGAGATCGAGGATCTGTATGCGTCAGCATCACCACCACACACACCACGTCAACGCCTCCCACACAGACACGCAACGTCTCCCCATGATGAGACAACGCCAGTGGCTACGACAACCCCACTTACACCGCGTAATTACGATAGCGGACGTGCGTTCACGATGCGTCGGCGCAGACAGAAAGGGCTACATGCCGTGGGCGAGCACGGGTCCGAAATTGAAGGCAGCAGTGCCCCGAGTAGCCCATCCCCAGTGAAGCGCGTACATCAGCGTCCGCCGGATCCGGAATCTCAGCTCGACTACGATAATCAGGAGAGTGAGGGGGACAGGAGACCACCAAAGAGGCCAAAGCTCAGGGCCAAAGGCAAAGGGAAGGAGAACGCTCGGGGAAAGAGGACGATCACGGAGGATCCGATGGACGTCGCAAGACGCGTTCTCGAAAACGCGCCGCGGCGGAAGCCTGAACGGCGAGCCCCAGCAACAAAGAAGAGCCAGACCTCCTCCAATCCAGTTGGGGGGAACAACAGCCAACATGAAGGACGAACGCGACCGTCGCGCGGCCGTCGCGTAACACGCAGTGCTGGCGGACAGGCTTCGCGCGGTAAGAAGAGCTCAGAAAGGGGCCGCGTTCGGAAGAAAAAAGTAGATGAGAGCACGCCCGAGGACTTACGCGAGGTTCGTTTTGGCCCGTTATTATTCCTTGCATGCGTGAGGCCAACTGATAGGGGTATTATTTAGACACGCGAACAGGAGCGGTTGAAGCGCATCGAGTATTTCAAGAAGCTTGATGGATACGTGCTCCCCAAGGAGAACGTGTATGTTGTCTGATGTATGAAGCTGGAGATCTAAGAGGTATAAGTCGCCGTCGGTGCATGGGGAATAGAAATTGGGGTATTACTAACGGTTGGCGGGCACAAGCGGTTGTGAGAGTAAAAGCTCGTACAGTACACGTTTTTCAAGCGCTCGCTGTTTCTGTTTTGAGTTATGATGTTATGATATCGTAGCTGGGTCTTTGTGATGGTGCCGAAGTGACAATCAGGCATGACCAATCTCTGCCGGCATCGACTTGTTCGCCATTGGGGATGTGCATAAGCACGAGTGATCCGGTGATGGCTTTATGTCACTCTCGTTCTAGCTGCACGCTTGAAACTTCTGAGCGAAAAAACGGGATTGGTGGCTCATTGATTTGGCGAAACTGCAACCTAGTAAAACCCACTCAGTAAAGCCATGCAAATTTCAAGATGCAGACGCACAACACGTCGCAATACATGTACTGTAGCGGCTTCGGATGATGCACGCGGATCGACGGTAATCCACACTCGTCCGATGGCCCACTCAGCTAACCCACATCGATAGTTGCTACTACGTCAGCATATCATTAATCATTACACCTGGGCCATACGAACACGCTTACGTCGATTATTTACGAGTCGCTGCAGTATATAAAAGCGCGTAGAACAGCGCTGTCGCAGTAGAAGTAATTTCCTCACCGTACTGCACCCTCAGCACTCGATACAACCATGTCCGAGTCTACTCCCACCGTAGCGAAAAAGGTTCCATACGGTACGACATCTCCCTATTGCAGGAGATTCTTTGCCGTAAATTGATTGTCTCCTCTGATGTCAATCACTGCAGTTTGCCTCGGCAAGTCCGGATTGAAAGTATCCAGGATTATTCTTGGCATGATGTCCTATGGTGATTCTCGTTGGCAACCCTGGGTTCTCGGCGAGCAAGAAGCCATCGAGCATGTCAAGTTTGCGTGAGTCCATTTCACTCTCCTCGTATACCCTGCCCGTGATCTAACTGGCGCATGCGTTGCGAAGCTACGAACGCGGTGTAAACACGTTCGACACGGCGAACATATACTCAAACGGCCTCTCCGAAGTATATCTCGGTAGGGCCATCAAGGCTCTCAATCTTCCGCGCGAAGAGATCGTGGTCATGACCAAGGTACGTTTGCTGTCACGCTCGGTGGTACTCGTGTGGAGAACCAAGACTTATATTGTCGTACTGCAGTTGTATGGCGCTGTCTCGAGAAACCCGGAGGCTTTGTGGGCAACGGCGGGCTCTGACCTCGACAAGAAAGGATACGTGAATCAGCATGGACTCAGCCGCAAGGTGGGTGTTTTTATCTCCTCCCGTGTGGTATTTTTGTACTAAAATTTACGTCGCAGCATATCTTTGACTCGGTGAAGAAATCGCTCGAACGCCTCCAACTCGATTACATCGACGTGTTACAGTGCCACCGCTTCGATCCTGACACGCCGATTGAGGAGACGATGCAAGCCCTGCACGATGTCGTCAAAGCAGGATACGTCCGGTATATCGGGATGAGTAGCTGCTACGCTTGGCAATGTGCGTATTTGCTCAAAGTCAATCTTCGTGACCTTTTTACTGATCTTACTCGCAGTTCACATCATGCAGAGTAAGCACCTGATGTCCGCGCTCTGAACAGCGTTGTTAATGGGCTAATTATAGATTATGCTATCACTCATAACCTCACGCCCTTCGTCTCGATGCAAAACCATCACTCACTTGTGTACCGAGAGGAGGAACGTGAGATGTTCCCCACACTCAACCACTTTGGTGTGGGTATTATCCCATGGTCTCCGCTAGCGCGGGGCCTCCTTACTCGTCCCTTCAAAGGTGACACACGTACTGCGCGGGGTGACACTGATTGGTGCGTCCGTTTGTTCCCCTTGGCCCTTTTAACAACCTGACACCATCATTCCTCCAGGTTCTCCGCTGGCTATGTGGAAGGACAGGGCACAGAGGAAATTGTTAAGAGGTCAGTAGCCCCAGCCTAGGTTCATGAACGAGGCTTTACGAGACTTTTGACCAGGGTCGAAGAGATTTCGAAGAAGCGGGGTATAACCATGGCGCAGGTCTCGCTGGCATGGTCGTTGACACGAGTCACTTCGCCGGTGATTGGTTCTACAAGTATTAAGAACATCGAGGACCTGATTGGTGCGTGACATTGGTTTCTGTGCGGCGTAGTGATGGGGATATAGAGCCTGAGTTCCGGTTGCAGATGCTACTGATATCAAGTTGACGGAAGCCGAAATTCTGTATTTGGAGGAGCCGTATAAAGCGCGCACGGTGATGGGACATGTTTGAGGGTTTCTTCAGAAACTGTAGCAAGGGGTGATGTCATAGCATGGTTTGTTCAAACACAGAATCAAATATCGTGGTCATCTGGCCGTGGTAGGTGGGTGAAATGTGGGCGAGTGGGTTGATGACTAGATGACTGAGGAATGTGCTGGACTATTTGTGACCACCGAAATGACGATTGGTCGGCGCGGGTTCGGGGGTAGGAGATACTGTAGCAAAATCTCAGAGTTGTGAAAGCTGTGTTTACGGTAAGACAGGAACCGCCCTAGTGTCACCCTACCGACGGAAGTCGTCTCGGCTGAGAGTTGGCTAGGCAAGCAGGGACGTGACACAGTCGATGACAAACTCGGATCCCGACATGACTGGCTGGTTGTGATCTGCAGACAGCATGGATCGGATGATACGTGCGAGGCGCCGATGTGCATGCCCTTCCAATTCATTTTTATCAACTCTAGCACTCCTCGAAGGATCCGTCTTCCTTCTTCATTCGGGTGAATAGTGCGCATCCTTTCTCGACGGCGGTGTCCGGCGTAGACGCGTTGTTCTCCACGCCCCGGTTGTACTCGAGCTTCCAACACAAGCCGTAGCGCGGCACAAAAATCATTGGCGTAGTCAAACCCCCCACCAAATGCCGATCCTCAGTCAGCACGGATACCTGCACAAGGCATAGTAGCCCGATGTCTTTGAGTGCAATGGAGAAGAGAGCAAAACAAAGGTTACGCGCAAAACAGGACATGCCCCGCGCCTCGCCGAGACTGTCACTGCCAGTGCACGCCTCAAGAAGTTGGTTTTATAATATAGCCGATGCACCGCGACACACACGGGCAGCACTTCGTGCGGATGCGCTTGCGATGCGCTCGCAATCGAAAAAAGCTTGAGCGAATGCAGAAGCGAGATAGATATCGAAAACATGTTCCCGCGTGCGGGGCGGCACAATATACGAGCGAGCGGGGCAGAACTCGCTCCGAGCCAGAACCTCACGGATCGTGCGACGGACTCGGGTCGAGTCAGTTAGTCGTGCAAACTCTCTTCATATTCATGGCGTAAGTAGGCGACCGTACCAGAATAGAGGTACACTTTACTGCGTCCCAGGTGCTCTGGTCTACATCAGGAAAGCCAAGTTTGAGCGCCCTAGCCGAGCAGCACCGTGACGAGGAAATGTGACTGATTTTAAATTTGGGTTAGTAGATAAGTTTACAGAGTCACTGGGATGGGTTGAAAACCCGATTTTCCCGCTGTGGTAAAAACATACTGTTTCTGTCAATGGTACTTCAGCTGTATGTCCCATTTCCGTTAATTCTCAGCTATCTGTAAACAAGGTTCCTGTGCCAAGACCTTGGCGTTCCATCTAGTTAGTACTTAGGCGCCCATGAGAGAAACACAAATACTGTACGAGTCCCTCCCTGAGCGATATAATTGTCTCTCATCAACAAGGATGAGGCAATGGGTATTTCAAATTTGTTTCAAACTTTGTTTCAACAAAAAAAACCTACTTAGAAATGCGGTCAAAATACACTTTATTTCATGGCAAACATATGTGTTTTGAGGGAGGAGAGGCCAGAACAAAATCCAGGTGGTTGAGAGGTCTGTACGAGCTGAAATCGGAGTACTAGTGGCGCAAGGCCGCCGGGCTTATAAGCGCCGAAACGACGGTCCTCACTTTTCATCAACCCTGAACGTGTCAACGAGCAAAAGGGGTGAACAAGCCATGCGGACACCTGACGACAAGTTTGGTGATGCGCGCTTGTTCACTCGATGACTCATTATATCAAAGGCTGGCCCAAACGTGGTGTCAACGCAGTCGTTCTTTCACCCACCATTCCAACATGCCTGACGAATTCGCACTGAGGGTATCGTTCCTCGCCGGATTTTTTGTCGTGTTCTCTCTCTTCGTCAGCTGGTATTTGAAGGGTGATCCCTTGGTCAGGCCCTCGCCATCTCATTCTCGTCGTCCCTGATCAACAGACATGTCCTCAGCTCAATGCTATCCCAACCGTAGGGTTCTCTGACCCGATCCTCTCGTACTTCTCCGCTTTCCAATGGAACTTTGATGGTGACCGCATGCTCAAAGAGGGCTACGAGAAAGTGATTTTAATCCTCTGAATACGTAGACAGTCTTCCCAGTGTCAAACTGACGACAACTCTACTTTTTAGACAAGACCAGGTTTATTCAAAATTGCCAATTTTCGTAGATGGATGGTGTTGGCTGCTGGGCCTGAGCTCATCGAAGATGTCAGAAAGGCCCCAGATGACGTCTTGAATATGCTTGCACCAATAATCGAAGTAAGTGGCGCGCAAATTGAGAAGCTCATGCTCATAGGGTTTACCTCAGCTCGTTGAACCAGAATATACGTTCGACTTGTTAGACATGGAGAACCAGCCCATTTATCACACGGACGTAGTACGTTCAAGATTGACACGGAATATTGCAGCCACTTTCAAGGAGGTCCGCGAAGAGCTCGCCATCGCTCTGGAGGATGTGATCCCAACGAGCGAGGATAGTAAGTGGTAAACTCGTGGGCGAGCGACTTATAGCTCACAAAGAATGCAGGATGGGTGAAGGTGCCTATCATGGAGACGCTTCAACGAGTAGTCTGCAGTGCTACCAATCGTGTTTTTGTCGGGGCTCCTCTTTGTCCGTGATCGTGGTCACAGCTCTTTGGTTTGTCAGATCTGTACTGACACTCTTTCTAGGCCGGAATCGTGATTATCAAAGTCTGAATTTGACATTTGCGATCAATGTTATAAAATATGGCATTATCATCAATATGTTTCCGAAGCCTCTCAAGCCGTACGTTGTCGTCCCTATCTACATCCTCTTGTCACTGTCACTGAGACACACCTTAGTATCGTGGCACGCATGCTATCGAATCTCCCTTCACAGATTCAACAAGAGATTGGATTTATCAGACCTTTGGTTGAGGAGCGGTTGGCGAAGACGGAGGAATTTGGAGAGGACTGGGATCAACCGGTTTGTGAACCAACCCTACCGAGTATTTATCTCATGACCCGGATGAACCACAGAATGATCTGCTCATGTGGTTTATCAGCGAGGCCAAGGGAGTGGAGAGGTCTGTTGAAGGCTTAGCACGACGATTGCTCGTCATTAACTTTGCGGCTATCCACTCGACTTCTCAGGCAAGCGATAATACTAGTACCTCAACTCCCATTATGCAATCCTGATCATGGCCTACCTGTAGACTATCACGCAAATATTGTATCGTCTCCTTGAGAATCCGCAATATATCGAACCCCTCCGCCAAGAGGTCGAGGCTGTCGTGGCAGAAGAAGGTTGGACGAAAGCCGGAATGGATAAGATGCACAAGATAGACAGTTTCGTGAGGGAGACCCAACGTATGGATGGCCTAACCACCCGTTCGTCCGATTCCTTCCCCAGTAACGCAAGTACTAATTACTGATATGCGTGTACTTTTCCCCAGTGGTCATGTCCCGTCTCGCGTTGCGCCCATTCACATTTTCCAACGGTATGACTATTCCCGCAGGCGCACTCGTCGCCGTTCCAGCCAGTGCCGCCCATAGAGATGAAAGAATCTATCCGAACCCCGATGAATTTGACGGTTTTCGCTTTGCGAAGCTCCGCGAGAGCGAAGGGAGTGATGCGACAAGTAGACACCAAGTGATCTCTACATCTACCGAACACTTGGCTTTTGCATTAGGAAAACATACATGGTAAGAATTTGTGCCTATAGTTTACCAGGTCTGATATAACCCTACACATTTGGTTGTCAGCCCCGGACGGTTCTTTGCTGCTAATTCAGTCAAAGCTTTGCTTGCCCACATAGTCGTGACATATGACATCAAGTTCGAGGAAGGGAAAAAAGCTCCCAGCTTGCTTTGTATCGCTGGGATGCGTATCCCAAGACCCACGAATGTGATGTTTAGGACCCGGCAGAAGTGAGATCCCATTGTCTCTGCCAGCCATCCAGTCATGTGTCCTCTATTTCAACGTCTCTAGTTATCTGTCAAGGTTGGTATATATAAAGATTGCGAGTTGTTTCCTCCATGTGGTTGACCGTGCTGTGTACGCTATGTCTTTGTTCGAAGCGTATAAATAGCAGTTTTTAAGCATCTAAGACTTGCGTCTCGGGTACAACAACCTACGACTCGGAAGCGAGTGTTCTTTGACATAGGTCCCCCATGCTCTCGAATGTTATTACGAGTCCAATTGGTTGCTCAGTTGGACCTTTTTACACGCCCTTCATCCTTCGGCATGGTTGCTGACTGGCAGCCATAACACCCCCCTCCTTCAGTGGCCAATTAGTGTGTCATAGTATAATTCTTGGGTGACCCGTGTGGTGGCTAACTGTTCGCGCTTGCAGACTTGCGTCGCTCTGGCCACCTAGTTCTAGTGCACGGTGACGGCGTCACTGGTCATGTCTGATCGCATATCGGAAGAGATGGAGACTGACACAAAAGTTCCTATATATTTCATTGCGCCGGACATCAAGAAAACAGCTGCGCGGGTTCGAGGAGATGTCGACGGAAGATGAGAGGAGGAAGGTTGTCTAGCCATCTAATATCTACAAGTCATCTACAAGTCAAGAACTACGTCAGAATATGCGTAGTTTGCAACGCAATCCTCCTAGGACACTTGACCATATATATTCTGTGCAACTTCCTTCCAAGAAGTCGCGTCTACAGCGAATGCCGCGACGTATTCAGCCTCGAGGTGGTGTAGTCGCCGGTCAACCATAACTAAGCTGTGAAGTGGCTCTCCGAAAAGCTCATGCAGCTGCTCTCGGAGCTGTGCGACTGTGCCGCACACGATGCGCTGGTTATCCGGGCCACTCCCACGCGCCAAAGTGCAGTCGTAAAGGACCGTTCCGGTACGACCACGCCACCTTGCCGCATATTTTCGACCTCGATGACCTGGGACACTGCTTGCGGAATGGACATGTATCGCGGTTCGTGGCCTTGCGCCCTGCTTCGCATCAATCTGTACGATTCTTCCACATGGACGCCGGGATGGGGAGCAACAACGTACCGGGGCAAGATTCTCCTCGCTCTGTTCCTTGACACTGATGTCCAGCAGGATGAGGGTGTGCAACGCGAGGTCCGCATGCTCGCGCCCGCCGCCGTAGAGGCTGTCTGGTTGACACACGTCGGTGAAGAAGACGAGCGAGACGGTCAGGCCGAAGTTGTGCAGCTAGCTACAGACGGCACGCGCCGACCGCCATGATGGACGCGTTGCGTATTAACGCGCGTCGGGATGCCGAGCGAACGGGTGCGAAGGAGGATGTCGGTGTGCGTCATCGCGCCAAACGGGTAGCCGACGACGAGGAGAGCAACATCCTAATCATGAGTATCTCCCAGGATCTCGTCTCGGCCATGTCGCTCTAAACCTCGGGCAGTAATGTCTTTTTCATCACCGACCCCGAGATCGAGATAATGATTTAGGCGAAGAACTGCAGCATGTGCTGATGGCTCGTTAGTGGCGAAATGTTTGATGTTTGAGAAGTCGGGGTGGGAGTGGGGCGGGCCTAGGTGACACCACTGAGGGAGGCTGAACGTTGAACCCCCATGAAACGAAGTGCGGGGAAGGCTCAGGTAGATAACGGGTCTCGGGTGCGAATAAGGGAACTGCGGAGGGTTGTGGCTTTACGCGCACGCTCTCTCTCTAAATATACTGTACACCAGTAGAAGACACGGCATAATGGTAAGCCTTCCCGCGTAATCTTGAGCGTTCCCGCCTCCGTGGCGTAGATGATGGGTGAGCATAGGCGGTGCGGTGAGGGGAAGAGCACGAAGCGAAATATCATCTCTCACCGACTCCTGAACAAATACGAACTTGCCAGCGATCCCCACCACCCAATTTGGAGGAAGGAACCCGTCCTCCGTCCTCCCTCACTCTCCAACACGACATCCGGCACGGCCCACGCGACTCAGAGCGGGATGGTTTGTGCCACGCCACGATTGCCAGCACCCAGCACCAACGGGCAATCAGGTAACGCCCAACTTGGGCGCAAGCTAAAACAATGCGGATGGTCGGAATAAAGGAACAAGTGGAAGCATGCTGACACTGGTGGAGCCACTTGTGATCCACACTCGTCCGTTGGCCCACTCAAGAGTCAAGACTCACTTAAGGGGTTGCCGATGCCAACGCACCATTGCATCATTTATGCACATGCTTCATATGCCGACTGCTTAGGAATCGCGACAATGTATAAAAGCCCGTGGCCTTCAGGTTCTTGCGAACACCCCAGTCGCAGTAGTTTCCTCACAGTGCACGCTCAGCCTCGATAATCAGCTCAGTCATATAACTATGTCTACTCCTACTACCGTAACCAAAAAGGTTTCATACGGTACGACATCTCCCTTTCCCACCAAGTCCTTGGCCCGTAGGTTGATTGTATCTGACAACAGTTCGTCTCGGCAAGTCGGGATTGAAAGTGTCCAGGATTATTCTTGGCATGATGTCCTATGGTGATACCCGTTGGGAACCTTGGGTTCTCGGCGAGCAAGACGCCGTCGAACATGTCAAGTTTGCGTGAGTTCACTTCTCATATTCCCTGCCGGTGATTTCACTGGCGCGTGCCTCGTGAAGCTACGAACGCGGTGTAAACACGTTCGACACGGCGAACATATACTCAAACGGCCTCTCCGAAGTATATCTTGGTAGGGCCATCAAGGCTCTCAATCTTCCGCGCGAAGAGATCGTGATCATGACGAAGGTATGTTTACTCTCAGGCTCTGGGGTACTTGCGTGGAGAGCCAAGGCTTATATTGTCGTAAAGTTATGCGGCGCTGTCTCAAGAACGGGAGAGCCTTTGTGGGCCACGTCGGGTGCTGAGCTCGACAAGATGGGCTATGTGAATCAGCATGGTCTTAGTCGCAAGGTAAATCCTTTCATCTCCTTTTCCCCGCGTGGTATTTTGTACTAATATTGACGTTGTAGCATATCTTTGACTCGGTGAAAGAGTCGCTCGAACGCCTCCAACTCGATTACATCGATGTGTTGCAGTGCCACCGCTTCGATTCTGAGACACCAATTGAGGAGACGATGCAAGCCCTGCACGATGTCGTCAAAGCAGGATACGTCCGGTATATCGGGATGAGTAGCTGCTACGCTTGGCAATGTGCGTATTTGTTCAAAGTTAATATCTGTGACCTTTTTCTGATCTTTATCGCAGTTCACATCATGCAGAGTGAGTAGCTGATGCCCGTGCTCTGAACAGCGTTATTAATGGGCTAAATCACAGACTATGCTATCACTCATAACCTCACGCCCTTCATCTCAATGCAAGATCATCACTCACTTGTTTACCGAGAAGAGGAACGCGAGATGTTCCCCACACTCAATCACTTTGGTGTGGGTATTATCCCATGGTCTCCGCTAGCGCGGGGCCTCCTCACTCGTCCCTTCAAAGGTGACACACGTACTGCGCGGGGTGACACTGATTGGTGCGTCCGTTTGTTCCCCTTGGGCCATTGTAACCACCTGACACCATCATTCTTCCAGGTTCGGCGCTGGCTATCTGGAAGGACAAGGCACAGAGGAAATTGTTAAGAGGTCAGTCGCCCCAGCCTAGGTATATGAATGAATTCTCATGGAGACTTTGACCAGGGTCGAAGAGATTTCGAAGAAGCGGGGCATAACCATGGCACAGATCTCGCTGGCATGGTCGTTGACACGAGTCACTTCGCCGGTGATTGGTTCGACAAATATCAAGAATATCGGGGAGCTCGTTGGTGCGTGACATTGTTTCCGTGTGGGGTAGTGATTGGCTGAGTTCTGGTCTGCAGATGCTACCGATATCAAGTTGACGGAAGCTGAAATTCTGTATTTGGAGGAGCCGTACAAAGCGTACTCAGTGATGGGACATGAGTGAGGATTCCAAAATAGTAGCGAGAGATGATGTCGTTGTATGTTGTCAAATACAAATACTGTACTACGAATTTTCATATCGGTGATCACCTGACCTTGGTGTCGTGGCAGTGGTGACGACTGGATGACTAAGCGATGCGCGTGCTGGGCTGGACGTTGGATTTTGGATCTTATTCCAAGAGAGGTTCTTAACAGCAATCCTCATGCGCTCTCCCATGCGGCTTCCTTCCTCTTATTCGTGAACACCAGCAGCAACCATTTTCCATACTTTATCATTTGTGCCATTTCTCATGTCAGTCCTTTCATTGCCTGTTCCTTGCTTTACAACTCAACAAAGCCTTGTTTCGTTCAGCTGCAAGCCTCCCTTGGACCGTTCAATTCTTTCCACCCTCCCCCTTGCCTGCTCCGACGTTGAAACTACACGAGACCTAGAACTCTCAATTTCCGGTCAGATCAGAAACCGTAGGTCTCCTTGCCACTTGTTCTTCTTGCCACGATGCTCTTGTAAAAGGGTCGATCCTCCTGCCTGTCCTTTGTTCCCGTTCCACCTGGAAATCTTGAGCCCTCTTATATGTTCGATACTCAATGTGTCATCTCACGAGTTCTCCGTGACACATCGTAAGGCCGGACAGATATTGATTTGGCACTACACGCCGGGCTCATGCATAGGCTTGCGCTCCTTGATATCACCGGGCCGTAGGCAAAGGCTGAGCCCACAGCGAGGATTCGGGCTGCGCTTGCGTGGAACGCTCCTAAAGCTTCTAGCCGAGCCCGTGCGATGCATCTCGCTTTGACGTCGCATTGGTGGTCGCAGACGTGGTTATTCTCCTAGAACGAAGCATCCATTACCCGTCTTCGTACGAGAAGACGGGCGCGCGTACAAAAACATCCTTGCTCGAACTTCATGCAAGCGATGCGTGGTTTCGTGCGGACAAGCAGGGGCACGAGGTTGTCGTGACAGATGGACGGGCTCCGGGGATCTGGGCTGTTAGGAAAGGAGATCACATGCACATCGGGTTACTTTACCCGATCTGAGCCCATATTATATTGTTCATTTCGCCCGTTCACTTTGACATTCACCATGCTAACTATCTTGCCGTGAAGATTCAATGCACGATGCCCTCTTCTACAACGAAAGCAATATTTAGCCTCCTTGGCTGGTCCTACATCCCCGATTTCATTACCAGTACCCTGTTGCGCTGGGCGCGCCCTTACCTCCGCACGCCTCTCACGCCTTTGCACTATCGTCTTACGTTCGCATTTGTTGTGCTGTCGTACCTCGTCTACAACTTTCTCGAAGCATCGCACTCCACGCCACCCAATTTCTACGAGCTACTCGGCATTTCTCCTGCCTCCGATGAGGGTAAAATCAAGGCGGCATTCCGCGCATTTGCACGGAGATATCATCCAGATCGTGTTGGCCCCGAAGGAAGTAATTTGTTTGTGGCCGTACGTGAGGGATATGAAGCCCTGATGGAACCCAACAAACGTTGGGCTTATGATCGGTGAGTCGAGCAATGGTAGACCGACGACCTCTTCCGACATCCAGACAGGTTTGGCGCGGAGATCTTAACCTGCAAGGAATGCGTCACCCAACGCGATTTTCTTGGACGCGGGCTCATCCAGTCCCTTGGTTTCCATATCGTATCAGGCCTTGCTCTCCTCTTCTTTTCGGTGATTGGAAAGAGTAGTAGTGTCGCATTCGTAAGCCCCCCGTGTTGACAATTACCGACTAAACACCGACATCTCCCTTAAGTGGCGCTACACCCTATTCTTTGGTCATTTCGCATCGGAGCTCTCACTGCTCTTCAGCCCTTCTCCATCATCGCCTGAATACCAGGGATATTCGGTACTCTCCGTCTTTTTCCCCACCCGCCTTGCTTTCCAACATATCCGTCTCCTCCATCAAGTATGTTGCCTCTGCAGTTTATCACGTTCAGATTTAACGGTGCAACTTTTCTCAGCTTTTCATGTTCTTTAGCATCGCAGTGTCGCGTGTAGCTCCTGTTCTCTTCCCTGATGCCTTGGACGACGCTTCTAGCTTGTTCCTTGCCCAAAGCGCAGCAGTGATCCTGGAAAAGGTTAAGAACGTTGACCGAGAGCGTAGGTCTTTCGTTGCACTCTTTATCTTACCTGTTTCTTACCCCAACACGTCACTTGTAGTACAAAATATGGTTGAAATGCAAATGCTCGCTTTGAAACCACCCGGCTCGAAACGGTCGGAAGATCCAGACGAACACACGCTGGAACTACTCACACGCGAGATGGAGCACCTTGTCATCGAGAACCGCCTTGCCGCTTTGCCCCCTACGTCCGACCTAGGGCGCGCGCGAAGTAACGTCATCAAGCGCGTAAAGGCCCAGGCACAAGAAAGACCACGTCTGCGTAGACGTACTTTGTCACAGCGTAGCACTGGCTCAGGCCAGCTGCCCTCACCGGTCTCTCCGGCATTGAAGCCACACGGAATCAGCGGAGAAGTGATTGACGTGGATGCGCTCCCAGATGAAGGGTCGCAACCCAAACAGTGGCGAGTGACCAGGACGGAGCAGGAAAACTTGCGGTCGGAGGCTGGGCGAACTTTCGTGACATATATACGGGCGCGGTCGAAGAGTTGCTGAAGGTTACTGCGACTTAATCATATATTCATTGCTGTTAGCTCGAAGTTTATGGGTGATCTCAAAAGTCGTCATGACGACTGTGAATTTTGAACCCACTACTTGTGGATACAACAGCCATGGGCTCGTTCCGTCGAGAACTCGAGACCAGCGCCCCAGCCAAAAGGTTCGTACGACTGAAACATTTCATGTCATTTGCCCTCCCTCACGGATATAAAATTCTTTACACCCCTTTGCAAACACCACTTTCCCTCAAATGAAAGTTGTATTCTGGCACAGTAAAAACATAAGTACCACACCCTACATTTGAGCTGTGCTTGTAGATTTAAAAAAAAACTCAGATTTTCAAGTCGCTTCCCAGGTGCGAGTGGCAGAGCTGTCACGCGCTTGAGCAGGGAGGACGTGTTTTAGAGTGGGGCACGCTCAATGGGTGGGGGACCTGTATGTGTGCTGGCCATGTCTGAACAAAACTCGAAATCTTTATCGAGTAGCGAGCGCTATAAAAGCCGCCGGTTCTGTTTCAAACGCGTCTGGCTTACGTAATGAGTGCCGAGGCTGTAACAGCCACAGCCACGTGGCAGATCTGGAAATATTTATTTTATTTATTTTATGGGGAGAAAACCATTAAAAATGCGGGCGGTAAGTAAATACAGCTGATTAGAGCATCAGAGCATCACCTCTGCTCTGCGACGCAAACCACAGGCACAGCACTTCTTTCCCCAACTCGGATTCCCCACCTACCTGGGTTCCTATTACACTCGCTTACTCGAAACAATCCGAAACTGACCGACATGATCCTGGGCCACCTATTATCCTTCGTCTTGATGTTATGTTCGTCGTACGTGTTGGCAGAAGCAGAAGACTACGACGGGACCCGTATAGCAGACCGGACCATTGAGCGGGTGCGTAGAGATAATTATGGACAGCCAATGATGGCATGCTGAACGGGTTTTTGTGTTTACCGTTTGCAGACGGTTTCATTGCGAACACATTCCCTGTTTGCACCATACATTGACGACGAACTCCAAAATCGGTGCGTTTCAGATGCTGACTATCAAAAGCGTTGCTTCACCGTTGCTCGCAGATGGTGGGACTTTGGTGCCGATGCATACGTGGTGCGTCGCTGTGTCTTCCTCCTCCCAGGAAAATTTTCTCTGATCTCCCGTCTCTGCAGAATTCCAACAAACACGTTCGGCTGACACGGAATGTACCTTCGCAGATGGTACATACTTTTTCCTTTACGTTTCTGTATTAATTTCTGGCTACATTCCACAGGGATGGGTCTGGAGCCGCTTACCGCTCACGGCTACCAATTTTATTATCGAGGTCGAATTTAAGGTGTGTAACCGTTTTTCACCCGATATTTATCATCCTTCATCGTGCACTAGATATCCGGCAGTGGCTCACACCTCTACGGAGATGGCCTTGCTCTGTGGCTAACAACCGATCGTGCGGAACCAGGTCCTGTATTTGGTAGCAAGGGTGAGCAACATACCACGGCCTCTCCTTCAACCCAGGCCCATGAATACAACTTTCAGATCGTTTCACCGGAATGGGGATCTTCCTTGATACGTGCGCGTTTTGCACCTCCATATACAACGAAGCGGTGCTTACAGTATCCCTTGGCATCTATAGATACAAAAATGACTTTAAATCCGACTTCCCCTTTCCCCGCATCATTGCCATGCAGGGTGACGGGAAGACGAGTTACGATATTGCCAGGGACGGTGTCCCGAATACGATCGGAGAGTGCACGGTACGAGCGGACGTGT
>Ga0137390_10001375_pt1 | contig 18237 bp, 14 predicted proteins | sample 15con2h24AmetaG_FD_104937 | JGI IMG/M metagenome (GOLD analysis project Ga0137390, IMG submission 104937) | Vadose zone soil microbial communities from Angelo Coast Range Reserve, California, USA - 15con2h2.4A metaG | ecosystem: Environmental > Terrestrial > Soil > Vadose zone > Saprolite... | reverse complement strand
GTCGCGTTCACCAGTTCCGTGGCGATAATCTTTCCCGCCAGGTCCTCTGCCTTTTGAAACGGAGATTCTTCCGGCACCGCCAGCACCCAGCGGACTTTTCCCAGACTCTGCTTGGCATAGACAAGTTCAGCAGCAGTCACCACTTCCAGCCCGCTTTCCACAACCCAGTCTTTGCCGGTGAGTCCGCAATCCAGCACGCCATGATCAACATAGCGCGCCATCTCCTGTGCCCGGATCAACATGCACTCAATTTCAGGATCGTCCGTGGCGGCAAAGTATGACCGGCTGCTGGTGTAAACGTTGAGTCCCGCGCGTTTGAGCAATGCCAGCGTTGAATCCTGCAAACTGCCTTTGGGAATGCCGACTCGCAGTTTCATCGCGCCACCTCTGCTTTGCGGATAGCCACTGGCTCCGTGAAACATGACTTTGTTCCTGTGTGGCAGACCAGACCGTCGCCTTCCACAATTACGCGGAAGAGAAGCGTGTCGCGATCACAATCAGTCAGTGCCGAGATAATGCGCAGCCGGTTACCTGACGTTTCGCCTTTGGTCCACAACGTCTGCCGCGTGCGGGAATAAAACGTGACGTAGCCGGTTTGAGCCGTCCTGGCGTAGGCTTCCTTGTTCATAAAGCCGACCATCAGCACGTCGCCGGTCGAGTCTTCCTGCACAATCGCCGGCGCCAGTCCGTCCATTTTTTCAAAGTCGATATCCATTGCGTCCCTCACTAGTGCAACCCGCATAAAACACAAAAAGCCCGCCGAGGTTTCGTATCGGCGGGCTCTCAATCGTATGATTGCGCTTGATTTAGCTGTTTCCAGCCGATGCCGACACGTTCGCCGCGTGATGGTGATGATGATGGCGATGGGTCAGCTGGGCCATGAAGACAATAATCTAGCCTGACTTCCGCGGCCATGTCAAACCAAAATTGTTGCCCGCCTGTCCTCTCGATCGCGCGAAGTCGCCAGCCATTTGATTGTGGTTAAATCAAACACATGCTTCAACTTCGAGAGATGCGCCAGGAATTACGACCCATGCTGCATCTGGCGGCGCCTTTGGTGCTCACGGAGTTGGGCTGGCTCTGTATGTCATTTGTGGACACGGTAATGGTTGGCCGGCTGCCGCATAGCGCCACATCCATCGGCGCCGTGAGTCTGGGCAGCACACTTTTTTACGCCATCGGTATTTTCGGCAGTGGAGTCTTTCTTGGCATGGATACGCTCGTTGCCCAGGCTTATGGTGCCGGGAAGCTGGAAGAGTGTCATCGTACTCTGTGGAATGCCCTGTATCTGGCATTGTTCCTTACGCCGATGCTTATGCTCTTTGTCCTGGCCTTTGTTCCCTTGTTTCCACGATTTGGCCTGGCGCCTGAATTGGTGGAGCAGACAGTCCCTTTTCTCAAGGCGCTGGTCTGGAGCACCTTGCCCCTCGCCATTTACTTTGTGCTGCGTCGCTATCTACAGGCGATGGGCATCGTGAAGCCTGTGGTGTTCGCTCTGGTTTCCGCGAACCTGGTGAATCTGGCAGGGAACTGGACGTTCGTTTACGGCCATCTTGGCTTTCGCAGCTTTGGCGTGGCCGGCAGCGGATGGTCCACCTGCGTTTCCCGCGTGTACATGGCGGTGGTGCTTGCCATCGCCGTGGTTTACTACGATCGCAAACGCAATAGCGGCTTCTGGTTGGCGCAGAGAAGGATTGAGCTGAATCGAATCCTGGTGTTGCTTCGCCTTGGGGTGCCCGCTGCTTCTCAGCAGCTATTTGAGATTGGCGGCTTCGCTCTTGCCACCTTTCTCATTGGAAAACTTGGCCCGGTGCAGCTTGCCGGACATCAGATTGCTTTGAACGTGGCCAGCTTCACCTTCATGGTGCCGCTGGGCATCGGGTCAGCAGCCGCCATCCGTGTGGGACAAGCCATTGGCGCTCGCGATATCCGCGGCGCTTCTCACGCAGGCTGGATCGCCATCCTTTATGGTGAAGCCTTCATGTTTTGTTCAGGATGCTGCCTGTTCCTTTTCCGGCACGGCATCGCGCGCATGTACACGCCTGAATCCGACGTTATCAGCGCCGGGGCCGCGCTTCTGATCGTTGCCGCGGTGTTCCAGCTTTTTGACGGTATGCAGGTCGTCGCCACAGGTGCGTTGCGCGGTACAGGAAACACGCGCACCGCCATGCTGGCCAATCTGTTTGCTTATTGGGTGATTGGACTGCCGCTTGGGGCCTGGCTGTGTTTTCGATTGAAACTTGGAGCCGTGGGCATGTGGATGGGCCTGTGCCTCTCCCTGATGATTATCGGCGTTGCCCTGGCCGTGGTCTGGCGCAACACAATACGCGGCATGATGGCCGCCATCCATCCTGAACATGACGTCCAGGCGGTCGCACGGAATGGCCCAGCCGGCCGTTGAAGCTTCACTCATCGCGTGCTTCAGAAGGAACGGCTACAAAAAGAGGCGATGTTCGCAGGTACGAACATCGCCGATCTCATTTTTCAACATACCGGTCGTTTATTGCGGACTGAAATCCTGATGGTATCCAAGGTTGTCGATATCTTGAAAACGTGGGGTTCCAGGAGGCAATTTCGCGGGATCAAGAAAGTTCTGGTCAAACGCGTAGTTTCTTGTCGGAGCGCCGTAAACCACGTTGCAGCACTTGAAAACTCCCACTGCCTGCCGCGAATAATAGAAACTCACTAACGAACCTTCGTAATGGGATGTTGATCCACCCCAGCTCTCCACATAACGGAGGAAGTTATGCACTCCGCCGTCAGTACCAAAATCATCTGAGCTGGTCCATGGAGCTCCAATCACTTGTGGGGCTTTGAAGTTAATGTTTTTTCCACCGGCGATGGCCAGCCGGTACCAGGTTGTAGCAGCAGGCCGATTGCCTAATGCGGTCGGATTCTGTAGTGAGCGCAGATCGGTGTAGTTGACTGATAACATTGTTACTGCATCAGCAATCACTGCTGCCGCAGCCTCATTGACTCCGCCTGATGCCGTGCCGAAGCCAGCCGCGTTTGCATTGTAGTTGCCCTGCACGTAAACCGGATTTTCACTGGCAATTGTTGTGCCCCCAGTCCCGTCTGCCTTTAAAGGTAGATGCCCCAGGCTGCCGTTGACCGGGCGGATAGCGTGCCGGGGACCTGTGACTCGGTTGCTTCGACCTGTGGTTGAGCAGTTGGCGATTCGGCCGGCTCCCGTGTATGGGTTCGTATTGGCCGTAGGAAGACCAAATCCGTTACCCATGGTAGCCACACCATAGGTATCTACAACACCATTCCCATTCACATCTTCGCCGGCGTCCAAAGTGCCATTGGGAATTCCCGCTGCATCCTGGATGTTGATGACGTCTTCAAATCCGTACTCTCCGTTCAACTCCGTAGCAGGCGGGTTTGGAGCCACTCCTGGATCAAGCTGCATGCCGCGGCGATCTGAGTAATACACAATGTATCCATTTTGCGATGAGGTCTCAACGTTAGTGCCGCTCCCCGGAATGGCGCCATTCAACCACTTTCGCAAATTATCCATATCGAGCTCGATGATATTCATTACGCCGGCAACAGCACATCCGGCGGTTGCGGTGTCGCGCAGTTCACCCTCGCGCGGGTCATACATGTTGATCGGATACCAGCCGTATTGCGGCGCGGTCACGGTGAAGATTCCGGAAGGAATCGGATATTGCAACAGCATGATCGCTTTGGGATGGATTGTGTTAGCCACACCCAGCTCCGCGTTGGGAACTGAGGCTGGAGTCGCCACGGATTCCTGTGACTGGCGAGCGAAACCCAGACTGAGCCACTCCTGGGTCACGTCATGATAGGCGCCATTGGTATCACGATACTCCACGCGCAGCCAGCCGGTGATCAGTGGCCATGGCGTGTTGAGTGTTCCAGGGCTGGGATTTACCCAGGACGGATCCGATTGGGCAGTGCAAGCGGGCTGCGATCTTCCGCCGCACGGAGTAGGGCCGTTGGGCAGTTGTATGCCCTGAGCCATAAATTGTGGAGCCACCACACCCGTCACCGCGCCGGTGTAGTTAGCCAGATTGATGTCGGTTGCCTTCTGGCCACCAGGGAGGTTGGCAGGATCATCATCGAGCAGGATTCGTATCTGCGCCTGATTAAACAGACGCGATGTCGCCGTTATGCTCGTGTTAGGTTCAGCTTGTGGCGGTCTGCGAATAATTTCAAACGGGCTTACCCCGGCGCCCACAAAGGGGAGCGAAAGCTTGGTCACACCGGTACTTCCATTTTGCAGGTTACCCTTGTAAAACGCCGCGCCGGTAGAAATCGTAGTCCAACTAACCGGCGAAACCGGCGGTCCGGTATTCGGTACCTTCCTGGTAAAAAACTCGAACATGCTCTCTTCGTTGACTGACAGCGGACGACAACTGGCTCCGGTACCCCCGAGCCCGCACGTGCTTCCGGCGACCGCAACTTTGACAGGTGCGGAACGCGGTGCCGCTCCGTTAACACCCGGTTGCACTCCGTTGGCCAGATAGTCGCGTACAACTTCACCCCTGGCTTGCACCTTGGAGCCGAAGCTCAACGGGCCGTTTTGGGCGGAAAGGAACAGGTTTCCATTCGTGAATACACGTCCGGTGAAATCAAACTGAGGACCAGGAAAGAAGCTGAGATCGCTTTCGGAAAACACGCCGAATTGAAATACCGGGATCAGGGCTACTTCAATGTCCCTGGTCATCCTGACCTGCTCGCCCGGTGAACCCACCATATTTCCCGCTGCAACCTGCCCGGTTTGTGCGGTGGCCTGGAGCCGCATTTTGATGATCTGGGCCACCAATCCAGAGTTTGATCCTGAACTGATCGTCGTGGTAGTGGAAGCTGGAACGTCGGATCCGGCACTCTGCGGTGTGACGCTGATGCTGTACTCCTGAAACGTGGCGTTGGTCACGCCGGGGTAATAGCTGGACGCTGTCAGCCCGTTGATTTGTGTTATGCCGGGAGCTTTGTTGAACGTGTAAAGCGTACCCAGATCGGAGGTCATTTTTTCCATGGCTGCTTCAGCAGCGTAGTACGCAGTATTTCTTTGCTGGTCAATTCCGGCATTACTCTGCTCCGCGATTGTGGAATACATGATGCCTGCCGCAATCGCGCTTATAACCAGGACCAGAATAAGCACCGTCAGCAAAGCGAAGCCTTTTTGTTTAGATCGGTAAACGCTCGTGCTGTTCATTTGGTTCTCCCGTTTCATTGGTACCTGTTCGAGAAACTAAGATCTCGCGGAGCAATTGCCGTGGTGACAGTCAGCGTGGGAAATTGTCCATTGGCGCCCGCAAATTGTGAGCGCAACGTAAGCAAGACGTTAACTTTTCTTATCAGGCTGGTGTTAGCGACTGCGCTCCCGATCAAACCCGCGCTATACGGCGTGGCTGGCGGAATCGCTGACGCATCGTAAATGTCATAGGTCAGCTGCAGATTCGTGACGTTTTCCGCGATTGGTATTGCCGGTTGCGCATTCACTTGGCGCATGAGGACGTTAGTGTCGTCGGCTGTATTAGGCAAACCGTCCGGTCCATTGTTAATGAAATAGGTGACCACGTTAATACGCGCTGCCGAAGTTACCGGAAAGACATTTGTTCCAGGGTTCTTTAGTTGCGCGATGTTTCCTGCGCTGGCAGCTGTCTGATTCAAATTGAGTGGATCGTTGGCGGCCAGCAAAATCGTACCGCTTCCGTTGACGCCTGTTACCGTTGCCACCGCGGTGCCATGTACGTTGGTGATCATCAGGACATCGCCTACTCTGACTCCCAGGATTGGATCGTTGTATGCACGTCCTGTGGGCGCCGCTACGGCGTTTCCTGCTCCGTCAAAAGTACCCGTATTGACCGTGATAGACGAGCCATCGACGGCAAGAGATGTCAGGGCGATGTTGTTAGCCGGCCAGGTGGCGTCCAGATATGCAATCGTAATCGCGTCCGTGCCAAAGCCTCCAATCGCCTCATGCGGGCCCACCGGAGGAAGCACATCGTTGGCATACGCATTTCTTGGTCGAACGAAATAGCATTGCACTGGGCTGCATCCGAAAAGAGCCGCTCCATTGCTTCCCGGTCCCGACGGCAGTGCGATTCCAGATTGCGGGATACCAATGGATGCCTGACTCAAATCTCTGGACAACACTGCAAGAGCGCTTCTTGCATTCTGCTGAATGTCAACCCGGCTTGTGCCCAACTGGTTCGTATCCGACACATTCTTGAAGAGCTGTACCGCTGCCGCGATCACCAGAGATCCTGCGAAAATGGCTACCAGTAATTCAACCAGGGTGAATCCGCGTGTCTTCTTTCGTTGCATGACGCTCCTCAATTCACTAGCGGAAAGTCGAAACATATGTGACCTGGGTATACGTCCGGACCATCCGGCCCAAGCGGTATTGCACCCAAACTTGCACCTTGCGTTCATTGGGATCAGGACTTATCCCGTCCTGCAGGAACACAGTGCTGATTACTATTTGCCGCTGAAAATTTGACAGGGGCCTTCCATTCGGGCCGATTTCGAGAGCTGGTCCATCGTCCGCCGTGTTCATGACCCCATCTGGTCCTGCCTGCAATGCCGCCGTCATCCCGTCTTTGAAAATGCCCACACCCGGTGCGGTACCTTGGTTCTGAATCGCGGAGAAGCTGATGGCGCCCGTGTTGCGGGCAGCGAATATACCTTCGATCATCTGCTGGGCCTGATGCTGGGCAATGGAATCGGCTTGCGCGAGCGCAATGATCTCCAGACTGCTTGAGAACACTGTAGCCACTGAAAGCAGGCCCACCGTAAGGACGACCACCGCGACCATGGTTTCCATAATGCTGAAACCGGTTTGCGGCCCTTTAGCGTTTGTTATTGCCATTTGACCGTTGCTCCCTGCTTGGTTAGGTACCACGTTTTCAACCGGCCGGTGGATCCGAACAAGGTAATGGCACGCGACGTTTGAAGCTGGCCTGGCTTGGCGATGTAAACCACTCCATTGTTGGGATTGCCCGCTGCGTCAACGGCCGTACCGTCAGGCTGGAAGTAGATGATGTTCCCGCCACCTCCCGTCGCTTGATTGAAGTCGATGGCCAGGTTGCCGGTGCCAAAGCCATCTGGCGTTCGAAACGCCGTGGGAATGCCGTTTACGGTAGTGAACTGAACCCCGTTGGGGAGAGGCACACTCCTCTCAGTTTGCACACCAATTCCAGCTTTGGTCCATTGCGTGAGAATCGTTCCTGGCGCTTGCAACGTAACGATGTACTGGAGGCGCTTTGCCATGGCCTCTTCATGCGCCATACGCAGCTGACTCATCGTCGTTTGCACAGCCGTATTCACCTTCGCCGAATCCCTCATCGGTACCAGGGCCAGCCCGGCAACGCCGGTAAGCATAAGAATGATGGCGCAAACCACCAACGCCTCAATGAGACTGTAACCACGTGATGATACGGATCTGCCACCAACCACGCCTGTGGCCTTCTGTTTGCTATTACGGAATACGGGTCCGTTACTGGCCAGGGCAATCTGCCTGGAACGGGTATGCCAAGACATCATTTTTAGTCCGCCATGGAGCATGTGATCGCGGCATCTGGAACGCCTGGGCTTCGTCACGCTCTTAAGTAGTGCGATTGTCTTAGGAGCTTAAATAGCGACCAAGTTACGAAAGTTGTCGAAGTCAACTGCGGGACAATTACGAAAGTATGATAAATTCAGGGCTTCTGCTTGCGGTCACTGCCGTAACTCGTTTATTATCCGCCAGCTACGGAGCTTTGTTGCGGCTTGCTACAATAGCGCTATGACTCTCGTTCAACGTGCACTCATGGCTGTCCCGCTTCTGCTGCTGGCTGCAACTGGTCAGCAGTTACAGCAGCCCCAGACCGACTCCATGGCCGTTCTGAATATGGTGGTGGTCCGAGAAACGAACGGCAAACCGGTAAAGAACGCTGAAGTCGTTCTCCATCTTCTGGACAAACAAGGCAGGATCAAGCAGGAAGGTCTGGAGCTGAAGACCCACGATGACGGGAAGGCCGACGCCACCGGCATCCCTTTTGGCAAGGTCAGGGTACAGGTGATTGCGCGGGGCTACCGCACGTTTGGTGAAGACTACGACGTAAGCCGGCCCCAAATGGACATCACAATTAAATTGCAGAAGCCGCAGGACCAGTTTTCCATTTACAAGTGATTCGAAGAAACGGTGGGGCCTTCTGAAGCGCCTCAATGAGGTGGTTTGCTTGACAGAAGCTGCCAATGATGGCATTCCTTGTAGCTTCGTTTTGCATCGGTGTGGGAGAAAGGGAAAAGGCTGAGTGAGAGTCAGGGTTTTTTACCACGGAAAATGTTTTGATGGAACTGCATCCGCGGCGCTGTTCTCCCGTTTCTACAGCGAGCGCATTCGCAAAGATGTGGTTTTCCAGTTCACCGGACTGGTGCACCGGGCCGGCGCGCTGTTCGATGAGAATGACTTTGATGGCGATGAGAACGTCATCGTTGATTTCAAGTACTCACCGTCACCCAAAATAACCTGGTGGTTTGACCATCATCAGAGCGCGTTTTTAACTCCCGAGGACGCGCAAACCTATCGCACCCACGACCGGACGCAAAAGTTCTACGATCCTGATTTCACTTCCTGCACCAAGTTTATGGCGCACATTGCCCAGGAAAAGTTCGGCTTTGATCCGCAGCCGGTGGCAGAGCTGATCCACTGGGCAGATATTATTGATGGCGCCAAATTCGAGTCGCCCGGCCAGGCGGTTGAGATGGCAGAGCCAGCCATGAAGCTGACCATGGTAATTGAGTCCACCAATGACAATGACTTTCTCCCTGCGCTGATACCTTATTTGGTCCGTGAGCCGCTGGCCCAGGTCATTCAGGAACCATTCGTCGCCGCCTTGATCCCGCCTCTTCTGGACCGCCATCGCCGCTCCATTGAGATTCTCCGCGAACGATCTGAGTGCAAGCAGGGCACCATCTACTTTGATATCTCAGATCATGACCTTGAGGGATACAACAAATTTATCCCGTATTACCTGCATCCGGATTCCGTATACAGCGTTGGCCTGAGTAGCAGCAGCTTCCGCGTGAAAGTGTCCGTCGGCTCCAATCCGTGGACTAAAAAACGGAATATGGTGAATCTGGCAAAAATCTGTGAGCGCTACGGCGGCGGCGGACACGCCAGGGTTGGCGCCATCTCCTTTTCCCCTGATCGCGGTGATGATGCGCGCAAAGCCGCGGCTGAGATCGTCCAGGAATTGCGCGCCTCGGAATCGTAGCTCCACGCGAATCCTTAGATCGTCAACACGATTTCTTAAGAATTCCTCTCTTGCTCGGTAAAAACCAGCAGTTCGGAAGAACTAGGTGTACTTAGTTCCAGCCTCCAAAATTCCAAAGGCAATTTACGTTAACGGTTGAAGCAGAATAGATGCTCCGGTAGGCTCCGGTTCAGCCTTTATCGTTGAGATTCGATAACCTGGAATTACAAAGATCATAAAGTTACAAAGATTCATAAAGATATTGGAGCAATATTAGTGCGGAAGTTCAGAAAAATATTGGTCGCCGTCGGGACGGTTACGCTCAGTGTAACTGCAGCGATGGCGCAGCAGCAGCAACAGAAACCCGCGAAGCCCACGCAGCCGGCTGTGGAACCGTCAACTCCGGCTCTCCCCAGGTCCAATCCGGCTCAGGAAAAGAAACAACAGGCGGCGCCAACCAGGCTAACGGTGCAGCAGAAATTTGTGGTGGACACCGTGAAGATGGCGGTCGCCCTGCCCCAGTCAGATCCCCAGGACCGGCTACGCGTGCTGTCCAGCGCGGCCTTTGTGGTTTCCCCGATTGATAAGCGCATGGCCCGGGGACTCTGGCGTGAAGGCGTGCGCATTGAATCTGAGCTGATCCGCGTTGGCCAGAAGCCGGCCGTTTCTATTCTGGCTGACGGACAGGCGGACTGCACCGCCGCTCTCGGCTTTGTAGAGAACTTACCTGAACGGTCTGCCCTGGAGGCAGAGCAATCTTTAATTGGCGCTGTCACCTCCTGCCCTAAGCAGACTCTGGATCCGGTTTCACGCAAGCTGGACGCCGCCATGGACAAAGGTGTTGTCCCTTCGCGCGCCCTGATGGCGGTGATTGAGGCACAGGGCGCCAAAACGCCGTGGTCACAGCTCCATTTCGAAAAAATGTTCAACTCGCTTCCTGATGCTGAGCAATACGCAGCAGAGGCAGAGAATTTTGCCGCGATGTACGCCCGCATGGCGCCGGAGGTCAGTAAGGATACCGCCACCAAGACCGGACTTGAAATGCTCGTCTGGCTGGGCACGTTAAAGGACAGCCCCATGCGGACTCTCGCGATCCGCATCACCACAGGATCCATGCAGCAAGCCCTCGGCCAGCAGCGTTTTCAGGAGGCCCTGCAGCGTGACGTAGTGGCAAACTCCACTGTGCAGAACGCCGGTGAGGACCGCGAAATTCAACGGCCGCAGGAAGAAACGGTATCAGTGCTTGAGGCCTTGAACAATAACGGCTCTGATCAGAGTGAGAATTTGCGTAAGCTTCCCGCCACCCAGCGCGCGCGCCAGGCTGCAGCAAACGGATTCGCCGCCGGCACATCCGGAAGGAAAGACCAGGCCGCCAGGTATTTTGATATGGCCTTCGCAGCCGCGGATGAGGCCTGGGATGCGCGCACTCCACAGGTGGACGTCGCCTCCCTGGTCCAGGAAGTGGGTGAAGCCGCTGCCCAGATCAACTCAATCAATGCTCTGGCAAAGGCACAGAAGATGCGTGACACTTCGGCTCAAGCCATCGCCATGCTCGCAGTGGCTCGCGTCGTCGCCAGCAACGGGATTAGTCGCTGACTCAAATTTCACCCCCGATTCAAAAAAACCCAATTACCCCGCCTTGACGGGTTTACGGAAAATCCAGACATTGTTAAGCTCAAAGTTAAGCTCAAATTTCGCAAATCCAACTAGTCAGGAACCGTCGTTGGTCAAGATCATCAGCGTGAAGTGTCCCAATTGTTCCCGTATGTTTACCACCGTCCCTAGTGTGCTTGAACATACGGGCACCATGTTCTGCGCTGAGTGCGGAACGCGTATGAACGTCTCTGACCCTGAACCCATCTCCTCCATCAAAATCCGGAAGCCCGCCTAACCGATAACCCTCCGTCTTCGCCCAGAACTTCTCGCGTCAGTTCGTTGCACCCGAACGGGAGCGTCCCAAAGCACATGGGTGTGGTCCCAAGGTCACTTTGCCCTCTCACGTCATTGGGTGCACACTCTTGCATTGCTTGGGGATTGTAGCTCCAGCTCTCCGGGGGACCCGTCCGAATGAAAGTTGCTTGTTCCACCTTGATGGCTTTACTCATTTTTGTGCCGGGTTCGGCATTCTCGGGCCAGGCTACGGCCCAAAGTCCGCGGCACGCCTTGATCGATGCTCAAAGTCCGCGGCAGGCCCTGGTCGAAATGCTCTCAGGGAATCCGGAGAAACTTGATCGTCACCTCACCCTGCCTGTCCAGGAGAAGTTCAAGGCGCTGCTGAAAAACGCGCCCGCAGGGACACCCAATCCAATTCAGGCCATGGCCATGGCTGCCACTGCCAACGGACAACAGGCAGACGCATTTGATATCGGCCCTATCCTGTTCTGTGTTAATAACAGGGAAACCAATCAGAGAATTGAACTTCATCTGGATTCAGAAGAGTTTCGCGGCGACGAAGATGAGATGGAAGTCTCAGTGCATTCTTTTCGCGCGGGTGTGGAAGAACGCATGCCCGTCCACATGCATTTTGTTCTCAGCATGAAGCTGCAACATGAAATCTGGCGGCTGGATGCCATCACCATCAGCGCCAGACTGCCAGTTGGCGACCCGCAGCTCTTCGATAAGTCAATGTGGATGCCGCCCATGATCGCGGGCAAATCAGGGGACCTTGGGAATACCCTGGCGGGCGATCCGCCAAAGCCGAAAATTACAGCCATGCGCGCGGTCAGAAGAATGGCTCTGGCGGAAAATATCTATGCGCAGAAACACCCGGACATGGGGTTTACCTGCGCCATCTCCAACCTCGTGAATGTTGGCCACGGCCTGGATGAGGGTGAGCCGTATAAATTTGTGGACCCTGAATTTGCCGGAGGCGTTTACAACGGCTACCGTTTTGTCATTCGCGGTTGTGACGGAAGGCCGTCAAAGTCTTTTCAGGTTGTCGCAGAACCTATCGATGGCGAGGGAAGAGCTTATTGCTCCGATGATCGTCTCAATTTGCGCTCTGCGGACGATGGCCGGGGAAGCACCTGCCTGTCTTCCGGACGCATCGCCCGCAACTGAAGGCCAAAAGCCCGCTAAGCCGTGGCAATATTATTTCGCGGATTGGTTCACTTTCAGGTTGTTCTGCACCTCAAAGACGCCCGGCACGCCGTTGGCTCGCAGACTGGCGCGGTCCTTATCTCCCTGGCTATTCACCACGCCCTCAAGCGCAACACGGCCGCCCTTCACGATAATGTGAATCGGTGGCACTGAGCCCATGGAGTAGGGAAACAGGTTATCGTCATTAAAAATAGCTCTCGCCACCTGCCGGCGTATGCGGTCATCACTGGGGGATGGTGGCAGAATCTCGATCTGGTTGTTCACCGATTCCACGCCTTCAATCTTCTTCACCGCACTCTCAGCCTCGCCTTTCAGGACTGCGTTGCGCACCTGGCCAAGCAGGGTCACCTTCCCGGGAGAGTCAATTCTGTAGGCCAGATTGTCAAAGATGCTTAGCTGCGGCAGCATTACGAGTTCGTGATAAACCTCTTTGCTGACCCTTTCCTGCATGCGCTGCGTTCCCTGCGATTGGGCTTCTGCCCGCGGCAGTGAAAAGTTCAGCACTCCTAAGAAAAGCACAGTAATCAGGGAACTTGCCCACTTCGTCTTCATGGCTTCTCCTTCAACCTTCCCCATTGGATGCTTGTGACCATCCATGATGTTTCTGTCTTAATCCTTTACTCTTTTCCTGAGATAATCTTAACGAAATTTTATAGATGTATGGACAACCTTTGGTTGGTGTGCTGTACATTACTGGTGAATGTGCGAGCTGCTTTGACTCTCCCCCGGCAAGACAGTATTTTAACGAGGCCGTAAGCATCCCTGGCGCAAATGTGCTGCGAACCCGAGTGGCCTATTATGGTGATGATGATGATCAAGCTCTTCTGATGGTCAGCTTCTTGGAAGCATCTAAAAAAATAAAGCATCAATTGACAGCCTAAGGGGGCACAGCACACAAACTATCTCGATGACCTAAGCGAACTTCTAGGGTTGGCGCGCTTTGCTGAAGTTTATCTTTGTAAACATTTTCCGAGCGTGTATGATTTCCAGCAACTTTTACAGTTAAAGTTTAATGCGCAAGTGGAGAAGCGGTATTTTCTGGCAATGCTGCGATATCTAACTGGTTTCTTATTAAGCATCCTTGCATCCACACTCCTGACCTGGTGCGTTCGGAATATTGCCAGAAGGCGGGGCATGGTGCGTGCTCCCGATTCCGGACGGCATATTCACGCCGGCCCCATACCACGTCTGGGCGGGGTAGCTGTCTTTCTCACTTTTACTCTCCTGCTGCTGGCCTGCTCCTTTCTTGCCGCAAAGGGCTGGGTGTCAGGCGTGAGTTCGGGGCAGTTGCTGCGGATTGTGGCCATAGGCGCCGCCCTTTTCGCCGTGGGCCTGATTGACGACCTGTATGGGTTGCGCGCCTGGCCCAAGCTGGCGGTGCAAGTCGCGGGCGGAGTAGGCCTTTATTATTCTGACATCCGCTTTAATTTTTGCGGTACTCACCTTGCCGGCTCATCCACCTGGCTCATTTGTCTTGCGCTCACGGTTACCTGGGTGGTGCTGATTTGCAACGCCATTAATCTTATTGACGGTCTTGATGGTCTGGCGGCCGGAGCTGCTTTGTTCTCCATGGTCACTATCTTCACGCTGGCGCTGGGGAGCCGGTCCGATATTGCTTTTGCAACGGCTATTCTGGGTGGCAGCTTATTCGGATTTCTCGTCTTGAACTTTAATCCTGCCTCCATCTTTTTGGGCGATTCCGGCAGTTTGTTTGTGGGATTCATTCTGAGCGCGTTTGTGCTGGCGGAATCCCAGAAACGGGCCACCACACTCGATAACATTGTGGTTCCGGCCGTGGCCTTTGCCCTTCCTTTAACTGATGTCGGCCTCAGCATACTCCGCCGTTTTCTCAGCGGGCGCTCTCTTTTTGGCGCCGATCGTGAGCATATCCATCACAAGCTGCTGGAACTGGGCCTCACTCAGCGACAGGTCGTCTGGGTGCTCTACGGCATTTCCGCCATGTGCGCGGTCCTCAGCCTTTTCCTGTTGAAACCTTACGATGTGGCGTTGATTCCGGTTGGAGCCGTTATGCTGATGACGCTGTTTTTCGGTTTGCGCAAGCTCAATTACCACGAGTTCGGCGAGTTTGAGCGCGTCGGCAAACGCCTGGGAAAACAGCGCGCGGTCTGTGCCCGAAACATCGCGCTACGCAAAGCGGCGTGCCCCATCCAGTATGCAGCCAATTCCCAGGAGATTATGCAATTGCTTCAGGGCTGCCTGGCCGAAGATTTCGACGGATTCAAGATTGTGGTCTCGGATAAGTTTGGCCGCCCCAGTCAACTCTCTTCACCCTGGCAGGGTAGGACTCTGGGCGTCACCTGGAATGAAAGTCGCGACAAAATTGTCTACATGCTCGACCTTGCCACCGAGACCGGCCAGGAGATAGGGACCCTGTCTTTGTTCCAGAGCGGACATCGCGATCTGTTGATTGATAACGACCTGATTAAAGGCGATCTTCGTCGCTCCGTCGCTTTCGCCCTGCAAAGGATGATCGGCATACCGCGTCCGCCTCTTCCGGCGGCGCCGGATGCATCGGACCAGCCGGTTCTGAATCCTGGTCTGGCCAGATATATCGAACGCGAGGTCTAACCGCGCTCAAGATTTGATTCCCGCGAACAAGAAGAACAGTTCGATGATCAGGATCAGCACCACGATAATTTCCAGCAGAAATCCTCTCGCCTGATGAAACTGTTCAATCATGAAGTCATACAGCTCGTCAGCCGTGCGCAGCTTCTCCTGCACCAGTAACTGATAATCGGTAACGCCAATTTTGCCGGCGCACAGCTTGTACAGGCGCGCTGAAAACATGTCGCCTACAAATTTCAGCGCGTTGTTAGTGCGTTCGGTCAGCTCTGTCACGTCCAGCAGCATGGTCCGCAGCCGCGCCGCGGCAGGACGCATCCGCCAGCCGGGAATAAGGCCGGTTCCGCGGCGATCCAGTGAGCGATACGCGTCGGCCAGTTCACGCGTCAGGATTTCGTCATAGTGCCGGAACTGAAGAAGCTGCGAGTTGGCGTATTCCAGGACCTGTATGGTCGGCCCCGCTCCACTTTGTGTGTCAAAGATAAAAGCGGCATTCCATCCGGCAACCATCAGATCGTTCGGGTAATAGGACATATATCCCTGTAAAACTTCATTGCGTTCAAATTCTGAAATGGGACTGGTTTCACCCCGCACAATCTGACTGATTTCCTGGCCGCGCTCCTGCACCAGTGCGCTGCCGGTCTCCACACCGGGCACGCTGTGAAGGTGCACGATGTAGTAGTCCTCGCTCAACCAGGACGAATATGGTTTTACCAGGGCTGGTTTGATCGTCTGCACGTGCTCGCGCACCAGATTGCGTGAAAGTTCGTCAAACGTCGTGCCGGATATCCATGCGCCTGCCAGTTGCTTCAGCCGTTGCCAGTCGCCAGTGAAGGCAAAACGTAATAGAACGCTCACCACGCCGTAGTCGTAATACTGCAGGGTGGCTTCAAATTGTTCGCCGCTCGGCAAGACCACTGGCGGCAGCGCCTGAATCACCGGCGGCCTCTCAAAGCGAACGTATTCCGGGGCAGGATGTTTAAATCCGGGAGTGACTTTTGTGCCCCCGATCAAGGGCTGCAATTCAGTCAAATTGATTTCGTCAGCCACGTCATACAACGTAAGAATGACGATGGCACCCTGAAGATTTGGTTCTGGCATAGCAGCCTGCTGGAGCGGCACTTCAAGTCTAAAGCACGGCGCAGCAAGTCTAAAGTCTCACCGCTGCCGACCGGGGTTCGCCCGAACGCTAAGTCAGAGCTACCTTTTCCAGCCAGCGGGCGATTCTTACATTCAAGCCCAGCTCGCTTGTAAGCGTCTTCTGCAACAAGGCGGCTGCGTTGCTTTCTCCGTGGACCAGATAGGTGCTTGACGGCTGTTTTGTAAATGTTCGCAGCCAGCGCAGCAACTCGCTGGTATCGGCATGGTCACTGAATTGCTCCAGTGCAGCTACCTGGGCACGGATCGGAACTTCCTCGGAAAAAATGCGCACTGAATCGGCCCGGCTTTTTATGATCGCCCCGCGCGTGCCCGGAGCCTGAAAGCCGATAAAGATGACGAGATTGCGCGGGTCAGACAGACGATGAAGAAGGTGATGTAAGACGCGCCCTCCCGTGACCATGCCACTGGAAGAGAGGATGATGCAGGGATAAAGCACCTGGTTAATCTTCTTGGAATCCTCTTGCTTGATGGCGAAGTTGAAGCCCTGCCATGTCAGTGGCGATCCGTACGCGGAGACCAGGCGCCGCGCCTCTTCATTGAAATCGCCCGTGTATTTCATGCAGATCTCCACGGCTTTGATCGCCATGGGGCTGTCCACAAAAACTGGCACGCGGGGAATCCGTCCGGATTCCATCAGCTCCTTCAGAATAAAGAGAAATTTCTGCGTGCGTTCCACGGCGAAGGCGGGCACCACCACTGAGCCACCGCGCTTCACGGTATCTGTGATGAGCTGTGCCAACGGTGCGCGAACATCATCGTGCGGGTGTGACCGGTTTCCGTAAGTTGATTCCATGACAAGAAGTTCTGCCTCTTCCTGACTTTCAGGACCTTGAATCACCACTCGCCCCGGCGTTGGAACATGATCGGGAACACGGCCAATATCGCCGGTAAAAAGATATTTGTGATCTTCACCGCCATGGCGATGAAAGACTTCCACCATCGCAGAGCCCAGAATGTGTCCGGCATGCACAAAGCGGAAAGAGAAGTTTGGGTTCAGTTGTTTGGTCTCGCCAAAATTCACTGGCTCAAAGTTGCGCAGACTGTTTTCGGCCTCGTCCAGCGTATAGAGAGGAAGGGCAGGCTTGTGTTTTGAGGTGCCTTTCTTGTTATGAAAGCGCGCTTCTTCTTCCTGAAGATGACCGGAATCAGGAAGCACCACGTGGCAGAGATCAATCGTCGCCGGCGTTGCGTAAATCTTCCCGCGAAAGCCTTCTTTCACCAGCCTCGGAATCCATCCGCAATGATCAAGGTGTGCGTGAGTAAGAATCACCGCGTCAATCTGGGTGGCAGGGACCGGGGTGGGTTCCCAGTTTCTTAGACGCCATTCCTTGGGTCCCTGAAACAGACCACAGTCAATCAAGACTTGTAGTCCGTTCCTGCCGGACGCATCGTCTGACGTGTTGATCAGATGTTTGGAGCCAGTTACGGTCTCAGCAGCACCAAGAAATTGGAGGTAGGCCACCAGGGCTCCTTTGCTGTGTATCGGTTGGTTGGTACGGCTACTCGCAAGCATAACGGCTGGCGTGGTCCAGGGTATAGTCCCGTAGATAGCCGTTAGAAAGATATCGCCTTGGATACTTAGATAAAGGTAAAGCAGGAAGGAACTTGTCTCGATCAGAACATTTGGCTGTGAAACTGCTAACATTTTTCGCTCAAGGGGTAGCCGGTGTTCGTTTCCGAACAATGCATTACGCAACCGGACACCCTGACCCCACCGGGAGACCAGCTAGCTTCAATTAAACTATTTATTATCATCTACTTAGCTGGCGTATCGTTTCGGCACAAAAAGTGCCATTCATCTGCCGTGACCGCTTGTGAGGCTTGGTGCTTACTTGCTGCGGGATAAGGAGCTGTTTATGGTCGCCCCTCGACGAGCCATTTTAGTTCTTGGATTAGTCGGCGCTCTGCTGTTCTTGAGCGGTTTCACATCCTGGCGGGCCGTTACCACTGACCATCCACGTGAAGGTGAGGCGATCACTCGCCACATCCACCTGCTCAAGTTCGGCAAGCCGCAGCAAAAGGCCGCCGCGGCGTATTGGCTTGGACAACAGCGCAGTGCTGCTGCCGCCGCAGTAGACCATCTGGTCACGTTGCTGGGCGATGCGAGTGAAGTGGATCCTGCGTTGTACCGGTCAAACCCCGCGCTGAATAAGCCAACGCTGGGAGAAGAAGCTGCCGCCGC
>Ga0137390_10001374_pt1 | contig 18244 bp, 24 predicted proteins | sample 15con2h24AmetaG_FD_104937 | JGI IMG/M metagenome (GOLD analysis project Ga0137390, IMG submission 104937) | Vadose zone soil microbial communities from Angelo Coast Range Reserve, California, USA - 15con2h2.4A metaG | ecosystem: Environmental > Terrestrial > Soil > Vadose zone > Saprolite... | reverse complement strand
GTCGAGGGCCCGCAGGGTCTTTGCCCAGGTATGCGTGCCGGGCAGCGCGGGTACGTCGGCCATCCACCCGTCGCCGTCACGGGTCACCACGACGTGATACTTCATCGCCCCTTCAGCCATCCCTTCCCGAACACCGGCTCCAGGTCGCGCTCGATCGCTCGCAAGGTGCCGGGCCGTACGTCGCCGGCGTGCTAGGCGACGGTGGTGCGGGCAGTTACCTCGGTGCCATCGGCCAGGGTTGCCCGGGCCTCGTACTGGCGGTGGGAACCGCGCTGGCGCAGCAGAATCCCTCCGTTGCGCTCGATGAGCCTGATGACCTCCCTGGCTGTCATCACTATAGTTTAGCGACTAACCATTTCAAGTGTTTAGCACTAAACACTATGGTGCGCAGCATTTTGGGCGACCGGATCTCGACCACGAGCAGCGGCGGCTCGGTGAACTTGGCGCCGCCGATCTGGTCCATGCGGACCACCACCAGATCGGATCGAACTCGGTCTGCGGTCCGAGCTCGACGGCCGGCTCGGGCACGACGCATAGATCTTCGGGGGGCGCCGGCCGAGACCGTGCGGACCAGCGTCTTGCCGTCGCGCTGCTCCAGCATGGTGGTGTCGAGCTTGACGTGGCCGGGCGCACCCTCGAACTCGAAGGTCTGCACGATGGCCTCCGGCGACGGGTCACCGTGGAAGACACCGTGGAAGGCGTAGGAGTTGCCTTCGTGGTCGGTGTGGATGTACCGCCACCGGCCGCCATCGCGGGTGTCGTAGCGCTCGACGGTCAGGGCCAGGTCGCGCGGGCCGAGCCACTGCTCCAGCAGGTCCGGTTCGGTATAGGCGCGGAGCACGAGGTCACGGGGCGCGTCGAACTCGCGGGTCACGATGATCTGCGGCATGCCGGGTTCGGCAGTGATCTGGGTCTTACTCATCGTCGTTCTCTTTCCCTTTTCTCCATAGCCGACGGGGTGCCAGGGCTGTCGTCTTGCCTGGCTTGCAAGGCCGCCAGCAGGTCGTCGAGCCGTTCGTGGCTTTCGTCCCAGAACCGCTGGTAGCGGGCCAGCCAGGTGGTCAACTCGCGCAGCGGCTCGGCCTCCAGGCGGCTGAGCCGCGCGGTCGCCCGCCGGGTGCGCGAGACCAGGCCCGCCTGGTCGAGCACCTTCAGGTGCTTGGAGACCGCCGGCTGGGACATGGCAAACGGCGCGGCCAGCTCCGCCACGGTCGCCTCCCCCTCGGCCAGCCGGGTCAATATCGCCCAGGCAGCGGGGCAGATCCTCGAACACCTGCCGCGCCCGCCTGCCGAGCTGTCCGGCCGTACCCATTTCCGCTGGGTTATTTATGCCGAACGGACGGTGGTGCCAGCTGCAGGACCCCGCGTCCAGTCGGCCGTTGTGTACCGCTCGCCCGGTGGCAAGCCAACGAGCAGGTCCACGTCACTGTCGCGCCGGTCCTCGCCACGAGGTCGCATCCGGCCGCATCGATCAGCTTGTTCCTTCGAGCCCTTCGACCCAGGAGCCCGAAGGGATGCCGGGTGAATCGCGTCCCTCCCGGGTGGGCAGTAGAGTCCCCCCTGTGGACACCGTGGAAGGTCTTCGCGACGCGGCGCGGCAGGCGCGGGAATGCGCGGTCATCGGCTATGCCGTGACGCTAGCACGCTGGATCGGGAACGGCCGCCGTCCGGTGACGGCCGGGCGGGTGCTGCGGAAGGCCGACGTCCCAGTCGAGTACTGGTGTGAAGAGGAGCCGGAGGAACCGGAGCCGTTCGGCCTAGATGAGGTCAACCGGCGGCTGGCCGCACTGGGCCGGGAGCCGGCGTGAACGGGCGCCGCGGCGGGGAGGGGCTCGCTGTCCTCATCGAGCGCAGCGCGGAACTGAAGCGAGACCTGGTCGACTTCGCGTGCAGCCCTCGCCTGGAGCGGTCGCTGGCCGCGGCCATGGTCGAGGCCGGGCTGGAGGAGGTGGAGGAGGCCGATGCGATTGGCACCATCGACCGGTTCGCATTGCAGTACCGCCTGCCGGACGGCAAGACCGTGGTGGACCGGTTCGTGGCCAGCCGACCGGACCTGGATGCGGCGGACCGGGAGATGCTGCTCGGCTGGCGCGACCCGGTGGAGGGGATCTTCGAGATCCGGGGCAAGGACGGCGACGCGATCATCCTGCTGAACCTGCTCGATGACCTGGAGTACCGCACGTACTCCAACATGGGCCGGGCTGTCTTCCGGCGGCTGCCCAGGGGCGGATTCCTGCACGCTCGCCTCGTGCCCATCCGCCCGGTGCCGGACGCCTGGCTGGTCTCCGGGATGATGTCCCCCTACCCCAAGTCCGGCGCCGCACCGATCGCACGGGCCGCGCTGCAAGCGGCGACCAGACGGCCTGAGCTGGTCTTCCGCAACCCGGAGAAGATCGAGCAAGGCTGGCAGCAGATGCGAGAGGACCGGGCGGCGTTCGTGGAATTCTTCGGCGGCGACGAACTGGTCCTCCCGCCGGCCGAGGCCGAAGAACGGCTCAACGTCTTCTACCGGCACCGGCAGGAAGCCGCGCTCGCCCGGCAGCCCGCCCGGCGCCGGCCCCGGAACCTCCCCGGCCTGGACGTGCCCGCCTTCGAGCTCCCGCCCGGCCTGGCCGAGGCGGACAGCATCGGCATCATCTACGACGAGACCGACGGGCTCAACTTCTATCCCGACTACGGGATGCTGCACGACCTGTTCGGCGACCCGGCGCTCGCGGCCGACAGGCGATACGCGGACGCGCTGCGCGGCTACCTGCGGTCGGAGACCATCGCGCCGCTGCCGTTGCAACGCCTCGCCGCCGCCCACCTGGACACGGTCGACGCGGTGTTCCGGAAGATCCTGCGCAGGCGGGACTTCATCTGGGCCGAGCACGGCGAGGCGCTGATGCGCCGCCGCAAGGCCTGGTACTACCGGCGCGAGCCCCGTCCGGGCGTCACGGTGATCGGCGACCGCCTGCTCAAGCTCGCCTTCGGCGGTCGTGGGTAAAGGTACGAACGCCGACTGGCCGGAGCGTGTTGTGCGAGACAATGGGACCGGGACCGCCCCGGCTGGCTCCCCCGCCACGCTGTCCGGCTGCACCCATTTCCGCCGACCTATTTATCCCGAACGAACGGCGGTGCTAGCTCCAGGACCCCGGCCCGCCGGCCGTTAGTCAGCAGCGGCGGGCGGGCTCGACCTCGACCACGAGCCCATTGTCCAACGCGGCAGGCGCCGCCATGTCAGTAATTTGCGGCCCTCGCGCGTTAGGTACCGTTCGCGCCGGTTACGTCGGCCCGGATCCGTGCCACGATCTGGTTTGCCTCTTCATCAGTGATCTCGATGAACTCGTTTTGCAGGTCGCCGCGTTCGGCGGAGACCAACATTGCGGTGCGTTCCCAGACGAGATCTTGACTAAACGCCTCATCCCGCCGACCACCGGCTTCGAAGTAGATGCGCCTGAGGACGCCAGCAGGCTGCTCGCGGCTACTTAGGTCATCAATAATTGCGTAGTAGGTTATCTTGTCCGCCATCTATGCCTCTTTCCGGTAGTCGGGAATGTCGGCAGCGCCGGGCGGAACCGGCACATCGGCTGTGACTTTCTTCTGAAAGGCTTCCAGGACAAGCTCCTCCAACGCATCGGCCTGCTTGCTGCGGATCCGCTCATAGGCGGTATGGGTGAGCTGCTTGGCCTCGAAGCTGATACGCGTGTGAAACTGCACTTCGAAACGCTGGCCGGTGCCCGGCTCGATCCACGTACTGTTGATGCCCTTGTACTGATCATCGGACCAGTAATTCTTGAGTTTGTCCAGCTTGAAGCCCTCGCCTTTCAAACGTTCGATGTCGGTCCAGACGCCTTGAGTGTAGCGGGACTCCCGGTACTGAAAGGTGTAGCGGATCGTGTCAGGCACGAGCGACACAGCCTCTTCCGGGGAGTGCTTCAGCAGCTTGATACCGTTGTAGACCTTCTCTTTTATGCGGTCGTGGCCTTTCATGCGGTGCTCGAAGCCGGCCAGGCGACGGTTCGGGTCTTGACTTTCTATGGCGCGCAGCGCGGGTGAGATCTTTTCTTCCTCACGTTTGGCGATGCGGTCGCACTCTGCGTCAACTCGGCTGTTGTCGGCGACGTCGAGGACTCTCTTGCTGTCCACGCGCCAGGAGCCCGCCGGGTCTTTCGATCTGTCAACCGCTGGGCGCTCCGTAGGCGGCCACTTGCGTTGGTACTCGCTCCATATCCAACGGGACTCCGCTGCCGTCTCCTGCCACTTCTCTGCGGCGGCCCGCTCCTCCGCCATGGTCTGTCGCGCCACGGCGGATTCTTCCCTGGAAACCGTCACGCGCAGGTCGGAGTAGTACTCCTGCCGGGTGCGCGTCTCGGCCCGGTCGTTACCGGGGCGGGCAGTATCGTCGCCGGTGCCATCCTGGTCGTCCCGGCGATCTGGGTGGTCGTCTGGCGGCATGTCGGCGTCACCGGGCCGGTCGGCTCCCACCGGACCTCACCGCCATCCCGGAGCACAGGATGTTACTGAAAGTATGTCAACTGTCGCAATAGGTAGCATATTGGTAGGCCACGGACGAGTGGGGACGACGCCGGGAGGCACGTGTCCGACCGCCACCTTCTAAAACGATCCCAACCCCACGCCGGTTCAGGGCTGCGATCACACAATGATCCCGAGAGCGTTAGTTCAGTAGGGACGGCCGGGATGTACCTGGTTGTACGCGGTGATGGCCGGGCCGGGAATGGTACCGTCGGCGCCTAGTTCGAAGCCTGCGCTGAGGGCCCAGTTCCTGACCTCGGATGTGCTGGCCTGCCACTGTGAGCCGACGATCTCGGTGCCTGGCTGGCGAGGCCGGGCCAGCCGGATGGCCTCGGCGACGAGGTCGGCGGCGCGCTGCGTTCGCTTGATCGCGAGTTCGGTGAACACGGCGCCGGAAAGCTCCTCCACGGTGCGGCCGGGCCGCTCGCGCTCGAGCTTGCGCACGGTCGCGGCGAGTTCGTCCAGGCTGAAGACGCGCACCGGGTTATCGAACAGGCCCAGCTGGGGGCGCGCTGGATGTGACGCCATACGGCCACGGTAACCCGCGGGCGGACGGCGCGAGTGGCGACTCCGCCAGGAAGAGCGGTAACTGACCGAGGAAGGGCTCGAGGTCCGGTCCGTTCCGCAAATTTATGACCGAACGAACCGGGGTACGAGCCCGCGGTAAACCGCGGGCCTGGACGCTTGGCCACACGCGGCGCGGCGGAAACGGATGACGGCAAGGTGTGGGTCTGGGACAATCGCGGGGTGAGCCCGAAGAGTCGCGGGCGTCCGCCCGGCCGCGGCCGGAGTCGGCGTCCGGCATCAGGCCGCTCGAGCGGAAGGGGCCGGCCAGTCGGAGGCATATCCGGATGGGTGGCCGAGGAGGCCACCGACTGCTGGTTCGACGATCCGCTCCCCGGCGACCGGCGGTCCTGGGCGGAGCCGTCGGGACACGGTACCTATCAGGGCCTCGACCTGGAACTGCTGGATCCGGACGACGAGGACGAGCGCACGTTCCTGCTCGAGGCGCAGCACCTGGAGATGGAGGAGGCACTCGAGCGGCACGAGGAGATGACGGGTCCCGACGGCGAGCCGATGAACCCCACGCTGCACATCACGATTCACCAGGTAATCGCGAACCAGCTGCTGGCCGACGACCCGCCGGAGACGTGGCAGACGGTCCAGCGGCTGGCCGGGCTCGGCTACGACTGGCACAACGTGATGCACCTGGTCATGGGTCCGGTCACCGAGGCCGTATACGAGACCCTGGCCGAGAAGCGGCCCTTCGACCGTTCGGACTACGTGCGGCGGCTGGCCGAACTGCCGGGCGACTGGCCGCCACCGGAGGAACTCGGCCCACGCTGACGCCGCGGCCGGCTCACATGCCACGCTGTCCCGCCGCAGCCATTTCCGCTGGTTTGCCGTCAATGCGGTCAATACTCCCAATGTTGTTGACATCTGATTGAATACGTCGTTGGGTCATGCACATGGAGAACAAGGATGTTCAGGCGCAGGCCGGCTCCGCCCGTATGGCCCGCCGCAAATTCTTGTCCGCCTCGGCCGTCACCGTGGTCGCGGCGCCCCTGATCAGCGGGACCGCGCTGGCCGGTACCGCTGATGCCGCCATCCGGCAGGCTCCCGACCCCGGACTGCGGGCCTTGCTGCACGAGGTCGACCCCGACCGGATCAAGGCCACGATCCAGCGGCTGGTTCAGTTCGGCACCAGGCACACCGCGTCGAGCCAGCCCGATCCGGTACGTGGCATCGGCGCGGCCACGGCCTGGGTGTTCGAACAGATGCAGGCCATCGCGGCCACCTCGTCGGGCCGGATGACGGTGCAGAAGCAGACGTTCGTCCAGCCGGTCTCGTCCACCATCCCGGTGCCGACCACGATCACCAACGTCATCGCGACACTGAAGGGCACCGCATCTCCCGAGCGCTTCTATGTCATCACCGGCCACCTGGACTCCCGGGTGACCGACGTGCTGAACTTCACCAGCGACGCTCCCGGCGCCGATGACGACGGGTCCGGCGTCGCGGTGGCGCTCGAGCTCGCCCGGCTGTTCGCCACCCGCCAGTTCCCCGGCACCCTGGTGTTCGCCACCGTCGCCGGCGAAGAGCAGGGGCTGTACGGATCGGCTTTCATGGCGGCACAGATGAAGAAGGCCGGCGCCGATGTGCAGGGCATGTTCAGCAACGACATCGTCGGAGCGAGCCAGGCCTTCGACGGGACCCGGCCCGACCCGTTCACCGTCCGGCTGTTCGTGGAGACCATCCCGACCGCCGTCACCTCCAACCAGATCGCGATCATGCAAGCGACCGGCGGCGAGAACGACGGCGCAACGCACCAGCTGGCCCGGTTCGTGACCGCCGCGGCGCCGTTCGAGCTGACCGGCATAAACACCCGGGTGATCTGGCGGCGCGACCGGTACCTGCGCGGCAGCGACCATATCTCGTTCCAGGCCCGGGGCTACCCGGCGGCCAGGTTCACCGAACCACGGGAGAACTACAACCACGAGCACCGGAACGTCGAGGTCATCAACGGCGTGCAGTTCGGCGACCTGCCCCAGTTCGTGGACTTCGACTACACGGCCCGGGTGGCCAGGGTCAACGGCGCGGCGCTATGGGCGCTGGCAACCAATCCCAGTACGCCGAAGAACCTGCAGATCCACATCACGGCACCCGTCGGCTTCTCCGGCGTCAACACCACCACGCTCACCTGGAACGCCAACCCCGAGTCCAACCTGACCGGGTACGAGGTGGTGTGGCGGGAGACCACCGCGGCGGACTGGACCAACGTGATCCGCGTCGGCAACGTCACCGCGGTCACCCTCGACATGTCCAAGGACAACGTCCAGTTCGGCGTGCGCGCCGTCGACCAAACCGGCCACCGCAGCCCGGTCGCCTTCCCGCAGGTGGTGACCACCTAGCGACCAAGGATCGCTAGGCCCAGTCATTCGCTAGTCGGCTGCGGCGCTGGCCGCAGCGGTCTGCAGGCCGGCGATCCGCGCCGCCATGCGGGGATGACCGACCGACCTGTCCAAGGACCGGCTGGCGTCACGCTTGATCGCGTTGGTTACGAAGATCCGAACGAAGGGTGGTGCCCGCCCCCTCCCCCAATCCGCGCCGCGCGGGCGATAACGCCTCTATCTCGCACCAGACAACCTTGCCCGCAGGCTCCCGGGTCGGGTACCAGTCCCAGCGCGCGCTCAGCGCCGCCACCAGGAACAGCCCGCGTCCTCCCTCTTCCTGAGGGTCGGGTGTTCCGTGTTCGCCGAGGTCTTTCGGTGCTGGCGCCCGCGGGTCGGCGTCCCAGACTTCGATGAGGACGCGGGCGCTGTCGCCCGACAACCGCAGGCGGACAGCCGCCTCGTCGCGTCCCGCCGTAGCCTTCACGGCGTTGGTCACCAGCTCGCTGACGAGCAATTCGCTGTCTGGGGCCAGCCCGTTCGATTAGTGGTGAAGTCCCACTCCCACAGCACGTGCCTGGCATGCAGCCGGCGCAGGGCACCGCGGTAGGCAGAGCGCCGAGTTCGAGATAACTGCGCAGAGGAAGTGTCGGCTCGTCGAGATGGAAAGCAGGGCCGACGCCGGAGCTGGGCTCGGGACCAGTGGCGGTGAGCTGTGATCCTTGGACGACGCCGACCCTGCGGCTCAAAGAAGAGGTCATCGCCCGCTACCCCCTCTGACTCGATCCATGCACAGCGCTCAGGCAGTGGACCTGGTAGAAGTCGCCGGGACGGGCGTTACTGATCTGACTTGATCGCATGTTCACGTCCGGCTCGCTACTTCTTTGGGGCGTTTCGCCCACCCAGTGCCACCGACTTGGTGGCATCATCAGTGACAGAGTGCACCAACACTTGACGATTTGCAATAGTGCAAATGGACTACTGCGGAATGGAGTTTGGCGGCGTGGCCCGACGCAGCAACCCAGACCAGAACCCGACCCTGCGCGCCCGCCGCCTAGCCGCGGAACTCCAGCGGCGCCGTGAGGCCACCGGTATGAGCCGCGAGGAGGTCGCGCGGCAGCTCGAGTTGTCAACCTCCACGCTCTTCCGCATCGAGACCGGCCGGAACCGGCCGCAACCCGGCAACGTCCGGATGCTGCTCGAGCTCTACGGCGTAACCGGCCCGGAACGCGACGGCCTGATCCAGCTGACCCGAGAGGCCCGCCAGCCCGGCTGGTGGCACTCCTTCCGCGACGTCCTACCCAACCCGTACGAGGTCTACATCGGCCTAGAAGCCGGAGCCACCTCCATCCGCAACTTCGAGCCCATCGTCGTACCCGGGCTGCTCCAGACCGAGGAATACGCGCGCGAAATCTTCCGGAACGGGCCGATCGAGCTGGATCCCGATGAGGTCGAACGCCTGCTTGAAGTCCGTCTGGCCCGGCAGAAGATCCTGGCCCGCGATGACCGGCCGCGGCTATGGGCCGTGATCGACGAGGCGGTTATCCAGCGCGTCGTCGGAGGCGCCGAAGTGATGCGTGGGCAACTCCGGCACCTGGCCGATGCTGCCCAGCAGGGCAAGACCACCATCCAGGTCGTGCCCTATCGTGCAGGCGCACACGCCGGGACGACGGGTCCGTTCGTCATCCTGGACTTCCCGGAGGCCACTGATCCAACGGTCGTGTACGTCGAGACGCTGGCCGGGGACATCTACCTTGAAGAGCGTTCTGACGTGAGCCGCTATACCCTTGCATTTGACAGGCTGCGGGCCGCTGCGCTGCACCCCGACGACTCCGTGCAGTTGATCGAGCAGGTGGCCAGCGGCTTGACGTAGCGCCAGCATGCAGAGGAGGTGTGCGGGATGACCGGGATCGACCTGTCCCGCGCCGAGTGGCGTAAGAGCAGCTACAGCAGCCAGAGCGGCAACTGCGTGGAGGCGGCTCGCAACCTGCCGGGGCTCGTGGCGGTCCGCGACTCGAAGGAACCCGGCGGGGCGGGGCTGGTGGTCTCTCGTGAGGCCTGGCAAGTCTTCATCAGGACGGTACGGGCGTAGCCGGCCATTTCACCGCTCCGGTCAGTCGAAGCCACGTCGCGGCTAGGCAGGCGGCCGGGACGGGACCGGTCCGGGACGACCAGCAGGTTGTAGCCACCGGGCGGACGGCTGCATCGACAGGTTATCGCTCATAAGTGATATCACCATTTACCGATAGGGTGCTATTATTGGTCTATGGCAATACGAGACGACGAGTACCTGGTGATCACGGCGCGCGACTTGGGTGCGGCGCTGAAGCATTTCCGGACCGCGGCCGGGGTGACGCAGGCGGATGCCGCCGAGGCCATGGGTATCGGGCAGCCGTACCTGTCGTCGCTGGAAGGGGGAAAGTTCGGTAGCTCGCTGACCCACGCGCTGCGGCTGCTGCGCTTCGTCGACTGCGAGGTCATCGTCCGCGCGAAGGAGGTCCGTGGCTGACCGGCTCGTGGCGTGGCTCTATGACACGCCGGTCGCGGTACTGATCCGGGGGCCTGAATTCCGGATCCGGCTGGAGTGGCGCCCCGAGGGAATCGAGCGGTGGGGGCTCGGCAGCCCGGTTCTGTCCGTCGGGCTGCCGATCGGCGCCCCGACCGGCCCGCGGGACATGCGTGGGCTTGATTTCTTCGAGAACATGCTGCCAGAGGGACCTGCTCTCGAGCGGAGGGCGGCTCTGGCCGGGGTCCGCCCGGTCGACGCCTAGGGCATCCTGGCGGCCTTCGGCCGCGACTGCGCGGGGGCGATCATGGTGCTCCCCGACGGGGACCGGCCCGGCGGGAACGGCGGCAGCGGATACTCCCCGATGAGGGCCAGCGACCTGCTGCGGGTGATCAGCGCACTCGACCTTGCCCCCCTGGGGGCCGCACCGGAGCGCGGCTTCCGCCCGTCGCTGGCCGGCTACCAGCGCAAGGCGCTGCTGGGCCGGGCCGACGACGGCACTTGGCAGCTCCCGTACGGGGACGCCCCCTCGACGTGGATCCTCAAACCCGACGGCCCGCACCCGATGGCCGCCAACGAGGCCACGTGCCTGCGGCTCGCCGCCGCCTGCGGCCTGCCGGTGCCCGAGGCGGAACTGCTCGACCTCTCCGGTCTCCCCGTCCTGGCGGTCAAGCGCTATGACCGGCAGGACGCACCTACTGGGGACATCCCGGTCCGGGTGCACCAGGAAGACGGCTGCCAAGCTACCGCCACGCCTCCCGGCCTGAAATACGAAGAACAAGGCGGCCCGGCGCTGCGTGACTTTGCCAACGTCATCAGGAACTTCGGCGATCCCCGCGAAGTCACCAGCCTGCTGCGCCGCACGACGTTCAACATGGCCGTCGGCAACGCGGACGCGCACGCCAAGAACTTCTCCGTCCTGCACGAGCCGGTCATTCCGGCCATCAGCCTCGCCCCCCTGTATGACGTGCTCTCGACCATCGCCCTCGAGCTAACCGACCGCGCAGGGCAGCCGATGCAGGCGGACACGCACCTGGGCCAGCGCGTCGGCGGGCAGACCGACATCCGGAAGGTCACCGCGGCGGACCTGATCGACGAGGCGGCTACCTGGAGCATCCGTCCGCGCGCGGCATCGGCGGTCGTGGCCGAGACCCTGGACCAGGTGCTTGCCGCCATCCCGGCGACACCAGGTGACGCCCGGGTCCTCACCGTCATCCGCGAGCAAACCGAGCGGATCAGCCTAGGCTGACTGCATCCGGGCGTTGCCGGTGGGGCGCGAGGCCTGGCACGATGAGGCGTGGACTACCTACTGGCTCAGGTGAACATCGGGCGGCTGCTCGCGCCGCTGGACAGCGGGCAGCTGGCAGACTTCGTGGCCGCCCTGGATCCGGTGAACGCGGCGGCGGACGCGGCGCCGGGATTCGTCTGGCGGCTGCAGACCGAGGACGGCAACGCGACCGCGGTGCAGGCATTCCAGTGGGACCGGGCCGGGAGCGCCGGGGTGCTGGTCAACATGTCGGTGTGGGAGTCGGTCGAGGCCCTCGCCGCGTACGTGTACTCCGACACGCACCGTCAGGTCCTCAAGCGCCGCCGGCAGTGGTTCGAGCGGATGGCTGAAGCGTACGCCGCGCTGTGGTGGATACCGGCCGGGCACACGCCCACGACGGCCGAGGCCGAGGGACGGGTGCTGCACCTGCGGGAGTTCGGGCCGACGTCGTACGCGTTCACGCTGCGGGAGCACTTCCCGCCGCCGGGCGTCGCTGGCTTCGGGCCGATGCGCAGCTCCGAAGACTGGACCTGTCCCGCCTGAGGCCGCCGGTATGCAGACGCGCGGACGAGGGGCTGGGCGTGGGGAATGCCGTTCCGGTCAGGCGACGAAGATTTTCTCGCGATGCCAATCGAGGTATCTGCGCCTGGGACGTTCGGCATCGTCAGGGAGCAGCAGGGTCTCCAGGAGCGGCGGCCGACCGTAGTACTGCCTGGTGAGGTGATCTCCGCGGGCCGCGTCAGCCAACGGCTGGGCAATATGGATCTTCAGGTCCGCACTCACGGTCAGCATTCCCGTATCGAAGGCCACATCGTGGCTGGGGCAGGCGGCCAGGCCGTTCCGCGGATCCAGGCGTTCGGTGGCCGAACTGTCCTTCCACGGCTTGATGTGGCCGGCCAGCAACATCCTCCTGGCAACGCCCGGAGATGGGTTCAAGCCGCAGAAGACACATCGGCGGCCGCAGTTGTTCAGCACATTCAACGCGAACACGTGCTGCCCGACGCGGGCCGCGGCCAGGATGATCCGTTCGGTATCCTGCTCAGGCCAGTCACTCCCGGCGGCGCTGCGGGCAATCTGATCCCGCAGAGCATTCTCGAATACCGACGTGCCCAGCTCGCCCTGGCCGAGGAGGGCGAACTCGCCGCCGTCCTCAAGGTCGAGGAAATCGGGCAGGCGGTCGCGGTCGATGCCTTCGGCGCGAGCGGCACGCAGCAGCAGACGGTAGATATCTGTGAACCGGGCGCTGTCCTCCCGGAGCATGGCCCCGGCGAGGATGTCCCACTTGCCGCCGTGCGAGCGGGAGCCGTCCAGATTTGCCATTTTGGCCAGCACACTCGACGGCGGCCGGGAGAACAGCCGGGCCAGGGTGGGGACCGGTTCGGGCGCCTGGTGAGCGGTGGAACCGCCGAAGTGCCGGTGATTCACCAAGAATGAAGCCGCCAGGCACAGCAGCGTCTCGACCGGCAGGAATGTAACCTGGCGCCCGGAAGAGACCGGAGAGCGCCGTTTGAGCTCGCGGAATTGCTGCCGCGCCTGACCGACGGTCAGGTCCAGGAAATCGGCAAGCTCCGCCACACGGGGAGACTACTCCTGGCCAGCTCTGCGAGGAACAGCCAGCTTATTGCACGGTGTATTGTCCGACGCCGTACTGAGCGAGCAGATCGACGAGCTGGGTTCCGCTGAGGAGCGTCAGTGGCTTTCCAGTGGCGAACTCTTGTGCGCTCGGCCCGAACTCAGCCGTGGTGACGAGGATTCCTGGTGGCGCCTTCGTGCAGCATCGTGCCGTAAAGGTCGCGTACCCGGGCGGGCGGAATTGTGCTGCGATACCTATTGACCTGGATGACAAGCTTCCCGCCGCGGATGGGATCCGGGTCCATGGCCCGGACATCGACACCGCCGTCGCCGGAACGCTCGGTGGTCATCACCTCTATCCCCATTTCCTTGAAGAGCGCCGCCACGAGATCGTCAAAATCGATCGGGTCCAGGGTCAGGAGATCTTACCGCCCGGTGCCACGTCGTGGGACGGCTCATGCGACCTTGATGGTCCAGTCGCCGACGCGAGCGATGACATCGACGGTGCCGCCGAGGGCCTCGACGTACCCACGGATAGCATCCACTTCGGTGATCTTGCCATGCTCGATTTGCGAGACCCGCGCTTGTGTGACGCCCATCACGGCAGCGACCTGAGCCTGGGTGAGCCCGGCGTTCTTCCGCAGCTGCGCGAGCTGATAGCCGCGCTGCTCGGCACGCAGCTCCGCACGGCTCCGCTCCCGCTCTGCGACCCGATCGGGAGCATCCCAGCCAGGTTCCAGTTCCCGGATCTCCCGCCTGGTGTCCTCCCAGCGGACTGCCTTCATCGCTGCTCCTTCTCGCCGTTCTCTCGTAGGTACACCGCACAGCGTTCCTCCGCGAGCGGGACCGCTTCGGCATACCACCCGCTCCAGCGTCCTGCCTTGTCCCCGGCGACCAGGATGATCGCCTCCCGGGCGGCGTCGAACACAAACAGCAGGCGTACCTCGCTGGCACCGCCCACCCGCGGGCGAAGTTCCTTGAGGTTGTGGATCTTGCTTCCATGAATCCTGTCGACCAGGGGCCTGCCCAGCTGCGGGCCTCAGATGGCGAGTTCGTCGATGGCCTGCTCTACCTTGTCTGCTATGGCGGGCGCGTTCTTGCACAGGGCGAGGAACCAGTCGTTGACGGGCTCCAGGAGCAGGATCTCCCACCGCCCTTCCTCAGTATAACGATTACTTATTTTCTGAGGATCGCCCAGCGGGTCCGGTATCGGAACAGGAGTGACAGATCGCCGGGAGCCCTGACGGCCCCGGCGGTGACGCTTGGCCATGAGACCATCGCAGCACGTGCTACCGACATTCTGGTCTGGCGCGCTCTCCAGGGCACCTCTAGCTTGCTGCTTCCAGCCACGGACGCGGGATAGCTAGGCACCACGCCGGACATGACACAGTGACCCTGCCCATCGACTTAGTCATTTTTGACTGAACGGACGGTGGCATTCGCTTTGGTCATTTTCGGACAGCTCAGCGGAGGCGGTCGATCACCGCATCGGGAGCAGCTCCGTCCCAGCGAGTTCACTCTTGGCGGCGGAACGGCGGCTCGTTCCGCTCAGCGGCCGGATCGTGTGTCTCCTCGTCGAGGAGTGCTGCGGCCTCGGTGAGCGCGGCGGCGCGGGACCGGGCCGCGAAGTCGCCGGTGAGCCCGCTCTGCCCGGTGCACCACTGCGTCCACTCCGGCAGCAGGCGGAGCGCCGCGTTAGCGTGGTCGGGGAAGTAGCCCTCACGGATCAGGCGCGCCGTCATCTCGATCCGGTGCGGTGAGCAGGCGTAGCGCGAGCGCTCCCCGGGATGTGCCGACGGTCCCCACTCCTGGAGGATCGTGTCCACAGCTTCGGCCGCGTCCTGCGGGACATCATCGTGCCGTGCCGCGTACCAGCCCAGGAACGCCTCGCGCACCGGGCCGGGGTCGCCGCCGCCGGACGAGGCCGGGGCGGCGCTGGCGGCCGCGGCGTCGGTGAGGCTGCGGGCGCGCCGCCGGAGCCGGTAGTACTCCCGGATGAGTTCCCGGGGCTCGCTTCCCTGCAGCATGTCTGACAGCGGCCCGGTCTCAAGGCAGGGTGCCAGTAGCCGGGCGGTCGTCTCCGGCGGGCTCAGCGACAGCGCCGTCCCGGCGGCGGGCCCGATGGCGTGCTGCCATTCGACCAGCGCGTCCTGCGCCGACCCGAACACCCCGGCTCCTGCGACGGTGAGGATCCAGCACGAGTCGATGTCCCATGCGTACCAATGGTCCGGCGCCTCCCCGTCGTAGCCGAACGGGGCCGCGAGCAGGAACCGGCTGCCGTACGCGTCGCGCGCGACCAGGGGGTCCCCGGCCGCCCGGCAGCCGTCAGCCGGGTGCCCGATGCCGGAAGCCAGCCCGCGGTCCGCCAGCAGCTTGGCGGCCTTGCCCGCTTCGGCCAGCGCGGTCACGTAGGGATCCCTGATGTCGGGGAAGGTTTCGCGGGCCAGCTTCGCAGTCTCGCTCTGGGGGTCGCCGGGCGGCGCCGTCAGCGCCAGCCCGCGCAGCAGCGCCCACAGCTGCCGCCAGTCGCCGGTGGCGTCGGCCACCGACGCCCGCAGCGCCGCCCCCGTCTCCTCCGCCAGCGCGCGCAGCCACTGGGCCGGGTGCAACCCGGTCAGCCGCGAGTTGAGCCGCTCGTAGAACTCGTCGCCCACGATCTGGCAGGCTTGCGTCTCCAGGTCGACGAGGCGGGACGGCCAGGTAAGGGCGCGGGCGGCAGCGAGAATCCGCTGATGGGACTCGCCCCACCAGGGCCTGGGCTCCGCCCCGCCGGCCAGGGCATAGGCCAGATCTCGCAGCGGGGAATCTTCCGGCTTCCCTGACCGGAAGTCCAGCACCAGCGGCGGGAGATCCGGCTCGTCGGCGATCGCCGGCCGCCGCTGAGCCAGTTGCTCGGCACGCCGCTGCGGGTTGCCGCTGATGCCCTGGCGGGACCCTTTGCCTTTCCCGGAACGCCGTTTCTTCGATGCCACGCGGTCAGCGTAATGCTCCAAGGCAGTCTCGTGCGGCCCGTGGTCTATGCGGGAAGCCCGGTAGGCCGCTCGCTTTGGGTCCATAGCCGTTCGCAGCGCACGGGGTCGGTGATGTGCGGTACGGTTTGCACCGGCGGCAAGTTCGGAGACGAACATCGCGTTCATGGCCTTGGTACTTACGTTCCGCAGGTCGAGCGGAGGCTTCGGCCGGATTAACGCGCCGGGCGTTTTCGCTGCTGCTGGCCTGCCTGGCGCCGCTGGTCGCGCTGGTCGCGCTCGGCGATCGCGGTGCCCAGTTTCTCCAGGTCGCTTAGGATCTGGCGGGCTTGCCGGGCGTTCGCGAGCCAGTCCTGGTAGCGGGCGGCCTGGCCGGGTGTCCAGATCCGGCTGATGGTCTTGCCGTCTTCGGTGCGGGTCCATTGCAGGTATGGGCCGTGCAGCTGGGGCGGCTGGTGGTGGCAGCGGCAGGTCCGGTTGCCGCAGCGGGTGTAGCGGCGGGTCAGGGTGCCGGGCAGCGCGAAGCCCAGGCCGCTCAGGCGGCCGGCCAGGGCACGCTGGGCGGCGGTTTCCTCGCCGGTGGGTTCGGCCATGGTGTCTCCTGGGGACTCGCTGGCGTGGGTGCTTGCCCCGGTGGCTTGCAGTGGTTACGTTGCAAGTTACCGGGGGCGGGAGCGGACCGCAAGGAGCGACACGGTGCAGACAGCGCAGCAGCCAGGGGCCTGCCAGGCCGCGCCCGGACAGATCATCCTGGAAGATGCCAGGCTCGCCGGGCTGCCGGTCATCAATACCGTGCTGGCGCGGCTGGGGTTTGATGCGATCCTGGCCGCGGGCCTGCCCGAGCCTGACCCCCGCTGCGGCACCGCCGCCGCCACCGTGATCGGGGTGCTGGTCCGCAACCTCGCGCTCGGCCGCGAGCCGCTGTACGCGCTGGCAGGCTGGGCCGCCGGGTATGACGAGGCGCTGCTCGGGCTGGGGCCTGGCCAGGCGGCGATGCTGAATGACGACAGGGCCGGGCGTGCCCTCGATGAGCTGTACCTGGCCGACCGGGCATCCATGACCACCGCGCTGTCGGTGGCCGCCGTCACCGCCTACGGCATCTCGCCGGCCGAGCTGCACAACGACTCCACCTCGCTGACGCTGTATGGCGCCTACCGTGCCTCGCGCGCCGCTGACCCGGCAGGGAGCACCGGGCCGGACGGCGGCGCGCCAGAAGACGGCTCTGCCCTGGAAGGCGGGGCCGGGCCCGCGCGGCCGGCCCGCGGGCATTCCAAGGACCACCGGCCGGATCTGAAGCAGCTGGTGTGGATCTTGACCGCCTGCGCCGACGGGGCGGTCCCGTTCACCTTCAAGCTGGCCGACGGGAACACCGAGGACTCCACCACCCACATCGCCACCTGGAAAGCCTGCCGCGCGATCGCCGGGCACCCCGGGTTCTTGTACGTGGCCGACAGCAAGCTCGCCACCACCGGAAACATGACCCACATCGCCGGCCAGGGCGGCCGGTTCCTGTCCGTGCTGCCCCGCTCCCGCAAGGAGGACAAAGACGGCCGCGACTGGCTGGCCGGCGGGAACGCCGGCTGGGCCGAGGTGATGCGCCGCCCCGGCCGCCGCAAGCTCGGCCCGCCGGTCATCTACCAGGCCGTGCCCGCCCCCGCGCCGTCAGCCGAGGGCTACCGGATCGTGTGGATCCGCTCTTCAGCCAAACGCCGCCTGGACGCCGTCTCACGCAGCGACCGGATCGCGAAGGCCACCGCCGCCCTAAGCGAGCTCGCCCAGCGACTAGACGCCCCCCGCTGCAAGCTGAAGACCCGCGCCGCTGCCGGGAACACCGCCAGGCAAGCCGCCGGCCAGGCAAGCCCCCGGGTCCGCTTCGAGGTCACCGAGCAGGTCACCACGCAGCGCAAGCAGGTCAGCCGCGGCCGCCCCGGCCCGGACACCCGCTACCGGCACATCGAGCGGCACCGCTTCACCCTGTCGTTCTGGGTCGATGAGGCCCGGGCCGCCCGCGACGCCGCCTCAGATGGCTGCTATCCCCTCATCACCAACGACAAGCACCTTCCCCCGGCCGGGCTGCTGGCCGCTTACAAGCGCCAGCCCCGCCTCGAACGCCGCCACGCCACCCTCAAGGGCGTGCTGCGCGCCACCCCGGCCGAGCTGAAAAACGACACCCGCATCGACGCCCTCGGCTTCTGCCTCTACGCAGCGCTGCTCATCCACGCCCTCATCGAACGCGAACTGCGCAACGCCATGACCGAAGCCGGAGTCAGGCACCTGCCCCTCTACCCCGAAGACCGGCCATGCGCCGCGCCCGCCGCCGCCCGGGTCCTGGAGATCCTCAGCCCGCTGACCCGAACCATCATCCGCCACAACGACCAGGCCACCGTGGTGCCGCCGCAGCTGAGCGCCCTGCAAAAGCAGATCCTCGCCCTGCTCGGCATGACGCTGGCCGCCTACCAGGCAGCGCGCTTAACGGCGGCCAGTTAATCCGGCCGAAGCCTCCGCTCGACCTGCGGAACGTAAG
>Ga0137390_10001367_pt1 | contig 18290 bp, 15 predicted proteins | sample 15con2h24AmetaG_FD_104937 | JGI IMG/M metagenome (GOLD analysis project Ga0137390, IMG submission 104937) | Vadose zone soil microbial communities from Angelo Coast Range Reserve, California, USA - 15con2h2.4A metaG | ecosystem: Environmental > Terrestrial > Soil > Vadose zone > Saprolite... | reverse complement strand
CTGGCCTCAGACTCAGCGGAAACCATATGCCGGCATCGTATCCGTTGAAGCGCTGAGGCATGATGCCGACAAGCGTGCGCGGCTTGCCGTTGAGGAAAAAAGTCGCGCCGAGAATTCTGGAGTCGCCGCCGAACTGCGTTTGCCACAGGCCATAGTTCATCATGAACACGAGCGGCGCATTCGGCTTTTCGTCGTCGGGAGAGAAAACGCGGCCAAGAAGCGGCGGAACGCCAAGAAAGTCGAAGCCATTGGTCGTGACGTAGCCGCCCCGGAGGCGGCGAGTACTTTTTCCGTCGGTATACAGGACATCCAGCTGATAGTTTCCAATGATATCTTCGAACACGTGGTTTTGTTCCCGAATAGCAAGGAACTCAGGAATGGTGTAGTGGTTGCGCGTAACGGCGTCGCCTGTGCCGGCCAAATCGCGCATCTCAAAGGTGATGGAGTGCTGGAAGTCCCGATACGGGAAGGGATCGAAAACGACATTATAGATGACGCTGAACATCACGGTGGTGGCGGCGATGCCTAGGGCAAGCGCGACAATGGCAATTACAGCGAAGCGGCGATCCTTGGCCAGGCTGCGCAAGGCGTACTGAAAATCGCGGAGAAGATCTTCAACATGATTCTCGATGCGCGCCTCACGGCAGTCTTGCTTGATCTGTTCCAGTCCGCCGAAGGCCAAATGTGCGCGCCGCCGCGCCTCTGCCAGGCTCATGCCCGAGGACACGTAGTCCCGGACCCGCTCCTCCAGATGGAAACGCAACTCCGCGTCCAGCCGCTTTTCCGCGAGGCGTTTGTGGAATAAACGACGGAGCCAACCCATCACCGGAACTCCTACTCTGCCGTTCGGAGGATCAGCGCTACCGCTTCAGACAGCCGCTCCCAATTGACCATCTCTGTGCTAAGACGCTTTCGCCCCGCGCGCGTAAGCGAATAGAACTTGGCCTCTCGTCCCGTTTCCGTTTCTTCCCACTTGGCTTGCAACCATCCGCCATCTTCCAGCCGGTACAGCGCGGGGTACAGCGAGCCTTCGGGCACTTGAAAGAAGTCCCTGGATATCTGCTGAATTCTCTGGGAGATGGCGTACCCGTGGATGGGGCCGAAAGCCACGACCTTCAGAATCAGCATGTCCAGCGTGCCCTTGAGAAGTTCGGTTTTTTCTTGTTCCATACAATCCCTAGATGTCCTATGCTTATATCCCTAGAACGTCTAAGTGTCAAGAGAAAATTAACTTTTTTTCTCTGACGAGCCGTTCGCAGGAAACTTTTGCCGTCTTCCATCGTCTCTATAGAGACATCGAAATCCGCAACCAAAGGAGCACTGAAAAGGGAAACAAAGCGCTCGCGGCCAAACAAAAACAGCCCCGTGACGCGTAGCAGTTCTGAAGCAGGCGGAATCGAGAAGGGGTTAAACAGATCACTTCGCTTCTGGTTTGGCGGCCGGAGCGATGCGATCTCCAGGAGAAGCGCTACCCTCGCGGGTGCGTGCTTTTCATTTAACCCCCCTCTCATCTTAGTTGTCTTTGATTTTCAGATGCAACCGCGAACGCACCTCGCCACTGCGTCGCGGCCGGAGGGACCTTATGAGACCAAGAGCATGGGCATTGCTGCTGGTTCTGACTTCAAGGCTTTGTGCGCAGTCCGAAGCGCCGCCTCATCCTTTTGTTCCTATTGACCAGTCTCGGTTGCCGAGGCTTGGCGAGACCATCTCCATGGGCGAATTGCGCATCCCGCCGAAAGCCGTTAAGGAAATCCAGCGCTCGCAGACCGCACTCCTGTCGGGTGACGCCCGCGCTTCCGCTCTGCACCTCGAAAAAGCTCTCCAGATCTATCCCCATTCTTTGGAGGCGCACAACAATCTCGGATCTCGCTACGTCGAACTGCGCCAATATGAAAAAGCCGCTGTCGAGTTTCAGAAAGCCATAGACATCGATCCCCGTGTCGCGCAGCCCTTTAACAATCTTAGCGTCGCCTTTTTCCTCCTCCAGCGTTATCCAGACGCGGAGGCTGCGGCGCGCCGCGCGCTCGATCTCGATCCACACAATTCCACCTCGCGCTATATGCTTGGCTGCATTCTAGCCGCGGAGAAACGCAACCCTCTCGAAGCCATGGAAATGTTACGTCAGACCGAGCTCGAGTTCCCGGATTCCAGGCTGCTCCTCGCCGAGATTCTGCTTAGGCGTGGTGCAGTAAGTGAGGCTCAAAACGAGTTGCGCGAATATTTGAAAGTGCCGGGCGTCGAAAAGAAACAAAAAGTCGAGCGCTGGCTCGCCCGGCTCGCACAGACATCGGCCACCCCAAACTGCGCGACGCGAGCCAACACTCCTTGACGTCCGGGCGCCTGCGTTCGAGCTCGTCGAATCCGAGTCGGGCGCGGCGGCCAGCTTGGAGCTTCTCTCCGATTGCCGTCGGTTGACAGGGAATTGGAAGTAATTCACCCTGATGTCTAGGCACGTCGTTCTATTTCTGCCCTAAGAGATTGAGGAATTCCTCCGTGCGCTCCACCGGCAGCGCCATTTACGACTCCTCCAGCCCTGCAAAGCGATTTTCAGGGAATCTGCATTATCGAAATCAATTCGTCCGCACAGGAGCGCTTCATTGGCGATGAAATGGTTTCTTAAGACGTCCCGTCTCGCCGTCCAAATTAGACCCGACGATGAACGCTGCTCGGCGGCACGTTATATAGCCGTCGCTTCATTCTCCCGTGGGAACGGCAAGGAACCCATGCGTGTGGCCGCTAGAATCGGCGTACTGGCCAACGATGACTCCGCCGGGGTTTATGCCCATCGCGATGGTACCGACGGCGTTGAATGGCGGCGTGCTAGGAACGTCAAGCGTTAGCGGCGCTGATCCGCCCGGAAGTTGCAGAAACCCGTGTTGCTTTCCGGCGTTATCCTTGTAAGTTCCTACCATTTCTTGCCCCGGATTAATGTCCCAAACGACCGTTTGAATACTGTTGGGCACATCGTAGGGCTGAAGGTCCCCGTTCTGCAGGATGTACCCGTGCTGGTGGTTAGTCATCATGTCAATGTAGAAGCCCACCGTAGTGTTGCCGTCGGGCGTCGCACCGCCGTGCATGGAGTTTGGAAAGGACTTGCTCGGATCTAACAACTCCCCACCATCGGCTGCTATGCTGGTATCGCCGAAACGCGTCCACGCGGCCGAGAACATGGAAGCCATCACATCGAAATCATGGTAGCAACCGTACATACTGCCGTCCGGCGTGATGCGTCCCGGTATCGCCCCTGGATGGCCTGGGAATAATACGGCTGAGAACTTACCGTGGCTGTACAGAAAGCCTTTGATGCATGCTGTTGATCCGGCCGCTGGGCAGTATTCCGGAGAGTCCACAGGAGCCGAGCTGTTCACCGGAGCAGTGAACTGCCCAACAATTTCTCCATTCGGGCCGATTCCTCTGGCAACGGTGGGCAGGGTACCGGTCGTTCCGACCAGGGCACCGGGAACATCAATCGAAGTAAATTGTCCGCCACTCAACAGGAATCCATGCTGCTTCCCGACAGTGTCCGTGTAAGTCCCAACGATATCGCCGCCAGGATTGATTCCGCCGATGGCGGTTCGCCGGGCGATGCCGCCGGGGCAGGCACTGCACGGGACATCGATAGGAGCAAAATTAAATGATTGTGCTTCGCACCGCGCGCCGAACAACGGCAGCGAGCAGCCGATCATGATAAGCGCGATCTTTAGGTGTCTTCTCATCTTTTTCTCTCCCTGGGGCGGCATGCCGAAATGGCTCCGAATTTTGGACGTAGCCTGTGCAGCCGCGCAAACCAGGGTGTACCCTAGCGACAGCAGACCGGCGCGTCAATGAACGCAGGCTGGCCTTTCCCTAAATTTCCTATGAACGGCCAACCTGCTCAGGTGCCGGTACTTAGCGAAAATATTGCTGGTCTTGTTTTCCGGATGGTATAATCCGCTTATTCCGCAGGAAGGATGTGTCCGTGCCCGCCCCGGTCGATAACCCGCTTCTTTTGCGGTTCGGACCGTTCCAACTTGACCCCCAGGCCTGTGAACTGCGCAAGGGCGATACCCTCCTTCACCTCGCTCCGCAACCCTGCAAAGTGCTTGGCCTGCTTGTCTCGCGCCCACAAAAAGTATTCACGCGGCAGGAGATCCAGCGGGAAATCTGGGGCGGTGACACGTTCGTCGATTTCGAACAAGGTCTAAATGTCGCCATCCGGCAAATTCGCGGTGCCCTGTGCGACGATGCAGAGACACCTCGCTACATTGAGACCCTTCCCCGGCGCGGCTACCGCTTTATCGGTCGGCTGGATGAACATCCTACTAGGGCGGAAGGCGCGAGGACCACAGTTCCGGCGGAATCCGCGACGCTTTCTGCTCCAGCCGTTCTTCGCCCCCTCTCCTATCGGCGACCCCTGACTGTCATAGTTGGGCTCGTCTTGACTGCAGCTGCTGGAATCTTGCTTTGGAGGATGGAGCGCATCCCGGGCAGAACGCTGCCCAGGCGTATCCAGTCTCTCGCGGTGCTCCCACTGGAAAATCTCTCACACGATGCGGAGCAGGAATACTTTGCGGACGGAATGACCGACGAGTTGATTACTGACCTGGCCGGGATTCATTCACTGAATGTGATTTCGCGGACCTCCGTGATGCAGTACAAGGACAGAAGCAAGCGCAAGACAACGGCGGAGATCGCTCGCGAGCTGAATGTCGACGCCGTGATCGAGGGCACAGTGATGCGCTCTGGAGACCGCGTGCGAATCACCGCGCAACTGATCGATGCGCACAACGATCGCCACCTCTGGGCCGAGGCGTATGAACGCGATTTGCGGAGCATTTTGGCGTTGCAGGACGAAGTGGCAAAAGCAATCGCCAGGGAAGTTAAGATCACGCTCACCCCGCAAGAGCAATCCCGGCTATCAAACGCACGGCCGGTCGATCCCGCGGCCAACGAGGCTTATCTCCGCGGTCTCTACGAGCTACACGGAATAACCGCTGAGCCGACAGCGACTCTAAAATCCCAATCCCTCGAAAAAGCCATTGGATATTTTCAGCAGACCCTCACCCGCGACCCAAACGATGCGCTGGCCTATTCCGGGTTGGCTGATGCCTACTCCAGTTTGAGCACGCATTATAGAGCTCCACTCGACGTGATGCCCAAGGCCAAGGCCGCCGCTACCAGAGCTGTTGAACTCGATGATACACTCGCAGAAGCGCATGCCTCTCTCGGCTATGTCGCGCTTATCTTTGACTGGGACTGGGCCCACGCGGAGCGGGAGTTCCGCAGGGCACTCGAACTCAGTCCCAGCTCGCCTCGGGCGCACGCTGGCTATGCAGAATATCTTCTCTTTGTAGGCCACCGAACTGATGAAGGGCTTCAGGAGCTTCAGCGCGCCTATGCCCTGGATCCACTTTTGCCTCTGTCACACGGTGACCTGGCATGGTTCTTGTTCCTCGCGAGACGCTACACGGAATCTATCGAGGCTGCCCGCAGGGTTGGGCAGGACGACAACATCCTAGCGCTCTCCTATGCGGAACTTGCCCAGTCTGAACAAGCACTTGCCGCTGCAGATCGCGCCTTGAAATCCACACAAAATCCCGTGATCCTGTCCCAAGTCGCGGCTGCCTATGCGCTTGCCGGCAGGAAGGATAAGGCTCACGCAATGATCAACGGCATCGAAGGCCAGGCCCGACAGCGCTATGTCTGCGGATTTAACGTGGCTTGCCTGTACTCCGTGCTGGGAGATAAGGAACAAGCCTTTGCTTGGCTTGCGAAAGCCTATCACGACCGTTCGGATTGACTGCCTTCTGTCGGGGTGGATCCCCGACTCGACTCCCTGCGAGCTGATCCGCGCTTCGCTAACCTGCTTCACCGGATGAACCTCCAGCCCTAAGTTTGCCTGCGTCTAAACGACCGTCGCCCCAACGTGCCGAAAAATGCGCCTTCGGATTGCCCTGTGCGGATTCCGCGTGATCAATGCTGTGCTCGTACAATTGCAGGGGGCCCGGCGGTCGGGCTGTGGGAATTCGAAGGTCCGTTGGCGCTCGCCGCTGGTTGCGGACAGTTGACGGGCAATCCGGAAGTAATTCACCCCGATGTCCATCCAGCTCATTTTATTTCTGCCCTAACAGATTGAGGAACTCCTCGGTCCTCTCCACCGGCAACGCCACCAGGTTCGCTTCATACGATTCCTGATCGCAGGAAATCGGCAGCAGCGCGCCTTTCGCCGCAATCGCAAACCACTGGTAATCCATGCGCAAAAGAAATTGGATGATTTCGCGCGCCGCGTAATCCCACGGACCGGTTCGCGTGTCCTGCACCTCCGCCAAAATTGCCGGCCGCGATTCTCTCTGCAGCAGCTTCATCGCGCCGTGCAGAACGGAGAGTTCCGCGCCTTCCACGTCGAGTTTAATGAAATCCACTTTGCACACTCCCAATTCGGCCAGCACGTCATCCAGCCGCCGGACCGATACCCGCACCGTTCGGACCGGCTCGTCGACCGCTGGCGGCCGCAAGCTGTTGCACCAATCCTGAAATCCGTCTACAAGGTAGAGGTCCGCTTCCCCTGGATATTCTCCCAGTGCGCAAGGCACCAGTTCTGTGTTTGAGCAGCGGTTCAGGCGCAGGTGTTTCTCCAGCCGTTCGCACTCCCGCGGTGAAGGCTCGATCGCGATCACGCGGCCGCCCCACCCGACTCGCTTCGACGCCAGCAGCGTGTACAATCCGTGATGCGCTCCGGCATCCACCACGGTCATATTCCGCCGCAGCAATCTCTCCACAAACCCTCTTTCCATTTTCTCGAACTCGTTGTAAATCAGCTCTTGATCCAGCGCGCTTTTTTCCGCCAGCCACCATGCGCCGAATGGCAGCCGCAGGGGAATCGGCATCCCCGGAAAAATGCGGCGCGCCCGATTCGCCAGCGTGATGTATTTCCTTCGCGCGGGGCTGCGCAGGAATCGCCCGATTCGCTGTGGAAGTGTGGCCGTTACCGCGGGCTTCTTTGCCCAGGGATCTTCCGCTTCATGCGGCTCGGGAATCAGCCGGAACCCCGCTACGTCGATTGCTGTCGAGGAGGCCAGCAATACCGTGCGGCGCCGCGCGTGTTCCGCTGTCTCGCGAAAATCCTCGTGATCCGGCAGGGGCATCACGCGATAGACCGCCCCGAATCCCGCGCGGTACAGCATCTTCACCAGGCTTCCCTCGCTCGGATAGCAAGCCACATCACTTAGGCTTTGATCGTCCTGGCGCGGCTCTTGACGCAGGAGCATCGACGTCTTTTCCTCTGGCAAGCACATGCTTTCCAGCAACAGGCATTTCTCCGTCAGCCCGTGGAGGTTGCGGATCGCCAGCAGCGGGTTTTCCAGGTGATAGAGCAGTCCGAAGCAAAGCACGAGATCGAATCGGCCCAGTTGCAGGATCGCTCGCTCCTCGATGTCGCCCTCTCCAAACGGGATGTGCGCGAACCGGCGTCGCGCTTCCGCCACGTTTTCTTTTCGCCCGTCGAAACCGCAAACATTCAACCCGCACTCCGAAAGCGTTTGCGAGAAAAAACCCACGCCGCACCCTGCATCCACCGCATTCGAAAGCTTCAGCGCGGGCTTTAGCCTTGTCACGGCACGCTGTATCGTTTCGCCGCGCGCTTCGATGAGTTGGCGATACTCCTTCTGGTCGAATGGCGTCAGGTGGATGGTAGTTTCTGTTGTCAGTCGGATGGGTTGAACTTTGTGAACTCCGGCAATTCCTTGTTGGCTTCGGCGCATGGGAGCCGGCCTCCTTCTTTTCCACCTCTGACGCAGCTGGTCTCGCGGCGGGCGCGTGCTGCCCGCTCGAGAGAGCGACGCGTCACTGGAATACCACTGCCGATACCAGAGACAGAGATATTTGGGGACCTGGGGGACAAAATGTACTAACTACTTGCAGTCGTAGCATGGCTGGACTTATTTATGCAAGTAGTTTCTTTGTTAGTACCGCCACGGCGAGAGCCGCCGCGACTCCGGATTGTTTCGGGCGGCGTGGTCCTTTCACTTCGGCTTTGCGGCTGTGCCTGTTTCTTGCAAAGCAAATCCATGTTCCAGCTTCCCTGGCTGACGCAGGCGCAGCCCATCCTTGAAATAGGGGGAGCACGGCAGCGGCGCGTCCCAGCATTGATTGGTCTCTACCGGTACGTAGATCGTCAGTCCGGAAGTGGTTTGGTGCAACGCCAGTTTTGCCTGCGGCACGCGCAAAAACGTTCTAACGCCTGCGCTGGGGTGAAAGTACGAGCCCCAAAGCAGCCGGGGATGCGCCGCCCACGCTGTCATCAAGAGCAAGCCCAGTAGCCCGATTCGAATCTTCCCCGCCTGGTCGAGAAAATGAAGCGCCGCAAGAGTTCCGAGTGTCGCTCCGGCTGTCCAGATCGCCGGTTCTCCAAAACGCAGCGCCGGCGCTTTCAGAAACCAAAAAATCAAGCCCGCCAGCGAAGGTGCAAGAAGCCACAGCCATTGCGGAAACGCGCTTCGCTTCTCCCGCGCCGTTCGAATGATCCCCGCCACGCAGCCGGCCAGCGCAAAAAACATGGGAATCAAAAATCCTTCTCTTTCTCTCACCAGTTCCCGGAACCACGGCCGCAGCCAATTCCACCCGTATGTATATTCGTAAGTGGTCTCCGGAACTCGCGCGAACGATCGCGCGACGTCCGCTTGCCCTTGCGTTTCGAACGCTGGCACCTTCCAATCCACTGGAATCGACAGCTCTGTACTCGGGAAAAGCGGATACCCCGTCAAGACCAGCCCCCGCCCTATCCACGGAAGCACAATGACGGCAGATAGAATCACCGCCCACCCCAGTTGCCGCTTTCCCGACGGTGCGCTGCGGCTTACCGACCACAACTTCAGGCACGCTATGGTCCACCCCACGGAAGCAAACACCAGACTGGACACCTTGAATGTAACCGCCACTGAAAAGAGCGCCATGGCAATCACCAGGCTTATGCGCCGGGAATCGCTCGTGCTTGGCGGCGAAGATTCCTCATCGAGAGCTCGGAACAGCATGGCCGCGCCCGCCAGGCAGACCACGCTCGTTGGGAGATCGGTGTTGGTCCCCACGATCTTGCCAGTGGCCGCCCAAATCGCCGCCGGAACAAACAAGAGAGTGAAAAACCAATCGATGCGGGAACTGTTCCTGCCGCGAAAAACGCGCGCCGCTGCCGGAAGTATGGAAGCAAAGAGCGCAGCAATTAAGAAGCCCGAGAAAAGATGGTGCGCCAAACCGTTCCAGGGCCCTTGTTCCAACGCCGCAATCCAGAGAAACACCGAGGAATTAAATCCGAGCTGGCCGAGAAGATTGCCGAGGCCAGGGACCAGGGGGTAGGTGGTGAACCAGCGCACAGCTTGCGCGCCATAGAGTCCGGTGTCGTAGTGGTAGCCCAGTGCGGCGGCGCGAAACGCGATGATTGCCGCGACTGGAATATAGAGCAGTACCGCCGGCCACCGGGGCTCTCTTCTCTCGAACACGCGTTGGAAGAGCGTCGCTCCATTCCAAATCCATCCCGCCAGTCCCAAGCCCACCAGGGTGTAAGCGACGAGGAGATCAATGGGCCTGAAGAAGTGGTAGATCTGGAGTATTGCGGCGATGAGCGCCACGCCGGTCCACAGCGCGTCCAGCGGACCAAATGCAAAGCCCAATCCGCGAAGCAGTAGTCCGCCAATGCCGATGCACACGGCGCCGCACACCAGCCAGGTGACCAGGATGCAAAGAATGATTACGGCTAGCATCGAGGCGAGATTCTAGCAGGCTCCAGCATGGCTTAGGTGGGACTTAAATTTTTTCGTCTTATTGTTTACTGAAAATAAATATAACAGTAGTTTTAATAGTTGCCCGTCCCCCCTAACTCGGAGAATTTTGGCGGGTCAAGAAGAGGACGGGGGGCGGGGGTGCAGCGCACGGCGCAGAGGGCGCGACACGTTTAGCAAAGCAAACCAGATGGGGTGCCAGACGTCGTAGAAAAGCACGCGCCCGGCTTGCCGCGCGTAGCGTTTTGCGGTGGACAAGTGCCTGAAAACATTGCGCTTGGGCGCTTTCGGGAGGAGGAGAAGGGTGGCGTCGGCGATGGTGCGGAGGTGGCGCCACCCCCCGGCTAGTTGACCGTTGAGCCCGGCCTCGGCGCCGGTCCAAACGCCGGCCTTGCCTTGCGAGTGGTAGTTGTAGTCGTGATTCTGGTGCACGGCGAGAACGGAGCGGGAAGCGTCAATGACGGGCTTGCCGGAATCGAGCGCTTTCCACACCAGCCAGTTGTCCCAGAAGACGCGCAGGACGAACGGGGGCATGTCCGCCCCGTACAGGCCGCGCGTGAAGACGAAGTAGTCGATCCATTCGGCGGTGCGCCGGCAGCCGCAACGCAGGGCAAGATCGCGTAGGCAGACTTGCAGAACTCTGGCCTGCCAATCTGGCGCTTGCCGTTTGGGAGCCTGAACAGGCGGACCGTCGAACGCCAGGGGAACGGCGACATCGGCATCCCAGCGGCGGCCAACCATCAGGAATTGCTTGTGCGCGGCGCGGACGCGTTCGACGGCGCGCCGGAAGTCCTGCATGAGGATAATGTCGCAATTGATGTAACACAGCAGCTCGTGCCGCGCGATGGCTTGCGCGCGCGCAAACATATAATCCAGCCGTTTTGTGCCCCGGTCGTTGCACTCGACGTGCGGTTCGTGGCGCACTCCAAATTTCTGCGTGGCTTCCGCGGCGCCTTCGTCATTCCCGAAGAGGATGATTTCGATCTCGGTGTCGAGGCGTGTCCAGGACTGAATCGCGTTACGCTGGATGATGCCAGTGTGGCCGCGGAAGGGTTTCGCGGTGGTGAAGAGGGTCAGCATAGAATCAGAAACCATCGCCGGTCAGTCAAAATCACCGGTCGGAAAAATCGCCGTTCTAAAGACCGGCCTCTACAGAAGATCAATGACGGCCCCCTCCCCCCCACCCCCCCTGTTTTTTGTAAGTGTTGCATCTAAAGGACTTAAGGTCATGGATAAATGGTTTAGAATCAACAGTGTGCGGGGATTTCCATAAGTGTTGATTCTAAAGGGGCTTACGTTGCACCGATAAAGAACGTTGGCGCGCTGAGACGATCGGCACGTTGGAACGCTTAAACGTTGGAACACATCCATGCCCACAACCTGAAGGCAGGATAGCATAGAAGTAAAGTCGTTGTCAATTACTATGTGCTAAAGGATGTTGGAAGGTTGGAAGGTTTGCAGGTTTAAAGGTTGGGAAAAAGCGACAAACGGAGCCGACGAGAGGGACGAAAGAACGTTGGAACGTTAGAACGTTTAGAACGTTGAAAGATGGAGAAGAACGTTGGAACGTTGGAACGTTGGAACGTTAGAATGTTAAGGCTGGGGAAGAACGGCGGAGCACAGTCTCGACTAATGGGCGTGCTTGGGGGTGGCGGAGTCCGAGTGGTGCTCGGGGTGGCGCAAGCGGAAGTAGCGCTCGTAGCAGGCCCGGCAGCGGTACGGGTCTATATGGAGCAGGTAGTGCAGCAGAAATTCGAGCGGTCCTTTTCTTCTGGACCGGCGGATAGACGCGCTTCCACAGCTGGGACAATCGGCGGATTTAGCGAGGAAAAACATGGCCCACTTCTCTCAGTCTGGCCTGGGAAAGAAGTATACACGGAACGTTGGAACGTTAAAACGTTAAAACGTTAAAGCCTTCGGGGACGTTAGAACGTTGAAGCCTTCGGGAACGTTGAAACGTTAGAACGTTGAAGCTTGGAGAAGAATCACTCGTAGGAGTTGGCGGCGTCGAGCAAGTGGCTGCCGTTTCTCAGGAAGGCCAGCTCGCAGAGCCAGAGGACGCCATGCCGGGGGCTGCGATTGAGGTCGGTGATGTCCATGAGGCGGTAGCCGGCATTGGCCATGAACTCCACGACGGCGGCGGCGGAATTCTCGTAAGCGCTACAAACGCAAGCCTCTACCAAAAAAATATCGGTTTTGCCGAGCAGGTCGGAGGCGCCCGCCAGGACGCGGAGGTCAAAGCCTTCGGCGTCAATTTTCACCATGTCCGGCGGAGGGGGGCCGCTGGCGGCGGCAATTTCGTTGAGCGTTTTGATGGCCACGGGCGTTTGCGGGAATCCCGCTTGGCGCGCCTGTTCCTCGGTGAGCACAAACGTGCTGCTGTCGTCGCGTCCAGCCAGGGTAAAGGGAAGACTCCCGGACACGTCCCCTGCTCCCGCGTTGATCCATTGAATCTTATAGCCGCGATCGAGCAGGTCCTTTATATAACTCTTCAGGTGGTCCTGCGGCTCGACGAGCGTGTAGCGGGCATCGGGAAAATGTTGGATGGCCGTGCGGGTCCACAGTCCCCGGTTGGCACCTATATCAAGGATATGTTTGGGAGCGAAGCCCAGGCGTTGCAGCAAAGCGAAAAAGGGATCGAGGCCTTCGCTGGGTTTGGGGCCGTCGTTGATACGCACGACGCGGTAACCGAATACACGAAAGAACCAATGGATCAGGCGCTTCACGATCCTCTTGGCCTTCTAGTCCGCTGAGGTAGAGGCCGCCACAGGCTGGACGGCTTGAGACGGGGCACCGAGGCGGACGTAGTGGACACTCTGCGAACCCTCCAAGTGGGGAAGCGCGCGCCAGCAATCGATGACCACGCGCGGGCTGGCGTGAAAACTCGGGCCGGAGCGGAACGGCTGCACCCAAGCGGAAATGGAGAGGTCGCGAAACTGTTGCCAGGGGGTAGCGAGCACGACGACGACCGATTGGGCGATGCAGTCCTCCGCGGACGCGGCGACGCGCACGAACTTATGCGCGGCGAACGCGCGAGGCAAATCCGCCGAAGGATCGAAGACCACAATGGGCAAACTGGCAGAAGCAAGCTCAAGAGCAAGCAGCAAACCGAAGGATTCCTCGACCACATCCGTGTCCGGCTTGTAAGTGAGGCCGAGAATACCAATGGGATCACTGCCGGAACGGTGGGATTTCACTAGACCGGCAAGGGCGGTGATCTGCGCGCGATTGAAACGGTCGGTGGCGTCGGCCAGATCGGAGAAAGCGCCGCTGCGCGCGGCAAGTGCGGCGAAGGCGCGATTGTCGCGGGGAAAGCAGGGGCCGCCATAGCTGACCGCGCCTTTTAGGTATTTGGAGCCGATGCGGGAGTCCAGACCCAAAGCGTTCGTGACCACGGCCACGTCGGCCTCTGGCAGTTTTTCGCAAAGACGAGCCAGCATATTAGCGTAGCTGATTTTCGTGGTAATGAAAGTGTTGACCGCCAGCTTGGTGATTTCCGCGTTGATGAAATTCATGCGCGCAATAGCAGGGGAGTTCTTGCAGGTGCGCGAGTAAATATCGGAGAGGATATCCCCGGTCCGGCGATCGGATTCGCCGACCAAAAGAAAGTCGGGATTATAGAAATCGCGGATCACCGTGCCGAGGGCAATGAATTCCGGACTGTAGCAGAGGCCGAAGTCCTGGCCGCAGCGCTTGCCACTCACGCGCTCGAGAACGGACTTAATCTCCCCGCCCGTAGAACCCGGCATCACCGTGCTGGTCAGAACGACGAGGTGAAAAGAATTCTTGTTGCGCAACGCGCGGCCGACAGCTTCGCAAGTAGGAAGCACGTAACGAAGAGAAAATCCCCCGTCCGGTTCGCTGGGCGTGCCAACGACAATAAATGTGGCTTCGGAATCGCGGACGGCAGCTTCGGTGTCCTGCGTAGCGGAAAGACAGCCTTTGGATTCGAGAAGAAGTTCGGCGAGTCCGGGTTCATGAACGGGAGGCAGGCCCCGACCGATGGCATCGACCTTTTGCGCATCAAGATCAACGGCGATAACCTGAAATCCACGCGCAGCAAAACAGGCGGCCATGGGCGCACCGAGCTTGCCCAGACCAATCACAGACACGGACGAGAGCATACGCCTCCTCTGAGAGAGGCTCTAGTTTAACTTGAGAATGGGGAAAGTGGCGAGAACGGAAACGAGTTAGTCGCGTGAACGCGGGGCGGCGCGCAGGCCCAAGGCGTTGCGGAGGGGGCGGGTGGCATTGAGGATCGAAAACCACAATGGCAGCCAAACGTCGTAGAGGAAAAAGCGCCGAACAGATTCGGCGCGGCGCTTCGCTTCCGCCCAATACCGCAGGTTGTTGGGCCGCAACCCTTCGGGGCGGAGAATTTCGCTGGCGTGGGCAATAGTGCGGAGATTTTTCCAACCCCCGGCAAGTTGCGCGTTGCGCCCGGCCTCAACGCCCTTCCATACGCCCACTTCTCCCTGTGGATGATGGTTGTAGTCGTGGTTTTGATGGAGGGCAAGGACGACGGGAGTCACGTCCACCACGGGCTTCCCTTCCGTGAGAACCTTCCAGACCAGCCAGTCATCCCAGTGGGTGCGACCGATGGCAAAAGGCGGCAGGTCGGCCCCGTAGAGACCACGGGAGAAGGCGAAGTAGTCTATCCAATTCGGCGGACGCATTTTGCCGTGACGTGCGGCGAATTCGCGTAGCTCGGTTCGCCAGGTGGGACGTTCATAGGGCCAGGCGTTAAAGATATCCACATCCGTGCGCTGGCCGACGATGAGGAATTCTTTGTGCGCGGCCGCCACAGTACCAACTGCCGAGCAAAACTCTTCCAGTAAGATAATGTCGCAATTGATGTAGCAAACGGTGTCGTATCGGGCCACTTCCTGCGCGCGGAGGAAGACCGAATTGAGGAGGATGGTGCCGAACTCGTTGCGGTCCACCTGGGGTTCATGACCAACGCCGAATTCGCGGGCGGCTTCCGCGGTGCCTTCATCGGTGCCAAAGAGAATGATTTCGATGTCGGGATGCAGCCGCTTCCAGCTTTGGATAGCGTTCCGCTGGATCACGTCGATGTGGCCCTTGAAGGCTTTCGGAATGGTGAAGAGGGTCAGCACTTACTCAGAATACCGGAAGAGAGACGAGTGACAAGCCGTCAAGGCAGTGGTACGTGGTCAATGGGTACTTATTGGGGCCGGCGATTTTTCTCAGCCCCAAAACTTCCACCTGTCGTCTTGATACTTGATGACCGGAACCCAATCCCGGCCCGGAATCCGATAAAGACTGTTCATCACCAGGCGGTTCCAAAACCAGCGCACCTTCCGGATCGACTGCATCGTCGTGCTTATCCGGCGAAATACTCTCAGCGGTTTTCCCCAGGGAATCGTAGCCAGCTCCGCTTCGATGAATTCGTCGTGGGTACGGTGAGAGGCATCCAGGTCCACAAGGCTAAGGGCGTCGCCGTGCCAACGATAGCCGCCGACCAGGGCGTCGACGGGATAAAGCTTGGCGTGACGAAAAAAGCGGACCCAGAGCTCGAAGTCAGAGCCGTTGCGGCGAGAGGAGTCCATGTGCGCCCCCGCTTTCTCCCACAAACCGCGCCGCCAGTAAGTAGCCTCCTGCATGATGTAACGGTTGGCACCGGCAAGAAAGCGGTAGCGCGACCAGTGAGGGATCTTGCCAACATCAATGGTCATGCCCTGTTCGTTGAATAAGGTGGGTCGGCCCGTGATCCATTCCACCTGAGGAAGTTCGCGGAAAACGCTACCGACGACCGCAAGGCCGCCAGTGTGGAGCTTGTCCGTAGCGGAAATCCAGCCCATGATTTCGCCGGTGGAGTGAGCAAAGCCTTTGTTGAGGGCGTCGTACATGCCTTTGTCCGGCTCGGTGACCCAGCCAGATAGTTCCGATTCGTACTTGCGAATGATATCGAGGCTGCCGTCGGTGGAGCCGCCGTCCACGATGAAGTATTCCAGATTGGGATAGTTCTGGGCGAGGACGGAGTGAATCGTCTGTTCGATGTATTTGACGGAGTTGAAGACCGGAGTGACGAGGGAAATCTTCGGCCAAGCGATGTCCGAACGTTGAGCCGCTATCATGGGCGGGCGCGTTCGGGCATGCCGCGGTAGAGAAGATCGAACCAATTGAAATCACTGTTGTGAAATTCCTGATAGAGGACCACATCGAACCTGGCGGGGCCGAACATACTAGAGAGTTTTTCTACGTCTAGCCATTCTGCCCACGGTGTGCCCGGACCATCGGTCGTGAGGCCCCAATGAGCGAAGCGCGGTCTGCCATCGCGCACCCAGCGGGCCTTGGGATAGGCCAACTGCAGCCAGCGTCCTCCAACTTTCAAGTGTCGAAGCAATTCCTGGTATTCCGGCTTCAGGATGTCCATGGGGGCATGGTGCATGGAGCCCATGGCCATGATGACGTCGTAGTCGGTGTCGAGAGGCTTTAGTGATTCCAGGTCTTGAAGGTGGACGAATTGAACATCCTTAAGATTCATGATCTTGCACAGGCGTTCGAGGACCTTGAGATTTGTTTCCACGAGGTCGACAAACGTCAGTCTTGCGCCGTGCTGCGCGAATGTAATGCTGTCAACGCCGAAGCCGCTGCCGACGTCCATGACCTTCTTGCCGCGCATGCCGTCCGCATAGAGGGCGTGATACCAACCGCGATGGGCAAACTCGGGGCCGGTAGTGATGTCTTTTCGAGCCGCCTCCCATTCGGCGAGAAGTGCTTCGTCGGGAAGGTCGATCAATCGCGTAGTCTTCTGGGCACCCGTCGCGGTGACAGGAACTTGGACCCACTTTTTCCTTAGAGTTTCGTACGGCAGTTGCCAAGACGCACCTGTTCCGTCCGAAGGCTCTCCCGCCAAGTCCGACCCGATGATCGCCCTGAACTTACGAACGAGGCCCATGCTTAATCATCTCCCTAATATCACTGTTCCGCTCTAGCGGGCACGCAACGAAGTTCCCTTCAAAATTATTGGCGCTTAGGTTTAGTTCTTCTATCGCTCCATCTGCTAATAGGCTAAACCATTTGTATCCCCTCTCCTGCAAATGCAGAAGAATCTCCTTTGCTCGATAGCCCCAGGGGATGGTCCGGACGTCCTGCACTTCCGCGAGAATCAACGGGCGTGGCTGTTGTTCTAGCAATCTTGACGCGCCTTTCAGCGCTTCGAGCTCTGCTCCTTCAACGTCCAGTTTAACGAAATCGATTTGCCTATATTTTCGTTTCTCCAACCAATCATCAACTCGCGTTACTCGGATACGTGTAAGGGCAGTTCCTGTGCGGACGTCTGGCGGTCTAAGGCTGTTGCATCCAGTTTGGTTACCCTTGACGATGAATAGATCGGCCTCAGTATCTTCGTTACCAACCGCCAGCCTTTCGACTCTCACGTTCGAGCAGCGGTTCAGAATCAGATGCAAAAGCAACGCCCTCCATTCCCGTCGGGAGGGCTCAAAGGCGATTACTTTTCCTCGCGAACCTACCACCTTGGACGCCAGAAGTGTGTAAAGACCGTGGTGTGCCCCGAGATCCAGTACGGTCATGCCTGGTTTCAGGAAACGCTCGACGAAGGCGAGCTCTGCGGACTCGAACGTCCCCGTACGCAGCAGTTCTCCCAGATCGTCGTTGCGGAGTAGCCACATCGCGCCAAACGGCAGTCGTATGGGTGCAGGTATTCGGGAGATAGATTCTCTCCATTGTTCTCGAAGGCCCTCCCAGCGGATCGTGAGTGTTTCAGCTTTTTCGCGCCACGGCTTTTGCAAAAAGCGCCTGGCGCGAAGCAGAATTCCATTTGCGTCGGAGGTACGCGTCTCGCTCATTGACTTCGTTCGACCTTCGCGAGAATAGAAAGTTCACTTGGGATGTTGAGGACGCCGTTCCAATGATCCATTGGATGCTGGTGAACCTGCGTGGCAACGATCATTTCCGGCAAACAATCCCAAGCATCCACTTCTTCACCGCCCTCGTCGTACAAGCTCACAAGCCACGCATATGGGCCCGGACGCAAGGGTAGCATTGGAAACGTGTAGCAGAGGTCGTGCTCCCCCACCGGGAGGTCGAGGCCGTTTGTTGCAGATCCCCATATCAATTGGCGGTCGTGGCTGAACAAAGCGATTCCGTGGTGACCTTTTCTGAGGGGCTGTCGAAGCTCTAGGGTAAATTTGACTGTCACTGGTTCTAGCTCGCTCAGGGTGTGCGGTTCGCCTGTGTGTGGTTGGACGATCTCCCACTTGATGAAGCGTCCCTTGGAGTCGGTCGCGCGGACATGGGCATGGCCATTGGAGTCGCCACGCGCCATGGCGGATTCGTAGGCGGAGACCACTTCGTGGGTGGGGCCGGATTGGCGGACGGAGCCGGCGTCAATCCACACGACGCGGTGGCAGAGGCGGCGAATCTGATTGAGCTGATGGGTGACGAGGACGACGGTGCGGCCCTGGCGGGCGACGTCGCCCATTTTGCCGAGGCACTTCTTCTGGAAATTGATGTCGCCGACGGCGAGGACTTCGTCGACGAGGAGAATCTCCGGCT
>Ga0137390_10001366_pt1 | contig 18290 bp, 17 predicted proteins | sample 15con2h24AmetaG_FD_104937 | JGI IMG/M metagenome (GOLD analysis project Ga0137390, IMG submission 104937) | Vadose zone soil microbial communities from Angelo Coast Range Reserve, California, USA - 15con2h2.4A metaG | ecosystem: Environmental > Terrestrial > Soil > Vadose zone > Saprolite... | reverse complement strand
TGCCCGACGCATCCATCGACGGAGCCTGGCAATCCAGGCAGCCTCCGGGAATCGAGGTTCCCGTGCCGGCGAGACTGTAGGTCACCGATGCCGAGGTCGCCGATGCCGGGGTCGCGGAGGCAATGAGGGGCACGACGGGCGCCACGACGAGCATGGCTGCCACTGCCAGAAGCCGGGTGATCCGGCCGAGCGTTGGATGAAAGCCGATGGGTGTGGGCATGGGGTTCTCCTTCAGAGATGTCAGAGCACGAGCTGCTTGCCTGCGATCGGCTTCAGCTTGAGAGTGGCCGCGTCGCCCGCGGGGCGGTGATGTCGCAGCTGATGCGGTCGCTGAACATCCGGCCTTACGACCGCCGCGATTCGGCTTGCCGTCATGCGGCCGACCAGCCGCGACCAGCGCACCCGCGCACAGCGGACTCGGTGGTTTCTGTTCGCTCGCGTCGGGCCAGCAGCACTCGGCCAGGTGCGGATGCCGCTCGCCGCTGCCGGACACGGAGGTCATGCTACGGAAACGCGGGCACAAATGAATCGGGTGTTTCCCTGCATTCATGCGGGCACTACCCCGGGCGGAGGGGATCCCCCATTCAGAATCGCCGGCGGAAGGTTGCCAGGCGGGCGGCAGGTACTGAGCTGCCGTTGGCGTCATGATCATTGCCGCTCTGGCGGTGTCAATCGCGGCGGCCGCAGCATCGGTGGATGCTGTCTGGTATGCACGCCGGTCGGCCCGCTCGTCAGCGACCTCGGCCGTCGCGGCGGAAACGACGGCCACGCTCGACTCGCAGCGCAGGCATGCCGAGCTGACCCCGCAGTTCGAGATCACCTGCACCGTGGGAGACATCGGCTCGGCGATCACAGCGAGCTTCGGCAGGCGTTAGCCAGCTCGGTGGGCTGGACAGGGATTCCCGACCGGCGACTCGGCGCTGGTGATCACCCGGTACTCGAGCAGCCGGGGTCTGCGCGCAGAATATCTGTTTCGACCGCTCGGTTGGCACAGTCCACGCAAGCGCGCGCCAGAACGAGCCGAGTGCGCGCATCGAAGGGGCAGACGGGCGGCCTACAGAGCGCGACTGGTCCGGTCTCGTCCGCAGTGAGTCCGTCAGCGCCTCTCCCTGCCGAGTATGTATGTCTACTGATCAAGTAGGCTTCTTTGCTTCCTGGACGCAGATCAACTGTTCGGTCTCGGAGCGGCCTAACGCCAGGGCGGTGCCGCTCGAAAGGGCTTCGACTTCTGGCTCAGTAGCCAACTGCGTGGGGGCCCTGAGTCTGAACCCCGGGCGGCTGGCCGTAACCCGGCGGCTGGCCGTAACTTAGCGGCTGCCAGGGGCGGGCAGGGTCGCCGGGAGGGAGCCCAGCGGGAACGGGACCAGGCCGGTGTCCGGGTGCGCGGACGATATTGCCGCCCGGCTACCTGGATCTGTTCGTGATCCACTGGCCGCTGCCGACCAGGTATGGCGGCGGCGACATGTCGGCCTGGCGCACGCTCCAGGAGTTCTACCGTGACGGGAGGGCCGGTCCGTCGGGGTCTTCAATTTCCAGCCGCACCATCTGCGGCGGCTGCTCAATGAGTGCGAGATCACGCTCGCGGTCGACCAGATCGAGGTAAGCCCGTACCTGACCCAGTCCGAGGCGCAGGCGGTCTGCGCGGAGCGTCAGATTGCCGTCGAAGCGTGGTCGCCGCTCGCGAACGGCCGGGTGCTCGGCCAGCCCGCCGTGACCGCCATCGCCGGCCAGACCGGCAAGACTCGGCCCAGCGGTGCTGCGCTGGCACATCCAGCGCGGCGACAGGGTCTTCCCGAAGTCGGCGACTGCCGCCAGGATCGCCAAGAATACCGACATCTTCGACGTCGAGCTGACTGCCGGGCAGATGAAGATGATCACTGCGCGGAACCGGGACGAGCGCACCGGTCCCGACTCGGACGTCTGCGCCGGCTGACCGGCCCGTTTATCCGATTCCCGAGCCGTCCGCAGGTGGCTGCGTGACGGCCGGCCGGCGTGGCAGTTCGCAACCACCGGCGGCGCCGGTCGTCTTATCAGATGACCGCGGCGTCACTGGCGCGGCGGACGGCGGAAGGGCGGTAGCCGCGATGCGCGTGAGGTTTGTCAGGTCGGTGGCCGCCGCCTCGGCGTCCGGAGCGCTGGCCGCGCTCAGCCTGGCCGGATGCGGCTCGGCGCCGCCCGGTCGCCCAGGGCCCGAGCCTGGCGCGCGGCCCGCGCCTCGCGCCCGGCCCGCGCCGTCGGGCGGCCCGGTGCTTGCCTATGTGCTCGGCATCCCGCCGTGCATGGGAACCGCGGTCTCGCGGGTCAACGTCACCACCGGCAAGGCGCTGCGGCCGGTCACCGCCGGGCGCGGTGTCGACTCGATGGTGATCACTCCGGACGGCGCCACCGTCTACGTCGCCAGCGGCCTGAATAACAGCAACGGAACGGTCTGCTCTTCCGTCGGGCCGCAGCGGGCCGCGAGCATAGTGACCCCGATCGCCACGGCAACCGGCAAGACAGGCACGCCGATCCGCGCGGGGGAGAACCCCGGCGCCATGGCGATCACACCGGACGGCAGGACCGTCTACGTGGTCAGCGTGGCCAGCAAGCTGGTCACCCCGATCAGGGTGGCCTCCGGCACGACGCTGCGGCCGATCAGGCTGGCCGAGCACGGCACGGCCATCGCGATCACGCCGGACGGGAAGACCGCCTACGTCATCGGTCCTGGCCCCCCGAGCCCAGGACCTTGGGGAACCGGCCGGATCACTCCGATCAGGACCGCCACCGATACGGCGCTCAGGCCAATCGAGGTGGGCGGCAACCCCAGCGCTATCGCGATCACCCCGGACGGCGCCACCGCGTACGTCCTCACCAGCACCGCCGTCGTCCCGATCACCACCGCGACCAACACGGCGGGCAAGCCGATCAGTGTCGGCGCGTACCCCGGGCGGATCGTGATCACCCCCGACGGCAGGACCGCGTACGTCACGAGCAGCCTCGGTGTCGTCCCGATCAGCACGGCCAGCAACACCGCCGGCCAGCCGATCAAGGCGGACACCGGCCCGATCGCGATCACCCCGGACGGTAAGACCATCTACGTGGCCGGCTACGACCGCGCTGCGCGGACCGACTCGGTGACCCCGATCAGTGTCGCCACGAACACGGCCGGCAGGCCGATCATCCTGCGCTCGCCGGAGGGCATTGACATCTCCGGGATCGGGATCACCCCGGACGGGCGCTCCGTGTACCTGCTCAACTCGGTGTTCGAGCCGGGCTTCACCCCCGGCACGATCATCCCGATCACCGTCGCCACGAACGCGGTCGGCACGCCGATCAGGGTCGGCACCGGTCCGGCCGCCATCGTGTTCGGGTCGGCAAGGTCCCGGCCCGCGGGCGCGTGAACGTCTCATGGCCGACGACCGGCCGACCACGATCCGCGCCGCCGCCGAGCCTGACGCCGCCCGCATCGCCGACCTGATGACCCAGCCTTGGACCCGGCGGCGTTCCGGCGGGTGCCGCCGCGGCCAGCGCCAGTGAAGGGATGGTGGCTTTGCGGACGAGCCATTCAAGATCGGGGCCACGCTCGCGCCGACCGTATACATCTTCTCCAACGACCTGCTGGGCTCGGAAACCGTGAGATCCGAACTGGGTCACCGACAAGGTGACCGAGATGGCAGAGGCAGCGGGTATCACTGAAGAGGGCGAACCGGCTGCCGGCGGCGCTGCCGCGCAGATGGGGCCACGGCCCGGGACACCCGAAGGGATGACTGCAGCCAGCGGCACTGCCCGTGCGACAGAGCAGGCCGGATCAGGCTGCCGCGCTTCTGGCACGGCAACAGTGCATCGTCATCCGCGTCCGGCAGGCCGGGCCGTCACCTGACGCCGCCGGGAGAGCCGTCGAGTTTGCGGGGAAACTGGATGACCTCGCGCATGAGCATGCCGGAGCCGGTGATCATGATCACCAGCTCGTGCCGCTACGGCCCACGAGTGCGGCGTCGATTTGCCTACGACGGTGGGCGGCCCTACAGCATTAACAAATCTGCTCAACACATCAGGTCCAGCACCTGATCGGAATGCCCTATGGCCCCTTGACCGCCCTCAAGAATAATTGTTCGGCGTCGGGCTGGCAGTCTTGGATGTCAGCCAACTGGCCGCCCATATCGAGCCCTCGGCGGGCCGACTACGTAGGCAGACGTGATCACGCACGGTGATATGACGCGGCGGCGGCCGGGGTGGCCAGCGTGTTCCGGTTGCGGGCCGGGACGCGGGGCACCCTGATAGTCGCGGCTGAGTTTCTAGATGCTGCTCATTACCTCAGCGCCGTTTCTAGATGCTGCTGATTACCTCAGCGCGCTTCGTCTGGAATTCTTGTTCCGTGAGCAAGCCTGCATCGTGAAGTCCTGCGAGCTTGCGGAGTTGCTCGGCTGGGTCAATATCGCTGTTCCCGCGCGCTGTTCCTTCCGGCGAGCGCGCCAGCGCCATCTGCTGCCGGATCAGCGGTCCGATGCGCTGCGCCTCGACCGCCATGATCCACTGCCGCTGGCTGCCGCTCCTCGAACCGGATCAGGTCTGCTAAGCCGCTCAGCATCGTCATAGGGCACAGGGCGAGCCCGGCGATGAGCACGAAGGTGCCCGCGTGCCATAACTCGCTAGCCCACGCGTGCCCGCTCCCGCCAATCACGGAAATGACGTCGAAGCCTGCCGCGAGCACATACGCGGCTATGGGGAAATAAGTGAATGGCGGGTGCAGAGGCCGGCGGTAGCGGCTGACGTGAGCAGGGCTATTCGTCATCTCGTTCCCGCCTTGTTCGCGCTGCTCACCAGCGTATTTGCGCCGATGCTAAAACAGATCTGCTGATGTTCAGCGAAGTGGTTGAAGATCCGCGGAGTTCAGCCAGTTTGCTCAAAAAAATCGCGCTACGGTGCACCGGTCATCCGTTCGCGAGGCCGCTCGCGAGCTGGGTGTAGTCGCTTTGGAGCCGACTGACATCCGCTTGGAGACTGAGTCCGCGCACGATGCTCTGGTACTGCGCCACAGACTGCGCGGTTGCCAGTCGGCTGAAATCGGCCCTGAGCGCGCTTGCGTCCGAGCTGAGCGCGTTGGCCTGCGCCGAATACGCCGACGGGACGCCGGCGTTATTGATGCCGGTGCCGAAGGTCCGCAGCGCCTGCGCCACCTGCCGATCCAACGCGGTGACGCAGGAGACGTCCGTGCAGGCCTTGGTCTGCGACTGGAACCGGGTGAATACGTTGTTGAGCTTGCTGTAGTCGGCGTTGACGGAAGCCACGGCGGCCGCGCGTGCAGCTGGGCCGGACGCTGCCGAGATGCCGAAAACGATCCAGGCGATGTATCCGGCCACGCCGAGAATCAGGCTGACAGCGACCAGGACCTTCGCGCCCTGAGAAAGCAGCAGCCGCCACGGAGCAGACAGCCAGGGAGCGTCGGCGGCCGCCAGCCCTGCCTCGCGCGCTGGCTGTTCGCGGTCGCCGAAGAGCCCAGCCGGGTACTCGGGTGTCACTAGGTTCGCGTAGCCGTTGTACCGGGCCGAGAACCGGACGATGGCAGCGAACGCCTCGTGCAGCGGCCGCGGCAGGCCGCCGGTGACGAGCGCGATTACCCACGCGAAGACGGACAGCACTGCGAGGCCGAGGTACGCTACCTGGCTCACCAACCCCACCGGGATCATCAAGAAGTAACGGAACAGCACGGCCAGCCGGCTGAGCCTGGTCTGCTTCGTGAGCAGCCGGACCGGATAGTCGTCGTCATCCAGCGAGAACGGCGGGTACTGATCGGTCAGGAAGAAAAGGTATGCGTAGACGCGGGTAGTCCAGCGCAGGTAGCCGGTCACGAACACGTGCGCCCATGTCGGCATCTGGCCGGTGAACACGGCCGCGAACCAGCTAATGACGACCACGATGCCCGCCGCGATGCCCAGTGCCCACAGCACGATCAAATGCGGGATCACCAGCAGCGCCCGGAACGCCACCGTGAGCCGCGCCTGCGGCGCGAGTGCCGGGAAGCTGACGAGAACCGGAGCCGGTCCGGTCACTGCGCGCAAATCAGCTGCAGGGGGCTGGCCGTAAGGGCCGGGCTGGCTATTGTCCGGCGTCGGGGGCCACTTCGGGGTGGGCTCGGTCTCGCCATACTCAGGTGTGTCGCTCATGTGTGCCCCTCCATCGGTGGCCGGGAGCTCCGCGCATACAGGTTGCGGGAGCCAGCAGAGGAGAGCACCGTCTTAGCGGCGGATCGGCTCCTCGGGTGAATCTGCGCAAATCGCCGACACGATATTTGCAGTAAAGGCTACAGACCGGCAGTTGCGAGGTCACTGGCTGACCAGCAGTAGATCGAACCTCGTCAGCGACCAGTGGACGCCAATTACTCCGCGGTCTACGACTGACTGTGTGGTCAGTCAGCTCAAGTTCCCGCATGCCCCGTCAGTCCCGCAAGACTTGCCGACGCGCTCAAGCCGTTCGGCGAGAGCCGTAAGCTGCCCCGGCCGGATGCATACATCCCGCCGTCTTCAGCTGGGAACAGAATTATTTCTTCGGCGGAGGCTGGACGTGCGTGGGCTTCTGCGCCGAGCTGGCGCACCCTGCCGATCAGCGCGCCGAGTCCATCGGCGACGGCAGCGTCCTGCTGAGCCGCGACGACGACGGCGTGCTGCGCGCGTTCGCCAACTATTGCCGGCACGCGGCCACGAGTTGCTGCCGTGCGGCGTATCCGCTCAGCGCCCGAGCATCGTGTGCCCCTACCACTCCCGGACCTATGCGCTCGACGGCGGCCTGAAGACCGCCAAGGGCTTCAAGGGAACGGCAGGTTTCGACGACTCACTGTGGAGCCTGGTCGAACTGCCCGTCACCAAGTGGCACGGGCTGACCTTCGTCGACGTCTCAGGCGGGGCTGGGTCGCTGGCGGGCGCACTGGCCGAGCTCGACGAGCTGGTTGCTCCCTACGAGCCCGAGCGACTTGTGATCCGGGGCAGGCACACCTACAACGCCGCCTCGAACTGAAAGATCCTCACCGAGAACTATCACGGCTTCAATTGTCCCTAGCGATTGTAAGCTTTTGACGCTTCCGCTCATCGGCATGAGCGGGCGTTCATGGCCGACTGTGGGCACGAACAGATCGGCCGGTTCTGGTACGCGCTCGCAGTCGCCACGCAGGTGCGTAGTTCGCGCTCAGAACGAGCCGTACGTGTGCCCATCGGCCGCATCACGCAACTACCGCGCGTGACGTGGACGGGGAGTGGAACGGCGTCCCGCAGTGGTCGTAGCCTGGACGGCGCCGTCTGCACGTCCTCGACCGGCCTGTTGGACAGTGTGTTCGAGCGTTCGAACGGGACGTGATCTTGGACCGGATCCTGGTCCCATCTGGTCCCACCGATGGTCCCAAAGGGTCCCACCGTGCAAACCCTCAGGCATCCTAGGCCGACCTTCCACGGCCTGTCCTCGCAGGTCAGAGGCTCAAGGAAGGCCTTCTTCCTGCACCTTTGCGAGAGGCCGTTTTCGCCTTACAAGCGAGAGGCCGTAGGTTCGACCCCTACTGCGCCCACCAGGTCAGAGCACATGTGGATCTTCAAGAAGATCGACTGTAGTCTCAAAGTGGTCCCACTGGCGCAGCCCGAGGTGTTCGATTCCGGGCGTGCCAGCAACGCGCGGGACATCCTTCGAGCACCGCAAGGGCACCGAGTGCACCGACACTAAGTTCCACCGGCATTGCCAAGGACGCTGGCGGGGATCGGTCAGCCTGGGTTATGACGCCCACGGCAAGCGGATCCGCCGGAGGGTGACGGGCCCCGCGAAGACGGCGGTGATGGAGGCCATGGCCGAGCTGCGCGAGCAGCTGGGCCGCGCGCCACGGTCCTCGGCAAAGGCAACCCGTACCTCAAAGGGGAGCCTGGCGAAGCTGCCGCCGCGGCCGGCAAGACCGACACGTTCCTCGGCGAACGGTACCGGCGCCTAGTCAAGCGGCGCGGCAAACTCAAGGCGCTCGTCGCCGTCGCCCGTCTGACGTGTGTTTCTCTTGAATGTTCATAGAAGAGTGCGGGATAATGCGTCACGTCACCGCCTGGAACCAGATCACCGCCCTGCCGCAAGCACCCTGACCAGCAGGAAACCGTCCCTGCGATTCAACGAAGGAAACCCGGGGCCCGTGAGGCCCTCCGGCCAGCCGTGCAACCGTCATCCCCGGCCCAAAGCAAGATCCACGATGCGGCTCCGCGGCGATCCCAGGCCAGCGACCGGCCAGCATGAATCATCAGGTTTAACGCCGAACGCCGACATCTTCCAGGCAGTTTCCGATCGCTAGATTGCCGGAAAATTCGCCGTGCCTTTTCTAGGATGGGTGCGGTCCTAATGAGAGCCTTATGAGAGCTCACCCTGGTCCCTTTACCAGTGCTGGTGCGCGGCGGCCAAAGAGCAAACGCGCGGGGGATTGAGGTTCAGCCCAGGAGGCAGGTGTGCGTCCGTACTTGCCAAGATCGGCTGCGGGTGTGGCAGCCCTGGCCGCCGCGGCGGTTCTTGTCACCGGAGGGATCGCGGCACCGGCCGGCGCGGCCGCGGCGCCAACTGGCCAAGCCTCCGCAGCGCTGACTCCCAACCCCAGCTCGACCTACAACTTCCTCCAAGGGGTGAACGCGGTGTCGGGCAGCGACGCCTGGGCGGTCGGCTCCTACAACGACACCACCACTGGGGCGTCCAAGACGCTGATCCTGCACTGGAACGGCACGGCCTGGTCGAAGGTCAAGAGCCCCAGCCCCGGCTCGAGCTTCAACGAGCTCCACGGGGTGAGCGCCGTGTCGGGCAGCGACGCCTGGGCGGTCGGGGACTACTTCAACGCCACCGCCAGGGCGTACGACACGCTGATCCTGCACTGGAACGGCACGGCTTGGTCGAAGGTCAAAAGCCCCAACCCCAGCCCTGGCGCCAGCTACGTCTACGGGGTGAGCGCCGGTTCGGGCAGCGACGCCTGGGCGGTCGGGAACTACGACAACAACGGGATATCCAACACGCTGATCTTGCACTGGAACGGCACGGCCTGGTCAAAGATCGAAAGCCCCGCCGCCCAGAACACCAACTTCGGCCTCGATGGGGTCAGCGCCGTTTCGGGCAGCGACGCCTGGGCGGTCGGGAACTATGGCATCAACGGCTCCGCCACGTTCGACACGGTGATCCTGCACTGGGACGGCACGGCCTGGTCGAAGATCAGCAGCCCCAGCCCCGGTTCGGGCGCCAACTACCTCTATGGGGTGAGCGCCGTGTCGCGCAGCGATGCCTGGGCGGTCGGGAGCTACAGCTCCTCCCTCAACCCGGGGGCGTACGACACGCTGATCCTGCACTGGAACGGCACGGCCTGGACGCAGGTCAAAAGCCCCCGCCCCAGCTCGACCTGGAACTTCCTCGAAGGGGTGAGCGCCCGCCCGGGCAGCGGCGCATGGGCGGTCGGGTACTACAAGGACGACACCGTCGGGTCCTTCGACACGCTGATCCTGCGCTGGAACGGCACGGCCTGGTCGAAGGTCAAAAGCCCCAACCCAAGCTGTCCTGACTACTACTGGAGCTACAACTACCTCTATGGGGTGAGCGCCCGCTCAGGCAGCGACGCATGGGCGGTCGGGGACTACGGCGACTGCAACTTCGCCACCGGCAAGGCCGCCACGCTGGCCGCGCATTGGAACGGCACGGCTTGGACCAACGTCTCGGCCATCTTGACCTCCACGTCTGTCTCGTCCTCCTCCAACCCGGTCACCACCGGCAGAGCGGTGACCTACACCGCCACGGTGGCCCCCAAAGGCACGGTGGCCCCCACCCCCCAAGGGGGGACGGTGGCCTTCTACGACAACGGCTCGAAGATCTCGTCGTGCAGCGCTAAGCCGCTCAACTCCGGCAGCGCCACCTGCCGCGTCACCTACGCGTCTGTGGGGTCCCACGCCATCAAGGCGCACTACTCCGGCTACGCCGACTACGCGGGCTCCACCTCGCCGACTTTGACCGAGACGGTGAAGACGCCGGCCACGACCTCGGTGCCGGTTTCACCCAGGTAGGTGACCGCGACAATCGTCGCGATCGGGTCACCCGCTGCCTCCGCCCCGGCGATCGACGGCGCCGGGCTGGCGAACACCCCCGGCAGCGCATCCGCCAGCCCCGGCTGGTGATGGCGGGGATGCCGGTGGCCGGCCAGCCACCGCACGTTCGCCGTCACGATCTTCTCGGCGACGCCCACCAGCCGGTACTCCCACCCCACCCGGGCACATGCTTGCCCGGTGGCCTCAAACTTGGCCGCATCCCGCGGGCCGCGCCGCTTCGCAGGCCGTCAGCCGACCACCACCGCCGAGCCGTCCGCGCGGCGGGCCAAGAAGTCCGGCACGTGCGATACCGGGGTGCCGGTCTGGTCGTGCCAGCGCAGCCAAAACGGCTGGAACGCGATGCCAGTCACCGCCTGGTCGAAGTCGAGCAGCATCACCTGTCCTGTTGATCACGTTCCAGCTGTCGCGTCCAGTCGAAGCTTGCGAACGGCCTCCCGCCTGACCTGCGATTCGCAGGGTAGGTCTGGACGGCTTGCCGCGAAAGTGTCCAGACCTAGGTTGCGACTTCCGTGACTCCCTGCCGCTGGCGGGTGATTGGATCTTGCGCATGGGTGGCCATTCGGCGGTCGGCATCACGCTGTCTCATCAGATGTTGGCCCTGGCATATGCGCCACTGGGATCTCTCGCGGATTGGCCGTGAACGGTCGGGTCTCACGTCTCAGTCGATGCTCGTTAAATGAGACGACGAAGGTCGGCAAAGACCTTTGATTGACCCGCGCCCTGAGTGCGGCCCGACGGCGGGCTGAGCCTAATGAGGTCAAAGCCGCGCAGGGAGCGACCCCGTCGGAAACCGGTGAGAGCCCGGGTGGCCCTTTTCCGAAGAAGCCGTGCACAGCCGGCCCGAGGCGCCTTTGGTTCAAGAAGCGAGAGTCGAGCACGAGGAAGTACGCGTCGCTCGTCGACACCGTCCAAGGCTGACCGATGAGCTGAGCGGATCCGCGTGAGTCGGTGACGCCGGTGGCCCAAATGCGGTCCGGGCCGTTGCTGGCGCAGTCATTGCCCACCAGCTCATAGGTTGCATGCGGCCGCGCGCCGCTAATGACCGCCGACACGACAACCTCCTCCCGCCCGGCGGAAGGCTGCGCCACGAAGACAGTGACCTGCCCGGCAAGCGCGCCGTGCGGAGGCAGCGGAGACTGCGCCACCGAGACAGCGACCCGCCGGCCGGGCGCACCGTGCGGAGGCAGCGGAGACGTGCTGCTGTGCAGCACCTCATCGCGGTAGTGCACCGCCACGGCGATAGCCGCTGCCAGGGCCGCAGCCAGCAGCACCACGGCTACCCACGCGACCCGAGAGTGGATTCGCGGCCGAGCGGAGTTCCCATGATGCCAGCGCCTAGGCTCTCGGTCGGGCGCAAACCTGATCGTGTCCACAGACGTCGAGTGTGCCCCCTTGAATCCGGCGGCGCCAGCGGCCCGGTGAGTCCCTGCCACGGCTACCAGCTTTGGTTCTGGACCGGCGCCCGACCGCTCGCACGTTCCAGCTCGCGCAGGCAACCCGATGGCATTGCCTGCCCTCGCACCGAGCTAACCGCCGGACTGATCCACCCGGCCGACTCGGTCTGGCTGGCCAGGATCGTCGAGCGGGGGACGATCTTGCCCAGTTTCCTGCCGCCCGAGCATCGCCGGCGCATGAAAGCTCGTCGACGCGACCAGCGGCCCGAGCTCGACACGCTCGGTGGCCGCGGCAAGCGCGGCCAGCGCGGTCCACGCCTCCCACGGCCCCCGCGCGACGCCGCCGGGCAGGTCGTAAAGCAAGTGGTCACCAACCCAGAGCGAGTCGAACCCGACGCCCTCCGCGGTCCGGGCCATCGAGAACAACTCCGGCCACCCGACGCGCCGCTCGACCTCGGGCAGCTGGATACCGACGCGGCACGGACGAGGCACTCGCGAACTCTACCGGCCCGCACGCCGACACGATCGCTCAGGCCATGGCAGGCAATCGGGAACCATCCGCTTCTGCCGCGGACCGCGAAGTAGATTCCGCAGTCTTGGTACGGCAGGCGGGAGTTGCTTGGATGAGCCTGCTCTTGAACGCATCTGGCACGCCCGCCCCGCAGTCCCGGGCGCTCTTGGAAGGATGCGGTCATGGTGCTGCCCGCGGATGGTCATGTTCACACCGAGTGGTCCTGGGATGCGCCGAACGGCTCCATGGAACGGACGTGCGCACGGGCGGTAGCAATAGGTCTTCCTGCCGTGGCGTTCACCGAGCACGCGGATTACACGCCCTGGGTGGTGACCGGCAGCGACCTGGATGGGCATGAGCATCTCCAGGCGTTCGTCACGCCTGGCGGAAGGCTGATTCCGCCGGGATTGGATCTGAACGGCTACCGGGAGTGCGTGCAGCGGTGCCGCTGCCAGTTTCCGGACCTTCGCATCATCACCGGAGTGGAGCTCGGCGAGCCACATCAGCACACCGACGTCGCCGCGAGACTGCTCGACGCCGGACAGTTCGACCGCGTGCTCGGTTCCCTGCACTGCCTGCCGGCCGGCCTGCAGTTCTCGGAAATGCCGAACCTGTACCGCCAGCGACAAGCGGCCGAGGTCATCCGGGAGTACCTGGCCGAGATAGCCCGCCTGATCACTAGCTCCGATGTGTTCGCCGTTCTCGCCCACATCGATTACGCGGTCCGCTACTGGCCTGCGGGCGCTGGGCCGTTCGATCCGAACGTGTTCGAGAATGAGTTCCGTCATGCCTTGCGAGCGCTTGCTGACAGTGACCGAGCATTGGAGGTCAACACCCGCGGGCGGCTCCGCCCTGAGATCGTCCGCTGGTGGCGTGAAGAAGGCGGGACGGCGATCACGTTCGGCAGTGACGCCCACGAACCGACGGCGCTTGCGCGCGGCTTCGCCGAAGCCGCGGCCATGGTGGAGGCCCACGGCTTCCGGGCCGGCCGTCATCCCTATGACTTCTGGACTCGTCTGGGCTGACGCCGCCGAAGGCAGGGTGTGGCACCCCGGGTTGCGTGACGGGTGGCAACACCAAAGGCCGTCGGCCCCGGTTCGGATCGGTCCGCCAGCTACCCTCCGGCCAGCGGCAAGCCCGTTGCCGAGGACCTGACGTACCGGCTCGGTCAGCTGATCAGCCGTTTCCCGCTTAGACGGCCGCGAACGTTGGCCCACCCTCACCGAAGCTGGCATCCGCGATCACGAGTTCGTCCACTACCCCGACGCCTGCCCCGGCCGCTACCGGCTCGCCCGGATCAACTCGCCCGGATCAAGAAGCTCATCTCGCCGACCCAGTGGCAGTGCCAGATGCGAATTCTCGGTCAAGCACGTAACTCAGGCGCAGCATTGGTCCAACCGGCCAGGCGAGCGTTGGTAGTCGAGCATGCACGCCATCTGCGCATACCAACAGGACCGGCCCGCAACCTCATCGCACCCGTCTCTGCCAGCAACGGCCATCGACTCACCCATGAGCGACCGCGTCATCGATGACCCGCCGCAGTTGCTTTCGGTAGATGGTCCCCGTGACGGTGGTGGCGCGATGGCCAACTAGGCGGGAGATGTTCTCGAGCGGTACGCCGGCATCGGACAACAGGGACACGAAACTGTGCCGCAGCTCTCGTGGCGTCCAGTCGCGGCCGACGAGTTCGACGCCAATTCGGTCACGCCCCTCGAGCTCGTGTACGAGAACCTGACTCACGACCTCGACCGGGCCGTGCGCGAGGTCGCCGGGTTCCTCGTTGTCACCTTGCCGCCCTACCTTGCCCGCTGTCGGCCGCGGCTGCGGCGCCAGGCGGATCATCACACCGAACGCCTCGCCCGGCTCTACCTGCGCAACGACCGGCGCGTTATTGCCAGCTAACGTGCACGTGCCCGCGGCCCCGGCGGCCGCCCGCCGAACACGACACCCTCTGCTGCCGCTCGCCGGTGCGGCTGAGACCGGCACCGAGGCGCTCCCAGCGGCCTGAGCCAGCCCAATTCGCCCGGCGACGGCGGCACGGGTGGCGGTGCTGCGGGCGCCGAGATTGCCGGCTGTTAGGGGCATGCGCCGGGTTCATGCCGTGGTCTCTAGCCTCGGATAGCGCGGCGAGTGGGCGAATCCATACGCCTGCCGGACCAGGCTGAAGACTTTGGTCCATCCCGGTGCGCGAAGGGGCATGTAATGATCGGTCCTGACCGCGATCTGTTACGGCGACGCGGACCGAGCCACCCACGCCTGTAGCGAGCGTGCGGTTCGTGCCGTTCGTGCTCGGCCCGAACACGCTGTAGCTGGGCCTGCACGGACTGCTCATGTTCGCGAATCTGGTGTTCTCGGCGTCCCTGTTTGGCGCCATCTCCTTCACCAAGACCCCCGATGTCCGCATCGTCCGCCGGCTGAAGGTCTTGGCGGCCGTGACTTTGGGCCGCGCCATGACAATCGACGTGACCCGGCCACAGATTCGGCGACCAGCCGCAGCGGGTCCTCATGGTCCTGGCCGAGCTGATCTCCTGGCTTTCGGCCAGGCCCTCGGCCCAGGGGCACCTGGAAGTACGCGCGATCAAGGCCTGCGCAGTAGGCGGCCGCGCTCAGCCACACCTCCGGGGGCGATCGCGGCGGCTGCATGGCCGGCCTGTTCACCGCGATCGCCCCCGCCCCCCGTGCGGGCAGAATGAACGTGCCAGTGGCCATCGCTACCGAGTAGCGGGGCTCAAGAGCGTTGGGCATAACGGCCCGCGCTGGAGACTCTGCTTCTCGGCCGCGCCCCCCTTTTGGCATGATGGCGTGGTGGGGGTTCGTTGCCCGGTCTTGGTGGGAAGGGACGCCGAACTCGGGATGCTTCAGGAGTCCTTGGCCGCCGCGGTCGGCGGGCGTGGCGGTTTCGCCGCGGTCTGCGGCGACGCCGGTCTCGGGAAGTCGCGGCTGTGCCGGGAGCTGATCAAGGGCTCGCTAGCGCTGGGAATTCTCGTGACCGTCGGGCGCGCCGTGCCGTCGGGCGCGAGCATGCCCTACCGCCCGCTGGCCGAGGCCGTCTTGGGCTTGCTGCGTCCCCGTGGTGACTGGATCGATGAGCCGCAGCTCGCGCCGTGGCTGCCGGTTCTGGCCCAGATGGTGCCGGTTCCGGGCGTCCGGCCCGCCGGCCAGACGTCCTCGGCAGCCAGGGGCGAGGCGATGCTGCGGCTTCTTGGCTGGCTCGGCGGCGAGCACGGCCTACTCATGGTGCTCGAGGACCTGCACTGGGCTGATCCTGACACCCTTGATGTGATCGAGTATCTCGCCGACAACGTCGGGCGCGAGCCCGTGCTGTGCGTCGGCACCCTCCGGCGCTGGCCGTCCACGCCGGCCAGCGACCTGGCCGACCGGCTGGGCACCAGGAACAGCGCGTCTGTCATCGAATTGGCTGCGCTCGATGAGCCCGCCGTCGATGCGATCGCGCATGCGTGTTCCCCCGCTGTCACCAGCGCGGACCTGTCGCGGATCAGGTGCGCGGCCGACGGTATTCCGTTCCTGGTCGAGGAGCTGGTCGGCTCGCCCGGAGTGCCGCGGTCGTTCGCCGAGTCCGTACGCGCCAGGACGCGCTCACTCGAACCTGCACAGGTCGACGTGCTCGTCGCGGCCGCGTTGCTCGGCCGCAACATCGACTGGACGTTGCTGGCGGTGGCCTCCGGTCATTCCGCTGCCGTCGTCGCGGCGGCTCTGGAGGCGGGAGTGCGGCAGGAACTGCTCGTGCACGAGGCCGGGGAACTCCGATTCCGGCACGCGCTGACGCGGGACGCCCTCCGTGAGACTGTGCTGCCACCGCGGCGGGCGGAACTGGCGGCCCGGGCGCTCGCCGCAGTCGAGGCGGCTCATCCGGGTCTGCCGGATATGTGGGCCGGGGTGGCCGCCGAGCTTGCTGCCCAGTCCGGATCGAGTGCCCGCGCGGGCGAGCTGTTGGCCGTCGCGGGCACCCGCGCCCTGGCCCAGGGTGCGCTTGCGACGGCCGCTGAGACCCTCGAGCGAGCGACCGTGCTGCTGGCGGCCGGTCCGGCGCACGCGCAGGCCCGCGGCCAGCGCGTGGCGGCGCTCGCCCTGGCCGGGCAGGTTGACGCCGCGATGGATGCAGGACCGGTGGCGATTGAGGAGCTGGCCGCGGTGGGCGAGACGGCAGCCTTGGCTGACCTGCATCTCCACCTAGCCCAGGCCGCCGTGGCGGCGGGGAGATGGTCCCTGACGCGCAGTCACGTCGAACGTGCCCGTGCGCTCCTCGCGGACGACGCAACTGCCGAGCCGGTCCGCGGCGGCACCGCCCGCGCGGCGGTGCTCGAGGCGGAAGCTCGGTTCGCGACCGACCACCTCTCCGGAGCGGTGGAGCTGGCCGAGGGTGTCATTGTCGACCCGAACGCGACCGCTGACGCGCAGTGCCACGCGTACGAGTTGCTCGGCCGCGCCGCCCGGCTGACCGACCTGGCACGCGCGCGGGCGCACTTCGAGCGCGGGTTCGCGATCGCCAGTGCCGCGGGGCTCGGCGTGTGGCAGCTCCGCGCGATGCACGAGCTGGCCACGATCGAGTTGCTCGACGAGGCGGGGACCGGCGGCCTGCTGCAGGCCCGGCGAAGCGCCGAGTCACTTGGCGTGCTCGGCACCGCCGCGATGCTCGACATCCAGCTGGCCGGGACCTACCACGTGCGCTTCGAGCTCGACAACGGCCTACGGCATGCCGAGGCCGCGCTCCGATTGAGCGAGCGCCTTGGGCTCAGAAGGCTCCGTGTCATGGCACTGTGGTTCCTGGCCGAGAACCACGCGCTGCGCCGGGACCGAAACGAGACCGCGCGGCTGCTTGCGCTCGCGGAGACGGCCTCGCCAGGCGACCCGGAGATCGAGGGCATGGCATGGGCAGGCGCCTGGGCCATGGTCGCCCTGCTCGACAACAACCGGACCGAGGCGCTGGACGCACTGGCGAAAGGGATGGCGATCCTGCCCAAGCAGCCGCAGACGCCAGGGCAGTACCGCGCCATGTGGCCGCTGTTGCTGGCCGCTGAGGGTGACGCTCGAGCCGAGGCGACGCTGGCCGAAGCGCGCAAGCTAGGCATCCAGGTGAACCGAATCAACCGCGGTCTGCTCGGCGCCGCCGAGGCGATCCTTCGCGGCCGCTTGGGTGACCCAGGGGCTGCTGCGGTTGCCCGGGCCGCCTGGAATGACCTCGCCCACTATCCGGTCTGGCGCGAGCTGGCGCTGATGTTCGCCGGCGAAGCTGGCCGCCACGCCGGGTGGGGTGAACCTGACAAGTGGCTCGCCGACGCCGCCGAGGGGTTCGCGCGCCACGGGCTGGACACGCTCGCGGCCCACTGCCGATCAGAGCTTTCGTCGCTGATCAAACGGTGGGCCGACCTGGGCATTACGGCTCGCGAGGCGGAGGTGCTCGGCCTAGTGGCTGAGGGCCTCGCCAACAGGGACGTCGCTGCCCAGCTCTCGCTGTCGGTTCGCACTGTCGAAAAGCACATGGAGAGCCTGCTGCGCAAGAGCGGTTGCGCGTCTCGGACGCAGCTTGTCGCATTTGTGCGCGGCTGAGCGCCGCCTACGTACCAAAAATCGCGACAGGTTACGTAAGTTCACCGATGCGGTCCGCCCGATCAGGCGCCGATGATCGCTATATCGGCCGACGGCGCGAGGATCGCGGCGAAGGGGTCGCGCGTGTGCAGAGTACATCGAACCGGCCATGCGGGGCCTGGCGGGCCTGTACGCCGACGATTTCCACCACGTCATTGGCCGGGCCTGAGTCGTGGCCGATGCTCATGGTCATCTGGCTCGGCGGCGGCGCGATACAGCTGGCGCTAGGACTCGCCCGCGAGGTTCAGCCCGCGGAAAGGGGGTGCGGGTCCTAGCGCCGGCCAGGCTCGCCGGGCGGATCGTCGCGCCCGACTACGGGCAGGCCGCCCACCGATGTCGGCTGACCTGAATGTGCGGCACCGGGATGACCGGTGGTTCGTCCGCTTCGATAACTCAGGCACGACAGCTAAGCCTCGCTGTCGCCGCCGTGGCCGCCAATACCGGCAGCGACCTCTACACCACCGCCGACGAGCAAGACAAGCAAGCGTTGCGGCTCCTGGCCCGGCTGAGCTTCATCGTCGCCCGCCGCGAGAGCAACTTCGCAATGCTCACCGATCCGGAGATCGCCGGGCTGGGAGCGGCGACCGGGCCGGAGGGCGGCCCGCAGTGTGCAACCCTCTGACCTGCCAGGCCCTCAGCAGGACTCGAACCGGCGACCTACTGCTGACCGGAAAATACTGGACCTCAGCTGAGCGGGCGGCAGCGCCGGCGGAG
>Ga0137390_10001355_pt1 | contig 18348 bp, 20 predicted proteins | sample 15con2h24AmetaG_FD_104937 | JGI IMG/M metagenome (GOLD analysis project Ga0137390, IMG submission 104937) | Vadose zone soil microbial communities from Angelo Coast Range Reserve, California, USA - 15con2h2.4A metaG | ecosystem: Environmental > Terrestrial > Soil > Vadose zone > Saprolite... | reverse complement strand
TTAGCGTGCAGATACATCCGGGCCCTCCTTCGTGGGCGTGGTCTTCGCAGACCCACAGCCTCGAAGGAGGGCCGGATAGAACCCTCAGCCGTTCACAACCTGTGTAGGCAGGACAACTAGCCGATCGAAGTCCGGCCCGCTCCGAGGCGCCCTGGCTCGAGCGTTCGTTACCCCACGATGGGCGGCGATGGGTGGCCCGTGCGGGTTTTGTTACTGCCGAGCGCGACTGTGGGTCATCACGGCAGACGCACCCGAGGCAAAGGAGCAGCAGGACATGAAGAAGTGGAAGCGATATCGGTCTTTGCGGCGGCTGGTAGTGGCGTTCGCGGCTGTGGCCGTCGCCGTCCCCGTCGCACAGGTGCAGGCGCAGGTGACGCAGCAGAATCAGGGTCGCACGCAACCGACCGCGGCGCAGACCGCAAAGCGCATCTACGGAATTCCTGCGGACGCGTACCGGCGGCTGCCGGCCGACGATCAGGAAGCGCTTCGACCTCCGCGCTACGCTCCGTCGGTCAGGGTCGGAGGCTCCTCTCCGCCGACATCCGCCAAGACCGCGATCGTCAACACTTCGACGCCGGCCGTGTATGACACGTCGAGCACGTTCAGCTGGAGCAGCGCGGGCATCTGGGCCGCCAGCGGCCTCGTGCTGATGTCGTTTGCTGCACTGGGCGCCCTGCTGCTCGTCCGAAGCCGCACGGGCCAGCCGGCGGTCTAAGCGCCAGGTCCCTGACTGCTCGGGGGCGGCCACTGCCGCCCTCGAGTTCGGTTCGGCTGCCCGGGCCGTCGGTGTCGCGGCGGAGCTTCGTCGTTAGAATGGGCCGACGCGGACGTAGCTCAGTTGGTAGAGCATCAGCTTCCCAAGCTGAGGGTCGCGAGTTCGAGCCTCGTCGTCCGCTTGCTTGCCGGCGCATAGGCTGTCCGGCTGATGGATGCCGATGCCGTCGAGATCCGCGTCCTCGGCTGCCTGATCGAGAAGCAGCGGACGACGCCGGACGCCTACCCGCTCTCGCTGAACTCGCTTCGGCTCGCGTGCAACCAGGCGACCGCCCGCGACCCGGTGGTCGCCTACGAGGAGCGCGAGATCAAGGCCGCGCTCGACCGGATGTCGACCCGCGGCTGGACCCGCTTCGCGAGCGGAGCGAGCAGCCGCGCGCTCAAGTACCGGCATCTGCTCGACGAGGCGCTCCAGCTCTCCGGGCCAGAGCTGTCGCTGCTCGGCCTGCTCATGTTGCGCGGCCCGCAGACAGTCGGTGAGCTGAAGCAACGCACGGAGCGGCTCCACCGCTTCGAGTCGATCGCAGAGGTCGCAGAGACTCTCGCGGCTCTCTCACAGCGAGAGCTGGTGGAACAACTGGAGCGCCGCCCGGGCCAGAAGGAGGAGCGGTGGATGCAGCTCCTGGGCGGCGATATCCGCGAGGCCGCCGCGCCCGAAGCTCAGTCGCTCCAAGAGCGCGGCGACGACCGTCTGGCGGAGATCGAGTCGAGGCTCGGCCGCCTCGAGCACGCCTTCGACGACCTGCTGAGCCGCCCCGATAACGTGCCCGAAGGTGAGTAAGCCGCTGCAACAGCTCCAGGAACGGCTCGGCAAGATCACCGACCTCGAGCGGATCAGCCGACTGCTGTCGTGGGACCAGCAGACGATGATGCCGCCGGCGGGATCCGACCATCGCGCCGACCATCTGGCGACACTGCGGCGCGCCGCGCACGAGTTGCTGATCGCCGACGAGACCGGCCGCCTGCTCGACGAGTTGCGTCCTCTCGAAGAGTCGCTCGAACCGGACTCGGACGACGCGGCCTTGATCCGACTCACACGGCGCGAGTACGAAAAGGCCGTGCGTGTTCCGACCGACCTCCGGGCCGAGATGGCGCACGCCTCCGCGCAGGCGCGTCCTGCGTGGGTCAAAGCCAAGGCCGAGTCGAACTTCGCGATTTTTCTCCCGGCATTGGAACGGAACTTCGAGCTGCGGCAGCGCTACGTCGCGTGTTTCGAGGAAGTGGAGGAGCCGTACGACATCCTGCTCGACGACTTCGAGCCGTACACCACCACTGCCGAGGTACGAGAGATCTTCGCTGAGGTGAAGGCCGGCCTCGTCCCCCTGATCGGAGAGCTGCGCGACGTCGAGCTGAACGACTCGTTCCTCCATGGCGACTTCCCGGTCGAACGCCAGAGGCGGGTGACGAACGACGTCGTCGAGCTCTTCGGCTTCCGTCCGGGCACGTGGCGGCTCGACCCGACCGAGCACCCCTTCGCATCCGGCACCGGGGTGGACGACGTGCGGATCACGACGCACTACGACCCCGAGACGATCAACTCGCTCTTCTCGACGATGCACGAGTACGGGCACGGGCTGTACTCGCACCAGCTTCCACGCGAGCTCGAGCGGCTTCCGACCGGCAACGCCTGCTCGCTCGGCATCCACGAATCCCAAAGCAGGCTGTGGGAGAACCTCGTCGGCCGCAGTCCGCGGTTCTGGAGCTTCTTCTACCCGCGCCTACAAGAGACGTTCCCCGAGCAGCTGGGCGCCGTCGAGATCGAGCAGTTCGTCGCCGGCATCAACGTCGTCAAGCCTTCGCTGATCAGGATCAAGGCCGATGAGGTGACGTACGGGATGCACATCATCCTGCGCTTCGAGCTCGAGCAAGACCTGGTCAACGGCCGCGTCGAGCTCAGGGATCTCCCGCGCGTGTGGAACGAGAGGATGCAGGACTACCTCGGGGTCGAAGTTCCCGACGACGCGCACGGCGTGCTCCAGGACACGCACTGGGCCTCGGGGCTGATCGGCTACTTCCCGACGTATCTGCTCGGCAGCGTGATGTCGGTACAGATCTGGGAGCAGGTCGTCGAGGACATTCCAGATCTCGAGGACCAGGTCGAGCGCGGCGAGTTCGGAGGACTTCGCGACTGGCTCCGCGAGCACGTGCACGCGTACGGGCGCAAGTTCTCACCGCAGGAGACGCTCGAGCGGGCGACCGGAAGCAGGATCGACGCGAAGCCCTACCTCGCGTACCTCCGCGCCAAGTACGGCGCGGGCGTAGCTGCCTAACCCTCCGGCCAGGCTTCCGCGAGCCGCCGCCTGGTCTCGGCGAGGTGCTCGGGCAGAACCTTCACGTCCGCGAGCACCGGCATGAAGTTCGTGTCGCCGCCCCAGCGAGGCACGACGTGCAGGTGGACGTGGTCGACGACGCCGGCGCCCGCAGCGCGCCCGAGGTTCCAGCCGACGTTGTATCCCTGTGGCTCATAGAGCTTGCCGAGCGCAGCCATCCCGCCGGCGGCGAGCCGATGGAGCTCCAGCACTTCCTCCGCGTCGAGCTCGCCGTATTCACCGATGTGCCGGACCGGTGCGACCATGAAGTGGCCTGAGGAGTACGGATACTTGTTCAGGAGCGCGATGGCCTTCTGGCCCCGCCGCACGACCAGCCGCTCCTCGTCGTCGCCGGCGACGGCCGCGCAGAAGACGCAGCCGGCTTCTTCGTCAGCGGACTTGATGTACTCGAGGCGCCAGGGCGCCCACAGCTGCTTCACGCGCCGAGTCTAGAGCGGGTGATCCGCAGACTCGACCGGGACGGCTTCCGGATCGGTCCGGGCGCGCAGCGAGGCGAGCAACATCACCGACCCGACCATGGCCAGGACCATGAGCAGGGAGGAGGTGAGCAGGATCGCCTGGAGAGTGAGCATGTCGGGACTGAAACGCGCCGCTCACGAGTTCGGGCGCTCGGTCCCGACTCCTTCTTTGCTCCGGGGACCTCTACGGGACGAGGGTGGCGGCCGCGAAGCGACCCGGGCCGCCCGCCGTGAAGCGAACCTTGACCGTGCGATCGCCGCAGACGAGCGCGGCGGAGAGTCCGGACGACACGCGCTTGACGTTCGCGGGCCCGCTGATCGTCAGCCTGGAGCCGCGGGGGCCGTGGAGCTCCGCGGCGAAGACACCGTCCAGCGAGGTCTTGAAGGTGAACGTCCTCTGCTGGCCGCGACGCGTGAAGCGACCGCTCAGGTACCGGAGCGGCGGCTTGTTCCATGGCTTGAGGACGTCCTGTTCGATGGCGGCGAGAGCTGCTGGGTCCGGGGTGAACATCGGGTCGTAGCCCCATGGGGTCTCCGGCAGGCCGAGCTTCGCCTCGTTGAGATGCATGAACGACTCCGCGAAGGACTCACCGGGATTCTGAAAATAGTGCGCGCCCTCGTCACCGGGGAAGGCAGCGCCGGCGATCTCCTTCTGGCAGACGCCCTCGTAGGTCGACCAGCGCTTGGTGCCGTAGTCGAGCGTGGGCCACGGGTCGTTGAGCCTGTTGTTGGCGACGTGGTGTCCGTACTCGTGCGCGACGACCTCTTCGACGGTGCTCCAGGGCGTGTCCTCGCCGATCGAGACGATCTCGCCGGTGGCGGGGAAATAGCAACCGTCGGCCTCGTGGCTGTAGCAGAGGATTCCGACCTCGGCCGGCGGAGCGAAGTAGATGTTGACGGTGGAGATCTCCTTGCCGTGCACGAGGCTGTCGACGAAGTCGGCCGCAGCCTGGTTCACCGATTCGTCGACGGGGTATTCCCCTGACGAATGGATGGTGACTTGCGCGCCGCTCCCGACGGTGTAGACGCCGCCCCAGGCGCCCGGCGGTAGCGAGGCGAAGTGTCGCGGTGCGCGATGGACGATTCGCGAGCGAACCCGGCCGATTCCCTGGCCTAGCCCGAACACGCTGAGCCTCTTGACCGTAGGCCGATCTGCAGCAGACGTTGGGCTGCCGGCCGCGAGTGCGGCGACAGTGACGAGTAGCAGCGCGAGACCCCTGCGTCCGAGCGGCGCGGACATGCCTTTAGTACTCGGGGCCGCCGGAGGCGATCTCGATGGCCCGATCGAGGGAGTTGCCACTTGCGCCGCGGGCTGATTTTGAGGATCTCGTAAAGACCGACGCGGTCCCGGAGCAGTCGTGGTAGGAGTACCGACCGTGGGGGTGGTCCGGATAGTCGCGATCGTGGCCGGCGCCGCGGCACTTGTCGTTTCTTCAGGGACGTCTTCGGCGGCTCCGAAGCGGCAAGGGCAGGTGTGCGGAGGGCTGCCGGCCTACACGACCGGTCCGGAGGTCGTATTCGGAAGGCCGACGACGCTGGCTGCCGCGCAAAAGCTGCAGGCCCAGGTCGTGGGAGCAGGTTTCACCTTTACGACGATCGAGCAGGGCTGCAACGAGTTCCGCGTCGTGATCCGCGGCTACGACACCTTCGCAATTGCAGTGGCCATCCAGGCGGAGGCACGAAAGACCGTCTTCCGACCGACCGTCGAGTGCTACCAGGCACCTGACAAGAACGGTGAGCTCGAGGTCGCGATGGGACATGCGCCTGACCTCGACTCGGCCAAAGCCCTCGTTTCCCTCGTCGCCTCACGCGGGTTCGTGGGTGCGCAGCTGGAAGCCGACGCCTGCGGCGGTTACGAGGTGATGATGAAAGGCTTCGTCGACAAAGAACAGGCGAACGCATTCGCGGCCGAGGCCTACGGCGTCGGCTTCGACGCCCACCTCGAACCGGCCAGCTGAGGCCTCAGCTGGTCAGAGCCAGCGCTTGTACTTGAAGAACCCGAACATCCCGATGATCACGCCGACCATCAGGCCCGCGACGATCCAGAAGGCGATCCGCGTTCCTTCTCCCGGGAAGTTGACGTTCATGCCGAAGATGCCCGAGATCAGCGTCAGCGGCAGCAGAATCACAGAGAACACCGTCAGGATCCGCAGGACGTCGTTCTGGCGGTGGGAGATCACCGACTCGTTCGTGCTCTCGAGCGCCTCGACGACTTCCTTGTAGTTGTCCAGCAAGTCCCAGATGCGCTCGGACGCGTCGACGAGGTCGTCGAAGTACAGCTCGAGCTCCTCTGGAAGGAAGCGTTCGATGTGCCGCTCGAGCAGCCGAAGCGCGGGGCGCTGCGGCTTGATGATCTTGCGGTAGGAGATGATCTCCTGCTTCACCTTGGAGATGTCGGTGACGATCTCCTCCGAGCGGCGATCCTCGATGTCGTCCTCGATCGAGTCGAGCTTGTAGGCGATCTTGTCGAGGATCGGGAAGCAGTAGTCGAAGAGGTCGTCCAGCACCTCATAGAGAAGCCGGCCTGATCCCTTGCTGAAGAGCTGCTCGCGGAAGCGCTCGTCCTCCTGCACGCGGTTGAAGAGTCTCGTGACCGGCAGCAGCTCGACGTTCGAGATCGTGACGAGGTAGTCGGGGCCGAGGAAGAAGTCGAGCTCGCCGGCGTTCAGCCGCTGGACGTTCTTGTCATATGCGGGGAAATGGAGGACGCCGAAGAGGTAGCCGTCGTCGACGTAGTCGTCGACCTTCGGCCGCTGACGCTTCGAGAGCACGTCCTCGACGTCGAGTGGGTGCCAACCGAAGCGCTCGCGCAGCGCGTTGACCGTCTCGGGATCGATCGGCGGGTCGAGGTGGATCCAGGTGAGGCCGTTGGCGCTGAGCTCAGCGACGCGTGGTTGCGCGCGCGGGGCGACCACCTCGCCGAATCCGCGAGGCCTCGTCCGCCGGATGCGGGGCAGGCTGGGCATCGGTACTGAGCGGCTCGTCGGTCGTTGGCGCCATGTTCGCCATGGTACCCGGGACGCCTGCGAAAGAATCCACGTGCGGCGTGGGGTGGAGGTGTTGAGGAATCCGTCGCTCCAGCGCATAGACGGCCGCGAGGAGACAGATGGCCGCCGCGGCGGGCCAGACCAGCGGCAGTTGCGGATTCGGGCTGCGAAGGTATGGGCCGATGAGTATGGCGACCGCAAAACCAACCGTACTTGTGGGCTACGACGGATCTCAGCCCGCGCAGCGCGCACTCGAGCATGCCGCTGATCTGGTCGGTCCCGGTGGGACCGTAAGCGTCATCAACGTCGTCAGAGTGCAGTCGGTGAGCTCACGTCTCGCGACGGTGAGCGACGAGGAGCGAACGGTCCAGGACCGCCTGCTTCGCGAGTCCGAGCTCGTCCTCGCCCGCCGCGGTGTCCAGGCGGAGTTCATCGCCGTCGCCGGCGATCCGGCAACTGAGATCCTCGGGGCCGCCGAGTCGATCGGAGCCGGTGTCATCGTCATCGGCCGGCGAGGGCGAATGAGACTACGCCCGCTCCACAGCTCGTTGAGCACCACGCTCGTCCGAAGAGCGTCCGCCGACGTACTCGTCGTGCATTAAGCCTCGACCGCGAATACCGGCTCTGCCGGCGTTCGCCGCAACCGCCCTCCGCTAGCACTCGAGCCGAACGAAATCATCATGGCGCCCGGCGGCGGCGCCGGATTTCGTTCGGGAGTGCTGCCAGCCGGTCATAACCCGAACCAAGACGCAGTCATGTCGGGAGGCCCGATCCAGCTCAGCGGAACGCGGCGGCGCCGCTCGCCACCGCGATGAACCTCTGGGCGCGCGCCGAGCGCGGCGGTCCTGAGCGCGGCCAGGATTGTTCAAGGAGTCCGTGCTGCTTTGCGCGGCGGCTTGCGCGAGCGTTGGGCTTCGGTCTCTGCGAGCCGTTCGTAGAGTCGCTCGAGCAGGGTGTCGAGGCCTTGCGTGAAGCCGCGGAACATCGTGTCGGACATGGCGTTGAAGAGCTTGCGTGCGAGCTCGATGTGGTCTTGCTCGAGTGCCTTCGCCGTCCCCTCGCCGTACTTGGCGAATGTGACCAGCGTCGCGCGGCGGTCGGCTGGGCCGCCGAGGATCGCGTCGCGGTGCGCCTGACGCTCAGTGGCACACACACCGCCGAGTACCTCGGCTTCCCCCCGACCGGGCGGGCAGTCAAGTACGTCAGCCACGAGTTCTATCGAGTCGCCGACGGCCTAATCGCCGAGGAATGGATCTGCTCGGACACCGGGAGCCTCTTCCAACAACTCAGCTCAGCCTTCGCCGCCGCGCACCGCCATCCAACACGGAAGCGCTCCGCGATTCTGAAGGCGGCGAAGGCAGCCGGAAAGTGAGTCAGCGCCGCTCGAAGAGCCGCTGAGACTGATCCAAAGTATGTGTGCACGCCTGCCCGTTCATGGTGCAGTGCGCCGGGCAGCTTGGAGTCGCGCGGGTATTGGACATTGGACACAACGATGGCGGCAGGCTGCGCGCGTTCGTCACTGGGCGCGCGCCCCCGGACCGCGATCCGGGGACGCATGCCCTTACCCGCCCGGCGGGCGTCAGGCTGCTCGCACGACCTCGTACCTGAGATAGGCGAGGCCGTCGCCGACGGGCCGGCTCTCGAGGCGGCGCAGCGACGTCTTGTCGCTCGTCTCGCCGAAGAGGCGCTTTCCCGCTCCGAGCACGGCCGGGTAGACGAGCAGCCGCACTTCGTCGACCAGATCGTGCTCGAGCAGCGTCCGCGCCAGTTGACGGCTCGCGAGGCAGACGATCTCCCCGTCGACCTCCTCCTTCAGCTTCGAGACCTCGCTCACAGCGTCGCCGGTCACGACTGTCGAGTTGACCCAGACGGGCTGCTCGAGGGTGGACGAGATGACGTACTTGGGCAGGCTGTTGAGCGCTTCCGCCCAAGCACCCTCGCGCGTGTTCCAGCGCGAGCCGAAGTACTCGTCGCTGCGTCGGCCCACGAGCAATGCCGAGGCAGCGAGCGCCTGCTCGAGCCCGAACTCGGCCCAGGCGTCGCTGTCTCCGTTCAGGAACTGCAGGAACCAGCCCCCGTGCTTCGACCCTTCCTCGCCGGTCGGGTCCTCCATCACGCCGTCGAGCGAGACGTTCTCGCTGACCACGATCCTTCCCATCGCCGTCTCCCTTCGTCGAATTGTTCGCTTCACGGGTTGAGGCGTCATCGGCGAGGAAAACTGGGCGGCGAGTTTCGAGCCGGGCCGACGTCTCTACTTGTGATGCGGGCCGACTGGAAGGGTTGATGCGAGGATGCGACGGTGATCGAGGAAAAGCTCGTCCGTGCGCGCAGCGGTGACGAGGACGCCTTTCGCGAGTTGACCGATCCCTACCGGCGTGAGCTGCAGCTGCACATCTACCGGATCGTCGGCTCGGTCCAGGAGGCGGAGGACATGCTCCAGGAGACGCTGCTCGCCGCCTGGCGGGGCCTCGCACGGTTCGAGGACCGCGCCTCGCTTCGTGCGTGGCTGTACCGGATCGCCACCAACCGTTCGCTCGATGCCCTGCGGGCGAGCCGCCGACGCCCCGAGGAGGAGCACACGACGCACCTGCCCGAGCCGAGCCGCTGGAACGAGCCGCTGTGGCTTGAGCCGTACCCCGACGTCCTCCTGGAAGGAGTCCCCGACGAGGCTCCCGGTCCGGAGTCGCGCTACGAGACCCGCGAGGGGATCACGCTGGCCTTCGTCACGGGCCTCCAGCATCTGCCGCCGCAGCAGCGCGCGGCGCTCGTGCTGCGCGACGTCCTCGGCTACCGCGCCGCAGAGGTCGCCGGCATCCTCGAGACCACTGAGACGGCGGTGAACAGCCTTCTGCGCCGCGCGAGGGCAGCGTTCGACGCGCGCCTGCCGGTGACGGGTCGCGACCGTGCCCCGCTGCCGAGGTCGAAGGCCGAACGCGACATCGCCGGCAGCTTCGTCGAGACCGTCGAGAACGGCGACATCGACGGTTTGGTCGCCCTCCTGACGGACGATGCATGGCTCACAATGCCTCCGCTCCCGCACGCCTATCAGGGACGAAACGCAATCGGCGGGTTCCTGCGCGGCGCCGCGGCGCGGCGCGGCGCACCGATGCGGCTCGTCCCGACGCGCGCGAACACACAGCCGGCGTTCGGCTGCTACCTCCCGGTGCCGGACACCGGTGTCGCGCGTGCGTTGGCGCTGCTCGTGCTGACCCTCGAGGACGATGCGATCTCCGCGATCACGTGGTTCGCGGACAGCAGCGCGTTTCCGCGGTTCGGGCTCCCGCGCACGCTGCCGGATGAATAGCGGGCGGGGCGTGAGCACCTTGTCCGGCGTCATGGGATTCAAGTCCGGCGGGACCTGAACCCGTTCGCCGCCGCGCCCGACATGCGCGGGCGCGGCCTCACCCACGCCGGCCGCAAGAAGGCGATCGTTCCGAAGTCGTCATGCTCGCGCGTAGCGCGAGCGGACTTCGGAGCGGAGTGCCCCCGGCCGCACATAATCCGAACCACGCGGTCGTGCCTGGCGATCGGCTGAAGCTTTCGGCGCACTACGCCAGGAAAGGCGACTCGTCGCAGCAATGAACCCGTGCCGGCGCAGGGCTCCAGGCGATTCATGGGCTCCGGGCGCGACTGCGGTGTCCGTAACGGCTCGTTCCCGCAAGCGCTTTAGGGATTCTCGAGGCTACGGGATGAGTGATCCGGCCAGCTTTGCCGCCTCCTAACATCGAAGGCATCGTGCCGACCCTGAGCGTCGTCATCCCGCACTGGCCGCTGGATGAGGAGACGAACGAGGCCCTACGCTCCTGCGTCTCGTCGTTCCCTCCCGAGTGTGAGCGGATCGTCGTCGTCAACGACGGGACGGGCTACGGGCACAACGTGAACATCGGGCTGCGCCTGGCGAGCGGCGACTACATCGGTGTCGTCAACAACGACTGCCGCCTCAACGAGGGCGACGTCTACGACCTCTGCGTTCCGGACGCGGTCACGAGCCCGCTAGTAATCGGCGAGCGGCAAGGGTTCGGCGAATCACTCGAACCGGCGGCTTCCACGGCTCCTTCTGGGTGGTGCCGCGGGCGGTGCTCGATCGGGTGGGATTGCTCGACGAACGCTTCGAGCACGCCTACTGGGAGGACGATGACTTCCTCGCCCGGCTGCGACAGGTAGGTATCCCGACCCGACAGGTCGCCTCCGTGCGAGTCGCGCACATCGGTGGGCTCACGACCGTCAAGATCCCGGAGCACCGCAAGTGGCTCGAACAGAACGCACGCAGGTTCGAGGAGAAATGGGGCTGGCTTCCGCCACCGAAGCCGCGCTACCGAAGAGCAAGCGGAGAGAACATCTGGCACTTCTGCCAGAACTGCCCGAAGTGGCCGACCGCCGACTTCGAGGAGGCAGCTCCAGCCAATGAGTATGGCCTGGACAACCCGCCGCTCCCACCGGGCGGCGCCGAGTGCGAGCAGTGCAAGTCGCTCCGCGAACGCAGCGAGTGCGCGTTCTATTAGGCCAGTTAAGGAAATCAGTCCACGAGGACTGGGGCGACCTCCGCTTCCAGGTCTCGGAGAACGCGGTGCCCGAAACGGCGTTCGGCGCGGGTGCGGGCCTCCAAGTAAAGGGCGAGCGCCTCTCGAATCGAAGACGGCGGCCGCTCGGCCCCGAGCGGTGCGAGCAGGTGATCGAAGACCTTTTCGAGGTGAATTGCGACGAGGTCCCCTTTCCCAGCCGCTTCCTTGCCCCGGAGCCAAAGCATCCAGTCCCAGAAGTGAGCACCCATTCCGGCAAGGTTGTCCCTACTTGGTCTCCAGGGCGGCTCGTGGGTGTGCTGTTCGGCGTCGGCTAAGGCTTTTCTTGACCGTCTCGGCTGCCTCTTGGCTGCTTTCACGGGAGGAGCTTAGGGCAGTTCGGGATGATCAGTGGAAGCGATCGACGGGAGCGGCGAGTCGGGCCGGATGACCCGGGATCGCCCTCCGATCAGTCCGGTGGGGTTGGGCAGGCGGGGTGATTGTCAGCTGCAGTTCGAGTTAGACAGCTTGCGGGCGCGAGAGTTCTCGATCAGATCAGTCTTCGTCGAGCGAGCTGTGAACGCCTCCGCGATATGAGACCGTAGACCGTCCTTTGACTTTGGATACTTCCACCACCGCGCATACCCGACCTTGCCGTCGACGTTGTCGGCGACACGATTGGGGAGACGTCGGTCGTCGTAGTCGGCGACCGACGGCAGCGTGATCGCCATCAGCCCGCTCCGCTTGTTGTTCTTATCGTTGCGAAGGGAGGAGTACACCTCCCAGTCAACGTACTTCCGCGCCCATGTGCAGCGCCCCACCATGACGATGGTGACGGTGGAGTCCGTCAGGTATTCCTCGCGGATGCAGTCGAGGACGTAGTCGGTGTCGCTGCTGTCGACGAAGGGGTCGTCATCTGAGACCCCGATGACCCTCGGGATGAAGACATCACCAAAGTCTTCGACGAACGTCGTCACTTCGTCAGCGTCGCCAGCGCGATAGCAGAGGAAGCACTTGTGCCTCGTTGGATCGTCAGTCCGACGCTCCGCGGCGAAAGCCGCCTTGATCAGTCGTTGCTCGGCGTACGTACGCATGGTTAGGACAACGTCTCTTCCGGATGGCCCTCTTTGTCGGACGCGTGCGACGGATTCGGAGGGAAACGGCGTCGCGTGAAGCCGCAAACGCGATGAGACTATAGTAAACGGACCCGAAGTGGTGGCGGGTCCCGGGCGAGATTGCGGCTGCCGGCCAGGCGCGTTCGCAATACCAGGCTCGTCTTTGGCGGGCGATGACGGACGAAAGGAAACGATGGCGGGCAAGAGAATTTTCGTCAGCTACGACTACGACAACGACAAGCACTACCGCCACCTCCTGTCGGCTTGGGATGCGAACAAGAGCTTCAACTTCACGTTCGACGATCACTCGACCCCGCTGATCAACAGCGTCGATGCTGGCCGGATCAAGGCCGCGATCTCGGTGAAGATGGCAGGCGCCGGTTGCCTGCTGGTGATCGTTGGGAAGCAGACCGCGAAGTCGGACTGGGTGGCTTGGGAAATCGCGAAGGCGAAGGAGCTCAAGCTCGGGCTTGTCGCAGTGAAGATTGATGACCAGTACGCGACGCCGGCCGGCTTGATCGGTGCGGGGGCGAAGTGGGCGATGAGCTTCACAGAGTCATCGATCACTACTGCGGTCAACCAGTGCTGACGGACGACGATCTCCCGACCCTCTTCAAAGCGGCGGACCGGGAAGCAGAGAAGGCTCAGCGACGCCTGGTCGTCCTGACCGCGGCGTTGCTCGCGCTGGCAGTCGTTTCCGCAATCTTCGGCTCGTTCTCGATCGAGCACGCGGGGAAGGACTGGGCCGCGGTCGGGTCGCTGGTGAGCTTGGCGGGCGGTCTGGGCGCCTCCTACTTGCTCAGTCAATGGAACCCGAACAAGCATTGGTACGACTTCCGGGCGTTGGCCGAGTCGTCGAAGAGTTTAACCTGGTTATACGCCGTCGGTGGCGGCGACTTCGGCATCGATGCTCGCTCTGAACAGGAGGCGCGAACTGACTTCCTCGGTCGGCTCGGCGACCTTCGCCAGCAGCTCGCTCCGGATACGCCCGCCGTGACGTCCGATCCGGTCGCGATCACGGATCGGATGAGGCAGCTTCGCTCGACGACGCTCGATGAGCGTCGCGACGCCTATCGCAGCGGCCGGCTTCATCAACAGCTCACGTGGTATCGCGGCCGGGCGGGCGAACATAGTCGGGCTCGCACGTTCTGGGGCTGGCTAACCTTTGCGCTTCAGAGTGCTGGTTTCTCTTTCGCGTTCCTGCGCTTGTTCGAGATCCTCCACGTAGACCTCGTTGGCATTGCCACCACCGCGGCCGTTTCTGCTGCGGCATGGCTGCGCTCACACGACCACGCTGGAGTCGCCGAGGCCTACAGTCAGACGACGCTCGAGCTGGGAGAGATCGAGCCGACGGTCAACGACCCTGCGACTGAAGCCGAGTGGGCGACGTGGGTGGCGAGCGCGGAAACTGCGATGTCTCGCGAGCACACCTCCTGGCGAGCGCGTCGCCGACGGTTGGTTTAGTCAGACGGATCGAGCGCGCAGGTGCTCGACCAGTCGTTCAAGCTCCACGGGAGCTGAGCCGTCGCGACGCGCGAACGCTGCGGCCAGGATCTCGAGATTGTCTGCAGTGGTGGCGAACATCCACGGCTCGCTCTTCACCAGGCTGAGCCGTCCGGCAGCCCGCTCCGCCGCTGCCCAGTCGGCACTGAGGACTGCGAGCTCGAGCGCCGTGGCGATATCCCAATAATCGCTCGACCGGTCGACACCGCGTCTTGACAACGCGAACGCAACGACCGGGCTAAGCGCACCTATGCGTTCGCGGTCGCCGGCAGCATCACGATTCGTGAGAAGTGTCAGCAGGTTGATACCGGGATACGCGTCACGCGGATCGGCCTCGAAGCCCTCAGCGTATGCCTCGATCGCCGCGTCCAGGGCGGCGGAGGCCTCATGCTCGCGCTCCTCGAGCTGCCATTGCTCGTACTGGCGCTTATAGATCCCACCGAGAATGCCGCTGGTCTCGGCCGAAGGACCGAATCGTTCGGTGACCTCGTGGAGGATCTCGATTGCGTGCTGGCGATCGTCGCCTTCGTTACGACGCCCAAGTGCCTGCGCAAGCTGCTCCTGCACAGTCACGTGATTCCGTACGACTTCGGGCGCCGCCTCGGTGAGCGCGACCAACCGATCCCACGCCTCGACGCTTCGATAGGCAAGAAGGAGATCAAGTAGGAGTTCGACTGGCGCGAGGTTGAACGGCCGGAGAGCTTCCTCAATTTCGAGCAGTTCGGCGAGACGTTCCCGATCGCCGCTGAGACCGCTGATGCGGTCGCGAATTGCCGTGATTTCTCGCACACGGTCGCGAAACGATTCAGTCGCTTCGTGGGCGAGTTCGATACCGCGATAGTCGCGTATCAGCTGAAAAAGCGGGCTGTCCTGGTGCTCACCAGCTTCGCGTGCGCGCTGAAGGCGGGCCACGAGCGCGTCGCGCAGGCGCGCAGCTTCCTCGTCGCCCAGGTGACCGCCACGGAGATCGTAGGGAACGGCTCGGATCGGTTCGAGGTCGAACGGAAGTCGGGTCATGCGGGCGAAGATTGGGATCGTCGTCCTGGGCCGCGCTGCGTGGCGGATGCCGAGCTCGTAGAACACGTTCGCGTTCAGCGCCGTCAGGTCGGCGACGACGATCTCGGCAAGCAGCAGGCGCTCGAACATGCCGACGTGGATGAGACCGCCCTGGATCTCCTCGTCTGCGCGGATCACCTCTAGGTCGGCAATCTCTGCAGCCGGGGCGATCGCCTGCTCGTAGACACGGTCGAAATCGATCTCGACGCGCGAGCTCGGATCAAGCTTCTTGCCGAATGGCATGGCGACAAACAGCAGTGGTTGCAGCGACATCTAGCGAAGCTCCCAGTCCCCTGTCGTCCCTCGGCGGCCTTCCCTTATCGAGATCGCCCGCCCTACCGCGCCCTGTCGGGAGGGGACGAAGAGCGCGCCGGCGTTTCGCAGTGGTACCGGAACTTGGTTGTTCGGCTTCAGCATCACCGCGACGAGTCCTTTGCCGGCGAGCTTCGCCTCCGCGATTTCCCACTTGACCCCGGGGACTCGGCCACGTGCCTTCACCAACAAGGCAGAAGAAGACGCTCGCACGTCTGATCCGCGGGCGGAAGCGGTTGCGGATGTACACGCCACGCTGGCTGTTGATCGCGACCCGGAGTCGCTCACTGTAGAGGTCGAAATCGTTGTTCTCGCTCGCCGCCCAGGACCATCACCCGCGCGTAGCAGACATCTTCGTACTGAAAGCTGGTGAACACTTGGTGGTGGGTCGTAAGGGGCGGCATCAGTCTGCGAGACGAGAACGCCATGGCCGTCCGATAGGGGCCTTAGAGTAAAAACAGAATGGCACGAGGCACATCACCGCTCGAGGAAGGCGTCATCGTGGTGCGGCCCCGCATGCCGGGTGTGCTGGCGAGTCAGGCGATCCCAGGTGACGAGACGCGGCGGCTCGCGGACTTTGTGCGAGCCGAGGCTCGGGCTGACGGCGGCGCCGTCCCGCTGACGCGGACGATACGTGGCAGGTTCTGGATCGCTTTCCAGAGGGTCGTCTTGGACGAGATCGCCGACGATCCCTGGTACGACACCGTTCCCCTTGACGAGCCTGTGCAAGTCCTTTTCAGCGGTGCGATCCGGACCGTGAAGAACCGCGAAGACGAGGCTCTCGTCAAGCTCGCGCGTTGCATTCGGCCGTTCGCCCGGCTGCTTGAGCACGAGACGACGGCGAGAGCCGCGTAACTCTCGGACTATCACGGCGCCTGCGCGGCAATCGCCGTGACGATCTTGGCCCGCGACTCCGCTCGAGCCTGGAGCCGGGCGGCCTCGCCTGTCCGAGAGAGCCACTCGAGCAGATCCTCGATTTTTCCGCTCGTGCTTGTCTCGTCGCGGCAGTTGTCGAGAAGCACGAGCTGCACTTTCTGGATGGGGTCGGCCACGTAGACGCCGAAGGTCGAGCTGACGATTGTCGCGTCGGGAAATCCGAGCTGGCGAATCGCCTGCGCCTCGCTGACGCCGCGCGCGCAAGCGATCAGGTGCACCGGCCCGACGATGCCGTTCTTGAGAAGCGGCGCGGACAGATGATCGACAAGGAAGGGCTGGCCGACCATCTCACGCGCCGCCGCAACCGTCATAGCTGCCGGAATCGCATGGCAATGCATGAGAATCCGTGTGCCTTCGACGGTGAGAACGAGCGTCCGCTCGCCGCCAAGGAGTGGGCTCAGGTTTTTCGGAAGCTTCGGCGGGACAGCCCTTGCCCGTTGGAGTGCAGCCTTCATCGCGGCGACCATCTCGGCCGCCCGGTCACGGTAGTTCATCCGTGTCCAGTCCAGTGCCTCTCCGCTGTCGCTGACGCCGCGCCAGCCACTGCGAGCATCGGCGTGAGCCATTCGCTGCACGGCGGCGACGAGTGCCTCTTGGCACGCTCGGACGATCTCGTCGATCGTTTGTGCCCCCCTGACGCTCCACGGACGCAGCTGTTCGTATGCGCGACGGAAGGCTTCATCCCGCTGGCGCTCGGCACCTGGAGGCGGCAGCTCGGCCAGCGGTAGTTCCACCACCCGGGTCTTGCGGGCGCTGACCCGCATCGCCTCCGCCAATTCGACATGGCAGATACCGATCGTGTCCGCTGGCGACCAGCCCGCGCGACCGTCGTAGAGAACCAGCACGATGTCCGCGGCGCGCACAAGCTCGCGGCAACGTTCCCGGATGCTGACCTCGTTTGACGGCGCCGGGTCGAGCTCATTGAGATAGATGTTGAAGAGCGGCCCGACGCCGAACAGCTCTCCGGTCAGGTCGTCGGCCAGCCGCTCGCGCAGGTGCTGGAGCGTCGTGCCTGTGTCCCCGACCATGCCGGTGTTCCGACTTGAGATCATCACGGTCAGCGGCTGCGGGAGGATGGCACGTTGGCGGGCTGCCGACCTGGCTGGGGAGCCGCCTGTCTGGGTTGAAGCCATCTTCCGGCACCGTAGACAACCGTTTTCGCTCGGGCAAGCGGACCCCGGAGCAAAGCGATTAATCGGCGCTTCAATAGTTCTCGATCCCTAGCCGCACGTCGCTCAGGGCTCTTGGCGGAGCGGGTCGAACCGATGATCGATCCGATAGAGCGGGTGCGACTCGGTCAGCGTCAGGGCGCAGGGCGAGGCCGAAGTTTAAGCGCACGCCTGCTCGTTCGGCGAGTGGTGCGCGGCTGACTCCAGGCATCGAGTTCTACCGTCGGCGCGACGTGATCGACTTGCTGCTGCCGGTCTCTTGACACCTGCCGTCGACCTCGGCTAGAGGCTGTCGCGGTTCAGGCGGCCTGCTTCGGAAACGGCGTGCATAGGCCCGGGTGCTTACGCTTCGGCCGATACCGCGTGTGTGCGACGGGCGATGTGGAGAGTCGCGTACCAGTGGCGCCGCACGCGCGGGTCGGGACGCCGGCTGATCCGTTGGCGGATCTCTCGGTAGAGGTCCTCGCGCTTCGCCGGCTCCATCGCGATGTGACCCGAGAAGGTGTTCAGAAGCGCGATGTACTCGTCCGCGGTGTAGTGGGTTTCCCAAAGGTAGCGCCGGATCTTGATGTCTTCGAAAAGGTCGGTAGCTTCGATCTCGGCCGTCTGGTCCGGGATCCGGTCGGGTGGAAGCGGCGGCCATTCTCCAGGGTGGCTCTCGCCGATCGCGTCGTAGACCTCTTGGATCTCGGTGAAGAAGGGATCGAAGCCGGCAGGGAAGGCGTGCAGAGCGCTCCAAAACGCCAGGTGGCCGCCCGGTCGCAGCAGCCGGTGAGCTTTGCGATAGCGAATCGTCGGGTCGAGCCAGTGCCAGGCGGTTGCGGCGTAGACGAGGTCGAAGGCTGCGGGCTCGCCTTCCCAGGCCTCGAAGGACGCGATGTGGATCTCGACTGGAAGGCCAGCCAGGTTGCGCCGCGCCCGCTCCGCGAGTTGAGCGCCCATCTCGACGCAGACGATCGAGAAGCCGCGCTCGAGCAAGGAGCGGGTCGTCTTGCCGGTCGCGCAGCCAATCTCGAGCAGACGAGCACCGCGCCGGAGCCCTGCCAACTTGATCAGGTCATCAAGGAGCTCGTCGGGATAGGCCGGCCGCGCGGCGTCATAGAGGTCCGCGGCCGAGTCGAAGGTACGACGCAGCGGCTCGCGGGCCTCTCGGATCCGCGACTCAAAGCCGCGAGCAGGCGTGTCCGACACCAACGAAGCGTACTTCCA
>Ga0137390_10001352_pt1 | contig 18371 bp, 26 predicted proteins | sample 15con2h24AmetaG_FD_104937 | JGI IMG/M metagenome (GOLD analysis project Ga0137390, IMG submission 104937) | Vadose zone soil microbial communities from Angelo Coast Range Reserve, California, USA - 15con2h2.4A metaG | ecosystem: Environmental > Terrestrial > Soil > Vadose zone > Saprolite... | reverse complement strand
TACCGCAGACGAGGAAAGGAGGGCGTGCCTCACGACTCCAAGTACACGGGTCGCAAAAGAAGGGCGATATTCTAGAATGCGGTCTGTTCCGTTTCTTCCGCGGGTTGCTACTCGTTACTCTGTTGTACCAGCACGCAAAACGAATCGTTCCTTTGTTTGTTTGTTTTTTCTATTGTCGCGCGCCCAAAAGCTCTCTCGTGGATGCTACGGCATCTTTTGCTTCGTGTCTGATGAACGTGCCTTGCAACGCCGCCATGCTGATCCTGCGACCGTCTTTTATGCCATCGCTCACTACCTCCTCCACCTGCCTTCCCTCGAGCTCCACTTGGTCGTCGGAAGCGCCGTCTTCCGCTGGCCCATTGCAGTAAAAGTTTGTGAAGAGCGTTCTGGCCTGCTCTGGAACGGCGTCGTCGATGAGAGTTGCCAAGTCAACGCGGCCGGGCCTGATGAGTGCGGGATCGAGTCGGTCCAAGTGGTTCGTCGTGAGGAATATGATCCGCTCTTCGCCAGAGGCGACGCCGTCCAGAGCGTTCAAGAACCCTGAGAAGGTCACAGAAGATTGATATCTGCGTTTTTCGTCATTAAACGAGTGAAAGCGGAGCGGCCGGGCAACCGTCTCACCCGTCTTCGCTCGTCTGCACGCGCTTGTTAAAAGCGGCATCGACGTCTTCGATGAGAATGAAGCTCCTTTCCGGCACGTTCGACATCAGGTAGTTGAGCTTGTCGTCGGTCAAGCCACGCTCGGAGAGATTCAGCACGCATATGTCGTACGACAACGAGCCCGCGAGAGCCTGGATGAACGAGGACTTTCCCGACCCAGGCGGACCGTGGAGCAAGTAGCCTCTGCGATACGGAATACCTTTGGCCGCCCGCCGTCACCTCGTCAGCGCCCACCGTTTTCCTTTCGCGATGATGAACACGACGATGAGGGGAGTGAACCCACCTCGGTCCGCGTACCACTCGCGCCGCCCGAGGAACGCACGCACGTCCTCGACGATCCTCTCCGCGACGCCGGGCGCAAGCACAACGCTGCGCAGCGGCCGCTTGCGCCGCGGCATGCCAAACGGGCGCCACTCGGTGCCCCATGCGGTGTGCACGACGAGGCGCCCCTCCTGCCCGCGCAGCGCCCCATCGCGCGCCTCGGCAAGCAGCGGCGCGAACAGCGCGCGGTCGCGCGAGAGCGTCGTGAGCGTGACGGTCTCCCACGGCGTGCCCGAGGCCATCTGCATCGCGCGCGTCTCGCGCTCTCGCTTCACCTTTTTTTTTTAACAAAAAGAAAAAAAAAAAGTAAGGGCGGGAGTGAAAAAGAAGAAGGGGGGGGGAACGCCCGCCAGCCCGCCAGCCCTGACCTGCATCCACGCGCCGCGGTATTTGAGCCAGTGCACGCCTGGGCCCGCGACGAGCCTGAAGAGGACGTCGGCGCTGCCGTTCTTGTGCTGCGCGTAGGCCGTCTCGACGCTGAGCTGGTGCGAGTGCGCCCAGGCCGGGCGGCGCGTCGTGCGCTGGTGGTGCGCGAGCCACGCGAGGAACCAGTCGTACGCGCGGTCCTTGTTGTTGATCTCGAGCGTCACGAGCAGACGTCGCCGGAGCGCGACCGAGGCGAGAACCGCGCCGCGCCGGAGAGCGGTTATGCCGACGCCGACGCCCTGGATTGTGCAGCCACGGACAGATACGTGAGAGCGGTGGAGGGTGAGATGGGTTATGTGTTACCATCAAACCAAAGCCAGCCTGGAAGTACGGGCTATGCTTGACAGGGTGGTCAGTGAGGGGATGAGCTGACGGTAGTATAGACGCACTTGTCGCCCACAATAGAGTCGAGGAGCGAGGTGCTCGTTGCCTGTGCAGACTGTAGAGGCGTCATTGGAAAAAGCGGTAAAGGCAGCCCGGGCCGGTGCACCCAATCGTTCAAGCGGAAACAAATTTTTATAGCACACAATCACCCAACTACATTTCTGCGTGTAACATACTAATGCCTACATCCAATGTATAGTTTCAGCCCCATGTATCGTGCCATGACTGCAGACACATGCATGCTACGCTCGCTGCTTGGGATGTATAAAATCGGTAGGGGAGCAAGGCGGAGGTGTCGTAAGGAACAGGGTTGGATTCATGTCGTTGGCAACGGGAGAGATGTACGTAAAGAGGAAATTACAAGTCATCGTCTTCTTCTGGAAGGGGGACAGCCTCGGCCTACAAGCATGCAATCAGATGATGCGTTTGAGGGGAACAATAGAGACGATTGTACCTGCGCCAACTCCCGATTGTACTGCTCCATCAAGGTAGGGTCAACTGAGACCTCAGCCGGTGCAAGTGCAGGAGCGGCAACAAAGTCGAGGGCAGGATTGCTGAAAGGACGCGTAAACAGTTTGAACGCCACTGGGCATCAAGATAGGCAACTAACCCAACCAATTTGCGAGCGAGCCACAGGAAGGGCTTCTCAAAGTTGTAATTGGACTTGGCGGAGATCTCAAAGTATTGAATACTCTTCTTCCGGTGGAAGGTCACCGTGGAGGTCTTAACCTTGCGGTCCTAGGATTCCATAATAGGCATGTTAGACTTGAATGAACCGCCCAGGCATGGTGGACAAAGGGTAGCGCACTTTTATGTCGACTTTGTTTCCGCACAGCACAATGGGAATGTTCTCGCAGACACGCTCAAGATCACGATGCCAGTTTGGCACATTTTTATACGTGATGCGCGCCGTGACGTCGAACATGATAATGCCGCACTGGCCCTGGATGTAGTAGCCATCACGGAGACCACCAAACTTTTCTTGGCCAGCGGTGTCCCAGACATTGAACACGATCGTGCCAAAGTTGGTGGAGAAGGATAGAGGGTGAACCTCAACTCCCAAGGTGGCTGTGTGGTGGCGCGTCGCGTGAATAAAGACAAAAAAGAACGTGACGCGACAGGATCCCCTGAGCACGCAAAATGAGCGATACACACCGATGTACTTTTTCTCAAACTCTCCAGTCAAGTGACGCTGAAGAAGAAAGTAGGATCAGGGCTTGGTCAAGGGCACAGGGCAAGAGCTCCACAGCTACAATACCTTGACGAATGTAGTTTTTCCTGTCCCTCCGTCACCAACTACGCGTCACAGACAAAACAGAAACATGAACGTGGATGTCGTGAGGCGAATGTTGTGAGATCATGGATCGATCGCGCGAAAAGAATATGGAAGTACAGGCGAATTGTTCAGCTGTTAAAGAGATCAGATGTGCCGATAGGGCTTACCGAGGACAAGCTTGAAAGTGGGAATAGACGCTTGGGGTGCAGCCATTGAAATAATCTAGAGAAGGAGAGAGAAAAAAGAGGATGAAGGCAAAGAGCAAGTCATACAAAAGCTTTCCAGACCGACAGTGACTCGTGGAAACTCCTGACTAAGCACATCCAACTTTATCTAATCTGCTTTTTATAGTCTCAATCTCTCTTGATTCATCCCACTGGCAACTCCGCGTTGCGGCAATGTTTATCTATTCCTGCTCGCCGCAGTTGTCGTGACATGCACCGCAGCCTATGCGATGGTGTAGTACCTGGCCTTCTAGCGGCCTTCTGTCTTGCTTAAGCTTTCAAAACGTGAGGGCAAAGGGACTTGTCCAACAGAGGGAACAGAACAGCCCTATACCTGCGGCCATCACCGTTTAGACGTTTAGACCATTACGAGGCAACTCATCCACGTGGGAACGCCTCCCGCTTGCGCCGTGCTACTCCTGCTCGAATGTCCACTCCTTTTCATTCGACCTGCGTATCTTGATCTATCGCAAGTCCCCGGCGTATTTGATACTATCCCCGACACCTTGAAGCGAACCGAGACATTCAGCCCACGATCTTAGTCAGTGTCTGGATCATAAGCTCCGTGACTCTGCGCTTTTCCTTGACATCCATCTCCGAGTGCGGATAACATGAACAATATCTAACCCAACAACGCATCTACAATAGATGAGCATAGATATGGAATTCTCGGCATTCGCATCTTCCTCTCTCGCCAGCATTTTCAGGAATAAATTCTTGGGTTTCAGCTATCGAAGAGGCAATTTCGGAGCTTCTGTTTGAGAAAGGACCTGCAGGTCAGCCCGTAGTTTACTGTCGGACGATGATAACGACCGCCTTTATTATATTGATTGACTTGGCGGTGACTTCAGACATGAATTTCATCAAAGGGTACAGAACTGTAATCGATTGTCATGCAGGGGCGTGGAGCTGGTGGACGAGCTGAATTGGGAGTCGAACAGGTTAAACAACGCCAGACTTTCATCGAGTTAGTCTACTTAAACGGTGTGTTATCTAGGTACCATAGCATGAATAGGAAACACTGCCAGCGGATTGATACCAATTGATCGATCAGCGGGTGATTAGAAGGTCGATGACCTGATTGCGGGCTACATGGCAATGGTAAGAACAAATACGATCATCCGTGGAGAGATGAACTGTCGGGTACAGTAAAACTTGTGTGACCTACGCGCAAAATGGAATGAGCGGCGCGTGCAAATGCATTGCCATCAAATGGCTGGCTGCCACAATCCACATGAGTCGTCGGCAGTCGCGAGAGCGCAACAAAAGGATGGGGTGGATGACGATGCGCGAAAAAAAAAAAAGCAGAGCGGGGCTTGTGTGGATAATCAGTGGATAATCGCACTCGCAAGCAAGCAACTGAGGCAAGGTGCGAGTTTATTACACCCCTCGTTTGGCAGAGACAGGTTCGTGGAATGTCCTGGGCGTAAAGTTAAGGACCATCTTGGGGATGGGGATGACAGCTGCTGACATAATGAGGCACACAGGAGCAGCTCGGCATCTATTAAGGTCATGTGGTCCAGCATGATTGGCGCAACTTGGGCCACTTCGCCTTCTGAGGCACATTTTGTGCCAGCCGAAGGGGTTTTTTGCTGGGTGCCGACGAGGCCGAACCAGGCGCGGTGCTTGTATCGTAGGGATAGGTGGGTCAAAGTATTACGCAATGCCGATTTTTGAATGACCAGTGACGTGTGAGTGCCGCTGCCAGGTCGTATTGTGTGTGTGTGCGGTGCCGAAGTAGTCAAGTTCATCCCCATGACCCTTATTAAATACTGTATGGTCCGCCCACGGATGTTCTCTCCGGCTCCCTTTCTACGTTCATCCCTTGCTGCTATTCATGTCAGACAGTCCGAGTTCCCAACAGGCCAACCGGGACCCAGAAACCGCGATTCATTCCCATGACCATGATCAAATGGTGACGCCCTTACCCAAGGAACGCAAAGTCAGGGCCTCTTGGAAGGACAATGAACAGCAGATCCTCCCGGAGAACCGTCTCTGGATAGTCCTTGCTGGCCTCATGTGTTGCATTTTCTTGGCCGCTCTGGACCAGGTATATTTTCAAGTTCCATCAATCCTCCCTTCTCATTGACCTTCGTTTTGCTCCTCGCAAATAGACCATCGTTTCTACTGCGTTACCAACCATCGTCGAGCGTATTGGTGGAGGTCAGAACTACAGCTGGGTCGGCAGGTTCGTCGTTTGTTTCCTCGCATGGTTCGTTCCCGTTCATTTCCTGCCAGTTCCTACCTCCTTGCAGCCAGCGCTCTCGCCCCTCTCTTCGGAAAATTGTCAGACATCGTTGGGAGAAAACCTGTTCTCTACTTTGCTATCGTGTCATTCCTGGTGTGTTTCAAGAATGATAATATATGCGTCTTTTCATACGTAGGCTTACCCGATGATTTCAATAGTTGGGTTCTGCCCTCTGTGGTGCCGCACAGAATTTGACCTGGTTAATTGTCTGTCGGGCCATCCAAGGAATCGGTGGTGGTGGCCTTATTCAGCTTGTGGTAATCATCCTATCCGACATAGTTTCTTTACAAGAGTATGCTTGGTCCTCTCATCGCCGCGCAGTTTTTTGCCTAACCTACCCGTTCTCACAAGTCGTGGCAAGTATGGTGGGTTTGTTGGTGCGACATGGGGAATTGCAAGGTGTGTGGCGTGCAAGTCTGATTCTGCAGGTTCTCAACAGCTTGGCGTCCATAGCGTAGTTGGCCCCCTTCTGGGAGGAGTGCTCACTGATCATGCATCCTGGAGATGGTCAGGATCTGTTTATAGCTTCTTGCGATAAGGCGGCTGATTATATACCCTCAGGTGTTTCTGGATTAACTTGTGCGCACAACTACTCACTCTATTGTGCAAAGTTCCACAATGATTCCGTAGACCCACTGGCGGTGTTGCTGGAATTATCTTGTTCCTCTTCCTTAATCTCAACCCCCACCAAAGGATGCCGCTGAAACAACACTTGAGCGAATTTGATTTCATAGGGTTGGCCCTGTTGATGGCTGGCACCGTCTGTGTCCTTGTCGGTCTCAACAGCGGAGAAACTAATTGTGCGTCAGATGCGTGCGCAAGGCTTTTCATGTACTGATGATTGGTTTATCAGGGTCATCTACGGAGACAATTGCTCTCCTTTCCGTTGGATGCATACTGTTAATCATCGCCTCGATCAATGAGATCCTGACTAGCCGGTCGCCTATCATCCCTCCTCGCCTTTTCAAAGTTGGTCATTCATATCGTATTAATGTGTACCCCATCCCTGAGGCTTCCGTGCAGACACGTACCACGGCTATCGTTTTGATCACATGCTTCCTCCACGCTGTCACATTCTTCCCAGGTACTGTATACAGTCTCTGAACCGTCTTGGTCCCCGATTGTTAGCCTTATGATTTCTCAGGCGCTTTCTACCTCCCGCTATATTTTCAAGTCCTTGGGTCGTCTGCGACTGGCGCTGGAGTTAGGTGAGGGTGATACCCGATTCCTTTGCTGCATGCAACTTAGAGCCCCTTAAAGGGTGATTCCGTTTTCTCTGGGTGCCTCTTTAACTGCGGTCATCTCAGGCATCACCGTTACCCGCTTGGGAGCATATCGTGCCATCATCTGGGTGGCTTGGGCTCTTATGGTCGTTGGATGGGGTCTGATGACTACGGTGGATGACCGTTCTAATACGTAAGGCAGTGGTTCTTTGTTTCCATTTCCTGCTGATCTTCTATGGTAAAGTGCGGAGAAGGTGCTCTACCCGCTCGTCACAGCACTTGGCGTCGGTTGTCTATTCCAGGTATTGCAGTCCCCCCCGCTCAGCTAAAGTTGCTGATTCCCCTTTAGACGCCTCTTATTGCTCTGCAAGCAGCCATGCCTACCAAAGATATGGCTACGTCTACAGGTACTTTTGGCTTCCTCAGGTGCGCTTGTCTCGTGGCCCCAGTGAATTCCTCCCCTGACTTTGCACGTAAGAACAATGGGCGGCACAGTCGGAATCGCCATTGGACAGTCCATCTACACGAGCATTCTCAGGAAGAAGATTCATAAGATCCCCAGCCTCAGTGGATTCGATACTTCGGCTGCGGCACTCAGCCAGAGTATTCGGACGCTTAAGACTCTGCCGGTATGTGACTACATGAATCTGGAGTCCCTGGTCTTCAGGCTGAACGCACTACTTCTATAGGAACCCGAAAGAGGGCTGGTCATTCACGCTTATACCCAGTCGATTAGTGCGATATGGGTCTTCAATGTGCCTGTTGTCGGCTTAGGGTTCATCATGGGTGAGTGATCGAAAGTATATCTACTCAGAAAACAGCTAACGTTGATCCAATGGTAAAGTTCTCTTTATCAAAGCGTATACACTCAAGCGGATGACAATCCATGCCGGTGAACGCACAAGCGCGGACGTGGAAGCCCCAGCTGGTGAGGGAACGCCATCCGATGGCGTCCCAGCAGGAACGGAGAGGAACGTGGATCTTACGGACGAAAAGTCAGAAGATCACGAAGCAACGCTGCAGGATTCCAAATACCGAGACCGCACGCCTAACGACACCTCTGATGCCCACACAACCACATTGGAGAAGATGTGATTGAGAGAGAACAAGGATTGGTTTATGGTATCCGATTTCACACTGCAAGAGCAGCTAGCACGTCATATATGGATGACATTATGGATATGGTCATATATCATATCGCACATTCAGCAGATACCTCTATTGGCAGGAGTTGTTACGTTCACGTTCATGACTTGTTTACGCTCACGACGTTGTTGCTCGTTATTGCGTCATACAGTATTTTGCTTAAGCGGCCCGTACTGGATAAGATTAAAGCTAAACCTTCTGTAAACTATTCCAGCTCAGATCTCTGAACACCGCCCTCGTACCGCTTCCTTGCACAACGATGACCATCGTGGACAACTTCACAAGCATCCCGATCCTAAACCACGCCCTCCTCTCTTCCCCGGACACTCGCGCCGCCTTTATCGCACAGCTCCAACACGCCCTCATCACCGTTGGCTTCCTCTACCTCGAGCACCCCCCGGTGTCGGACGCCCTCATCGACGAGGTGATCGCGTACCTGCCGCGCGTCTTTGCGCTCCCGCAGGAGCGCAAGGACGCGCTGCGCATGGCGAATTCGCCGCACTTTCTCGGGTACTCCCGCATCGGCGTCGAGATGACCAAGGGCAGGGCCGACCAGCGTGAGCAGTTCGATATCGCGACGCCATTCGAGTGTACGTGGAAGCCCGGCGAGCCGGAGTACTTGCGTCTTTGGGGCCCCTCTCAGGTGCGTTTCATCGCCCCGTCCTTCCGCACGGAGGGCGAGGTGGCCCGGGTATTTACTACTATGCAACGATGGTATGATACATGGTGAAATGCTACTGTGACCGTACTACCGACCAACCGCCCAAATCGCGCACAATCGGTCCTATGATATCTCTGTCCCCTGTCCGCTCTCTCTGCGCCGCGCGCCCCTTTTTTCAGTGGCCGGAAGAGGAGGACGTGCCAGGGTTCAAGACGGCGTACCTGCGGTACCTGGGCGAAGTCGAGAGTCTGGGCTACGCGTTCATCAGGCTTGTGGCGGAGGCGCTCGGGCTAGGGCCGGATGGACTGGCGCGGTTCTACGATGCCCCAGAACACATGCAGCATCGCTCAAAGGTGCGCGCTGTTTGTTTCGTGTGTGTTGGTGTGGTGTGGGTGTGGGCGGGAGACCCCGGCCGGGACCGCGCCGCGGCTCCACCGACTGATTGCAGAAGCTTGATCGGCTCCAGTGATCGCGGTCATGCGCACATATGAGCCCGGAGAGTGTGTGTGCGCGTGTGTGGAGAGACGCGCTGGCTGATCAGGTACCAGATCGTCAAGTATCCGACGCGAGACGAGGTCGCGTCTGAGCAGGGCGTGGGACCGCACTTCGATGCGGGCTTCTTGACCTTCGTAAGTCCCGCGTAAATTCGACCCCTCCGTTGATTATCAATACAAAAGTCGGGGACGGCTAACGCGCGCACGCACTGGCATGTGCCATCGTGGGGGATCGTATCATATCATACATACGTACGGCTGGCCGACGCGATAAGCTACTGCAAGCGTCGGATCACGCGGGCTTGCAGGTGCAGAATGTGTCTGGGGAATGGATCGACGTGCCTCCGCGCCCATATACGTTCGTCATCAATATCGGCAAAGGTCCGTACAGTTACGTCCTCCTTCCTCCCCTTCTTTTTTTTTATCCCTATTGCATGCATGCCGTACGCGTGACATGGTCCTGCCCTTCCTTCGTACGTGTTTCTGGGAGTTGGGGGGCCGTGGAATGGGTGTGGGGCGGCACCTTAACGGCAGTGACGTGAAATTTTTTGTTTTTGGTACACAGGACTGGAGTCGGTTACTCAGGGCCTCGCACGCGCGACGTCGCACCGGGTGCTGGCCCCGGCCGCAGGCACCTCGCCGCGGTATTCGATCCCATTCTTTCAGAACATCGGGCGGGACTTGCGGCTCCCGGAGCACGTGCTACGGTGTGCGTCTTTCTTCCTTCTCCTTTCCCCACTTTCTCATTCGTTGGCGTACGTGTGGATTAGTTCCTCCCGAGGTCCTCGAGCTCAAAGGGCGGCGCGGCCAGCTCGGCCAGACCGATTGTGAGTTCTGGATGTTCGAAAAGCTCCGTCTCGATGGCCGATCGATTCTGTAAAATTCATGGCGCAGCGGTGAACTTCGATGAGTATGACTATTTACCGTCTGGGCAAGTCTCCCTCGTCGGCCGGGTCAAGTACGTAGCCCCACCTTTCGATCCGCCCACCCTTGGGGATGATTGCGGGGGGTGGGTATCGGGCTGACTGACGGTGCGTATTGCAGGAGTCACCCAGACGTTGCTGAGAGGCACTATCCCGGTCTATTCAAGCAAAATTTCCCCTTTGGCCTGCCGGCACATGGCACGGCGTACTGAAAACTGCCGGATTAGGAGGGGCGAAGTCGCGAAGCAGGAAGAGCCCCACGCAAGGCGGAAGAAACGTTTCTGGCTACAACCGACTTTTGTACGTGTAGCGCGCACCTTGACCAAATAGAACGTGAAGGTATCAAGATGCGAACATCTTGATATGATATGATGGGGCGGGTAAGGAGCGTAACTGAAAAGAAGCCAGAGAATGGACGCGTACCCAGTTAGTCGTCTAGCTCTTATCTTGCATGCGTTGCCCCGAGGTTAGGCTCAGGCTCAAATCCCGACGTCTGAGACGTCTCAGGGGACCTGGGACGTCCCAGATACAGTTGGATTCTGGGTCCTCCTGCTGGTATATCTCCCGAAAGAAACATCACTCGCAGAACGTCGACCAACGCGTTGATTTCGATCAGATCACATTCCGAGCCACGAAGAGCAGTAAGGTGGTCAGTGCAGTGATGGGCGCAGTAGCACCACCTCGCCATTATGAGACAGTACGTGCGCAAAAAAAAGTTATTCCAGGAAAAGCAGCTTCGATAGTTGACTTCTGGGCCGGGCCCGGCTTGGAGGCAGTGAACTTACTCAGCTGATGGTTGAAGCATTCAAAGGGTTAAAGTGTCGCGCAAATGGTAACAAACAATGGGAGATCACTTAGGTTCGCTAAACTTTAATCAGTAATCATATGCGGCGGGAGTGCGGCGGGCTTCGCTTGTCCGGATGCGTACGCGTACGGGCGGCGACATCTCCACGGGAATGGCCACGGGCTCCCCCGCCGGGGATGAAAAAAAAAAGACAAGAGACAAGACCTTGCCTTGGACGGACAAGCGCCGGTGCCACAGCCAGGCACAGGACGACCGAGAGAGCGGAACTCGTCGCCAAAAATGGGTGGGGTTCCGGAAAATGGGGGAGCTATCGGTGTCGTACGATCTGGATTCTGGACCCTAGAGCTGGGCCAGATGGAGGGGGGGACTGGCGGCCCAGAGAGAGCTCGACTGGGCGCCAGGCCACTGTTGTGGCCGCATGTTTTACTGTTACTGTGGATGGGTCAGTGGTCGGATCGGGTGTTGCCGAGATTGTTTGTGTTCTCTCCGTGGACCGGGGTCCGTCTGATCATCTGATGGGGCATGCATTTTAGAGTGAACGGGCGGTTGTTTGGGATTGTGGTGCAGTTGCAGTGTTGCACATCTATGAACCGAAGTTACACAATATACACAAATAATACGTCGGCAGTCCATGGATAACGGAGCGCCGTCGGTGATGGCTGTGTGGGGGCGAGGGCGAGTGAATAATAAATACGGTCGAGCGTACGGGTAGGTACGATACGAAGATACAGTCGATTGCACGTGCACTGGCAAGAAAGGCGGGTCTATCCGGCTTTCTCACCCCTTCTCACCCTCACCCTCTCCTCTCCCTCTCCTCCAGTCATGCCCGTTTCTCCTCCCACCCTTCCACAGCAACAAGATCCCTATCCCCAGTCACAGGTCAAATTGTGCTCCTCATGTCGTTCTCCTCTCTCCCAAGACCTCGACCCCACTTACTTTTTCCCTGATTCCGACGTTAATGACCATCTCATGTTGTGTCGTACCTGCAAGGAGCGCGTCGTGCTCCAGACCATCCAACAACAGTCCCATGATCTGTTGCCCTATTCTGAAATAGACAACGAACCGCACCGGTTACACGCATATCCAACGCATGCCTCCGACGACGACTCTCCTCGTACTCCTACCATCGACATGGAACCCATCTCGACGATAGAGGGTTCCCCATCCATACAGCCCCCATCCCCTATCCTTCCTTCCGACAGACCATTGCCTCCCAAAGTCGCTCATGAAGCCTTCGTTTCGTCTCCCGCAAGCAAGCGCACGAAATTAGCCATTACTACATCAGTCACTCCCGACGGACTCCGCTCGGCCGTTTCCTCTACGTCCTCGATTTCGTCTTCACTAAGATCCAGTCACCCCCCTCTGCAGCATTCACCCACTCCAGACCCATCCGTTGACATCACTCGGATTCGTATGCGGTCGCAGGCCCACCACTGTCTTTATCCTGGCGCAACATTTCAGGGTACCCAGAAGAGCGGGCGCAATAGTTATGATGTGACCGTCTCCATAGTGGTCAGTTAATCCATTGGTTTACCTGTAATGATCAAATTGACTCGTGTCACGCCAGGATGTCGACTTCTCTTCCTCTTTCCTCTGTGGCTATCTCTGCATCCGGGGGCTTACAGACGACTGGCCAGAGCTCACGACTTATTTTGATGCTGAAATCATCGGCAGTCGATATGGCTTTTTGACCAGGGGGTGGGGTGCCGATGAGGAGGGTGACATGGTACATTGGGCCCGCTTCCCCGCCTTCCGTCATGTCAAGAACAAGCTCAAGGCCCCGCACCTGACGGTGGACGGCTACCCGGGCGCTGTGTTCATGCGATGGAAAGAGCGCTTCTTGGTCCCCGACCACCGCGTGCAGGATATTAATGGAGCGAGCTTCGCAGGTGATTCATTTCGTTAACCTTATTCCGAGCTTATCTTCTCAACAATCCGCCACAATCCCTCCGCAGGCTTTTATTATGTTTGTGTCGATTTCAACTCGCATACGCACACGCAGACACCGACAACCCCAACCCGCCAACCATCAGCTGTTCGGGAGGATTCAGATGCGCCACCAGCGTCGTCGCCATTGGCAACAAAGCCGGACCCCTTGTCTAACACAAGCGGCCATGAAGAGAATGCAAGCTCGCACCGCCCTCCATCTCTGGGGACACGCTCGGGATCTGGAGTGGCTACTATGAGCGGGTTTTACTTTCACCAAAACTCGGAGCCGTAAGTGAAGTGATAGTTGCGTCAACGCCGAAGATGTGTATCCCCTGACGCACTCGCCAGGTACCAGCAGCTGTCTCTCCAACACGTCCCTGAAAACGTGAGCACAAGTTTCGAGCTCCGATAAGCTCCGACCGTGGGACGTCTTGTCCTTATCGGGATGTTTCGCTTCTCTCGTCTTTTGCGCCGTACACTAAATATCCTTCAATCCCACCCCTCCATCCTTCCGTTACTTCTACCCCTGAGTCTTTGTCTGTACTCACCGCCCCTCTTGTAGTTTTTGTAACACTTCGTATGATATCCAGCCAGTTGTCAGTTCTTCAATGCATAAGCTTAACATGTTACTATTTCGTAAGCTGCTTCTGGATCGCGGTCCTTCTACTTGTACCTTCGGGATACAGTAGCTTATTGGGGCAGGCAAAGTAACAAACGCCCTCTGTCAGTAGTGACAACTAGGTACATGGGGATCGCATCTCTCGTCATGCTGTGCGCTAAATAAAAATTTGCACAAGCTCACCTCGGTGAAGCCGCGTGAGCATCTTTTTCCCATCTCCCACGACGCACTGTCTGAGGAGAGAGAGGGTCTGTCACCCGCATCATGACATCTTCCAAGGCAAAGTCGGCCGCTGACTGTGACGCGCTCCGACCGGAGACCGAAGAAACGACGCGCGTAGTCATCATCGGCGGAGGGTGAGCAAAGCGACGTTTTTTTAGCTGGCGCTGTGCTGGCCTGGCCCCGCCACGTCTCCGCGGTGGCGCAGGCGTGTAACACGTCATATGCTCACGAATTTGTCTGTTGAATTTCTATTTGTCAAGGCTCGCAGGAATTGCCTCTGCAATCGCCCTCAAGGAGGATCTCGGGTTCGACGGCTTCACGGTGCGTATTAGAAAGCCTACCACAAGCCGTTCACTGGCAGGCGTCTCGCCTCGCTTGGTGCTTCGAGCTCAGAGTCTCACATCATCCACTTGCGTCGCTTCTAGATATACGAGAAGGCACAGGACGGTGTGGGAGGTGTGTGGAGGGTAATGTCATGTCCCAGCTCGCATTTAATTCTCTCCCGAGTTTGCGAAGAGCTTACTTATGTCTTCTCTTCGCATGCATCTCTCACAAAAAAAGGACAACACATATCCCGTACGTGCCCTCCGTTCCCATCCATTTGCCCAACCGACATCAGCCGACCATCTCACCCACCAAACAAAGGGCTGCGCATCCGACATCCCGGGACACTGGTACTCCCTCTCCCGCGCGCTGAACCCGAACTGGAAGGCGTACTACCCCTCGCAGCGCGAGATACGCGCGTACGCAGAGGCGCTCTGGACGCAGCGCGGCCTGCGCGCGCACACGCGCCTCGGCACGGAGGTCGTAAGCGCGACGTGGGACGCGCGCGCGCAGGCGTACGACGTCGTGCTCGAGGACGTCGCGACCGTGCCGCGCGCACGCCGCACCGTCAGGGCGCGCGTCGTGCTCAGCGCCGTCGGCGGGTTCCAGAGCCCGCGCGTGCCGGAGGAGCTGCGCCGCGCTGGCGTCGAGTCGTTCCAAGGCGAGCGGTGGCATTCGGCGGAGTGGCGGCATGATGTGCCGCTTGCTGGGAAGCGGGTCGGCGTCGTTGGGAACGGGTGCTCGGCGTGAGTTTTGTGCGGCTTTCTCCCACCCACCTGAATTGTGTCCTTTTCTTTTCTGTCTTGAGAGAGAGAGAGAGAGAGCAGCGCGCCTGATGATTGCGCAATTTTTTTTTTATAGCGCACAGTTTGTGCCGCAGGTTTCAGAGGATTCCTCGGTCCAGGTAATCAACTTTTGCCGCACCCCCCAGTGGTACGTGGCCCGGGTGAGCTCAAAGTTTTTAGCGTTATCGCACCGGCGTACGTGCGGCGGTTGACCGTGTTCTTTCCTCGGTGTTCCTCGGTATTTCTCAGGAGCAGTTCGACTATCCCGAGTGGGCCAAGTGGATCTTTGCCCACGTCCCGTTCGCCATGTGGGCTTACCGCGCCTTCCTTATGAGCACGGTGAGTCATATCAGGCCCCTCCGCGGTCCCTATTCAATGCGTGCTGATTGGCAATGTCCCAGATTGACGCCAACTTCATGGCCCTCTGGGCTGATTCGCGATTTCAGCGCCAAGCACGGGAAGTAAGTCCGCGGGTACAATCGTACGAACCTAGGTAATGAACATAGGATGAAATCGTAAGGAAATGACAGACTATATCAAGATGAAGGCACCCGAGAGGTACCACGGCCAGCTCATACCTCAGTTCCGTACGGATCGTCGCTCGCTGTCTTGTACCCCTTGATGCATATGCTCATTTCGGCTTCACATTGCTTACGCAGCGCCGGGATGCAAACGCATCATTGTGGATCCGGGTTACCTGGAAAGCCTGCATCGCCCGAATGTGACTTTGACCTTTGATGAAATCGAACGCTTCGTGCCGCAGGGAGTGCAGCTCAAGACTGGTGACATCGTCGCCCTTGATGTGCTGGTTCTTGGAACCGGATTCTCACTCGTGCGTCTTTGCATTGCATTGTGTTCGTCGAGTGAGAATCGCCACGCTGACAGCTTCTGTGGGTATGTGACAGCTGCCCCCTCGCCTGGAGATCTTTGGCGTCGGGGGTCTTCGGCTCGCCGACTATTGGAAATCGAAGGGTGGGCCCGAAGCTTACTATGGGATCGCGGTGCCGAACTTTCCCAACTACTTTATGTTTCTCGGTACGTCTGCATTACCGGTCTGGCGATACCCATGGGACTGATTCGGCACAAACTGTGTGGGGCTCAGGGCCAAACACCGCAGGTGGACATGCGTCAGTCGTCTTCAATGAGGAAGTGCAGGTGTGTGTGTCACTGGGGTCAAACCCTCGGGTTTCGTCGTGGGGCCGTTCCTGAGAGTGTACGTGTCAGATCCAGCACACGATGCAGTTAATTAGACCTATCCTCGCGGGCGAGGTGCGGTCATTCGCGGTCCGCGAAGAGGCGAGCGTAAAGTACAACGCATGGATGCAGAAACGGCTCGCCGGGATCGTGTGGAACTTCTGCAACTCGTATTATCGTCGCGAGAGCGGCACCGGCAAAAACATCGCGGCGTTCCCGGGGCCTGTGAGCCTCTTTTGGTGGCTCGCGCGACGCGCCCGGTATTCAGACTACGAGGTCGTCGGAGGGGAGCGGTGGCGGCGTATGCGGAGGTTAAAGGGGATTGTCCGAGCCACGTTGCAAGTGGTCGTTATAGCAGTCGTTGTGGGCACACTGCGGGGGGAGTGGTTGCATCATTTGGTGGGGAGGGAGATACAGTTACTTTGAATACAGACAGTAAGCGCGGATAACGCGGATAACGCCGAAAGAGAGAGACAAGAAGAGTTTACTTGGCCCGTCTTGCCTTGCCTGCTACTCTGGGTGTCCATATTCCCTCTCCTCTTCCCTTTTTCTCTTCCCCTTCCCCTTCCCCTCCTCCCCCCTCCCTCCTCGTCTGCCTCAAAATGTCTGCACACACCCACGGCAGCACCAGTTCGACTCAGAATATCGTCGGCGTTCACTACAGAGTAGGCAAGAAAATCGGCGAGGGCTCCTTTGGTGTCATCTTCGAGGGTCTGTCTGCTCACCTCCCCCTCTACCTCAACCCCCGGAGCCCTACCTGACCTAGCTCCTTGTCGTAGGTGTCAACTTGCTCAACTCCCAGAGCGTGGCCATCAAGTTTGTGAGACAACGTTCCTTTGTTGCTGCGCAACACATTTACTCCGTTTGACCCCATCATGACCCATTTGGCAATCTATAGGAGCCCCGAAAAGCAGAGGCGCCCCAACTTCGTGACGAGTGTCGGTCGTATCGCATACTAGCTGGATGTCGTACGTCGCTTTGTCGTCGGCGCGGTGGCATGTGTATTGTCCTCATACTCAACTTTTTTTTCTATGTTTTTTTCTCCCTCCCAGCTGGTATTCCGCAGATATACCACTTTGGCCAAGAGGGTCTGCACAACATCCTGGTCATCGACCTGCTGGGGCCCAGCCTCGAGGACTTGTTCGACATGTGTGGGCGCAAATTCACGATCAAGACGGTGTGCATGTCTGCACGGCAGATGGTGCGTCACCCGCGCGCGCGAGTCGTGCCGCGGCCCCTGATGAGCGTTTGGATAGATCTCGCGCGTGCAAACGATACACGAGAAGAATTTGATCTATCGTGACATCAAGCCTGATAACTTCCTCGTTGGCCGACCAGGGACCAAGGCTGCGAACGGTACGCGTCTCTCTCCTTTTTCTCTCATAATTCTGGCGCTGACTCGTCGTAGTTATCCACGTCGTGGACTTTGGAATGGCCAAGCAATATCGTGACCCCAAGACGAAGCAGCACATACCGTACCGCGAACGCAAGAGTCTGAGTGGAACGGCGCGATACATGAGCATCAACACTCACTTGGGAAGAGGTGCGACGATTGCCCGTCTGAGCGTGATCCGACTTCTTATCCATTCACAGAACAATCGAGACGTGATGATCTCGAGTCGCTCGGTCACGTTTTCATGTACTTCCTCCGTGGAAGCCTGCCTTGGCAAGGTCTCAAAGCGGCGACGAACAAGCAGAAGTACGAAAAGATCGGTGAGAAGAAGCAGACAACCCCTATAAAAGAACTGAGCGAAGGCCATCCTGGTAAATTATAGCAACCTCATGGCCTTGTTTGGCTGCTTCTGACATTTCATGTGACGTGCAGAGGAATTCGGAATTTACCTCAATTATGTCCGGAAACTTGGTTTCGAGGAGACGCCCGATTATGATTTCCTGCGCGAACTGTTTGCCAAAGTGATGAAAAATAATAACGACGTTGACGATGGCGTTTATGATTGGAATTTATTAAATGGTTTTTATTATCCTCTTTTTAGTCGTCATGTTCGACTTGTGCTAACATTGTCGCTCAGGCGGTCGTGGTTGGGAAGCAGCGGCAGTAAGTTACTCTATCTGTACCAGCTATCGTCAACATTCGGCTCACACACGCCTTAGCAAAGCAAAAATCAGATGCTTTCCCAGGTTCCGAACACCCCACCTCCTCAATCACCCCAAGCCGATCGTCGAAGAGATCTCCAACGCCGGGAGTCCGAACGTCGCAGAACATCCAAGGTGATTCATCTCTTTGAGAGTTAATAAACGTCGCTTAACATTACAAGGCACAGCAAATGCTCTCCCCAGTGGGCACCAATACTCCAGGACAAAGTACACCGCTTTCGGCCGCAGCACATATTAATGTCCCCGTATCGGCGATGCATCGCAATGGCCACACCTCGAGCCCGCAGCATCCTTATGCCGCAGGTGGCTTTGAATACCCCCGCGGTGACGTGAACGAAGACGTGTACAACCAGCAGCAGTACAGTCGAGCCTCTCCCATGATGTCAAGTGCG
>Ga0137390_10001349_pt1 | contig 18384 bp, 15 predicted proteins | sample 15con2h24AmetaG_FD_104937 | JGI IMG/M metagenome (GOLD analysis project Ga0137390, IMG submission 104937) | Vadose zone soil microbial communities from Angelo Coast Range Reserve, California, USA - 15con2h2.4A metaG | ecosystem: Environmental > Terrestrial > Soil > Vadose zone > Saprolite... | reverse complement strand
ACTACACCGACCCCGCGCCCGCGACGACGTTCGCGCACCTCGACGCCACCACGAACCTCAGCCGGCAGATCGCGCAGCTCGGGATCTACCCCGCGGTCGACCCCCTCGCCTCCTCCAGCCGCATCCTCGACCCGCGCGTCATCGGCGACGAGCACTACAAGGTGGCGCGCGACGTCAAGCAGATCCTGCAGCGCTACAAGGACCTGCAGGACATCATCGCCATCCTCGGCATCGACGAGCTGAGCGAAGAGGACAAGATCGTGGTGGCGCGCGCGCGCAAGATCCAGAAGTTCCTGTCCCAGCCCTTCCACGTGGCGGAGCAGTTCACGGGCATCCCCGGCAAGTACGTGAGCCTGGCCGACAACATCCGCAGCTTCAAGATGATCGTCAACGGCGAGCTCGACGACCTCCCCGAGCAGGCGTTCTACCTCGTGGGGCCGATCGAGGACGTCTACGAGCAGGCCAAGGCGCTCAAGCAGTAGCCATGCCCCTGCCCACCAAGATCGTCCTGGAGGTGGTCACGCCCATGGGCCTCCTCCTGCGCGAGGAAGTGGACGAGGTGATCGCCCCCGGCGAGGACGGGTACTTCGGCGTCCGCCCCGGGCACACGCCATTCCTGTCCACCCTCGGGCTGGGCGAGATCACGTACCGCGTGGGCGGGCAATGGCTGCACCTGACGTGTTTCTGGGGCTTCTGCGAAGTCCTGCCCGACCGCGTGAACATCCTGGCCGAGCTGGGCGAGCGCCCGGAGGACATCGACCTCGCGCGCGCGGAAGCCTCGCGCGACCAGGCCCTGGCCCGCATGAAGGCGATCCGCGACGAAGAGGGCTACCGCGAGGCGCAAGCGGCGTACATCAAGGCGGTGACGCGCCTGGCCGTGGCCCAGCGCCCACGCGGCTGACCGCGGGCCGGTGGCGAGCACTCCTGCGACCATCGAGACGGCTCTCCCTCTCAGGGACGCGGGTTCCGTTCGCGTCTACGTGATCCGGTGACGATGCGGGTCGCGACACAGGTGAGGACGCTCTTCCGTTACCGGCTGCTCATCCAGAGCCTGGTCGGGCGCGAGCTGAAGGCGCGCTACCGCGGATCGATCCTCGGGTTCTTCTGGAGCTTCGTGAACCCGCTGCTCCAGCTCCTCACCTACGGCCTGGTGTTCGGGGTGATCCTCCCCAGGGGCAAGGACCCGCAGATGGAGCCCTACCTCCTGTTCTTCTTCTGCGGGATCCTGCCCTGGACGTGGTTCAACTCGTCACTGCTCGAGGCCTCGGGCGTGCTCATCGCCGGCGGCTCGCTCATCAAGAAAGTGATGTTCCCGGCCGAGGTCCTGCCCGTGGTCACGGTGCTGACGAACCTCGCGCATTTCCTGCTCGGCCTGCCCATCCTCATCCTGTGCCTGATCCTGTACGGCCGGCTCGCGCCCAGCGCGCTGCTCCTGCCCCTGCCCATCCTCGTGCAGCTCATCCTGACCGTGGGGCTGGCCCTCATCATCTCCGCGCTCACGGTGCACTTCCGCGACCTGCAGAACATCCTGGGTCACCTCGTCCACCTGTGGTTCTTCGCCTCGCCCGTGCTCTACTACTACGGGGCGCGCACCGGGAAGGCGCGCCTGCTCCTGCGCCTCAATCCGATGTCGCATCTCCTCGTCTCCTATCAGCAGATGCTCTTCGAGGGGTACTTCGACCATTGGCGCGGCCTCTTCGCGACGCTCGTGGTGGCGGCACTGGCCTTCGCCCTGGGCGCGTTCCTGTTCGACCGGCTGCGCGACACGCTGGCGGAGGAGGTGTGACGACGCCCGCGGTCGTGGCCCGCGACGTGGCCAAGGTCTACCGGCGGTTCATGCACCGGAACCAGTTCAAGACCCTGAAGAGCGCGCTGCTCACGGGCAGCGTGATCCGCGACCTCACGCCCGATCAAACCTTCACCGCGCTCGACGGGGTGTCTTTCGAGGTGCCCAAGGGCACGACGTTCGGCGTGATCGGAGAGAACGGCTCAGGCAAGTCGACGATGCTCAAGCTCCTGGCCGGCATCACCAAGCCGACGCGCGGCGACCTGCGCGTGGACGGGCGCGTCTCCGCGCTCATCGAGCTGGGAGCCGGCTTCCATCCCGAGATCTCCGGCCGCGAGAACGTCGCCATCAACGGGATCATGCTGGGCCTGAGCCGTCGCGAGGTCCAGGAGCGCTTCGCGGACATCGTGGCCTTCGCCGAGATGGAGCGCTTCATCGACGCGCCCGTCAAGACCTACTCCTCGGGCATGTATGCACGGCTCGGGTTCGCCGTGGCCATCCACGTGGACCCCGACGTCCTCCTCATCGACGAAGTCCTGGCCGTGGGCGACGAGGCTTTCACGCGCAAATGCCTGGACAAGATCGGCGAGTTCCGCCGGCGCGGGAAGACGATCCTGCTGGTGACCCACAGCCTCGGCCTGGCCGAGAAGATGTGCGACGAGGTCCTCTGGCTGCGGCAGGGAAAGATCGCGGACGAGGGCGATCCGAAGCGCGTGATCGACGCCTACCTCACCTACGTCGCCGGAGGCGAGGAAACCCTCCTCGCGCGCGAGCACGGTCTCTCCGCCGGCGCGTCGGCCGAGGAGGCGGCGCCCGCGCGCGCGCCCGGAGACCCGGCCCTCGCCGGAGGCTATCGCGAAGGCCGCTGGGGCAGCCGCGAGATCGAGATCACGTCCGTCCGCCTCCTCGACGACCGCGGGCACGAGCGCCACGTCTACGTCCCCGGCGAGAGCCTCACCATCTCCCTGGCCGTGACCGCGCGCGCTCCTGTCGACGATTTCGTGTTCGGGGTGGGTGTATTCAACGCGGACGGCGTCGCGGTGTACGGGACCAACACCCACATCGAGGAATTCAAGCCGGGGCTCGTGGAAGGCACGGGCGAGGTCGCGCTGGTCCTGGAGGACCTGCGCCTGGTCGAAGGCACGTACCTGCTCGACGTGGCCGCCCATCGTCGTGACGGGACGCCCTACGACTACCACCGCGGCCTCTACACGTTTCGCATGAAGAGCCGGATCAAGGACGTCGGGGTGTATCGGCCCCCGCACCACTGGTCGTTCTCGGGTGGGATCTCCCTCACGGTGCCGGAGGTGAGGCCGGAGCTGGACCTCCACGAAACGGAAGGCGAGATCGGTCAAACGGACGGGAACGGAGACGGAGACGGGAACGAGAACGGGAACGGAGGCGTCAGTACCAGTTGAAGCCGACGTTCACACTGACGCTGCGCCCCGTCCGGTGCGGCCCGAAGGTGACGACACCCTGAGCCTGCAAGTCGACCGTGAAGCGGTCGGACCGGACCACTTCGAAGCCGGTGGCGGCGAGCAGGGTGGGATAGGCGGAGTCCTTGTGCTCTTCGTCATCGGCGCCCTCCGAGCCGATGCCCACTCCCCCCCGGAGCCAGAAGCGTTCCCAGGGATCCGGCCACCACTGGGCGGCGGCGGCCAGGAACGCGTGGTGGAGATTCTCGCGCCCGAGTCCCCCGGCTTCGAGCATGACGGCGACGTCGCCGTAGTAGCTGGCCATGGCCCCCAAGTGGAGCTCGCCGGCAAAGGCCACCCCGCAGTCCTTGCAGGGATCCGGACCGATCACGCCGGCCCCGACCGAGAAGCCGATGAGGAACCCCTCGCGGTCGACGTAGGGAGAGCCGCCTCCGCCTCGTCGTCCCCGGTGGCGGGGTTGGGCGGCGAGGGGCGAAGCAACCGCGAGGGCGAAGACGGCCACCGCGGCCAGGACGCGCACGCGCATGCAGACCTCCGGCGCCGCGGAGAAAGCGGCCTGCGACCAGGGTCTCATCAGTGGCGCGCCGGGTCCAGGGGCGCGTGCGCGGTTCCAGGGCACAATGGGAGAGCATGGCGACCACGCTGCCGGCGATCCTGGACGAGCGCGCGAGCTGGAAGGCGGCCGGTCAGTCCGTGGTGTTCACGAACGGCTGCTTCGACCTGCTCCACCCCGGACACGTGGCCCTGTTCGAGGCGGCCCGCGCCGAGGGGGACATCCTCGTGGTCGGACTCAACAGCGACCGGTCGGTGCGCGCGCTGAAGGGAGCCGGGCGTCCCCTGATTCCGGAGACGGAGCGGGCGGAGACCCTCGCCGCCCTCGAGGCCGTGGATCGGGTCGTCGTCTACGACGAGGACACCCCCCTCGCGGTGATCTCCGCGCTCTCGCCCGACGTGCTGGTCAAGGGCGCGGATTGGGCGCTGGACGCCATCGTCGGCCGCGAGGAGGTCGAGAGAGGTGGCGGGCGAGTGGTGCGCGTCGAGCTGCGGCCGGGGCGATCGACGACGTCGATGGTGTCCCGCATTCGCCGCCCGTGAGCGCGTCGAGCCTCCCCGCCACGCTGGCTCGAGGCTCCGCGGCCGCCTGGATCGGCGCTGTCGCCGCCCATGCCCAGATCGCCGAGGCGCGCGGCCGACTGGCCGCGGAAGGCCTCGTCGCCCTCCATGGCCTCGCGGGGCCGGCGCGGCTGCTCGTCCCGCTGCTCGTGTCCGGCCCGCCCCTCCTCGTCGTGGTGAGCACCGAGCGCGTGGTCGAGCGCGTGACCGAGGACCTGCGCACGCTGGCCCAGGAGGCGGGCGCCCCCGGCGCCGTCCTCGCCCTGCCTGCGCCGGGCCCGGCCCCCTTCCGGGGACTGCCGCGCCATCCGGAGGCCGCGCTTCGTCGCGCGGCCGCCGTGCACGCGGCCCTGCGGGGGCGGCTGAGCGCGCTCGTCGCCTCCCCGGCCGGGCTGCTTCGGCCCATCCTCGCTCCGCGTCTGTTCGAGACGCGCGTCATCGCGATCGAGAGCGGGGAAGATCTCACGCCCGAGATCCTGCTCGAAGCCCTCGACGAGGGCGGTTATCGCCGCGAGGATCCGGTCTCCGCCCCCGGCCAGGTCGCGCGCCGGGGAGGCATCCTCGACGTGTTCCCCCCGGACCGGGACGCCCCCGTCCGCATCGAGTTCCTCGGGGACACGGTGGAGAGCCTGCGCACCTTCCACCCCGAGACCCAGCGCACCACGGGCACGCTCGATCGGCTCGAGGTCCTGCCGCTCTCCGACGCCTTCGCCCCGCGCTCGGTCCTGGACGCGCTCCGGCGGGCCCTGCCGCAGCGGCTGGGCGGCGTGCGCGAGCTGCCGGCGCTTCTCGAGCGGCTGGAGCGCGGCCTGGCCGGCGAGGAGATCCCGGACCTCCTTCCCCTGGTCTCCGGCGCGACCGTTCCCGCGTGGGACGTCCTGCCCGGCTGGGCAGTGGCGGCCCTGGATCCGGAGGAGGTGGCCGCGGAAGCGGATGCGTTCCATGACCGCGCGCACGAGGAACGCGCGCGGCGCGAGGACCCGCTGGCTCTCGCCGTCGACGAGGTCCTGGTGCCGGCCTCCGCGCTCGAGCAGCGAATCCGGCTCGCGCCCGCCATCCACGTGCGCGAGGTGGACCTCGACGCGCTCGGCCTTCACGTTCCCTCCCGTCCGCCGCGGCGTTATGCCGGTGACCTGCGCGCCCTGGCCGGCGACCTCCGGTCCGCCGAGGGAGCGACCGTCCTCTTCCTGGGCACGCCCGGCCGGGCGGAGCGGCTCAAGGACGTGCTGCGGGAGGACGGGCTGTCCGTGGGCGAAGGCACCAGGATCGAGGTCCGCCTGGGCGTGCTCGGCACGGGATTCGAGCTGCCGGACGTGCCCCTGCGCGTCCTCGCCGACGGCGACATCTTCCCGGAGGAGGTGCATCTCCACCGCCGCCGTGGGGGTGGCGCGCGCAGCTTCCTCTCCGACTTCCGGGACCTCAAGATCGGCGACCTCGTCGTGCACCAGGACCACGGCATCGGCCGCTTCGAGGGGCTGGAAACCATCGAAGTGGGCGGCCTGCGTCGCGAGTTCATGGTCCTGGTCTACCAGGGCGGCGACAAGCTCAAGGTCCCCGTGGAGAGCTTCGATCGCGTCCAGAAGTACGCGAGCGCCGAAGGAGCGCGCCCCGTCGTCGACAAACTGGGCAGCGGCACCTGGGAGAAGACCAAGCGGCGCGTCAAGAAGGCCATGCGCGACATGGCGGCCGAGCTGCTCAAGCTCTACGCCGAGCGCAAGTCCCGCCCCGGCCACGCCTTCACCGGGGAGAGCCCGTGGCAGCGCGAGTTCGAGGAGAGCTTCGAGTACGACGAGACGCCCGATCAGGCCGCGGCCATCACCGACGTCATGCAGGACATGTCGGACGACGCGCCCATGGACCGCCTCATCTGCGGCGACGTGGGCTACGGCAAGACGGAGGTGGCGATGCGCGGCGGCATGCGCGCCGTGCTCGACGCCAAGCAGGTGGCCGTGCTCGCCCCCACCACCATCCTCGCCTTCCAGCACTGGAAGACGTTCCGCAAGCGGTTCGCGCCGTTCCCCGTGCGCGTGGAGATGGTCTCCCGCTTCCGCACGCCGAAGGAGATCAAGGCCGTCCTCAGCGACACCGCGGAGGGCAAGGTGGACGTCCTCATCGGCACCCATCGCCTCCTCAGCAAGGACGTGAGCTTCCGCGACCTCGGCCTCCTCGTGATCGACGAGGAGCAACGCTTCGGGGTGGCGGCCAAGGAGAAGCTCAAGCACATGCGCACCACCGTGGACTGCCTCACCCTCTCCGCCACGCCGATCCCGCGCACGCTGCAGATGGGCCTGGCCGGCATCCGGGACATGTCCGTGATCGAGACGCCCCCCAAGGATCGCCTGGCCATCCAGACCTCGATCGTGAAGTTCTCGACGGACGTGATCGCCACCGCCATCCGTCAGGAGCTGGCCCGCGACGGCCAGGTCTACTTCGTGCACAACCGCGTGGAATCGATCTACTCGCTCGCGCACATGGTGCAGAAGCTGGTGCCGGAGGCGCGCGTCGCCGTCGCCCACGGGCAGATGCCCGAAGCGGAGCTGGAGAAGGCGATGCTCGCCTTCGTGGAGGGCCGGGCGGACGTGCTCGTGGCCACCACCATCATCGAGAACGGGCTGGACATCCCGCGCGCGAACACCATGATCATCAACCGGGCCGATCGCTACGGGCTGGCCCAGCTCTATCAGCTCCGCGGCCGCGTGGGCCGCTCGGAGCGCCGCGCCTCCGCCTACTTGATGGTCCCGCCCGATACCGTCCTTAGCGAGATCGCGCGCAAGCGCCTGGCCGCCATGCGCGAGTTCTCTGAATTGGGGGCCGGGTTCCGCGTGGCCGCCCTCGATCTCGAGCTGCGGGGGGCGGGCAACCTCCTCGGAGGCGAGCAGAGCGGGCACATCGAAGCGGTGGGCCTCGATCTCTACGTCAAGCTGCTCGAGCAGACGATCCTCGAGCTCAAGGGACAGGCCCCGCGCGAGTCTCCGCGCACGGTCCTCAACCTGCGCGTGGACCTTCGCATTCCGGAGGAGTACGTGCCGGAGGTCCACCAGCGGATGTCTCTCTACAAGCGCGTGAGCCAGGTACGCGACGGCGCCGAGGTGGCGAAGCTGGCCGAGGAGCTGCGGGACCGCTACGGGCCCTTCCCACCCGAGGTCGAGGGCCTCCTCGGCTACGCGGCCCTGCGCCTGCGTGCGGAGGCCCTCGCCGTCGTGCAGGTCGATCTGGGAGCGTCCGCCCTGCACCTGCGGCTCGCGCCCGAGACTCCCCTCGGCGGGGCGACGCTGGCGGCGGCGGTCCGGGCCTGGCCGGGGGCCACTCTCTCTCCGGCGGGCGTGCTGCGGGCGCCGCTGCCCCCCGGCCGGCCCACTCTACTCGCGCTCGGCGACGTTCTGGAGGCGCTCTTTGGCGTGCTCGAGGGGACCCGCCGAACTGCCGTATAATCGCCTGTGGCCGCACCTCGCCGCTGAAGCCCGCCCCGTGACTCCACTCCTCCCGCACAGCCTGGTCGCCGTCATTGCTTCCGTGCTGACCCTCGCCTGCCGGGCCCATACCTCATCCGGACCCGACACCGACCCCGTCCTGCTCGAGCTCGGCGATGAAACCGTCCGGCGCAGCGACTTCGAGCGGTACGTGGCCGCGGTGCAGGCCCGCGGGGGCGGCACGAGCCTGGCCCCGGAGGTCCGGCAAGCATTGCTCGAGCCGTACCTGGAGGAGCGGATCCTGGTCCTGGAGGCGCGGGCGCGCGGGCTCTCCGCGCGCGGCGATGCCGAGGAGAAGGAGAACGAGTCCGTGCGACGGCTCCTCTCCGAAGCCGTCCTCTCCCGCGTCACCCTTTCCGACGCGGAGCTCGACGCCTACTGCCGTGAGCACGCCCGCGATTTCGACCGGCCGGAGCGGATCCGCGTGCGTCAAATACTGGTGCCGACGTCGAACGAAGCGCGCGACGTCGTGCGCCGTCTCAAGAAGGACCCCAAGAGCTTCGCCGCCCTGGCCCAGACGCGATCGCGCGGCCCGGAGGCGAGCACGGGAGGGTCGATGGGGACGTTCGGCCGCGGCGAGCTGCCCGCGGAGCTGGAGGCGGCGGCGTTCGCCCTGGCCGCGGGCGAGACGAGTGACGTCGTGCACAGCCCCCTGGGATATCACGTGCTGAGGGTGGACGAGCGCGTGGCCGCGAGCGAGACCGGCCTCCCCCAGTGCCGGGAGGCGGCGCGGGCCGAGCTCCTCCGCCAGAAGTCGGACATGGGCGTTCGCGAGTTCGTCCAGGGCCTCATGGCCCGGGCCAAGGTGAATCATGAAGCCGTCACCAGTTCTCGTCCGTCTTAGCGCCGCCGCCCTCCTGGGTGGGGGCGCGCTCGTCCTTTCTGCCTCCTCCCGCGCCGAGATCATCGAGCGCGTGGTGGCCAAGGTGAACGGCGACATCGTCACCCAGTCCGAGTTCGAGGCGCGCCAGCTCGCGGCCGTGCAGGCGGCGCACATCGCTCCCGACCAGGTCGAGTCGTACCTCCGGCAGAACAACGCCCGCATCCTGCAGGAGGCGGTCGACGACCTGCTCATCACGCAGCGGGCGGCCGATCTCGGCATCCGCCTGCGGCCCGAGTACGTGCAGGATGTCATCGAAGGCATCAAGAAGGAGAACAACATCCCCGACGACGCGGAGCTCAAGCGCCAGCTCCGCCGCGAAGGGATGAGCCTGGACGACCTCAAGCGCAACATCGAGCGCTCGGTGCTGCGGCGGCAGGTGCTCTCGCGTGAGCTGGAACAGAAGACGACGGTGACGGACGCCGAGGCGCGCGCCGAGTACGAGAAGCACAAGGCGGAGTACGGCAAGAGCGCGTCCGTGCACCTGCAGGAGATCGTGGTGCCGGACAGCGCGCAGGCCCAGGACATCGTCCGCCGGGCGCGGGGTGGAGAGGATTTTGCGGGTCTGGCCCGCGCCCTCTCGACCGCGGGCAGCCGCGCGGCCGGTGGGGACCTCGGCCAGGTGGCGCCCGGCGACATGAACCCGGAGCTGGCGAAAGTCGTGGCGGCGCTGCCCGCGGGTGGCGTCTCCGATCCCATCTCCCTGGCGAGCGGCTACCGGATCGTGCGCGTGGTCGCGAAAGCGGACGCGACGGTCACGCCCTATGACGACGTCCGGGACGAGATCACGAAACGGCTCTCCCAGCAGCGCATGGCCAGCGTCTACGAGGAATACGTCGAGGGCCTGCGCAAGGCCTCGGAGAAGACGACGCAGACGACGGTGAGCGAGGTCTCGCTGACCGTCCCCAACGTGCCGACGTCGACCCTGAGCGGACCCGGGCTCGGGCCCGCGCCGGGCGCCCCGGATGCGACCCCGGCGCCGGCGGCCGCGCCCAACGTGCCCGCCCTGCCGGGCGTCGATCCCTCCGAGATCAGCACGACGCCCCAGGCGCGTCCGGAGCGCGTGGCCCCGCCGCCCGCTCCCGAGCGCGACGCCCCCGCGGCCACGCCCTCGCCGTCCCCGTCGCCCTCCCCCAGCCCGGGGGCCTGACCCGGCTGCGGTCCGAGCGGCGCGCGAGCGCGTGCTAGGATCCAGCCCTCCGATGCCGTTCTTCGAACGCGTGTATGCGGCGGTACGCGCCATCCCACGCGGCCGCGTGGCCACCTACGGCCAGGTCGCGCGGCTCGTCGGAGTGCCGCGGGGGGCGCGCGCGGTGGGCTGGGCCCTGCGCGCGCTGGATGCGCGCCGCGAACGCGCCGTACCGTGGCACCGCGTCGTGGGGGCGGGCGGACGGATCTCGCTGCGGGCCGGCGCGGGCCCCGTGCTCCAACGGCGGCGGCTCCTGTCCGAAGGGGTGAGGCTGCGCTCCGGCCGCGTCGATCTGCGCCGTCACGGGCTGCTTTCGTGAGCCACCCCGGCCCGCGCGGCACCCTCGACGAGTTCCCCCTGCCCGCGGTCCTGCGCCCGCTGCTGCGCGGGCAGAAGACGGGGCCGCTGCGCAACACCCGGGGCAAGATCACCAAGACCCTCTACCTCAGCGAGGGCCGCCTCATCTTCGCGACCTCGACCGATCCCGACGATCGCCTCGGCGAGATGCTCCTGCGCAAGGGCCTCATCTCCTACCGCGCCCTGGAGGAGTCGGTGCGCGCGATCAAGGCGGGCAAGCGTCAGGGCACCCTGCTCGTCGAGAGCGGCGCCATCCGCTCGAAGGACCTCGTGGACGGCGTGACCGAGCAGGTGCAGGAGATCATCTACAGCGTGTTCCAATGGGACGAGGGCACCTTCGACTTCCAGGAAGGCGAGCTGCCCTCGCGGGAAGTGATCGTGCTGCGCATGTCCACGGCCGACCTCATCATGGAGGGGGTGCGGCGCGTCGAACGCTGGACGCGCATCCAACGCGCGGTCGGCGGTCTGGGGCAGCAGTACCGGCTGGCCGCCGACACCGCCAGCACCATGGGCGACATGAGCCTCCAGAAGGACGAGATGGACCTCATCGCCACCATCGACGGCGTGATGAGCCTGGACGAGATCTGCGCCGCCGCCCGGCAATCGGACTTCAAGGCCTGCCGGACCGTCTGGGGGCTCTGGGCCGCGGGCGTGCTCGACCGCGTTCCCCAGGACTCGGCTCGCGGGCGCAGCGACAAGACGGAGCCCCACGCCGAGCGCATGCGGGGGGCCGCCGTCGGGCGCGAGATCGAAGGGTTCAACGAGCTGCACCGGTTCCTCTTCGAGCTCGTCAGCTACGAGCTGCGCGAGAAGGCCCCCGATTTCTTCGAGCGCGCGTTCGCGCGCGCGCTGCGCGAGGAGGCCACGCTCTTCGAAGGCGTGTCCGTGGACGGGGCGGGCGAGCTGGACTCGTTCGCGCTGCGGCGCAACATCGTGAGCGGCGAGATCGCCCGCTACCTGGCCGGCCTCGACCGGCTCCTGGCCATCGAGGCCGATCTGGCCCGCGAGCTGCTCGGCGAGCGCAAGGCCGCGATCATCAACGACGGGCTGCTGGCGCTCAAGGAACGCCAGCTGCAGCGGGCGGCCAAGCCGAGCTAACGCGCGGGCGCGGGCGATCCGGCCAGCCGCTGCTTGATTCGTCCGTTCTCGGCCGCGGGGTCCTTCCGGTCGATCAGGGCCGACTCCGCGGCCATGATCTGCACGTTGGGATCGGAAGCGAAGCGGGGCGCGATCGCGGAGACGAGAGCCGCCGCATCCCCGGGCCGGCCCGCCTTGCGGTCGGCCTGCGCCTGGTTGTAGACCCCCGCCACGAGCAGGCGCCCCACGTCTTCCGGGTTCCCGTTGCGCAGACCCGGCCCGCCCGCGTACGAGTACACGAGGTTGCCTCCGTGCTCGCCCGCCTCATAGAGGCAGAACACCGCGGGCAGGCAGAGGACGGCGGAAGCGAGGAGTGCCGGTCGCGGCCGGCCCCGGCGCGAAAGCATGAGGCGGGCGAGCTCGGCGACGGCCACGACGAAGAAGGCGTTTTGCGCGCGCTCGCCCCAGTGCTCGTGCCGGGTCACCGCGTCCGCGACTCCGGGAATCCGCTCCACCGGGCCGTGCGCGGCCCCTCCGGACTGGACGGCCAGGAAGGCGGCCAGCGTGCCCACGAGGAGCAGGGAGGTGGCGGCGGGGGACGCGACGCGATCCGCCCCGTGAGCGAGAGCCATCGGAAGACGACCCCCGCGACGAGGAGCGCGAGGGCGAAGTGGACGATGATGGGATGGGAGGCGGCCAGGCTGGGCATCGTTCGTTCCAGTATTCCAGTGTGGGTGCGGCCTAGACGAGGCTGACCCTCGGCAGCCCCAGCTTTTCGCGCGCCCTCTGCAGCGTGAATCGCGTCTTGGCGTCCTCGAGGGCCGCGTCGTCGACCCGCCCGCGGTGGCGCTCGATGGCCCGCGCCGCCTCCGCACGGAAGTCGTCGAGCTGATCCGCGGAGAAGGCACTCAGCACCGCCGCCGACACGTCGTCGTCGATCTCGCGCAGCTTGGAGCGCACGTACTCCCAGTTCGGCCGGGCCGCCACCGCCAGCAGGTCCTGCACCTCCCGGATCTTGCGCAACGGGGGCTCGAACGAGAGCCCGCGCGCCGGGCGCACCTTCTCGAGCTGGTCGAGGAGCGAAGCCAGGAGCGACTCCACCTCGGAGAGGGGGATCGTCTCCACGGGAGGGGCGGGACGGATCTCCGGCCGGGGCCCGGCCGCGGCCAGCTCCTCGACGCGGCGGCGGCAATAGGTGAGGGAGCTGACGTTCGCACTTTGCTCGAAGGCGCGGTCCATGCCGACGAGCACGGTGGCCAGGGGGACCCCCGCCTCGTACCAGGCGCGCGCCAGCGCGAAGTCGCGCGGGGAGAGGATGTGCTCCACCCCGCGGCGGGCGCGGAGGTGGGTCTCGATGGCGGAGACGTACTCCTCGACCGCGGGCTGGAAGCGTGAGCCCGGCGTCGTCATTGCGGCACCACGTCGAACTGCTCCTGGTGCAGGAGCGGGTCACTCTGGACGGTGACGTCGTGCCCGAGGAGTGTGCACAGCTCCTTGAGCACCGTCGACTCGTCGCCGCGGAGGGCGCGCGCCACGTCGGGGTTGACGCGCAGGGAGACGGCGTTGCCGGAGAAATGCGGGGCGAGCTTGCGCACCTCGTCGTAGATCTCGGAGCACACGGTGGTCACGCTCTTCACCATCCCGCTTCCCGAGCAGTACGGGCAGGGCTCGCAGAGCGTGCGCTCGAGGGACTGGCGCACGCGCTTGCGGGTCAGGATGACGAGACCGAACTCGTTCACGGAGAGGACCTTCGATGGCGAGCGGTCCTTCTTGAGCTCCTGCTCGAGGGCGGCCATCACCTTCTGCCGGCTCTTGCGCTCCTCCATGTCGATGAAGTCCACCACGATGATCCCGCCCAGGTCGCGCAGCCGGATCTGGCGCACGATCTCCTTGACCGCCTCCACGTTGGTCTTGAGGATCGTCTCCTCGAGCTTCTTCTTCCCCGTGAAGCGCCCGGTGTTGATGTCGATCGCGACCAGGGCCTCCGTCTGGTTGATGACGATGTAGCCGCCGGAGTCGAGCCACACCTTCGAGCGCAGGGCCCGCTCGAGCTCGCCCGCGACGCCGAACTCCTCCAGGATCGCCTGGGCGCCGTTGTAGAGGCGCACGCGCGGGGCCAGCTCGGGCTGGAGCACGTTGACCATGTCCAGCGTGCGCTGGAACTCCTTCTCGCCGTCGAGCCGGATGTTCGCGATGTCGTCGGACAGGATGTCGCGCAGCAGGCGCTGCACCAGGGAGAGCTCGCGGTGGAGGAGCGCCGGCGCTCCCTGCCGCGACGACTGCGCGCGGACCTCGTCCCAGGTGCGGGAGAGGTACTGCATGTCGCGCTCGAAGTCCTCACGGGTGTGGCCGGCCCCGACCGTGCGCGCGATGAGGCCACCGCCCCCCCGCTGCTGCCGCAACTCCTTCAGGATCGTCTTCAGGCGGCGGCGCTCCTCGTCGTCGGTGATCTTGCGCGAGACGCCCACGTGCTCGACCGTCGGCATGAACACGAGGTAGCGCCCGGGCAGGGAGACGTGGGAGGTGATGCGCGCCCCCTTCTGCCCCAGCGGCTCCTTGACCACCTGCACGAGCACTTCCTGTCCGGGCTCGAGCATCTCCTCGATGGCCGCGTTGCGGTGGTTGTTGCCGGCCGGCGCGGCGGGCGTCGGGCTGGGGACGGGTCCGTTCCCCGGCGCGGCCTCGGCCTCGGCGGCAGCTCCACGCGGCATCCCCGCCGCCGGCTGCCCGGCCTCCTCGGGCGTGAGGAGGTTCTCGTCGAGCTCCTCGATCACGTCCGCTACGTACAGGAACGCATCGCGCTCCTGACCGATGTCGACGAAGGCAGACTGCATCCCGGGCAGGACCCGGGTCACCTTGCCCTTATAGAGGTTCCCGACGATCCCGCGGTGGGCTTCCCGCTCGATGAAAATCTCGGAAACGATGCCGTCGTCCAGGAGCGCGACCTTGGTCTCCTGGGGGGTGCTGCTCACGATGAGGTCCTTGGTCATGGAAGGTCCCTTCCATGAGCCGTCCCTTGCGTCGGCCGGCCTCGTTGCGGGCCGGGTCGTGGAGGAAAGGCTCTGACGGCGAAACGTAGAGCTCGGCGGCGCGCGTAGCGCGGCGCCGAGCGAGGGGGGTTTCAGGGGGGGCCGCGAACGCCCATCTTGCAAGGCGTGAGTGCCCCCCCTGACTTGGTAAGCTCTCGGCCACGCGGGCAGCGCGGCGACGAGCGAGTGCGAAGCGGGAGTGACGCGACAGAAAAAAGCGGGTATCAGGCAAGGGACGGCGTATCAATTGACGAAGCGGCGCATGCGGACGTTGAGGATGAGGCCGACCGCGAAAAGGGAGGAGAGCACGGAGGATCCCCCATAGCTCATGAGCGGCAGGGGCAGCCCCTTGACGGGGACGAGGCCAGCCACCATCGCGACATTGTATATGACCTGGAAGGACAGGATGGCGGCGATGCCGGCGGCCAGGAACGCGCCCACGCGATCGCGCGCCATCTGGGCGGTCTCGAATGCCCGCCAGAGGATGAACATGTACAGTCCGAGCACCGCGACCACGCCCACGAACCCATTCTCTTCCGCGAGCACCGAGAATATGAAGTCGGTGTGCCGCGCGGGCAGGTACCCGAGCTGGCTCTGGGTGCCCTGCTTGTACCCCTTGCCCACCACGCCGCCCGAGCCCACCGCGATCTCGGACTGGATCTTCTGATAGCCCGCCCCGCGCGGGTCGAGGTTCGGGTCGAGGAAGGTGTAGATGCGCGACTTCTGATACTCCTTGAGCGCGAACATCCAGCCCAGGCTGCCCACGACCATCATGACCAGGAAGACGCCCACGATCGCGCGCACGCGCAGGCCGGCCAGGAAGGCGACGGTCAAGAAGAGCGGCACCAGCGTGAAGGCGGTGCCGAGGTCGGGTTCGGCCGCGATGAGCACGGCCATGAGGCCCACCGCCGCCCCGGGGACGAGGAGGTCGAAGAGCCCGAGCGTCTCCTTCTTCGCCTCCGCGAAGAGCTTGGCCACGAGCAGGGCGGCCACCAGCTTGGCGAACTCGCTCGGCTGGACCTGGAATCCGCCCGGCCCCATGAACCAGCGCCGCGTGCCCGCGATGCGCGGGCCGAAGGCCAGCACGTACACGAGCACGCCCACCGCGGCCAGGTACAGCACGGGCGCGCGGTCCACCAGGCGCCGATAGTCGAGCGACACCACGACCAGCAACCCGACCACGCCCAGCACGATGGCGTAGAGCTGCTTGATCTCGAGCCCGGTGTTCCGGCCGGCGAAAGTGGCGGAGAAGATCGTGGCCACGCCGATACCCATGAGGATCAGGGCCGCGCCCAGGAAGCCCCAGTCGATGTTGAAGAGCAGCCGGCGGTCGATGGCCATGGCGCTAGTTCGGGCGCGCCTGCGCGAGCGCGGGCGAGGGTGGCGCCGCCTGCGCGCGCAGCGGCTGTGGCGAAGGCTCGACGGGCGGGTTGTCCGGGGGCGGGGTCATGCCGGGTCCGATCGCCCGGACCCCGAAGTAGCGCGACAGGATCTGGCCGGCCACGGGGGCGGCGGAGGTTCCCCCCGCCGTCCCGTGCTCGACCATCACGACCATCGCCACCTTCGGATTCTCGGCGGGCGCGAAGCAGACGAACCAACCGTGCGGCTGGTACTCGCGGAGGTGCTTGTTCGTCTCCAGGCGCGCGTGGGTCACGACCTGCGCGGAACCCGTCTTCCCCGCCACCTGGATGCCCTCCAGCTTCGCGCGCATGCCGGTGCCTTCGTTCACCACGCTGAGCATGGCCTCGCGCACGGCGGCGATGACGTCCGGACGGAAGCCGAGGTCCTTGGGGGTCGGAAAGTCGACGGGGTGGCCGCCCACCGCCTTCATGAGATGCGGCGTCACGAGCTTGCCGCCGTTGGCCACCACCGCCGCCACCCGCAGCAATTGCATGGGTGTGACCGACATGGCCTGGCCGATGGCCACGGAGACCGTCTCCGCCGGGAACCAGCGCGCCTGCTGCGTCCGCATCTTCCACTCGGGGTCCTGGAAGAGGCCGGGCAGCTCGTGCGGAAGGTCCACGCCGGTGGGCTGCGCGAACCCCAGCATGTGCGCGTAGCGGCTGAGCCGCTCGATCTCGAGACGGATGCCCACGTTGTAGAAGTAGACGTTGCAGCTGAGCGCGATGGCCTGCGTCATGTCCACCGTGCCGTGACCCGATTCCTTGTGGCAACGGAACACGGTGTTGTAGACGGAGAGGTACCCCGGGCAATTGAACTTCGTCTGCGGGGTGATCACGCGCTCCTGCAGCGCGGCCAGGGCGTCCACGAGCTTGAAAGTGGAGCCGGGGGCGTAACCGCCCTGGATGGGCCGGTTCATGAGCGGCTTGTCGGGGTCCTTGAGCAGCTCCGCCCACTCCGAGGCCTTGATCCCGGAGGAGAACGCGTTGGGATCGAAGGCGGGAGTGGAGAGGTAGGCCAGGATCTCGCCGCTATTGGGGTCGATGGCCACCACGCTGCCCGACTTGCCCGCCATGGTCTCCACCACCGCCGCCTGCAGGTCGAGATCGATGGTGAGCGTGGCCGGGGGCCCGTCCAGAGGGGCCTTGCGCTCCGCCTCCGTGACTTCGACCCCGCGGCTGTTCACGACGATGCGGCGCAGCCCGTCGCGGCCCATCAGCTCCTTGTTGTATTGGAGCTCGACGCCGGCCTGGCCGACGATGCTGCCCGCCTCGAGCTTCTCGAAGGCGCCGGACTCGAGCTGGCTCTCCGAGATCTCGCCCACGTACCCGAGCGAGTGGGCCAGCCCGACCCCGAGCGGGTACGAGCGCAGCGGCACCACGTCGACGCTCGCCTCCGGCTCCTCCATGCGCCGCGCTTCGATGGTGGCCACGTCCTCGTCGCTGGCGTCCGCCTTGACCACCACCGTCCGGAATCGCGGCCCCTGCGTGTTGAGACGCTCGCGCACTTCCGCCGGATCGAACGAGATGAGCCGGGAGAGCCTCTCCAGGGCGCCGCCGAGTCCGTCCTTGCGCTCGGAGGTCACGACCACGTTGAAGGACGACCGGTTCTCGGCCAGGATCCGGCCCTTGCGGTCGAAGAGGGGCCCCCGGGGTGCAGGGATGGGCAGGGCGCGGATGCGGTTGTTCTCGGCGAGGTTTTGGAAATACTTGCCGCGGATGACCTGCAGTTGCCAGAAGTAGACGAGGAGGCCCGCGAGCACGAGCGCGACCAGCGCCTGCACGACGCCCACGCGCCGCTGGACCGTGCGCAGGTCCTCGTAGATCCTCATGCGCGCGGTGCCCAACGGCGCCGCTGCCGGTCCATCGTCTCGAAGATCACCATCCCCACCGCCCCGTTCACGACGGCCCGCACGATGAGCCCGAGCGGGCTCAGCTCGTAGGCCTGCACGTCGAAGACCTGCGCGAGCTGGCCGAACAGCACGGCGTCCACGATCGTCGCCACCATCAGCACCAGCAGCCGCGCCCCCGGCTCACCGAGGTGGAAGCGCGTGGACCCGACCCCGACGCCGAAGCCGACCAGCAGCTTGCTCAGGCCGCTGAGGCCCAGGATGCGTCCCCCGAAATGCACGTCCTGCACCCAGCCCGCGGCGGCCCCGGCCAGCATGCCGTGCACCTCGCCGCCGGTGAGACCACAGTAGACCACAACGAGGAGGAAAGGATCGAACACGCGGGCCTGCATGGGCATGACGCGGCCGAGCGCGGTCTGCGCGAGCAGGGCGGCGAGGAGGGCCAGGGCCGTCCAGAACACCCTCATCGGGTGGCGGAGCTGGTCTTGGCCGCGGCGCGGGGGACGGCCTTGGGCTCCGGAGGCCGGACCTCGTCGGTCAGCTCGAGCGCGTCGGGCTGTGCGCGGACGACCATCAGCTCCTCGAGCCGCTCGAAGTGCGCGGACGGCGCGACCAGGATGTCCTTGAACAGGCCGCCCGTCACCTTCACCGACTGCACGCGTCCGACCATCAGGCCCTTGGGGAACATGCGATCGAGCCCGGAGGTGACGACGACGTCCCCGACGACCACGTCGGCCAGGACGGGCACAAACTTCATGGCCAGCATGTTGCCCACATGGTCCGCGAATCCCGCCTGT
>Ga0137390_10001348_pt1 | contig 18386 bp, 11 predicted proteins | sample 15con2h24AmetaG_FD_104937 | JGI IMG/M metagenome (GOLD analysis project Ga0137390, IMG submission 104937) | Vadose zone soil microbial communities from Angelo Coast Range Reserve, California, USA - 15con2h2.4A metaG | ecosystem: Environmental > Terrestrial > Soil > Vadose zone > Saprolite... | reverse complement strand
TCACGGGCGCAAGCCGACGGCTCGGGAACGGCGTGAGATTTTCCGCTTAGAGACAGAACGCAGGATTAGCAACGACTGGGTGATCCGCCACGAAGGCCGCTATCTGCAACTGAAACCTGGCCAGCAACGCTATGGGCCTATGCAAAGCAAGGCACGGGTATGCGAATGGGGGGATGGGACGATGGAGGTGTACTACCGCGGGGAGCGGATAGCTTTTGCCGAACTGAAGGAGCCGATACAGAAACCCCCTCAGCTACTTCCACCTGCCGCCAGAGCAATCGTGGTGAGGAAGCCTAAGAAAGACCATCCGTGGCGCCAGGGTTGGCAGAAGATGAGGCCATGGTTTTCCAACCAAGCGATCGCAGCGCCGCTCGTTGGAATACGCACTTACGCTTCGCCCTAACTACAGGGCTTCGCTTCAGTGCGCATTCCAACGAGAACACCACAACACAAAAAGGGGACATTTCTAATAAGTTAACGATGGGGACATTTCTAAAAAGCTTTGACACCTGAGTAAAGACAAGCTTGACGATCATGATTGGTTAGGAGCATTATGCTCCGTCCAGAACAGCTAAATGCGTTGGGTCTTGATTCCCCTGCAAGGAGAACACCATGCGTTGGCTACTGCATCTGAGTCTGGTTGCAGTTCTCTCTTCGGCACTATTTGCGCAGCTCCCGGTTTCGACTCTCAACGGCACTGTTACCGATCCACAAGGCGCCGCGATAGCTAATGCCAAAGTTATCCTACTGAGCCAGGCGACGGGCGAGAGCCGGGAAACCACCTCGAGCGATCGCGGGTTTTACACTTTCGCCAATGTTCCACCCGGTGATTACACACTTAAGGTGGAGAGCCCTACGTTCGCACCGGCGGAACTAAAAGATATCCGGCTGGAGGTCGGCCGTGCTTCGACTGTTGACGTGAAGCTTGCCGTTGGTAAAGTCGGGCAAATGGTGACCGTGCAGGCCGAAGAGGCCATGGTGCAACGGACCCAATCCGAGGTCCAAGGCATAGTGACCGCCGGCACGATCGAAAACATCCCTTTGAATGGGCGCAACTTTCTGGAATTGGCATTTCTCCTACCGGGGAATCGGCCAGCAACCAACTTCGATCCGACCAAAACCAATACATTGGAGGTTTCCTCGGCCGGCGCCTTCGGTCGTGGCGGCAACATCACCATCGATGGCGGCGATAACAACGATGAGGTAGTGGGCGGCACGCTGTCGAATCTGCCAGAGGACAGTGTGCGCGAGTTCCAGATCGCGACCAACAGATTCACGGCTGAAGTTGGCCGTTCCGGGTCCAGCATCATCAACATTGTCACCAAGTCCGGTGGCAACGACTATCACGGTTCCGGTTTCATCTTCTTCCGGCACAAAGCGCTGCAGGGTCTGCCGGCAACCTTCGACAAGACTCAGCCGGCGCCGCACTTTGCACGCGAGCAATTCGGCGGTTCTGTCGGCGGCCCCATTAAACGAGACCGAGCCTGGTGGTTTGTTTCTACCGAATACCGCAACCAGGGCCATGCGGTTTCGGTGGGCGAGCGCAACTTCGCGGCCGACTCTATTATCGGCAGCTCTGCGCCTGCGTTCGTGCATGACTACCTGCTCACTGGCCGGGTTGATTTCAAGCCCACAACTCAGGACAGCCTTGCAGTGCGTTACATATTTAATCGCTCGCTGGATATAGACAATGGCAGCTTGCGGAAGCCGCAGGGTACCGCGGCCAATCGGCAGTCCTCGCTGAATCGTTTCAACTCGCCGCTGGTCGATTGGACCCGGGTCATATCGCCGCAGGTGGTGAACAGCCTGATTTTTCACGGTGATTGGTTCCTCAATTTCATTCCCGCGTTCAGCCCCGACAACCCCGTGACGAATCCGCTGGGGCTGGCGGCTGGAAATGAAATCCGTTTCCCCAGCTTACAGGACGGCGCCAACTTCCGTATCCCGCAGAGCACCAAGTTCAAACGGTACCAGATCCGTGACACCCTCAGTTGGGTAATGGGAAGCCACACCTTGAGGTTCGGAGGCGAATGGCAGCACCTGGATACCTATGCCCTGTTCGATCTTTATGGCAGCGGCAGCATCTTTACGACTGAGGACTTCGCTGGCGACGTGTGCCGCCATGGCAGCGTTTCGGCCGCGCTATGTGACCGCAATCAAGACGGCAGCGTGAACGATCTCGACATTCCCATCGCGCTTGCCTTGCAGAGCGCCGCTCCCACGCGTCCACCAGTTGTACCGTTCTACCCAAATAGCTATTTTGGGGCGTTTATTCAGGACGACTGGAAAGCGAAATCAAACCTCACCTTGAATCTCGGCTTGCGCTGGGAAGTGGATGACGTCCTCGGCGATGCCAGCAATTTGCATAAATGTCCCACACTGACGGATCCAGATAATACGTGCGAGTTCATTGAGAATGTTCTGGGGACGCACGAAGGAAAGGACCTGAAGCAGTTCGGGCCGCGTTTAGGCTTTGCCTGGGACCCACTCAAGCACGGAGAGACTGTGATTCGCGGTGGTTATGGCATTTACTTCGACCGCGTGGTCACTGAAGTCCCGCTGCTGGAGGCTCTGCTGAACGGCCGCATCTTGCCGTTAGCCGCTTTTGGCGGCTCGACGTGCCATAACCTCTTCAATCCGGGTGGACCGGCTGCCGACTGTTCGGCCACACCGGTTCCTGGATCCTTTCAGCCAGTTTTTGATGGGACGCCTGGCTCGCCCGCTACGCCGACGCTCGCATCTCCGTTCACGGGTGGCGGCTCAGTTTTCGGGATTGGGATCAACCACATTGATAACAAAGCCAAACATCCCTACGTTCAACAATTCACCCTTGGCCTGCAACAACAGGTCGGACAGAACTGGGTTGTGTCCGCCGATGGAATCCACAATTTCGGACAGCGATTCATCCTTGGCCGATTGTTGCGCAGTACCACCAGCAGCTCGCCTGACGTTACCTGCACCAATGGTTTTGATCCCTGCACAGTCTCAGATCCGCTAACCGGACGTTCTGACGTGGTGACGGAGATCCAATCTGTCGCCAGAAGCTGGTACGATGCGCTGCTCGTCAGCTTGCAAAAGCGACCCACCGGGTGGCGTAATTTGCGGTGGGGTTTCAACGTCAACTACACGCTTTCCAAGACGTTCAATTATTCCAATGACGATCAGATTCCGTTTAACGGGGCGGAAGACGCCGTCAACCTGATATTCCGCAGCAATAACCTGGAACTCGAGAAGGGCTACTCGCCGACCGACGAGCGTCATCGCCTGGTTCTTTACGGTGTTGTCGAACTTCCGTGGAACCTTGCGATCTCACCCATCTGGACGTTTAGTTCCCACGTACCTATGGATTCGTCTGTTCCCGCTCTCAATGCCCGGCTCCCGATTCTGAAACGCAATGCCCTGGGTCGCGAGATTTCGAATGGCGCCGAGCTGAACAATGCCATCGATGTCTGGAACGCGCTGCCAGTTTGCAGCGGCGTCAACCAGATTCCTTGCCACGCAGGCCCGATACTTGGGCACGTCGATCCCAACCTGCACTTTGGGGACGACTTCAACTCGCTCGATCTGCGGGTCACCAAGAGCTGGACCCTCTTTGGTGAGCAGAAGTTTCAATTCATCGGTGAAGTCTTCAATCTGTTCAACATCGCGAACATTCGGGGATTTAACAACAACAATTACTCGGGTTTTCTGAACGACATCACGTCGCCACAATTTAACAAGCCTTTACGCACGGCTGGCGGTTTCTTTGGGTCGGGCGGACCGCGGGCCTTTCAATTCGCGCTGCGATACGCGTTTTGAGCGGGAAATGACGATGATACCGGCAACGTCTTCCTGGCGGAGATATTGCTACGCTGAATTCGGACGGTTCGCGTTCTTCTGATTCAAGGTACGAAGACTGGGCGATTGCCAAAGAATGTTGGCTCAGGCGGGTGTTCATCCGGTAGCGGATGTTTCTGATAACGGGAGCCAAACTTGAAAACGGGTATCACCGGGTTTGGAAGTGACCTGAATATTTCCCCGATGCTTCTTCACAATGCGTTGCGCAGTGTCCAGACCGAGTCCCGTCCCTTGTCCAACTCCCTTGGTGGTGAAGAAAGGTTCAAAGATGTGCGGTTTCACCTCAGGTGAAATCCCTGGGCCGTTATCGCCGATCTCAACTACAACACAGGTATCGTCGCGATAAGTTCGGACTCGAAGCTCGCCTTTTCCGTGCATGGCGTCGATAGCGTTATCGATGAGGTTGGTCCAGACCTGATTCAGTTCGCTGCCAAATGAGTCCACGAGAAAGGGGACCTTCTGGTAATCGCGCTGCACCACCACTCCTTGTTTCAGTTTGTGATTCAAGATGGTAAGGGTGGTTTCCAGGCTCTTCACGATGTCCACATTTTGCACCGGGGCCTGGTCCATGTGGGTGTATTCCTTGATGGCAAGGACCAAGTCCGAGATTCGTGAGGTGCTGCTCTCGATCTCATGTAAGAGACTTGCAACCTCCACGGAAGCAGCGATCCTCACCAGAGCGGCTCGGGCGGTATCTGCATCGAGGTTTGCGAACAGCGATTCCAGCACCTCTGGCTTGATATTCCTTCGCGCGAGGTCAGCTGCCAGCTGCCATAGGTCGTTCTGCCCGTGACTGCGCAATAGCGAGTCAATCTGATCCTCCAAGTCGCTGATGGTCAGAGCATCGGCCGGAATGACGTCCTTTTGCGTGAATGAAGCTTCCAGTTTTTCGATTTCTAATTTCTGGGCGGAGGTGAGATCACGTCTTCCCAGTTCGAGACTCGCGCTCTTGATTTTTATCAAAATCTCGCGCAATTGACTGGTGGCACGTTTTGCGGCGGAAGCTGGGTTGTTGAGTTCATGCGCGAGTCCTGCCGAAAGTTTTCCCAGAGAAGCCAGCCGATCTCGCTGTTGTTCGATACGAGTAGCTTCACGGATCCGGTCGGACATCAGACCTACCAGGCGAGTGGTCAACTCTGGCATCTTCTGCACGAGTTCGGGAAATAGCGCAGCGGGAAATTTCAGAACTCGGCCGTCTGTGATAGCTCGACCGGTTACAGTGAACTGCTTCATCCTGGAGAACGGCAATACACCGGTCACGTCGCCCACCTTGGCTGAAAGTACAACAGTCTCGCCACCGAATTCGCCGCGCCACTGAAATTGGCCTTCGAGAATCACAAACATCCAGTCCGCCGGATCGCCCTGACGGACATAGGTTTCGCCGGCCTTGACGTGCGTCTCTTGCGACTGAGAAAGAAACCAGGCGATCTGCTCCTCAGGCAGATCGGTGAACGCTGGAACGCGAAGTAATTCCGATTTGTCGATCATTTAGACCTTGCTTAAGTACTGATGGATGAACTGCACCGCCACCGATCCTTCACCGACTCCGGAAGCGACCCGCTTTATGGAACCGTGGCGGACATCGCCCACGGCAAAAATGCCGGGAACATTGGTCTCGAGCAAGAACGGATCCCGATCGACCGCCCACCCCTTGGGGCGTTGCCCGTCACGTATAAGATCAGGACCGGTCAACAGGAAACCGCGCTCGTCCCGCTCGACGACACTCGCCAGCCAATCCGTCCGCGGTAATGCCCCAATAAAGATAAACATCGCACTGGCCGGCACACGCTCAGTCTTGTTGGTATCGGAACAAAGCACCGAAATCTCGTCCAAGTGGGTTTCGCCATGCACCTCAGCTACGCTGGCGTGGGTCCACAGCTGAATGTTAGGTGTCTGTTGAACCTGTTCGATCAAGTATTGCGACATGGTGCTGGAAAGCGAGTCGCCGCGGACCAGAATAACTACGCGCTCTGCGTACTTGGCGAAGTTCATTGCCGCTTGACCCGCGGAGTTTGCGCCGCCCACGACATAGACGATTTCGCCCTGGCAGGACAATGCTTCAGTAGCGCCGCCACCATAATAGATCCCCGCGCCCTGCAACTTGTCTATTCCAGGAGCTTCGAGTCGACGCCACTGCACCCCAGTCGCGATCATCAGCGCGTGGCAAGAGATCTCGTTCCCATCCACCAGCTTGATGATCCGGTAAGAACCTTCTGTTCTGACGCCAACAGCTTCCTGCGGCGCCAGGATTTCCACTCCGAAACGCTGGGCTTGGAACACGGCACGCCGGGCCAGATCGCCGCCACTGAGGCCGGTGGGAAATCCAAGATAGTTCTCAATGCGGGCGCTCATTCCGGCCTGACCGCCGGGTGCTTCCCGCTCAACCATTACTGTATGCAAACCTTCCGAGGCGCCATAGACGGCAGCGGCCAACCCGGCCGGCCCTCCACCGACAATCGCCAAATCATAGAAACTGGTTTGGGCGCGCGTCCGCAGTCCGACCTTTTGCGCGACGTCGGCGGGTACACTCTCAAGAAGCTTCGTCCCGTCGGGAAACAGCACCACGGGGAGATTGCCAGCCTCCGGGCCCAGTGCCTCCAGGAGGCGTTTGGTTTCCGGATCATTGGCGGAACCCTCGACGTCAATCCACTGATACGGGACACGGTTGCGCGCCAGGAAGTCCCGCAGCTCATAGGACCGAGGCGACCAGCGGGTGCCCAGCACCCGGATTCCCTGGAATGGAGGATGGTAGGAAGCTTGCCAGTCATCGAGCAAATCATCTAATTGCGGATACAGGTGCTCCGACGGAGGATCCCACGGTTTCAAGAAAAAGTAGTTGATGCCGGCGTCATTGATGGCGCTGATCGCGGCATTCGTGTCCGCGTACGCGGTGAGCAGTGCCCGCTTCGCACCGGGGAAGATTGCCTTTGCCTCTTGGAGGAATTCCACCCCGTCCATACGCGGCATGCGCTGGTCGGCAAGCAGCAAGGCCACACTGTCGTTGCGCACCTTCAACTTTTTTAACAAGTCGAGTGCGCCCTCGGGAGAATCGCTTCCGATCACCCGGTATTCGGCCCCGTAGTTCGAACGAAGGTCGCGCTCAATCGCCCGCAAAACATCAGAGTCGTCATCCACGCTTAACAAAATTGGTTTGGCCATGCTTAATCTCGGTTGTTGGGTAAAGACATGATTACAGACTTCTGGATTGTCCGCACGACTTGGTTAGATACAGAGAATTGCATTCGGTCGCGTAATTCTGTTGTTGGGAAAGGAAGTCTACCCAAGGAGCTAGGTTGCACTGTCGAGATGAAAGGGTTCGTTATACGGCTCGACAGGATAGCCCTTCGCCTTCCAGCCTGCCAATCCACCCTTCAGGAATTTGATTCGTGAAAAGTGCATGGCTTGAGCTTGATGTAGTACAGCTCGGCTGGTTTTATCTCCGGGGCAGGTACAGTAAACCACCGCGTCCTTCTCTTGCGGGATGAGCGATGGATTCTTAAGCAGTTCCTGTGGCGGAATCCACTTTGCACCGGGGATGATCGCGGAGTGTCCTAGCAGGTCGAGCGGCTGGCGGACGTCGAAGAGAAGTGTCCCTGGATTTGAGGCCATCAATGTGTGAAGGGCTTCTGGCGTGATGCTGTGCAGCTGTAATTCATCCCGGTCTTTTTTACGGTTGATCCGAGTTACGAGCAACGTGCATGACACCACCACGAAAATGACAGTCAAAGTCAGAAACATCCCAATTCTCCTCGCTACTCTAATACGAGATTCACCAGGACCCTGAGAAGATTCTTTCTCCGGTGTGTCCGCCAAGGCCTAAGCGTCGGCCCGAAGACGGCGATGATGGTGAGAGTGCAAATCAGCAGTAACTGGTTTACCCTGCATACACCCGTTTGAAGGGCCCGGGTCCCTCTGGTTTGCGAGCGAAGCTACAACCTCTGTGAAGAGAAATTACAATCAAGGAGTCAAATTATGCCAACGATCAGCAGCAAAGACGGCACGCAGCTTTTCTACAAGGACTGGGGAAAGGGACAGCCAGTCGTGTTCAGCCACGGTTGGCCCCTGACTGCCGACGACTGGGACGCACAAATGATGTTCTTCGGCGCGCGTGGCTATCGAGTCATCGCGCATGACCGGCGAGGCCACGGCCGCTCGACCCAGACGTGGGATGGTAACGAGATGAATACTTACGCCGACGATCTCGCGGCCCTCACTGAAAAGCTTGATCTGAAGAACGCAATCCACGTGGGCCACTCCACCGGCGGTGGGGAAGTTGCCCGTTACATTGGGCGGCACGGCACAAAACGTGTTGCCATGGCCGTGCTCATCAGCGCGGTGCCACCGTTAATGTTGAAGACGGAAAAGAATCCTGGTGGCCTGCCCATCTCGGTCTTCGACGGGCTCCGCGCTCAGCTCTTGGCAAATCGGGCGGAGTTTTACAAGGACATTACGCTCCCGTTCTACGGCTACAATCGGCCAGGCGCGAAGATTTCGGAAGGCATCCGAGAGCGCTGGTGGTTGCAGGGCATGTTGGGAGGGGTGAAGCCTCACTACGACTGCATAAAGGCTTTCTCCGAGACGGATTTCACTGAAGACCTCAAGAAGTTCGATGTGCCAACCCTTATCCTTCATGGCGACGACGATCAGATCGTGCCGATTGGGGCAGCGGCTCTGATGTCTTCCAAGATAGTAAAGAATGCAACGTTAAAGGTGTATCCAGGTTTCCCGCACGGGATGCCCACAACCAATGCGGACCAGATCAATGCCGACCTGCTTGCGTTCTTCGGGAAAAGTAAGGAAGCTGCTGCTTAAGCCTGATCCGGCTTTCGTTCTAACGCGAAGGCCGGATATCCTAACCTTGGCGAGAATTTCTCTTACTTCTACTCCGAAGCCGTCAGATAGGAATACAAATCGGGATTCTGTCGAAGCACCTGAAGTAATTTCGGTGAGAGTTCGTAGATGAATTCGTGGTAGGTCGTAGTCCGATCGCTCTTCTCAGTTCCAAGGATGGCGTGTTGCAGCTCATGCAAGAGAGTGGTTTGTTCCTGTTTCAGGGAATGGCCGGCTTCAATATAAATGCGGCCTTTGACGTCGCAGACTCCCAACTTTTGAGCTTGCTTGTCGCAAGTTCTGCCGGAAAACCTGGCAAATTCTCCCGAGGCCGGAACTTCTTTTACCAGTTCGACGAAGTAGGTAGCTTTGCCAATGGTGAGACGGGGCGGCGGCACTGGCCGGCGATTTTCTGGTTCGATCGGGGTAAGGCAATTGCCGGCGAGCGAACTGGCTTGGGTCAACTTGCTGTATTCAGTTCTGTATTGTTCGACGAATGGCAAGTGCTGCGCGGGTGCCGTTCCAGCCAGTCCCTGCAGAAGCATTGCGATAATGGCGTGGCCCAACTTCAATGGGTTTCTCTCTAAGTGACCTAAGGATCTTGCATCGTTCGGTGGTTCCCAATGAGGTGTTCAAATCTCGCCCCAAGGTCAAGCTACCGTCCCTAAGGTCTCTTCTGAGGATAGAGAGTCGCTGCACAGGCCGACAGATTACGAATGTATAACCACTTTGGTTCTAAGCCGGCACTTCTGGTAACATCGCGCTCCGAAAGGAGTGACAACCATGAAACACATCGTTCTGGTGGTTGTACTGACAATGGCCACGTCGTCATTCACCCTGGCTCAGATGGCGGCCGACAAGTCCGCTCCCAAGGGACAGATCGAACAAGAGTTAACCAAGCTGGAGCAGGATCGCGCACAGGCAACGGTTAAGGGCGATACGGCTTTTATCGACCAGAACACTGCCGACGACTACACCTTCATCAGTCCTCGCGGAGCTCTTAGGACGAAGGCGCAGATATTGGCGGATTTCAAATCTGGCGAGATCAAGTTGCAGGCTTATGACCTCGATGATCTGAAAGCGCGGGTTTATGGAGATACGGCAGTTGTCACTGGTCGTTCTACTCAGAAAGGGCAGGCTTACGGCCAAGACGCTGCGGGCCAATATCGATTCACGCGGGTGTACGTGAAACAGGATGGAAAGTGGAAGGCGGTCGCCTTTCAGTCCACACGGGTTGCAGAATAAGAAATGGTGCTTGCCTGACCCCTGTCCTTGAAAGATAGGGGTCTTCCTTTTTTTACGATCTGAACGCCCTCTTCACCGTCCCACATATCCTTTTTAAATCCGGAAAGTCAGAACTCAAGGCGCACACCTAACTGTCCATGTCGTGGATTGCCCAAAGTGGAGGAAACCACGCCGAACGTGGAGTCGCCGAAAAGAGTATCGGGATAGGCGAATCGTGGCGTGTTGAAGGCATTGAAGAACTCGCCTCGGACCTCCAGCTTCATGCCCTCTCGCACCAGGAACGTTTTGGAGAAAGCAACATCAATATTCTGAATGCCATCGGTGCGCAGATTGGAGAAGTAGCGAGGCGCATTGCCGGGCTGCTGATCGCCAGGATCCGCGAAGCAACTCAGGTTGAACATGCTGGCGCCGGTCAGGGCGGACCTGTGTGGGCCCACTCCACTCCCCGGATTCGCGCACACAACGTCCGGCCGCTGGTTGCCATCTGTAATCGCTGGTGCGGACATGCCAATGGCAATCGGCTGTCCCGACTGATAGGTCAAACTGTCGGCGATGCTCCAACCTCCGACTACCGCATCCAAAACGCGATTCATGCCCTTTCCAATCCAGCGTCCTCGCCCGACCGGAACGTCAAAGAGAATGGCAGCGGCAAGCCGATGCGTGGTGTCATTAGCGCTGATCGAGTGCTCAGCCTTCAGGTTGTCTAGTTCTTGTGGATTTCCGGTATTCAGATTTCCAACGAAGGCGTTCGCGCCGGTTGACGAGTCGTCGGTCAACTTTGAAAACGTGTAGTTGCCTTCAAAGGAAAAGTAGTGGCTCGCCCGCTTCTGAAAGCGGAACTGCAGGGAGTTGTAGAACGATTGCGCTCCCAGAAGCGGCAGGCCTTCAAACGGACCGGGAAACTGCGGAAAAGGCCGCAGCACATTCTGCAAGGCGATGACATCGTCGTTGTAAAGCGAGTCGGGCTCGTTGAAGATTGGACTCGCGGGGCAGTATGAAGCCGGAGAAGCGACGGTGGTAAATAAGCACTGAAAAGGATTACTCACCACTCCATCGAGATCGGCGGTTGTGAACTGCCGCCGCACCGACGAGGGAATGAAGTTCCGGTTGCGAGTACTGGAGTATCCGCCCCAAGGCAAGTGAGTGCTGCGATTGGCAGAGTAATCGAGGGAAACTGTAGTCTGCCATGGCAACAAGCGTTGTACCCCGAAATTCCACTGATAAATTTCGGCATTTCGAGCTTCGGTCGTCCCCAAATCGTTCTGGTTGGGAAAGCCCCACATCGCCTGCGCTCCGTAGCGGGTGCCTTGAGGTGCGGGCAAACCTGAGGGAAAAGGATTGGCCAGCGAGGCGAACTTGGTCTGCGTTCCGTCTTTGCTGAAGTAAATGTTCCCGTCCTTGCGGAAAGCTGTACCGGCGTATTGGAAGTTGGTTGCAACGCTCATCCCGTAATAAACGCCCGCTCCGGCGCGAACGACTGTGTTGGGAGTGAGCTGGTAAGCAAATCCCAAGCGCGGCGCCCAATTGTTGCGGTCAATAGGCACGTGGCGTTCGTTGCTGCCCGCAAATTTTGTGAGGCCCTTCAGTGTGCCGGGAACCAGGGGCAGTCCGTCGACGTGGATTCCGCTGTCGGCATTGAAGTCACTAAACTGGACCCGGTTGAACCGCTCACTATAGGGAGTGCTCCATTCGTATCGCAGCCCGAGATTGACTGCGAGCCGCGGAGTAATCTTCCAGTCGTCCTGGAAATAGAACGAGGTCTCTTTCGACTTGTTGGCGACGGCGGGGTAAACGGAAATCCCACCGTAATCGCCAAAGCCGAGAAGCAGGTCGGCGAAGGAGTTGCCTTGGGTGATGTCGAAGTTAAAGGGAATCTGTTCGGTGATGTCTTGCGCGAAATGAAAGTAGCCGGTGGGATAGGGCGGCTGCCGAAAGTTGTTAAAGAACAGGCGCTGTTCGCCGCCGAACTTCATACTATGGCGTCCTTTCACCCAGGACAGCATGGAAGAATAGCCGTAGAGCGTATGCGCAAAGTCGGTGTCCGGGCAGCACTGGGAAAACAAGGACGTCCATGGCGAGTCCATCAGAAAGGCTGGCATACGCACGATTCCGTTCGCCTGGTCCAGCACCGAGGGGAAGCCAAACTTCACCGGATCGGGAAAATTGTTGGCGTGTCCCGGCGCGAAAGCCCGATCTACACCCAAGCGGCTGGTCAGCAAGACCGTGGGGCTTACAGTCCAATTCCAGTCCAGCGCCGTGTTCTGTACGTTAGTGAGAAAAACTACACCGTCTCCGGTATCGTCGTTCCCAAAAACAGTTGGGACGTTATTCGTCGCGTGCGACCGGCTATAGCGAGCGGAGACGCGGTGCTGCGGGGCGAGCTGGTGATCCACCTTAATATCGAACTGCAACGATCGGGTTGCGTTGGTCACCACGCTGCGAAAATTGTTCGTACCTGTGCCGGGATCTCCGGGAACATTGGCTAACGGATACAGGTTAATAATCTTCTGCCCGATGGGATCAATGAACTGCTGATCGATGACGTTTGGCGTGCTGAAATCCGCGCGTACGCCTCCACTTAGCTGATAAGGATTGAAAATCAGGTTAGGAACCACGTTGCCGTCCTGGTCAAGGATGTTGGTCTGCGAAAAGTCTCCCAACCGCTCCAACGCGGTGGGCACGGTTGCGGTGATGGGTTGGGGCGCTTTGGCATTGATGCGTTCTATGTCGACAAAAAAGAATGTCTTGTTCTTGATGATGGGGCCGCCCAGCGAGATGCCATACTGATCGCGGGTGTGCCCAGGTCTGGGTTGCCCGGCCTGCTTGGTGAAGAATTCGTTGGCATCCAACCATCCGCGTTGTCCAAACCACCAGCCGCTGCCATGGAAGTTGTTAGTGCCGCTCTTCAGCACCATGTTGACTACCGTTCCGCCGTTGCTGCCGAATTCGGCGGAATAGCTGTTGTTCTGCACCTTGAACTCCTGCACGATCTCAACTGATGGCTCGTAATACACGTTGCTGGTCGCGCCTTCTCCCTGCTCTGGAGCGCTCACGAGTGCGCCATCAATCCGCACCTCCGCGGTCGCATTGCGCTGCCCGTTGGAGACAAAATTGGTACCCGTAGGATAGTTATCTGCCGTGCCTGCGCCCGTCACTTCTGTTACACCCGCGCTCAGAAACATCAGTCCGAAGAAGTTGCGGTCGAGCAACGGAATCTGTTTGACGTATTCATTAGTGACGTCGGTGCCCAGTGATGCGCTCTCGGTGTCGAGCAAGGGTGCGGCGGCTTCGACTTGGATCTGCGTGCTCATCCCCGCTGGCTTGAGGGAGAAATCGAGGGTAGTCTGCTGGTCGACCGCGAGAACGACATTCTGCTTTTGCAAAGTCTGAAAGCCGGGAGTTTCCACGTTCAGACTGTAGGTGGAGGGCCGAAGTCCGCGCAAAATGTAGTAACCATCGGACCCGGTTTTTGCAGTCGTAGAGAGATTAGTGCCGTTCTCGGTGATGGTCACGGTCGCATTGCCTACAACAGCGCCAGTCGGGTCCGAAACCACTCCCCGAATCTGCGCCTGGTATGTTCCCTGGCCAAGAGCGCCGCCAGCGAGAAGGATCAGGAGCACCAGGCTTGTCGCGGCTGCGAAAAAGAAAATACGTGTACGCATGGGGCCTCCGTTAAAATGCCCTTGCAGTAAAATGCCAGGTTTCGGGTATACTTCTAATTCTTACTTTTACTTTCGATATGATAGCGTTGTCAAGCAACGGTTGGCTGGTAACTGCTTGGTCAACGTCGTTGCCGGTATAGGGCAAGCGAGGCCAGCGGGCAAACGCACTGCTCGGCGAACCGACTTTATTCGCTAAAACAGCTGTTCTGGCAATACTTTGGGACTTGGAAGACATCGGAGGCGACACTCTGGGGAGTTGTGAGTAGCGATTCCGAGGCGTCTTCAGAAAGTGGTGGAAATGGAAAGAAAACGAAAGCTTGCCGGGTTATCACAATTCATCGTCCTATGTCTGCTGGCATCCGGGACGGCGGCTCAGGCGACCAAACCGGAGGCGCCCGTCGCAGCCCCGACGCAGGAGCAAATCGGCTATAAATCTGCTGCTGGTGCTGAACAGAAAAAGACTTTACTGCTCAAAGACTTCAAACCAAAGTCCATGCTGCACACCACTAGTCACAGCGTGGATTGGGCGAAGTACTACGTGATCGACGTGCACAACCACGTCAACGACGCGCAGGGCATAGAGGATCACATGCCTCCACAACGCGTAGTGGAAGTCATGGATAAGACCAACGTGAAGACAGTGGTTATTCTGACCGGCATGTGGGGAAACAAGCTGCAGAAAGTCATCGATGAGATGGTAAAGCCTTATCCCGGACGCTTCATCGTCTTCACACAAATTGACTGGAGCAAGATCGACGACCCCAACTTTAGTTCAGAGATGGTGCAGCAACTCCACGATGCGGTGGCCCGCGGTGCGCGTGGTCTGAAACTTCTGAAAGATCTTGGACTCGGGGTGCGTGACAAGTCTGGCAAGTTTATCGCCGTGGACGACGCTCGCCTCGATCCTGTTTGGGAAGAATGTGGGCGGCTGGGGATTCCGGTGTCGATTCACACCGCCGATCCGGAAGCTTTTTTTCATCCCATTGACGCTACAAACGAACGTTACGAAGAATTAATCGAACATCCAGACTGGAGCTTCTACGGCCCGCAGTTTCCGTCTATGGAGGAGTTGCTCGAGGCGCGTAATCGCGTCTTCGCCCGTCATCCTCACACTACTTTTGTGTCTCTTCACATGGGGTGGCCGGAAAACCTTGATTGGGTGGCTGGCATGCTCGATACGTATCCCAACGTGATGGTCGAATTCGGCGCGCGTGAAGCTGAGCTGGGACGCCAACCCCGACGTACCCGTGAGCTTTTTCTAAAGTACCAGGACCGCGTCATGTTTGGGACTGACAACGGTATGGAAGAAGCGATGTATCGCAACCATTTCCGCTGGCTCGAAACCGCCAACGAATATTTCGACTACTGGGGTTCTCCCGGACAGGGCCGCTGGGAAATCTACGGATTGAATCTTCCAGATCCAGTGCTTGAGAAGATCTATCACTTGAATGCGGAACGGATGTTCCGGCAATTCAAGGGATTGTCTGCGGTCAAGGAGCCAGCGAAGTAATGTCGATCCGATCGAATTTCTTCGGCCGCTTGGTCCTGATGTCAGTGCTTCTTTTGACCGCGGCTTGCTCGCGGCACGAAGCGCGATCACCTTCAACGCCTTCTCGTCCTTCGGAGATCAAGGTAACTGTCAACGACAGCGGGCCGCTCGTAGTGCAGACTTCGACGGCTGAATTTCATGTCCTGCCCTCAGGTTACGTGCAAGGTTTCCTGCTCAAAGACGGAAAGAAACTGACTCTGGACGAGCCCGACGCGCACACCAGCAGCGATTATCTAGTCGCGGCGGGCAAAGGCATCCAGTTCAAGCTTGACTTCGCTCAAGCCAAAGTGCGCGAGTCGGAAGGCAAGCTGGGACGAGGCAAGCACGTTGAAATCCAGGCTCAACCTACCGACAACGCCTCGGGAGGCGGAATCCAACAGACCCTCACGATTGAAGCTTACGATGATTTTCCTAATATTGTTTTAGCTGCGATGGAATATCGCAACACGGGACAATCTGAGGTCAAGATCGATCAGGCTGTGGCGCAGTCGAGACGGCTGAACGCCGCCTTGGGCAACTCCCGACCAGCCGCGAAGGTCCAGCCTGACGAGATGTGGTCCTTTCACGGCTCCAGCTACGAGTGGGGCAAAGATGATGTCATCAAACTGAGCCGTGGATTCTCCCAGCCCAACGTCATGGGCGAAATGATCAAGGGAGGTTATGGCGGAGGCATACCGGTAGTAGCGTTTTGGACCGGTTCTGTGGGAGAAGCCATTGGCCACGTGGAAACCCTACCACTGGCGGTCTCGATTCCGGTGAAGACGGAGAACGATGGCAGAATCGCAGCGTCAATGACGATTCCTGCCAACACCACTTTGAAGCCGGGCGAAATTTATTCCACACCGCGCAGCTTTTTGGCGGTGTACTCGGGAGATTATTACGAGCCCCTCCGACTCTGGTCGAGTGTGCTGGCAAAAGAAGGTTGGAATCTTCCGAAGCCCTCGAGCGAGGCCTACAACGTCAGTTGGTGTGGATGGGGATACGAATTTAATGTCACGCCCGCTCAAATGACCGGCACCATACCAAAGTTGAAAGAGTTCAACATCAAGTGGGCGACTCTTGACGATAGATGGTTCGACAACTACGGCGATTGGAATCCGCGCGGTGATACGTTTCCCGGCAATTCCATCAAGAAAATGGTCGACGATTTTCACAAAGAGGGTGAACTCGTCCAGCTATGGTGGCTGCCGTTGGGCGTGGAAGACGGTCAGGGGAAGTGGGAATCGCATAAGTACATCGTCTCGAAAGTGGTTCAAGAGCATCCTGATTGGCTCATTCTGGACAAGGACGGAAAGCATGGACGGATTACCCGAGACCTGGCCGCGCTCTGTCCCGCAGTTCCGGAAGTGCGGAGCTATTACAAGAAGCTGATTGAGAAGTTCATCCGCGACTGGGGATTTGATGGCAGCAAACTGGACAACATTTATTCCGTTCCCGCTTGCTACAACCCGGCGCATCACCATAAATCACCGCAAGATTCCGTGAATGCGATGAGTGATGTTTACAAAACAATTTTCCAGACGACTCGCGCCATTAAGCCGGAAAGCGTCACTCAGAGTTGTCCTTGTGGAACTCCTCCCTCCCTGGCGTGGCTGCCTTACATGGATCAAGCCGTAACGGCTGATCCGGTGGGTGCGGTGCAAGTGCGGCGTCGGGTCAAAATGTACAAAGCTCTGCTTGGTCCGGAAGCGGCCGTCTATGGGGATCACGTGGAGCTGTCCATTATGAACAAATCGAGGAAGGGCGATTGGGTCGAGTCCGGGAACGATTTCGCGTCCACTATCGGCACCGGTGCAGTGGTGGGTACAAAGTTCGTGTGGCCCGATCCAGGACCGAAGTTCAAGAAGGTAGCACTGACCGCGGAGAAAGACGCACATTGGAAAAAATGGATTGGAATCTATAACCAGAAAATGCTGTCGAAGGGCACATTCCGGAACTTGTATGTCTACGGATACGATGTGCCTGAGGGCTATGCGATAGAAAAGGACGGCAAGGTGTACTACGCGTTCTTCGCGCCATCCGCTTCCACCTGGAAGGGTGAAGTTGAATTAAGAGGCCTGAAGGATGGCGCGTATCGCGTCGTCGATTACACGGATGGAAGAGACCTTGGCTCGGTGGAAGCGAGCGCCGGCAAAGCTCCAAGATTGAAAACAGAGTTCAAAGATCACTTGCTGCTGGAAGTAAGCCCATAGCGCGATGATCGCGATTCCGGTGCGTCACGTCATTGCTGATTTGTGAGTTTCGAAAAAGCGTTTGCGGTGCTCGGGATCACGAAAAGCTTCGGTTCCTCCGGCTCGCGTGGTGGAGAGAGCGCCGGCCAGATTACCATTCGCAAGACAAGTTTCCAGGTCGGCGCCGCGCAGGAATTGATGTAAAAAACCGGCATCAAAGCTGTCACCCGCTCCAACGGCATCGACGAGATCCACTTTCACCGGCGGACTGACGAACCGCTCAGAGCCGCACTGTGCCGTGGCTCCTCGCTCCCCGAGTTTCACCACCACCACTGGAACCACCTCCGCCAAGGAAGCGATGGCAGCGTCAAGATTGTCGGTGTGTGCGATTCGACGCGCCTCTCGTTCGTTTGGAAGCAAGACATCCACGTAGCGCAAGGCATCGCGAAGACCTCCTTGCCAGCCATCGTCGGGATCATCATTGGTGTCGAGTGAAATCGTGAGACCCGCCGCCTTCAGTTTTCGAAATAGGTCAGGAATTTGCGGTCGGAGTCCGCGCTGTAAGTAGAAAGATGAAAGATGAAAGTGCCGCGATGAGGCAAGGTAATCGAAGTCCAAATCATCGAAAGTCAATTCAAAGATTGTACCGGCATAAGTGAGCATGTTGCGCCAGCCGTCGCGTTGCAAGATAACCGTCAAGCCAGTCTTGGTGGATCCAGTGACACGGCGGACCTTGGAGATGTCCACACCGCCCGCGGCCAGGCGATCCAGCGCGATCTGACCCAGTTGATCATCCCCGATACGAGAAACGAATCCAACCCGGTTTCCCAGCGCGGCGAGATTGTGCGCCACAATCGCGGACGAGCTGCCGAGCGTGAGCATCATTCCGCTGGCCAGAAGTTCGCGGTCGCCGGGAAGCTCTTCTGGCAGGCCGTAGAGAATCAGATCGAGGTTCAGTTCGCCCGCAACGGTGACGTCAAAGCGGCGGCCAGTCTTCGTTGCCCTTGATTGTTCTTCCTTTAAAATAGTTCCTCTCTTAAGTGCGATGCGTCCCAGTGCAGTTTTTCGAGACCGTACATCATATCAATCGGT
>Ga0137390_10001346_pt1 | contig 18394 bp, 15 predicted proteins | sample 15con2h24AmetaG_FD_104937 | JGI IMG/M metagenome (GOLD analysis project Ga0137390, IMG submission 104937) | Vadose zone soil microbial communities from Angelo Coast Range Reserve, California, USA - 15con2h2.4A metaG | ecosystem: Environmental > Terrestrial > Soil > Vadose zone > Saprolite... | reverse complement strand
AGAAGATGAGAATACTGTTGACTGGTCATAAGGGCTATATTGGCGCAGTTGCGGGAACGCTGTTCCGCGCTTCAGGGCATGAAGCAATTGGCCTCGACAGCGATCTTTTCTCGGGCTGTGAATTTCCACAGCCAGCACCAGAGATTCCGGAGATTCGAAAAGACATTCGTGACGTGACAAAGGCGGATCTAGAGGGATTCGAAGCTGTGGTGCATCTGGCCGCTTTATCGAACGATCCGCTAAGCAATCTCGATCCCGCTCTCACCTACGACATCAATTATAAGGCGTCCGTACGGCTGGCCGAATTGGCGAAACAGGCAGGGGTGAAGCGTTTCGTCTTCTCCTCGTCCTGCAGCACCTATGGTGCGGCGGGTGATGGATTCCTTGAGGAGATAGCAACTCTCAATCCTGTGACCCCATATGGCGAGTCAAAAGTTCTGGTAGAACGCGACGTAGCTCGGCTGGCGGATGAAAACTTCAGCCCGACTTACATGAGAAATGCGACTGCGTACGGCGCGTCTCCGCGCCTTCGGCTGGATCTGGTGTTGAATGATTTTGTGGCGTCGGCGCTTACCACGGGCCGTATTCTTGTCAAGAGTGACGGTACGCCCTGGCGCCCGATCGTACACATTCGTGACATCATCGGTGCGATGTTGTGCGTGGTTGAGGCCCCCAAGAGCGCGATTCACAATGCGACGTTTAATGTCGGCCAGACCGAGGAAAACTACCGCGTCAGCGAATTGGCTGATCTCGTGACTGAAATTGTTCCCGGCTCCCGGATCGAGTACGCCCCTGGCGGGGGCCCGGACAAGCGCTGTTATCGAGTCAACTGCGACAAGATCCGGCGCGTGCTCCCGAGCTTCCGACCGCAGTGGAATGCCCGCAAAGGCGCGCAGGAGCTGTATGAAACCTACCAAGCAGCAGGACTGACCGCTGCAGATCTGAAGGGCGGTCGTTATTTCCGCATCAACCACATCCAACGCCTACTGGCTTCCGGACGGTTGGACTCCAACCTTCGCTGGCAGACATCCGACTCCGTCGGGGTGCTGCAAGCGAAGAGCTCCTGAGGCAGATCTGCAAGGCGGCTGGTGAGACTTGATTTTTACGGAAACTAAGCTGCCAGGCGCGTTCGTGATCGAGCCGGAAATGCATGAAGACCATCGCGGATTTTTTGCACGTACTTTTTGCCGGCGGGAATTCGAAGACCGCGGCCTGAACTCGCAAGTGGACCAGTGCAACGTTTCGTTCAACAAATGCAAAGGCACGCTGCGGGGCATGCATTACCAGGCCGCGCCCTTTGCGGAAGCGAAGCTGGTGCGCTGCACGGCTGGATCTATCTATGATGTCATCATCGACCTGCGGCCCTCTTCATCGACGTTCAAGAAGCATTTCGGCGTTGAGCTTTCCGCGCGAAACAGGAAGATGCTTTACATACCCGAAGAGTTTGCCCACGGATTTCAGACCCTGGAGGACGACACAGAGGTGTTCTACCAAATGTCCCAGTTTTACTCCCCGGAACATTCCCGGGGCGTCCGCTGGGACGATCCGGCCTTTGGAATATCGTGGCCTCCCGGCGAGCGAATCATTATCGAGCGCGACAGAACTTATCCGGACTTCCGGTTCTAGCGGCAATTAGAAAGAATTGAACTTGGATACGTTTCACACCGACGTCGATCCGGTGGCAACAGGTCAGGCGATGCACCGTCTGATCGCCGAGCTGTTCCCCATTTGCCGCAGTATTACGGGGGAAGGGCTTCGCGAGACTCTCCATATCCTGCGGACATATATTCCCCTTGAAATGCGCGAAGTTCCTACAGGTACGCAGGTGTTCGACTGGACGGTGCCGAAGGAATGGAATATCCGAGACGCCTTCGTGAAGAACTCAAAAGGTGAAAGAGTTATTGATTTCGCAAAATCAAATTTGCACGTCGTCAATTACAGCATTCCCGTTCAGCGCCACATCTCTTTTTCCGAATTGAAAGAGCATCTCTTTACAATCCCTGAGCAGCCCGATTGGATTCCTTATCGGACTTCCTACTACAAGGAAAGTTGGGGATTCTGCCTTTCACATCGTCAGCTTGAAGCACTAACCGAAGACGAATACGAGATCAGCATCGACTCGACGCTGAAGGACGGACACCTGACTTACGGCGAGTACTTACTCCCTGGGGAGACACAGGACGAGGTATTGATCTCCTGCCACACGTGCCATCCGTCTTTGTGCAATGACAATCTGTCCGGCATAGCGTTGGCGGTCTCGCTGGCAAAGCGCCTGGAAGCCTTGCCGCGGCATTATTGCTATCGCTTCCTGTTTATTCCGGGCACGATCGGCGCCATTACCTGGCTCGCCTTGAATGAAGACAAGATTCCGCGCATCAAGCACGGGTTAGTCCTCAGTGGAGTCGGGGATGCTGGAAAACTTCATTACAAGAGGAGCCGCCAGGGCAGCGCTGAAATTGACCGGATAGCTTCTCATGTTCTCCAGCATTCCGGAACTCCCTACGAACTCCTCGAATTCTCACCGTACGGTTACGATGAGCGTCAATACTGTTCGCCAGGAATCAATCTTGCGGTGGGCAGACTGTCGCGCACTCCCCACGGTACTTTTCCGGAATATCACACGTCCGCGGACAACCTGGAGTTCGTACACCCGGAGAAGCTCGGAGAATCGTTCGCTGTCTGCCTGGAGATTCTTTCGGTCCTGGGAAACAACAGAACTTTTGTGAACCTGAGTCCAAAGTGCGAGCCACAACTGGGAAAGCGCGGCTTGTACCACATGATGGGCGGAAAGTCCGACGCCGGGCTGAATGAGATGGCGATGCTCTGGGTGCTCAATCTTTCCGATGGAACTCACTCGCTGCTGGATATAGCGGAGCGATCCGGCATTCGATTTGAGTCCATCCAGAGGGCCGCGCATGCACTGCAGAAACATCGCCTTTTGCGGCAGAAATTCGAATTGGTACCGACGGCCGCACGCCAGCCGACGGAAAGGATAGCATCATGAATTCAATCTTTCTGGATGCCCCGATCAACGACGATGAGCGCCGGGAACTTCTCTTTCGCGGCCAGTTGCTGGTCTATTCCCCTACTCCGAGCTCACTCAAGCTCGTGAATTTCGCGCGTAAGATGGCCCAAGATGCACTCCAGCCGTACGAGCCCGAGACGGCCCAGTACCACCTTCCAGTGGAGCGCTACGCCGCTATCCTCGCTGAACTGAAACCGAAGTTCATCCACCATCCGATATCTAAAGAATGCATCCAGGGTATCTTCCGCGAACTTGGCGTCGATTCACACAAGACCTATTTCGATGTCCCCAGAATGCGCACGTCCACAAGCGATGACTACCTGAAGACCGGGATCGCCTACGCCTTTCATCCGCATCGCGATACCTGGTACTCGGCGCCCATGTGCCAGATCAATTGGTGGATGCCCATATATCCGATCGTTCCGGAAAACGCCATGGCCTTCCATCTGCGCTATTGGAGTCAGCCGGTACGCAATGGATCCGCGGGATACAACTACGCGGAATGGAACCGCACGAGCCGTCAAAATGCCGCACAGTTCGTCAAGGAAGACACTCGCAAACAGCCCAAACCGGAAGAACCCATGGAGCTTGACCCGCAGATTCGCGTGATCGCACCGCCGGGCGGTATCTTGTTGTTCTCCGGGGCCCAGATGCACTCCAGCGTGCCGAATAATTCCGGTCGCACTCGGTTCAGCATCGATTTTCGCACCGTTAACATCGATGATGTTTCCGCGCGCCGCGGCGCGCCGAACGTGGATTCTGCCTGCACTGGAACCACCATGGGAGATTATCTGCGCGGCACGGACTTGGCGCATGTTCCGGAAGAGTATTACGCACTCTACGAAACCCAGCCAGCCTTCGCCAAGCCCGAGGAATTCGAGACCGCCACTTCCGCTTAGGAGAGCTACGGTGACCAGCGCCATGACGACAGAAAGCCCAGCCGATCAGAAACGGGGTATTTCTCCGCAGAATTTGTGCGACAAGGTCGTGGTCGCGAATCAACCCCGCTGCCGATTCTGCGGGACGAAGCTCGAGAACACATTTGTGGATCTGGGAATGTCACCTCTTTGCGAGAACTATCTCGCATCGGAGCACCTGAATCAGATGGAGCCCTTCTACCCGCTCCACGTGCTGGTTTGTGGGAATTGTTTTCTCGTGCAGTTGGAGGCGTACGTCACGCCCGAGCACATTTTTAGCGACTACGCCTATTTTTCCTCGTATTCCGATTCTTGGCTGGCGCATGCCAAGCGCTACACCGATTTGATGGTGGAGCGTTTTGGGATCGGGGCGAAAAGCTTTGTTGTGGAGCTTGCCAGCAATGACGGCTACCTGCTGCAGTACTTTGTCGAGAATAAGGTTCCTGTTTTGGGCATCGAGCCGGCGGCGAACGTTGCCGACGTCGCGATAAGAAAAGGCGTCCCCACGATCGTGAAATTCTTTGGCCGGGAGACCGCGCGAGAGCTTGTTGCTTCCGGCAAGCAAGCCGATTTGCTGCTCGGCAACAATGTTCTCGCCCAAGTGCCCGACCTGAATAATTTCGTCGCGGGAATGAAAATCCTTCTCAAGCCGGATGGTTTAATCACCATGGAATTTCCCCATTTGCAGCGGCTGATGGAGGAAAATCAATTTGACACCATTTACCACGAGCACTTCTCCTACTTTTCGTTCCTGACAGCGGAGAAAATTTTCGCCGCGCACGGGCTAACGCTGTTCGATGTCGAAGAACTCCCGACGCACGGCGGCTCTCTGCGGATCTACGCACGGCACGCTGAGGATTCCTCGAAGCCGATTGTTACGACGGTCACCGAACTGCGCAAGCGCGAACAAAGTGCGGGCTATACACGTTTGGAGACCTACTCGCGATTCGCCGAGCAAGTCAAAGAGACGAAGCGCAAGCTCCTCGAATTCTTGATTCAGGCGAAACGCGGCGGGAAAAAGATCGCGGGGTATGGGGCGCCCGGCAAAGGCAATACGTTGCTGAATTACTGCGCTATCCGAACTGATTTTCTCGACTATACCGTGGACCGCAATCCCTACAAGCATGGCAGATTCCTGCCCGGCACGCACGTCCCTATTTATCCGCCGGATCGGATTCGGGAGACGAAGCCTGATTTCCTGCTGATCCTTCCCTGGAACTTGAAAGACGAGATCATCAAGCAGAACGGTTTCATTCGCGAATGGGGTGGCAAATTCGTCGTGCCCATCCCGGAGGTGCAGGTTCATGAGTGATACGCTTCCGGCCGGAACCATGAGCGCGGGGAGGATAGGAGAAGCGTGCTCCCCGACCATTCATCAAATCGAAATTCTACCGGTGGAATGCTTCCCGCGTTTGCACAAATCCGGCGAGAACTCGTCGCGTAAAGGAGTAATTTAAATGAGAGTCGTAATCTTTTGCGGCGGCCTTGGAATGCGCTTAAGGGAATACGCAGAAAATATTCCCAAGCCGATGGTGCCGATCGGTTACCGGCCGGTGTTATGGCATGTGATGAAATATTATGCGCATTTTGGCCACAAAGATTTTATTTTGTGCCTTGGCTATCGCGCGGATGCCATCAAGCAATATTTTCTGCATTACGACGAGTGCGTCTCCAACGACTTTTCACTTTCGAAGGGAGGCAAGAATCTTCAGCTTTTTAATAGCGATATCCACGACTGGAATATCACCTTCGCCGAGACCGGAATGCACTCGAACATCGGGCAGCGGCTCAAAGCCGTAGAAAAATACCTGCAGGGCGAAGAGGTTTTCCTTGCGAATTACGCGGACGGTCTGACGGATCTGGAACTTCCGAAACTCATCGAGTTCTCCAAGGAACACGGTAAAATCGCCACGTTTGTCTCCGCGAAGCCAAACTTGACCTATCACGTTGTGTCTGCCAACTCCAATGGTTTGGTCACCAATATCAAGGCCATTCGAGATTCCGAGCTCCGAATCAACAGCGGCTATTTCGTTCTCAAGCAGGACGTCTTCAAGCACATGCGCGATGGAGAGGAACTGGTCCTCGAACCATTCCGCCGACTGATTCAGCAAGAGCAGTTGATGGCCTACCAACACAACGGCTTTTATGCATCGATGGACACGTTCAAGGACAAACAGCAGTTGGACGACCTCTATGCGCGCGGCGACGCGCCTTGGGTAGTTTGGAGGACTGGCTCATCGCAGCTCCCTGCTCAGTTGCCGGAAGTTGCTAAAGCACCCGATTCTGATCCAGCGACGTATGCAGCGAGTCGCCGCGATGGTTGAGTTTCGGTTAGGTTCCACCCGGCAACCTCTTCGCCGAATCCTATGCTTGGGGTCGCACTGCGATGACATTGAGATCGGCTGCGGGGGAACAATCCTGAGGTGGCTTGACGAATTCCCAAACCTACAATTTTATTGGGTTGTCTTCAGCTCAACTCCTAAACGTCGGCAGGAGGCCTTTCTGAGCGCGCAGGCTTTTCTGCGAAAAGCCAGGACGAAAAAAGTGGTGATGAGGAATTACCGAGACAGCTTCTTGCCCTCTTTTAGCGGACAAATCAAAGAGGACTTCGAGAAGCTCAAGAAGTTTAAGCCCGACTTAGTCCTGACACACTACCGACATGACCTCCACCAGGACCACCGCCTGATCTGCGAACTGACCTGGAATACATTCCGGGATCATTTGATTCTGGAATACGAGATTCCGAAATACGACGGGGACCTGGGGCAGCCAAACCTTTTCGTACCACTCGGGCAGGAGAGCTACAAGAGAAAGGTTCGCTACATTATGGATGCCTTTGAAACGCAGCGTGCAAAGCGTTGGTTTGAGAAGGAAATATTTCTTGCGCTCATGCGCTTGCGAGGAATGGAATGCATTGCCCCGAGCGGCTATGCCGAGGCCTTCTACTGCCGCAAGTTGGTGGTTTGAATTGAAGACGAAAAGATATCCACGCGTTATCGGAACCTGCAGAGGATCTTACACGGGAGCGACTGATCCCCCGGGGAACGTGACTTCGCGATGCAGGATTTAAAGGCAAGGGTGATCCGCGGTGGTTTCGCCAAAGTCTGCGCTCAGGCCGCAAATTTCACACTCCGCATCGGATCCTTGATGGTGCTAGCACGATTACTTGACCCCAAGGACTTTGGGCTTGTCGGTATGGTCACCGCTTTCACTGGTGTGCTGAATCTCTTTAGAGATTTTGGACTGTCGGCGGCGACAGTTCAACGTGTGGATGTCACCGACGAACAGATTTCGACCTTGTTTTGGATCAACATTTTGGTTGGCGTGATCCTTGCGCTCTCGTTGACAGCCCTGGCCCCTGTTGTCGTTGGCTTTTATCACGAGCCCCACCTCCTCTGGGTGACCATTGTTTTGAGTACTGCATTCTTATTTAATGCGGCTGGGGTACAACACTCGGCGCTTCTCCAGCGGCAAATGCGCTTTACGGCGCTGGCAACGATAGAGATTATCTCCCTGATTACCAGTACCTCCATTGGAATCAGCATGGCTGTGGCTGGTTTCGGATATTGGGCTCTCGTGGCAACGGCTGTCTCTGTTCCGCTGGTCGGCACCCTGTGCCTGTGGCAGACGACGGGCTGGATCCCCGGGAAGCCGCGCTTGCAATCTGGACTTCACTCCCTCATGCGTTTTGGGGGCACGCTCACTCTAATTAGCGTCGTCATGTATATTGCCTACAACCTTGAAAAGGTTCTGCTGGGCCGGTTCTGGGGAGCGAATGCCGTGGGCATCTACGGAAGAGCCTTCCAGCTTATTAATATGCCTACAGAGAATCTTAATTCTTCCGTCGGCGAAGTGGCGTTTTCAGCGCTGTCGCGGGTCCAGAACGATCCGGGGCGCTTTAGAAACTACTTTTTGAAGGGCTATTCTCTAGTTTTGGCGCTGACCATACCGATGACCATAGCTGTTTGTCTTTTTGCCCACGATTTGATTTTCGTTCTCCTCGGCCCGAAGTGGAAAGATGCAGCCGAGATTCTTCGATTGCTGGCTCCGACGATCCTCATCTTCGCGCTCATTAACCCCATAGGATGGCTGATTTTCTCGCTCGGAATGGTCGGCCGAAGCCTGAAAGCCACGCTGGTGTTCGCCCCTCTGGTGATTTGTGGTTACATCATGGGATTGCCCTATGGGCCCAAAGGGGTTGCCTTTGGCTACTCCGCGGTGATGGCGTTGTGGGCCGTTCCGCTTATCATGTGGGGGATACACGGCACAGTGGTTTCCTTCCGCGATATTGTGCTGGCTGCGAGTCGGCCATTGGTTTCAGGCATCGTAGCTTCAGCGCTGGCCTTTGGAGTGCAATTCCTTTGCGGCCCATCGTTGTCTCCTCTGCCGAGACTCATCCTAGGAGCTATTGTTCTTCTCGGTGCATATGCCGGGATGTTGTTGTATGTCATGGGGCAGAAAGCTTTCTACCTCAATCTCGTTCGAGGATTGGCGGGACGTCCCTCCCTCCAAGACAAAGCCTTGGTGTCGGCGTAGCCAAGAGACCGTACCAGAGTTTGCGCTGGCGGTCCCATTGGCCCGGCGCATTCGGAGGATTCCGAAGTGATGCGCAAATCTCTCGTGTTACTCGTCTCCATTCGAGGCCATGAAGCTCGTTTCCAGGACACCGCATGGCGAGTCCAGCTTGGGAAAACGTGATATGAACGCTGCATTGCAACCCTTGGTGAGTATAGTCACACCCGTGTACGACGGGGCGCAGCATCTCTCAGAATGCATCGAAAGCGTTCTGGCGCAGACCTACACGAACTGGGACTATACGATCGTCAATAATTGCAGCACGGACGAATCACTCGCGATCGCCCAGAAATATGCCGCCTCAGACCCACGCATCCGAGTGGTGAGCAACGATCGGTTCTTACGCATCATTGAAAACCACAACCACACGATCCGCCAAATTTCCCCCGACTCCAAGTATTGCAAATTCGTATTCGCCGATGACTGGCTGTACCCTTCTTGCATCGAGGAAATGGTGCGCGTCGCCGAAGAGAATTCCAAGGTGGGTCTGGTCGGTGCCTTTACTATGGATGGCCAGTCCGTACTAAACAACTCGCCGATCACTCGCTGCATGATACGGCAAGGCCTGGGCCATTTAAGCTGTGTGGCGCCAGGCACCGAGATGTGTCGGACAGAACTTCTCGGAGATGGCGGTTACGTGCTGGGCACGATGACGTCGCTATTGCTGCGTTGCGACCTGGTTCGCAAACATTCGGTGTTCTTCAACGAACCACACCTTTATGCCGATCACGAAGCCTGTTTTGAGATCTTGAGAGAATCGGATTTCGGCTTTTCGCAACAGGTTTTGAGTTACACGCGAGCGCGGCGCCAATCGACATCGAGCTTTGCCACCGATTTCGACGTGATCATACTTGGCAAGGTCGCCCTGTTCTTGAAATACGGCCAAATTTTTCTGGATGACACCGAACGCCGAGAGAGGTGGGCAAAACTGCGCAGTAAATATTATCGGACATTGGCGCATAACGTACTCCGGGTACGCTCAAGATCGTACTGGCAGTATCACAGGGACACTTTAGCGGCGTCAGGATATCGCATCGATCTATTCTTGTTCACAATCGCGATCGCCCGCGAGTTTAGTATCCAGCTTTCACATCCACGTAACGCCCTAAGACGCGCTGCACATTGGTGGTCTCAGGCGGTGAACAGACTCCGAGGCGCGCAAACAGTCGATAATCAACGTGTGCCGTGAAAGATCTTGCCGAGAAATGCCAGGTCCGCCCTGCTCAAATCTCTTTCGGGCTGGTAAAAAAGCTGTGACCGAAAGCAAGCATTCACATCAAGTGCAGCAGATCGGCCACAACGCCGAACACTTGCGGGAACGCGAGCCCACGATGCGAATCACCGTTGTTTTATGTACGTACAACCGTTGCCAGACTCTCCGCCGCGCACTGGATAGTGCCGCTGGCTTGACGGTTCCTGAATCCGTTCACTGGGAGATTCTGGTGGTGGATAATAACTCGGACGATCAGACCCGAGAGGTAGTGCAGGAGTTCTCCAGCCGCTACCCAGGTCGCTTCCGCTATCTGTTTGAACCACAGCCAGGCAAATCGTATGCCCTCAACGCGGGGATTCGAGAGGCTCGGGGCGATGTCCTGGCTTTCATGGATGATGACGTGACCGTCGAGCCGACGTGGCTGCAGAATCTCACCGCGGCATTGCATGACGGCGAGTGGGCGGGCGCTGGAGGGCGCATTCTCCCGGCGCGCTGGTTCTCGCCTCCCCGCTGGTTGTCGCTTGAGGGCCCGTATGCAATGGGAACCATCCTCGCTCTTTTTGACCTGGGTCCGGAAGCAGGTCAACTCGCCCAACCTCCCTTCGGCACCAACATGGCCTTTCGAAGGGAGATGTTTGACAAGTACGGCTGTTTTCGAACTGATCTGGGGCCTAGCCCTGGCAGCGAGATCCGCGAGGAAGATACAGAGTTTGGCCGCCGGTTGATGGGGGCCGGAGAACGCTTGCGCTACGAACCGTCTGCTGTGGTCTACCATGCGGTGCCCGAGCACCGCCTCAAGAAAGGGTATTTCAAGGCGTTCTCGTTTGACCATGGACGTGCCTCGGTCCGGGAAGTTGGGGCTCGGCCTGACATCTGGGGGATCCGACGACAGTATTTCAGCATGGTCAAAATGGGAATTCTGCTGGTAGTAAGTACGCTACGATGGCTGGTAACCAGCCCGCCTCAGCGGCGATTTTACTACAAGTTGTGGGTGTGGATGACAGTCTGAGTGATCGTCGAATTCTACCGGCAGTCGCTGGAACCAAGAGCCAAAACAATGACTGGAAGTGATACAAAAAGTCAGAGCGCTTTGAACCGCGGGTAATTCCCATCGGGTCATTTGATTGGGGAGAGGTCATGAGGATCTCGGTTATTGTCTGCACCTTTAACCGTTGCGCGACGTTGGCGAAGGCGCTGGAAAGCCTCGCAGCCTCAACTCTTGAGAAATCGGTCGACTGGGAAGTCCTAGTGGTGGATAACAATTCCCGCGATCAGACACGTGAAGTGGTCGAGGACTTCCGCAGCCAAGACCCCAGCCGCTTCCAGTACCTGTTTGAACCGCAGCCAGGAAAATCGCATGCCCTTAATGCCGCGATTCGCCACGCCAAGGGTGAGATCTTGGCATTCATGGACGATGATGTGACAGTCGAGCCAAATTGGCTGCAGAATTTGACGGCTACTTTGCACAATGGCGAATGGACTGGCTCCGGAGGCCGCATTATCCCAGCATGGACTTGCTCTCCTCCCCGCTGGCTTTCACTCAAGGGCCGACACACATTGGGGCCCCTCGTCGCATTCGACCTGGGTTCTGAAGCCTGTCAACTCAAAGAGCCTCCATTCGGTACTAACATGGCCTTTCGAAAAGAAATGTTCGAGAAATACGGTGGTTTTCGAACCGACTTGGGCCCCCGCCCCGCCAGCGAAATCCGGAACGAAGACACGGAGTTCGGGGCGCGGTTGTTGTCTGCAGGAGAGCGACTGCGCTACGAACCGTCAGCGGTCGTCTATCACCCGGTGCCGGACAATCGCATGAAGAAAGAGTATTTCCTGACGTGGTGGTTTCACAAGGGTGAAGCCAACATTCGACAATTCGGCGTTCGATCCGGCACGAAATACTGGGTGGCAGGTATTCCGTTATATCTATTTCGGAATCTTTTAGTGTGGACATCGAAATGGGTGGTGGCAATCGATCCTTCCCGGCGATTCTCAAATAAGCTCACCGTTTGGACGAAATCTGGAGAGATTTTGGAATGTTATCGCCAGGCGCTCAAAGCTAAAAAAAGGGAGGATTGTAGTTCTTGAATATGGTGCAAGGCAGCGTCACGTGAATGGTGCCCACTTTCCGCTACCGGCAGATTCCATCGTGCAGCCTCCCCGTTAGGAGCTCAGACACGTCATCCGCACGCGACTTCCGGAACAGGTCCTCATGATCCTGTGATCCAAATCAGAATGATTCATACATCCATTCTTGGTCGAGAAGCTATATGAAAGCTCAGCCTCAATCGATTCTGGCCCTAATGTCAAGAATAAGAGTTCTTCGAAAGTGTGTGGGCAAGCCATTTTTGCGAGTGAGTGAGCGGCTCTGGCCCCTGCTTTCGCCTCTCGCGGCCTCCCGGCTGATATATCTCTACGGTACTTTTATACAGTCCTTGGTGAAATTACGGGAAGCACGGACGCAGTATCACGGCACGTATTTCTTTCGAAACCGTCCAGAACTGGAATTGATGCGATCTCTTCTAAGCCAAAAAGCGCGAGGCTCCACGCTTCGAATATCAGTGTTGGCATGCAGCAACGGAGCCGAGGTTTACTCGATTTTGTGGACCATCCGCTCGGCGCGACCCGATTTAAGAGTCATTGTGCATGCCATTGATATTTCCAATGAGATCCTGGAAATCGCGAAAAGAGGAGTTTACTCGCTGGGAGAAAACGCGCTTGTAAACGCACCGATCTTTGAACGCCTGACTGAGGAGGAAATGGCAGCCCTGTTCGACAAAGAAAAGGACCAAGTCAGAATAAAACGGTGGATTACGGAAGGCATTAAATGGCAATTAGGTGATGCTGGGGATCCAAATCTGGCGGAGCGTTTGGGCCCTCAGGATATAGTCGTCGCGAACAAGTTTCTTTGCCACATGGCCCCGCCGGATGCGGAAAGATGTTTGCGCAATCTGGCGCATCTGGTCAGTCCGGGGGGGCACCTTTTTGTTTCGGGAATCGACCTGGATGTTCGAACCAAGGTTGCAGTTGATTTGGGCTGGACCCCAATCCTCAATCTGCTCGCGGAAATACATAATGGCGACCCATCTGTGAGGCGTGATTGGCCATGGAAATACTGGGGCCTCGAACCGTTCGACATGAAGAAGAAAAACTGGGAATTCCGTTACGCTGGAGTTTTCCAACTAGGGCGCACGGCGTGAGGCGGATCCAACTTCTATCGACGGGAAAGAATATGAAGATAGGTCTTTTAGATCATATGGGGTACGGCAATCTGGGCGACGCAGCCACACAGGATGTCGTGATTGCTGCTATTAGGCAACGCCTCCCGAAAGCCGAACTCATTGGATTTTCACTAGTCCCGGATGACACTACAAAGAGGCATGGCATACCTTGTTTCCCAATCCGTCGGTGGGTTCCTTCACCGCAGAAAAAGGGAAATTCTTCGGACGAAAGAGCGAGCCTTAAGTCAAGACTGAAGTTATTCCTTAAAAGCGTCCCCTTCGTCTATGTTCCGGCAAAGAATTCCTTGGAGTTTTTGCGTGAGATCGCTTTTTGGATGCGCTCATATCGGATACTCCGAAGCATCGACCTGTTGATAATCTCCGGCGGCGGACAGTTAGACGACGTATGGGACGGCCCGTGGTTACAAGCATACACAGTCTTCAAATTCTCTCTTCTTGCCAAGCTAGCTCGTAAGGAGCTGTATTTTCTGAACGTTGGAGCTGGTAAGCTGAAGCACCCCTTTAGCCAATTCTTTGCAAAATGGGCTGTGCGGTTGGCGGACTATCGATCCTTTCGAGACCAGGATTCTCAAGAGCGAATGCGGACCTTGGGTGTCAAGACAGGGATGCCCGTATACCCCGATTCTGTTTACGCGCTGGAAGTGGCTGACTATTTGAAGGGGGCGGCGAGTGGCACCGGGATGCCAATCGTGGGACTCAATCCAATGGGCTTTTGTGACCCGCGCATCTGGCCTCGCAAAGACAATTCTCTCTATCAAGATTATTTGGAAAAGATGACCCGATTTGCAACGTGGTTGTTTGACCAGGGCTACAAACTGCGTGTATTCAGCACTGATCCCGCTGTCGACCGGTATGCCATAGACGATCTGCAGACGAGATTAAGTTCAAGGCTATCCTCACCAGAATTGGTCCGCCAGGTCTTCGAGCCTGCAAGCGAGAGCGTAGAGAGCGTGCTGCGGCAGATGTCAGAGTTTGACTTCGTTGTGACCTCGAAATACCATGGCATTGTGTTTTCCCATGTTCTTGCAAAGCCTGTGATCTCACTGAGCTATCACAGGAAGATGGACTTTGCCATGCAAGCGATGGGACAAGGTCATTTCAATGCAGACATCGGCAGCTTCGAAGTTGACTGGCTTATTAAGGCGTTTCGCTCGCTCGTCGATGAATGTAGGAGCATAAAGTCGGTATCTGCGGCCGCGGTGGAAACGTATGCCGCCAAATTGTCGCAGCAGTTCGATAGTCTGTTCCTGCCAGATAAGCCGTAGTTGGGCGCCAATTCCCCTCCCTCCTCAATCCGCGCAATTTTGATAGACCAGGTAAGGCGATGAGCCGCGAAGCCGGCGACCTGCTTCGCAGGTCGTTGCCCGAACTGGTTAAAAACTCCCCAGATATATGCAATAGAAATATGACCGCTCGACGAAGATGCCATCGTCGGGAATAGCACCAGCATACCCCTCGCCGCACCAGCGAGCGAAGGGGAATTGTGGTGCTCACAGCAAATATGGACCTCAAATTCTCAGAAGGAGACTTTACGGATCGCGCGAGCTCTTTTGCGTAGGCGATTAGATTATGAGCAAGAAGGGGTGCGTGTGGTTGCGCCTAGACAACGGTTTCTCTGACACAATGTGAGTCGTGAAAAGCACGCTAAGTCCCCAATTAAGCAAAGTGAGGTCTTAAGTTCAATAAATTGAGATTTGTTTTCACCCTGCTTGAAGGCTTAGTAGGACTTCTGCATCGCCCTGATGCTGATGTCGGTGACTTCCGCCGTGCGCGGCAAGCAGAGGGAGTGAGTCACCATCTCCGCCACATCTTCCGCCTGCATCAGCAACTCAGGCCGGTATGTTTGGCCTTCCTTTTCAAAAAGCTTTGCCATGCGCGGTGTCGCTGTGCGGCCGGGATAGACGCTTAGAACGCGGATACCGTCAGCGTTGACTTCGTCGCGCAAGCTATCCGCGAGAGAACGGAAAGCGTGCTGAGTGGCGGAAAACTGCCCCATCGTGGCGCGCGAGCGTAGTCCGGCGGAGGAATTAATGAAGACGATCTGGCCCTGACACTTGCGTATCAGGGGCAGCAGGGTCTGAATCATCGCGTAGTGGCCGCGCAGGTTTGAGCGATACATCAAATCAAAATCGGCCAGCGAAGCTTTCTCCAGCGTACCATGGGAAATTGCGCCGCCGCACAGAACCAAAATGTTCACCTGTCCCAAATCTCGCTGCACTTTTTCTACCAGGCCACGGATATCATCATCCTTCGTCAGGTCCGCCGGACAGGCGCGCCCACGCGACCCCAGCGCCTCCACTTGCTTTGCAACCTGTTCCAGGAGTCCTCGGCGCCGAGCGACAAGGCACACCTCGGCACCTTTCCCAGCCAGAGCCAGGGCAATCGCCTTCCCTATGCCGCTGCTGGCCCCCGTCACAACTGCGATCTGATTCTTGAGATTTTCCATGATCTAAGTTGTGGCCACCGCCAGCTCACTAACCAGAGTTTTCGACTCTCGATCCTGCAACTGCGCGTGGGGTTACTTAGAGCCCGTGTTTATCCAGTTTGCTGCTATTTCTGCGCAGCAACTTTTCCCCTACTTAGCATGCCACAACTAGAGCGATCTGCTCGCGACGACCTGGAGAATGTCCTCGATGGATTTCACGATGGCCTCTGGAGTCAGTCCATGCCGCCCTTGCATGAATTCCTGACTGCCAATATGCGGCGAGAAAGCTGCCGGGACGCCGATTCTCCTGAATGGGACTCTGGGTTTCGTCCGCAAGAACGCGGATCGGCCAAGACGTGAAGTCTCGGTGGTTGCGTGTGGGCACAGGAATTGGAGCAGCTTAACCAACCAGATGGTTGCCGACCACCCTCCAAATAGGCAGTTGCCGCCGGCGCCACCCGGGTTCGAATCGCTTTCGCTCACGCGGCCTGTATCTGCGCAAGATGCGAACAGCGACACTGCCTGAGCCGCGTGCGCCCAGAGCTTAGAAGAAACTGCACCGAATCAGGTTGACCGCTAATTCGGGAGCAGCCCGAATACGGTGAACGTGCTCTGACCGCCGATGTACACCTTGCCGTTCGCGACTGTCGGCACGGTGAACTTTACGGCAGCTCCGGCGGCACCTGTGCCGCTTGCCGGGCTGCTGTAGAGCAAGTTCGAGACGTTAGTGGCGTCGTAAGCGTAAAGGACGGCACTGCCAGTACCGGTCCAGCCAGAGAGATCCAAGACCCAGACGATCCCGTTGGTGGTGCCGCTGGCGGAAACGGCGGGGGTCGCACCGCGCGGCGGGAACGTGTTGCTGGACTTTGCAAATTGAGGAGTGGCGATCACGCCATTGGAAATAGTGAACTGGCTGAGCGGGTAGTTCTGCCCCGTGGTATAGATATTGCCATTCCAGTAGGCGGGGACGCCATAGTTGCCGCCGTCAAGCTGGGTGGTATTGGGGGGAGGGACAGGGATCACCTCTTGTACGTCCTGGTTACTCGAGGAACCGATTTTACCTAGGTTGGTCTGATCCAGGAGATACAGAATAGCGATCTTGCCCGTGGCGAGGGCCAGATGCGGATGGGCTGTGGAACCAACGGCGTCCGGCAAAATGATGGCGCCGGAGGAGCCCATATCGACGTCATTGGCGTCCAGGGTGGAGCGGTTGAAAGGCGTGAACCAGTCCACAAGAGCCCCCGTGGGACTGAACTTCATGACGCTCTCGGAGAAATTCTTTGTGCCGTCGTAGCTGCCGTTGCCGGTGATGACATAAACGTTGCCACTGGCATCCGCGGCCGGGCCGGCACCGCCTTGCCAAATCGCGGCACCGTTGCATCCGCTGGTTGGATCCGCAGTTGCCCACACGAACTTCTGCGCCAGGGTTGCAGCGTCGTAACCAAATAACCACCCCTGCCATGAGCAATTGTCTCCGTGCGAACCCAAGCCAATATAAATCGTGCCGTTATTAAGGAGCAGCGCAGGCCGGTTGAAATGACGCAGCGAGACAAAGTGAGGAGCGGAGATTACGACTGGCCCGCCAAACTTCTCTGAGCCAGTCGTGACATCAAGTGCATGCAGCCGATTGACATAGCAAGGAGAACTCGACGAGCAACCTGAGCCGACCGTTTCCTTCGTTTTTGCTTCAACGTAGAGGGTATTCGTTACCGGGTCAATGACAGGTGTCGAAGTGATGCCGATCTCTGGATACACGTCCGTGGTTGAGTTGGGAAGAATGTCCGTGTAAGGCATGGTAGTCACGCCTGTCCCAAGGAAGCTGGTCTTCCAGAGCTGGGTGCAGGAGGCGGAATCGGCGTCAAAGGCGTAGACGCTGTCGTGCTCCGTGGCAATGAACACCACGTTCCGCGTCGTTGTGCTGACCACCAGGTTGGCCACGTAGAGTGGCTCTGCATAGACGTAGCCATCCACTGGGCAGGAGAAGAGCTGCGAGAAAGTCGACGAATTCACGTTCGCTGTGGTCAGCGCGTACTCTTTTAGGTTCTGACCGGTCCGCGCAAGGTCGTTGTGATAGGTGAACACACCCGCCAGGTCCGTCACGCCGATCGTTGCTGAAGCGTTAACCGAGGCGTTCGAGTTGCTTGTCGCCGTGACTGTGTGCGGTCCAGCCTGCGTCCCCGGCGTAAACAGCCCTGAAGAAGTAACTGTGCCCGTTGTGGTGTTACCGCCGTTGTTCCCATCCACTGACCAAGTTACGCCGCTATTAGATGGATCGTTGGTGACTGTGGCTGTGAACTGTTGTGTCTGAGACAGGGTAATCGCAGCGCGCTTGGGACTCACACTAACTACAATTGGGGCACTCGCAACGACGGTGATTGACGCCGCGGCTGATTTGGTGTTGTCCGTAACTGAAGTAGCGGTAAGGGTGACTGTAGCCGGATTTGGAATGCTTGCCGGAGCGGTGTAAGTGACTGCAGTGGAAGTTACATTCGAGAGAGTGCCGCACGCATTCCCGCTGCAACCCGCACCCGAAAGAGACCAAGTAACCCCAGCATTCTGGGCATCGCTCGTCACCGTGGTCGTAAAGTTCTGGGTCAATCCTTTGACGACGCTCGCCGAAGTAGGCGAGACGCTTACCGAAATGGGCGGCGGCGGTGAGCTGCCAGCGGCTTTGAAGGCAGCCATTTGCATGATCCAGGCACCCGACGGCGAAACCGGCGCCGTCGCGCTGTAACTCCCCGTCGCCGTCACCACCCGATCTTCCAAAATGTCTCCATCGGGACTGGTCAGCACCCGGCTCGTGTAGCCCGTTCCCGATCCGCTGGTCAACGTCTGCACCAGGTTTGCTCCCACCAGCAGATCGTTGGCATTCGTCGTCGTCACCGTGCCGCTGTTGCTCGTCGCGCTGTTTCCTTGTGTTCCGACGGAGACGTCCAGCGGGTTCACGGTGTCAAGTCCGCTGTATTCCGCAATGCGTATGTCTGGATAAACCGCCGCTACGGT
>Ga0137390_10001331_pt1 | contig 18466 bp, 13 predicted proteins | sample 15con2h24AmetaG_FD_104937 | JGI IMG/M metagenome (GOLD analysis project Ga0137390, IMG submission 104937) | Vadose zone soil microbial communities from Angelo Coast Range Reserve, California, USA - 15con2h2.4A metaG | ecosystem: Environmental > Terrestrial > Soil > Vadose zone > Saprolite... | reverse complement strand
GTGACCGCGTCGGCGTTGACCTCCGGCACGATCAGCGGAACGTCGGCGTCGTAGCGCCAGCACGAGGAATTGTCGATCACGACTGCGCCGGCGCGCGCGATCCGCGGCGACCATTCCTTCGACACCGCCGATCCCGCCGACATCAGGCAGATGTCGACGTCGGAGAAGTCGCAATGCTCGAGCGCTTTGACCTTGAGCGTGGCGTCGCCGAATGAGACCTCGGTGCCCTGGCTCTGGCGCGACGCCAGCGCCACCACCTCGTCGGCGGGAAACGACCGCTCGGCGAGAATGCCGAGCATCTCGCGGCCCACATTGCCCGTGGCACCGACTACCGCGACCTTGTAGCCCATCGCTGCGCTCTCCAATGCAACTTGCCCGCCGGCCCTGCACCAGCGGCGCGAGCCTTCTAGGCGAGAACCGCGGCCGTGACAACGGCTCGTCGCGCGAGCGGATGCCGGGCCGCGCCTTCTGCGTTCGGCCGCCGGGAGCGTTCCTCGCGGCTTGATCGGGGCGTGCCGACCGCCGATCACCGGTTACTTGACGTCGTAGGCCACCCAGTCCTTCGCCACGACGATCGCCGACTTGGCCGGGTCCCAGCGGTAGACGCGATAGTACTGGCGGGTGCGGAAATGATTGTCCTTGCTCCACTCGATCGGTCCGCCGCGCAGTCCCTTGGTGTCGACCTTCACGGTTTCCATCGCGGCGCGGATCTTGCCGGCATCGGCCGAAGCGCCGGCGCCTTGCAGCGCGGCCTCGAGCAGGAGCCCGCCGATCCAGCCTTCGGTCAACTGCTCGGCCGGATATCGCACGTTGGCGCGCTTGGCTTCGTCCGCGATCTGCTTGTGGATCGGCAGGCCGTCCTGAAACAGCGAATTGGCGCCGATGACGTAGAACCTCCCGTCCTTGAGGCGGGCCAATTCGGCCTCGGCCTCGATATGGCCCCAGCCGATGTAGTCGCTCTGCCAGCCCAGCCGGCGCAACGCCTCGAAGGTCTTCACCTGCGTGACCCAGGGCGCCCAGGAGAAGATCCAGTTCGGATCGGCGTCCTTGAGCTTGGTGGCGAACGGCGTGTAATCGGCGGTCGGCGGCGGAATGACCTCCTTGTCGACCGGCGTCATGCCCATCGTCTTCGCCTGTCCCTCGGCGTAGTCCATCTCGCCGCGAGAAAGCGGGACCGCCATCGCGGCAAAGCCGATCCGCACCGGCTCCTTCGCGGTCTCCTTGATGAAGGCGAGCGCGGCGCGGCTGTCGTAGCCGCCGGCATAGGCGGTGGTGCAGAACTCCAGCGCCTCCGCCGGCGGATAGACTTCCTTCGGGCAGACCGCGCCCATGAACATCAAGGGCACGTTGGCGCGCTTCGATTCGGCAACCACCGGCGCATAGGTGGAAGAGAGGCTCGACAGGATCAGCAGGCTCACATTGTCCTGGGTCAGCAGCCGCTTGGTATTGGCGGCCGCTTTCGACGGCTCGGCCTGATCATCGAGCACGGTCAGCTGGATCTTCTTGCCGTTGACGCCGCCCGCCGCATTGAGACGGTCCACGTAGAGGCGCAGGCCCTCGATCGGCGGAGCGTTGGTGCTGGCCGGCGGTCCGGTCAGCGCCCCGGTGACGCCGATGGAATAGGCATCCTGCGCGTTCGCCGCGCCGGCGAGCGCCGCCGCGGCCAAAGCACCCGTCAGCGTCCTTCTCCACATCGTCGTCCTCCCTGGCTTGCTGGACCGTCAGGCGATTGCCTTGTCGGCGATCAGCCGCTGCTCGCGGTCATCGTACATGTCCTCGACCAGCGCCTCAAAGCACTCGTACATGAGGCGGCGCTTGACCTTGCGGGTGGGCGTGACCGGCTCGCCGTCCTGCTCCGGATCGAGCACCTTCGGCAGGATACGGAAGTCCTTGATCTGCTCGGCGCGCGCGAGCTCGCCGTTCGCCCGCTCGATCTCGGATCGGATCAGCCGCACCACGTCGGGGCTGGTGGCGAGGCTGGTGAAGCCGGTATAGGCCACGTCGCGGCTGCGCGCCCAGTCGGCCACGGTCTCGGCGTCGATCTCGATGAGCGCGGTGAGATATTTGCGGGCGTGACCGAACACGACCGCCTCCGCGACGTAGGGGCTCGCGCGCAGGATGGTCTCGATGAAGGAGGGCGAGATGGTTTTGCCGCCCGAGGTGACGATGAAATCGCGCGCGCGGTCGACGAGGCGGAGCCCGCCGTCGCGCCATTCGCCGATGTCGCCGGTGCGCAGCCAGCCGTCCGCGCCCTTGATCGCGCGGGTCGCCTCGGCATTGTTCCAGTAGCATTCGAACAGATCGGGGCTCCTCACCAGCACCTCGCCGTCGTCCGCGAGCTTGATCTCCCAGCCCTCGGGCGCGGTGCCGACGCCGCCGGGACGCGGGAACGGGCCGCGCTGGCCGCAGATGATGCCGCCGGCGGTCTCGGTCTGGCCGTAGCCTTCCACAACGTTGACCCCGAGCATCTGCCAGAGCGTCATGGTCTCCGGCGGCAGCGGCGCGCCGGATGAGATCACGAGCTCCAACCGGTCGAACCCGAGCTTATTGAGCATCGGCACGAATACGCCGGCGCGACAGAGACGGTAGAGCGCACGGTGCGCGAGGCCGTTCTCGCCGGTCCAGCGCCGCCTGGCGTGGCGCCGCGCGAAAGCCATGGCAAGGTCGGCGGTCCGCCGCTTCACCGCCGACGAATTGAGGACGCCGATGAGGAGCTGCGAGGCGAATTTCTGCAGGTAGCGCGGCACCGTGAACAGGACGGTCGGCGCGGTATCGAACAAGGTGGTCGCCAGGTCTTCCGGGTCTTCGCCGAAATGCGGGACGAGCCGCGAGATCAGCGGCAGCGTGACCGCGACGTCGCGGCCGAGCACGTGGCAGAGCGGGAGATAGGCGACGGTGCGGTGTTCCTGTTGCGCCAGGGTCGGGTAGTGGTCAACGATGTTGGCGGTCGCCGCGAGATGCCTGCCGTGGGCAACGAGCGCGCCCTTGGGATGGCCGGTGGTGCCCGAGGTGTAGACGATGAAGGCGGGGGCGCTCGGATCGAGCTCCGACGCCTGTCGCTCGAGCCAAGCGAGGTCCGGCTGCTCGGTCCGCGCCAGCAATGCCTGGTAGCGGCTCAGCTTCGGGTGCGCGTAGGCGAACATCGCGGAATCGTCGAGCACCACGATCGATCTGAGCGCCGGCAGGCGATCGGCGAAGGGCAGGATCTTGTCGACGTATTCCTGGTTCTCGGCGACGAACAGCGCGGCGCCGCCGTCGCGCATCTGGTACTCGACTTCCGAGGCCGATGCGGTCGGATAGATGCCGTAGACGACGGCGCCGAGCGATTGGGCCGCGAGGTCGCAGATCGGCCACTCCTCACAGGCATCGCCCATTATGGCGACGCGCTCGCCGCGGGCGAGGCCGAGCTGCGCGAAGGCGCGCGCCGCGCGTGCGACCAGGGTCGCGTAGTCGCGCCAGCTGCGCTCGCGATAGAGGCCGAGCCGCTTGGCGCGGAACGCCACCGCATCCGGCGTCGCGCGCGCGCGCTCGCACAGCAGGAGCGGCGCGGACTTGCGGCGCAGCGCCTCGCGGTCGACCGGTCGTGTTGCGGCCACGCGCCGCCCCGAACGCGTCTTACGCCGCCCTTCGCTTGTGCGCGCCGTCGAAGGCGGGCGCGACCTCGCGCATGAAGCGGTCCATCTCCTCCTTCACCTGCTGGTGCGGCTTGAGGCCGACGTTGAAATAGAGGATCACCTCCGAAAATCCGGCGGCCTCCACCTTTCTCAGGGTGTCGGCGATGCGCTGCGGCGACCCCAGCAGGACCGAGTTCTCCGTGAGGTCCTCCGGCTTCACCTTCTGCAGCCGGTCGACCATGTCGACGAAATAGCGGTAGCTCGGCGGGGCGGTTTTCGGATCGCCGGGCAGCGCCGGGATCACGCATTCCCGGTAGTAGCGGATCTGGCGCGCGCGCTGCGCCGCTTCCTGCTCCGGATTGTCGGCAAAGTGCGTGAAATAGCTGCACATCAGCCGGCCCGGCTTGTTGCCGTGCCGGGCGCAGGTCTCGTGGTAGAGGTCGGCGACCTGGCGCAAGCCCCCGAAGCTCATGGCGGCGGCGAACGGCGCCACGATCAAGCCGCAGCCGAGCCGCGCCGCAAGCTCGATCGAAAGCTTGGAGAACGACGCGACATAGGTCGGGATCGGCTTCTGCACCGGCTTCGGCGTGATGCGCACGTCGTCGAACGAGAAATGCTTGCCGTGATGGGAGATGCGCCCGTCGGCGTCCCACAGCTTGCGCACGACCTCGAGGCCTTCCTCGAAGATGCCCTGGTTGTCCTCGAACGAGACGTGGAACGGCAGGTATTCCCGCTTGTCGTAGCCGCGGCCGGTGGCGAAATCGACGCGCCCGTTGCTGAGGAGATCGATCGTCGCCCATTGCTCGGCGACCCGGATCGGATGGTGCAGCGGCAGCACCGTCACCGCCGGCGCCAGGCGGATGTGCTTGGTGCGCGCCGCGATATAGGAGAGGACGAGATCCGGGCAGGACAGCACGCCGAGCGAGTTGAAATGGTGCTCGCCGATCCAGGCCGAGTGCATGCCGAGGCGGTCGGCGTGCAAGGCCTCCTCGGCGATGTCGGCGACGAGCTGGTTCGGTGTCCGTGGGTTATTCTCGTAGTGATTGTCGCTCAGGGTGAAGTAGCCGAATTCCATCGTCTCCTCCCGTTCGTTCCGGCCACCGGACGAGGGCCGTTGCCGCTGCGGTTGCGGACTGCCACGCGTCCTCCCCGTCCGGGCATTGCGTTGTGCCACGGCCGCGATCTAAATTCTATCCATCAAGCCATCGATGAACGCCCCCGAGGCCCGGCATGAGCATCCGCCCGGACGGCCGCCCGCCGTTTCGCGCCGACCACGTCGGCAGCCTGTTGCGGCCGCCCGCGCTGCGTCAGGCCTTCCGGCGCCGTGCCGGCGGCGAGATCGACGACGGCGAGTTCGCGCGCATCCAGGACGACTGCATCCGCGCCGCGGTCCGCATGCAGGAGGAGATCGGGCTTGCGGTCGTGACCGACGGCGAGTTCCGCCGCGGCTCCTATTGGGGCCGGCTGGTGGGGCGCACCGAGGGGCTCGAGATCCGCCCCGCGCTGCTCAAGTTTCGCGACGATCGCGGCGACGAGGTCGATTTCACCGCGCCTTATGCGACGGCGGCGATGCGGCGCACGCGTCCGCTCGCGGTCGATGAATTCGTCTTCCTGCGCGACGCCACCGGCGTCACGCCGAAGATCACGCTGCCGGCGCCGTCGACCATGCATTTTTATCGTTTTTCGGACTTCGCCGACCGGGTTGCCTATCGCGACGTCGACGCGTTCTTCGCCGACCTCGTCGCGATCTTCGCCCAGGAGATCGCCGAGCTCGTGCGGGCGGGCTGCCGATACCTGCAGCTCGACGAGGTCGCGATCGCGCTGCTGTGCGACGCCTCGATCCGCGCGATGGTCGAAAGCCGGGGCAGCGATCCCGCCGCCCTCGTCGACCGCTATGTCGATGCCATCAACGGCGCGGTCGCCGCCTGCCCGGGCGAGGTCGTCGTCGGCATCCACCTCTGCCGCGGCAACTTCAAGGGCCGCTATCTCGCCGAGGGCGGATACGATTGGGCGGCCGAGCGGCTGTTCGGGCGCGCCCGCGTCAACCACTTCCTGCTCGAATACGACACGCCGCGCGCGGGCGATTTTGCGCCGCTGCGCTTCGTTCCGAAGGGCAAGGGCGCGGTGCTCGGCCTCGTCAGCAGCAAGACGCCTGCGCTCGAGAGCCTCGAGGTCCTGCGCCGCCGCGCCGACGAAGCTTCGAGGCACATCGATCTCGACCGCTTGGCGATCAGCCCGCAATGCGGCTTCGCCAGCAGCGTCGCCGGCAATCCCTTGAGCGAGGCGGACGAGCGCGCCAAGTTGCGGCTCGTCGTCGATGCCGCGCGCGCGATCTGGGCATAGGGGGGAATGATCCCAACGGCCTCTCGAGCCGTCATGCCCGGGCTTGACCCGGGCATCCATCTTCTTCGCAAGAAAGTCCTTACGAAGTTTGGATGGATTGCCGGGTCAAGCCCGGCAATGACGAGGGGAGAGTCGAGTTCCAGCGCCGTTGGTGTCACTCCCGCAGCTTGAAGCGCTGGATCTTGCCGGTCGCGGTGCGCGGCAGGTCGGAGCGGATGTCGATCCAGCGCGGATATTTCCAGGCGCCGGCGCGCTCCTTCACGTGCGTCCGCAGCGCCTCGAACAGCCCGTCGTCGGCGCGATAGCCGTCCCTGAGCACGATGAAGGCCTTCGGCTTCAACAGTCCGTCGCCGTCCTCCTTGCCGACCACGGCGGCTTCGAGCACGGCCTCGTGCGACACGAGCGCCGCCTCGACCTCGAACGGGGACACCCACATGCCGTTGACCTTGAACATGTCGTCGGTGCGCCCGCGGTAGTAATAATATCCATCGCCGTCGCGGGCGTATTTGTCGCCGGTATAGGTCCATTCGCCGGCGAAGGTGCGGCGGCTCTTCGCCCGCTGATTCCAGTAGCCCTCGCCGGCGGAGGGTCCGCGCACCATGAGCTCGCCGATTTCCCCGTCCGGGACCTCGCGCCCGATCTCATCGACGATCTTGACCTCATAGCCCGGCACCGGCTTGCCGGTCGATCCATAGCGGACGTCGCCCGGGCGGTTGCTCAGGAAGGTCTGCAGCATCTCGGTCGAGCCGATGCCGTCGAGAACGTCGACTCCGACCACGGCGCGCCATCGCTCGCCGAGATGCGCCGGCAATGCTTCCCCGGCCGAGATGCAGAGCCGCAGCCGGTCGGAGCCGGCGCCGGGACCGATGTCGGGTTGCGCCAGCAGCGCGGCATAAAGCGACGGCACCGCGTAGAAGACGGTCGGACGGTGGCGGCGGATGGCGGCGAGCACGGCCGGCGGCGTCGGCCGGTCCGGCAGCAGGGCGGCGCTGGCGCCGACCGACATCGGGAACGCCACGGCGTTGCCGAGCCCATAGGAGAACGAGAGCTTCGCCGCCGAGAACACCACGTCGTCGGCGCGGATGCCGATGACGCCCCCGCCCATCAGCCGCGCGCTCGCCATCAGGCTGGTGTGGACGTGCTTGACCGCCTTCGGATCCCCGGTCGAGCCCGACGTGTACATCCAGAACGCGACCTCGTCCGACATGGTCGACGCCGTGGACGGATCGGGCTCCGCGGCGGCGAGCACGTCGTCGAAAAACCGCACGCCGGGGAGCTCGGCTTGCAGGCCGGCCTTCTCGGCGGCGCTCGCGCCGGCGACGATGACCTCGCGCAGCCGCGGCAGCCGATCGCGGATCGACGACACGAGGCGCGCGAGCGGCGCGGCGACCACGGTCGCCGCGGCGCGGCTGTCGGCGAGCAGATAGGCGTATTGCTCGGCCGTGAGCAGGGTATTGACCGGGATCGGAATGATGCCGGCGCGGATCGCCCCCCAGAAGGCGACGGGATGATCGACGGTGTCGTGCAGCAGCAGGACGACGCGATTCTCTTCGGGCAGGCCGAGCGCCCGCAACGCCGCCGCAAAGCGGCAGGTGCGCTCCTGCAACTCGCCATAGGTGAGCGAGCGCGCCGAGTCCGTGAAGGCGACCTTGCCGCCGAGCCCGCGCGCCACATTGGCATCGACGAAATCGGCGACCGCGTTGTACGGCCGGCGTTGCAGCAGGTCCTCGAGCGTCGGTGCCGCGATTGGCGATGGACTCAACATGCGCGCTGATCGGAGAAGCGGATCGGGCTCACGGGGTGATTGCGCCCCGACTATAGCGGCAGCCGGAAATTCCGCGATGGAACAATATCGGGATCGGATGCTCATTTCGGGCCGTGTGTGTCCCGGACGCGGTGCAGCGCGTAGCGGTGCACCGCCGATCCGGGACCGCCACGGACTCGGAGCTCGTAACGGTCCCGGGTCTGCAGCGCACCACTTCGCGCGACGAGCGCTCGTGCTGCGCTGCGCCCGGGACACACGACCCGGCCACGACCGGATCATGATCCCTATTCGGTGAACAGCCACGCCCCTTGTCCGAGCTCCGCGGGAAAGATCGCGAGGAGATCGCGCTCGCGCCGCCGCGTCGTGAGCGCGGCGCGCCGCAACACCTCCTCGAGCGCGGCGAGCGATCGCACGCGGATCCCATAGGCGCCGGCGAACGGTAGCGACGGCACCGGGATTTCCGGCAGCATCTGCGCGAAGGCGTCGGCGCTGACGAGGTCGACGCGGCCGCGGTCGAGCTCGAGCGTCCGGCCAAGCGACGTCGTCGTCGCCGCTCGGCCGGTGAAGCGCGCGAAGCGCCCCGCCGCTTCGTCCGGGTCTGCCACCGCGAGCACGATGCCGGTGAGCGCCCGCGCGCCGTTCGGGTGCGACAACCAGCGCGGCTGCCAGACCATCGACTCGGTCCGGTGGGTGAGGATCTGGATGCGGCCCTCCGGCATCTCGCCGGGCGCGAGGCGCGCGAGCGTGAAGGCCGCGGTTCCCGCCGCTCCGCCGGTATCGACCGGGCGCTGCATCTCGCGGAGCGGCTGCACCCGAAACCCTTGCGCCGCGAGGCGGCGATGCGCCGCGGCCGCATCGGCCACCGCGAAGGCCGCGAGATGCACGCCGCCGTGGCGCGCCAGCCGCGAGTTGAGCTCGCGGCCGAGCGGCGTGTCGGCGGTCTTGAACAGCACCTCGATATAGCCGTGCGAGAACATGGCGGTCACGTTTCCGGTGCCGGTGAGCTGCGGCGCGCCGTCCGCGGGATCGGGATTGACCTGAACGGAGACCGGGGTCGGGGCAAAGCCCGCGCGCGCCAGCGCGCGGCTCGCGGCCTCCGGGTCGCGGACGAAATGGCCGACATGATCGAGGAAAATCTCGTCGCCGATCGGCAGCTGGCGATCGACCGCAGATTTCGCGCCTTGCATCGCCGGACCCTTTCGCGCCGCCCGCCGTTGAATCCCCGCCGGGCATGTTGGATGAAGACCGGGCAATGGCACAAGTTGTGCTACCATCTCGAAACATGACGAGCCTGACCGATCTCGCTAGTCCGCCGGCCGCGCCGGCGCCGCGATCCGATCGTGGTCCGGCGATTTCCTTCGAGGTGGTGTCGAAGCATTTCCCGGCCGCCGACGGCAGCCTGCTCGAGGCGTTGCGCGGCGTGACCTTCGACGTTCCATGCGGCAACATCGTCGCCATTCTCGGGCCTTCCGGCTCCGGCAAGTCGACGCTGCTCAACATGGCGGCGGGGCTGATCTTTCCGGACGGCGGGCGGATCCTCGTGATGGGGAAGCGCACCGACGCCGCCGTTGACTGGGGCCGGGTCGGCTACATGTTCCAGGACGATCGCCTGCTGCCGTGGCGCCTCGCGATCGATAACGTGGCGCTGGCGCTCGAGGCCGGCTCCATGCCGGCGGAGGAGCGCTCGCGCCGCGCCCGCGCTGCGCTCGACCTGGTCGAGCTCGGCGGATTCGGCCGCAGCTATCCGCACCAGCTCTCCGGCGGCATGCGCAGCCGCGTGGCGCTTGCCCGCAGCCTGGTCGGCGAACCCGAGATTCTGCTGATGGACGAGCCGTTCTCGCGGCTCGACGCCCAGACCCGCGCCAGCATGCACCGCGAGCTCATCCGCATTCACGCGGCGCGCCGCCTGTCGATCCTGTTCGTCACCCACGACGTGGAGGAGGCGGTGGTCCTCGCCGACCGCATCGTGATGATGTCGGCGCGGCCCGGCCGCGTTCGCCGCAGCATCGACGTCTCGCTGCCGCAGCCGCGCCTCGGAACCGAAGGCGCCGCGGCGCTGACCGCTGAACTGAGGGCCTCGCTCGAGGCCGAACCGGCCCAGGAGGTCCCGCCATGACGAGGTTCCTGCTCGCGCTTGCCATCGCCTGCAGCGCGGCCGCCGCCGATGCCCAGGAAAAGATCAAGGTCGGCTATTGGACCAGCGGGTTCAGCGTCGGCTTCGGTGCGGTGCTCGAGGCCGGAAAATTCGTCGAGCAGCAGGGGCTCGATCCGGAGTTCATCCGCTTCGCCGACGTTAACGGCCCGAGCAAGGCGATCCTCACCCAGTCGATCGACGTCGCCTTCGCCGCGGCGGTGACCGGCGCCTTCACGCTCGGCATCCAGGGCGCGCCGATCGAGATCGTGCTGGCGAGCCAGATCGCCGAGGCGACCTTCGTGGCCAAGGACGGCTCGCCGATCAAATCCCTCGCCGACATCAAGGGCAAGAAGCTCGGCCTTTCGCCGGTCGGCAGCGCCACCTATGCCATCGCCGCCGCCGTGCTCGAGAAAAATTTCGGCCTCAAGCCCGCCGACTATACCCCGATCGGCGGCAACGAGGGCCAGCTGGTGTCGTTCCTCCAGCGCGGCGACGTGGACGCCGCGTCGCTGCGCGCGGTGACCATCGCCTCGGTCCCCGAGCTCAAGCTCCAGGTGCTCGGGCGGCTGGTCGAGGAGTGGAAGAAGATGACTAGGTCCGACGCCCTTCCCATCCTGGCCGCGACCATCGTGCACACGCGCTACGCCCGGGCGCACCCCGAGGCCACGGTGAAGTTCGTGCGCGCGATGCTCGCGGCGACCCGCTTCGGGCGCGAGCAGACCGACAAGGCGGCGGACATGCTGCGCCACGCCAGCAATCTCGACGCCAAGGACGCGACCTCCTATGCCCGGCTGTGGGATCAGATTTACATCGCGAGCATGGAGGCTGCCGACGTCGCCGCCTTCAAGGCCATGGCGGACATCTTCCGGGCCGGCGGAACGATCGAGGGCGAGGTGCCGGCGAGCCTGTTCGTCACCGGCCCCTACGAGTCGGCGAAGCGCGCGCCATGAGCGCCGTCGCCGCCGCGGCCGGCCGGCCCGGTCGCGTGCCGGTGGTGGCGCAGCGCGTCGCGCTCGCGCTGCTGCTTCTCGCCGCATGGTGGCTCGTCTCGCTCGCCGTGCCGCCCTACGTGCTGCCGCGCCCCGAGCGCGTCTTTGCGCGCATCGTGCAGCTCTCGCAAAGCGGCGATCTGCCGTTCAATCTCGTCACCACGCTCGGCCGGGTGCTGGCGGGATTCGCGCTGGCGGTGCTGATCGGGGTTCCCGGCGGCATCCTGCTCGGCTCCCATCGCGCGCTCGGCACCTTCTTCGAGCCGGTGCTGCCGGTGCTCAATACCGTGTCGTCGGCGATCTGGGCGATCTTCGCCATCATCTGGTTCGGCCTCTCGCCGATGACGCCGATCTTCGTCGTGCTGATGACGGCCTTCCCGCTGATCGTGACCAACGTCTGGCAGGGGACGCAGGCCGTCAACGCCGACTATGTCGAGCTCGCGCAGGCGCTGCGGTTCTCGCGCCGCAAGACCCTGGTCAAGATTTATCTGCCGTCGATTCTGCCCTACTTCTTCTCCGGCGCCCGGCTCGCCTTCGGATTCGGCTGGCGGGTCAGCCTGGTCGCCGAGACGCTCGGCGCCTCGAGCGGCGTCGGCTATCGGCTGCGCCAGGCGTCGGACCTGATCCAGATCGACCAGGTGTTCGCCTGGACCATCGTGCAGGTCGCCATGATGCTGGTGATCGAGATCGGCGTGCTGCAGCCGCTCGAGCGCCATCTGTTCCGCTGGCGCCGCGACGTACGGGCTTGAACTGACGCTTGCCCACTTGAGAACGGATACCGAACGCAGTACAAGTCGCGGGTCGACGGTTTTGACCAATACCGGTGAAGGGACCCTGCCACTCCCAACGGCGAAGTATGCGCCAAATGCAGCATCCCCATCCGCATGCCCGATCATACGGGCGGAAAGGATTCTGCCGCCTGGTCGCAGATGTCTTTGGACGTGCCGTCGGCATATGGGCTCGACTTCCCGAAGCCAGCGCGCCCTAAAGTTGGAAATCCCGGCTCGACACGGCGCTCCCGTGGATCGAAAGCAAGGACTTGGGCCCTTTTATCAATTTCCCTGCCGTCCTCGAAGGCGCCCGCCGGCCTCGCCACCGGACCCTTGCCGAATTCGGCGCCGCCAATTTCAGTTTCGTTTGGCGTTCCGCCGAAGCCAAGCCAGACATCGCAAGAGTCCCTGACCATATCCGCAGAGCCCCTATGTATAGCTTATCTGGACGTTCCAAGGGTGCTGCCACACACGTACATCCTGCAGATGCGTCGCCCGCTTATAAAGGGAAGAAAAAACGTTCTCTAGGTTCGGATCATTGGCACAATCAGGGTCTTTCATTGCGAGCTCTAGGATGCCATCCATAATCTCGAACCCTAATGCGCGATAGCTCTCAAATTGCGATTCGCCAAACCACTGATCGAGAGTGCTTTGATGTGGGAACTCTGACTGTGAAATAGCGTATCCTCTGATTCCCGCGCTTTCGATACCGTGATAGCCAGGCTTAATATAGATAATTATCCCGTTTCCTTCAGCGCTGTCGGCAGCACGATAATCCACTTCCGCCACGGCGTGATAATCTCGCTGAACTTCCACGGGGCCATCGTCTGACCGCTTCTTGAGTCTTTCGACGTTAAAAAATTTGATTGGAACGTTCAAATCAATTGAGATCTTTCGAACCGCGTTTCCAAGGTCCTCAAACGAGAACGATGGATCGCAACCGGCATCAACAACAAGCATGAAGCGACAGCGACGGCGAACCATTTCATATAGGCCTAAATTTTCGAAGTGCCCACCGTCGGACAAGTAAATGTATTTTCGGTCGTCCGTGGTCCATCCGAGCGTTTCCGCAAGCAGAGGTACGAGCGCAAGAGCTGGACCATCCTTCGCATAAGGCCTGCCTAACTCGATCGAGGGATTTCCGAGCCACCATCCGAGACGAACATTGAGCATCGACATCAGGAAGGTCACAGCCGCGGACGAATGATAGCCCATATTTGGGCTCACGGCAGCACCCGAAATTGCCATCGCCGTTCCCAACGAGATTCCATCGCCGTATTCTGAAGCCGGACGATATGCCCCGCAGGGCCATATCTTTGGCCTCTTGCTTCGAGGGTTAAATTCGGCGGCGCTTCCAGTGCCACAATGTAGCGGACTCACAGTAAATGATGCAGCCTTCCGCTCCTGCCATGACAGCTTTTTGCCCGACACAAGATTCAGAGTCATATTGATAACATGGAACGGTTGCCACACGCTGCCTTCTCTGGGTGGCCAGAGTGTGTGCATCTTAGGATTATCGCCCAAATCAAAACCGTGAAACGCGTTCGGCTTCCTTTCCCTAGATGCCCCAAGAAAGGCTCTGATCAACCTGTTGCGGTAAAATGCATGCAAGAAAAAGCGATTTATGTTGATGCAATATGACGCGTAGCAACCAAGTGCAATAAACGAGCCAAGTCCGATACCTAACGGAATCAAGATATCAAAAACTTTCGACCACGGTTTTGTAGCCGCATCTAAGCCGAATTGAGTCAACGAAAAGTCCTGAAATAACAAGTGGCCGAGAAGTAATCCGTCGAGTGCAATAGACAGGAGAAAGATAACACCGGCAATGAATAAGGGGGCGGCGATTGCTAATGCCACGTTGGCGACGGTTACCCAAATTGCCCGCAGCTTAGTAGCACGGGTTCCTGGGGTTAAATTGCTCTTGCTTAAAAAAGCGGTCGCGATGCCCGAAAGCCCACTTATTGGAATCGCGGCTGCCTTTATAAAATCCGCCGCTTGCTCCACACTGAAATGTAGCAACAATAGAACTGCACCAAACGTTAAGAAGGACATGGCGAACCAGCTGACAGCTGCGATCAAAATCCATCCGCCAGCGCGTCCAAGCCACTCGCGATCCAAATCGGACTGCGGCCTGTGACTGGATAAGCCAACAAAAACAAATTGGGAAAACAATTGAGCGCCCAGTAGCCATGGGACGCCGAGCGTAAGCGGCAGTGCTGGACTGTCGGTAAACAGCACATTGACTGATCCGGCTGAGGGTATCAACAGCCAAATATAGAAGGCTAGCGCGACCATCGCCCCGTGGAATATTCCTGACAAAGCCCAAGCAAGACAATCTGGATAATTTGACTTTATCCATTTGGGTGAGGCGATACGTACTCTGTGCCGGGAAGAGGCCCAGCTTACTAGTAATGCGATCACATATATAAAGGCGCCGACGGCGCTTCCCGTCATTATAAATGTCGATCCGCCATATCTCGGCACAAGCCAATCGGGGCTTGTGAACTCTGCCCCGAGGTCTTCAGGAATCAGACCTTCGTTGCGTGCTGTTCCTCTGGGACTGGCCGATAATGTAACTTGGATAGGTATCGTCTTTTCATCACGATTGAGAACAATGTCAACCTTGTCGCCGACCTTCTTGGCTTTTATAAGCTTTTCGAGATCATCGGCAGTTTTGATTGTCTGTCCATCGAATTTAGTAATTATGTCGCCACCCTTAATCCGTAGGTCATCGGTCGCATCCTTTGAAGACTCCGTATCAGTGCTCCGTGCAACAACGGCTCCTTCGACCTGCCCGAGTGGACTACAGCTGATGTCGCTCAGTTTTTCGAACAATCTGCTAACAGGATCAGACCCTAAGAGCTGAGCGAGAAAGATGGCTGACAGGACCGACGGCACCAGGGCCGACAATAGAAATGTCCTCTGACTCGCCCCGCGGTTAGACACGCGACTCCCTTGACGAAAGATTACGTTTTCTGCCATGAATGAGAGCGCATAGACAAGAAGGATCACACCGGGGATGCCACAAAATATGCCATAGCCTTGCCAGTTAATCGGCGTCCCCCCTGTTTCGCTGTTCAGGCAACTCAGGCCGCGGTGAAACCAATCATAGTGTGAGAGGAAGGAAAACCAATTCGGGACTTTCATAAGAGCATCAAAGATAACGGCCAGAATTTTCAAGCCAAGAATTGCAACGCAAAACAGAGGGAGGATGATGAGCCAATTTAAAAATAGATTACAAATGTAGATCGAAAAGCCACTCCATGTGTCAGGGGACATCATCCCGAGTCTTGGTGTCAGATAGTTACTGTAAGAGCGGAGCCAATCGATTTGCCGAGGCTCAACGTCGGCGCCCTCCGGTCGCGCTACCAGATGTTCCCAAACCCGCTGGAATCCATCTCGGCTGCACCACGCCGACAGCCAGCTTCCGACGTAGCCTCCTCCCGAGACGGTGGATAAATAGTCAAAGCTGGCGAGCAGAGACTTCTTAGCTCGTGTAATAGTTTCCGGATCGGAGACTGTAGCCCGGTCGACAGAGGTGGGCCATCGCGGAAAGGCGGCGAGAGCTTGAATTATGCCTAGGGAAAATGCGGCGCTACGAATCCCGCCCCCCGACAAGCAGAGAGCAGCGAATTTGGACTCGTTAAGTTTTCGATAGAGGGTGTTGGTGTGTTCTGTCTCCGATATTGTGGGTCGGTGCTCATTGTTACGGTGAGCGAGTATTTCGCGAGCCTCCTGGAGAAGTATTTCCTCAGATCGGAGTGCGCGCATGGTCCGCCCCGTATCCGTCTCAACCTGCAATTGTAGCAGGGCAGCGGAGAAATTTCAACTGAAATTTTCGGGTATCGCCTGAGATGTTCCGATCCTGGCGCCCCCTGCGCTAGTTCGGAAGCGCCATAAGTCTGCACGCTCTTCCGGCGAGGCTCGGTGCGGTGAGATTAGGGCTCTTGGGCAATGTCTTGGGACCCGTCCCCCAGAAGACCTCGCTGCGGCCAACGTATTGGGTCTCATCCGGAATAACAATTACTTCAGTGACCCCGGAGAGGTGTTGAATGGCGTCGACATATGATTGCGGCAATTGGTACGTCTTGCCTGGGTGACCGAGATCATGCGATCTGCGGAATTCCACCACTGTGTACGGAATTTGAAAGTGCTCGGCGAGACGCCGGCCAGCCTGAAGGTCAGGGATGTCCCTTGGAGAGAGCAGGGCTCCCTTCAGCCGCGCGTCGCCTTCGAAACCAGGAAGTGCCGTCAATTGGCCGGTTCTTTCCGAGGTGAAAAAGGCGGGGGGCCGACGCAACTTTCCTTGTTCTATCAACTGCTCCCACGTTACTAAGTTGTTGTGTGCGACCAAGCCGGTCACCCTCTCGGGCTCAATTGTGCCGTCAGCCCTCAGTCGATCCTCGATATTCTCACCGAGATCGATTATTGCTTGCATTTGCATTCGCGTCCTTGGATGCGTCGAGCCGGCCGGATGGTGCAGATTATCAATTCTGATATAGTTCGCTCCTAGCCGCCAACCATTCTCGATACCTTTCGCCAAACGGGCCAGAACGGCAGCATGCGTGATAGTCAGAATTCGGCGCTCACTCTGGTTCCAGTTCCAACTTCCAGTTGATCCGAGCTGCACGCTACTTGGCAAACTGTCGCAATCGTCGCCGATATCACAATGCCCCCCGACCAAGTAAATGCTCACCCGCGCTCCAAGCGCCTTCAGGCCCCCGATATAATCTCTAGCCTCCGACTCAGACATCGTACGTGGATCAATTTCGACAACCTGCCCTGGCTCAAAGCTGGAGAGAGCGAGCCTGCTCTCGATCGCGGGATACAGTCCTGAAAATTTTATGGTTTCACTCGGCAAAAGGCGTGCGCACATCTCTGTTTGATGCCGATCCCGGGCCTTGGCGACGTCGCCCGCACGAAACTCTTTAGAATCATCCACCTGAGTCAGTCCACCGGCGATCAAATGCATGGCGGTCAGCACGATCGATCCAGCTGCGGCAGATATGCCCCTCCGCACAATTGTAGTGGTATTTTCCATGGGGTGTTCTCTCTTGCTGAGCCCGACTCATGCATGAGAATGCGCCCAGGGATCGGCGTGCCCGGTTCGCTCCCGTGAGAGGGTTGCTCTGCTACGCGGCGATGAGTCAGCCTTTCCCTGTCTGGCGCTGTTCGGCATACGCCCTGCAGTGGGTCGCAAGCAATTGGAAGACGTCATTCATGAAGGTTCGAGGTCTGCCCGGAGATGGTTCAGCGTGCCCGCAAAGGGACAGTCTGCGCTATACAGTGTAGCCGAGAGAGGCCGCATGCTTCCGACGTGCGAATCACAGACAACGTTCTCGATGAGTTCATCGAGATATACAAGGAGGAGTTTCAAGCTCCAGGTGCTGGGGGCGACTGTTCGAGGAGTGGAAGAAGATGACGAGGTCCGATGTCCTTCCCATCCTGGCCGCGACCATCGTGCACACGAGCTACGCCCGGGCGCACCCCGAGGCCACGGTGAAGTTCGTGCGCGCGGTGGCGCCGCCGCCGTAAGCTTCGCGCAAATTTTCGCATCCACAATCCGTGAGGATGGTCGTGAACCGACGTGACGTGCTGGCGCTGGGCCTTGCATCGCTGTCGCCGGCCATGCTGACCCCGCGCATCGGATCCGCGCAGGGCAGATATCCGGAGCGCCCGATCAAGCTGATGGTGGCGTTCTCGGCGGGCGGCGTGAACGATGCCGTCGCGCGCCAGTGGTCGGAGCGGGTGAAGACGCTGCTCGGGGCGGTCTATGTCGAGAACCAGGGCGGCGGCAGCGGCACCATCGCCACCGGCGAGGTCGCGCGCGCGACGCCCGACGGCTATACGATCCTGCTCGGCAGCACCAGCACGATGGTGCTCAACCCGATGACCATGGCCAAGGTGCCGTACGATCCCGCCAGGGATTTCGTGCCGATCGCGATCCTCGCGGTCTCCACCACCTCGATCGTGGTGCACGCCTCGCTGCCGGCGACGACGCTGCCGGAGCTCGTCGCTTATGCCAGAGCCAATCCCGGCAAGCTTTCGTATGGCTCGGCCGGCACCGGCACGATGAGCAATCTGTCGGGCGAGCTGTTCAAGCAGCTCACCGGCCTCGCCGATCTCGTTCACGTCCCATACAAGGGCGCGGGCCCGGGCATCACCGATCTCGTCAGCGGGCACATCCCGATGATGACGCCGAACGTGACGGGGCAAGTGCTCGAGCTTCATCGCGCCGGCAAGATCCGGATCCTGGCGGTGAACGCCGCGCAGCGTCTCGCCGCGGCGCCCGAGATTCCGACCGCGATCGAGCAGGGCGTGCCGGGCATGATCGGCCTGTTGTTTCTCGGCCTGTTTGCGCCCGCCGCCACGCCGCGGCCGATCCTCGATCGCATCGCCGAGGCGAGCCGCGCCGCGATGGCGGACGCCGAGTTCCAGAAGGTCTTGGTTGCATCCGGGCTCGAGGCCGTTGCCGATTCCAATTCGGAAAAGGCCAAGCGGTTCATGAAGGAAGAGATTGCGCGCTGGGGTCCGGTGGTGAAAGCCGCGGGCTTCAAGGTGGAGTGACCCCTCGATCCCGTCACCTACGGCGGCCGTGCGTTGGCGCGGGCCTCCAAGAACGGCCCGGATGGTGCCACCAGGCAACCTCCGGGGGCTTGATCGACGCGCCGCCCTTGCCGACCATGTCTGCACCCGGCGGAACCGGAAGTGCTATCGACCAGCCACCTATTCGATCACCTCGTCGGCGCGGCCCAGCAGCCACAGCGGGAACGTGACATGGAGCCGCTTGGCGGCCTTGAGATTAATGACCAACTCGATTCTCGCCGACTGCTGGATCGGCAGGTCGG
>Ga0137390_10001328_pt1 | contig 18472 bp, 20 predicted proteins | sample 15con2h24AmetaG_FD_104937 | JGI IMG/M metagenome (GOLD analysis project Ga0137390, IMG submission 104937) | Vadose zone soil microbial communities from Angelo Coast Range Reserve, California, USA - 15con2h2.4A metaG | ecosystem: Environmental > Terrestrial > Soil > Vadose zone > Saprolite... | reverse complement strand
TGCGCTGGAACTCGCACTCGTCGTTCTGGATGCGTGCGTGGAGCTCGACGGTGGGCGGTCGCTGGGCTTGGAGCATACGGCATTATTGCTGGCGGCGGGAGATTGGGCGCAAGGGTTATTCACACGGCTGGAGAAGGGGATGCTTGTGAAAGGGGGTGGTGGGGCTGGTGAGACTCGTCTTAGAAAGGCAGCTGCTGGGGTGGTGATCAAGGTGGAGGAAGTTGCGGAGCGGTGGAGGAGGTCGATGGTTGATTTCACGACGTGAATGTAACGATTCGCTCGGCAAAGCCCGGTCGAATGGGAGTGAACTGTTGCGAGACAGATGCCAGCGTCGGACATTGTTCACCATGCTCGCAGCTATTAAGCTGGCTCGTCTAGCTGGCCCAGCGCGCTGCATCTCCACCTCTTCCCCTCGGCGCTCTGACGCGCTCTTTGTCGTTCGTCCCCTTGCACCGTCCTTGACCGTTTCGTTTCTTACCCATATTGTCAACGTTGCAGCATAGAGACAAGCCGTACAACAATCCCGGGGTACCGTTGTATATCATGTCCCTTTTTCGTGTTGTCTAATCCCTTCTTCAAGATTCCATTTAAGTTCACACCCGAGAATCTTAAACGCGCCAATGATATCATCTCTCATTACCCGCCCCAATACAAAAAGGCAGCCGTCATTCCCCTCCTCGACCTCGGCCAGCGGCAGAACAAAGGATGGACGAGCATCAGCGTTATGAACTATGTGGCGAAGCTGCTCGAAATGCAACCGATGCGGGTATACGAAGTCGCGACGTTCTACACCATGTTTAACCGGTGCGTGACCCCGCTCTGAACGTCTATATCCCTGCCCCCCCCTGACGCGCGAGGTGGATTTTCATTTTCAGCGAACCTATTGGCGAGAACTTTGTTCAAGTATGCACTACGACGCCGTGCATGCTGCGCGGCTCCACGGAAATCCTGGAAACGGTGTGTAGTCACCTAGGCGAACTCAAGCCCGGAGAAACGACGAAAGATGGCAAGTTCACCGTGATTGAAGTCGAGTGCCAGGGCGCGTGCAGCAATGCCCCGATGATGGTCGTAAACGACGATTTCTATGTACGGCCTGCGACGCGACTCGGTGCTTGGCTTGGCAATGCTGATGTCCCAAACAGGAGGATCTTACTCCGACGACGACCAAGGCAGTCCTGGACGCATTCTCGAAGGGCACGAAACCAAAACCAGGTCCTCAGTCTGGACGACACACCTCTGAGAACTCGGCTGGATTAACGGCGCTGACATCAAAGGCAAGTCCACTTTCCTTTGTGCCCCGTCTTTCCCTGTCTGACACTGACATTTTTCAGCCATACGGCCCCGGAGAGCATTGCCAACCAGAATTCCAATAGTCCATCACATAGAGTAGAATGGGGAGTACCATCGGTCATCGGTCGCACAATACGATTTTTTGTGTCACGGCCGCGGATACGCGCGCGCCCATAAAGCGATGACGTTATGATGTTATGGAGCGCAAACATTGCTTGAGCGTGTACATCCATGTCCCTTGAACAGTTCAAAGTGTTGATACTCGACGTCTATGGCACCCTCGTAGTTCGTTCCATTCAGACATCTTGCCTACAATGTTCAATTTTATAGAACCGTCGCGAGTAGGACTGGGAATGCGGCATTTACAACTCGCTCGCGCCCATCTTTGTTGACGCAGGTCATCAATGGTCCAAATCAGACGTTCTCCTCGCCTTCTCGTCCGTCGAATTAGAGTTGCAGGCCAAGACCCCAACCGCGCTCTATACCAACATCCTAGCGGCGGCATACGACGAGCTATCCCGGCGCATCTGCGCTCAACCGAGCCTGCCCGAAGCCAGCGAGAACACGGTAGCGCCCATCGTAGTCTCAGGGGATCCAGATAAGACGACAGCAGCGGTGGCGTTCTCCGTGGGCACCTCGTCGTCCGCGTCGTCCGCCGCCGCCGCATCGGCCAGCGCTGCGGCCGCGGCAGCCGCCTTTGCAGCCTCGCTCGCCGACTGGCCCATCTTTCCCGACACGATCCCCGCGCTCGCTAAGCTGTCTACAGCGCTCGGCCTCAAGCTCGTCGTCCTCTCGAACGTCGACCACGCCTCGTTCGCGCACACGCGCGCCGCGCTCGAGCACGGTTTCGCGTTTGCGGCTACGTTCACCGCGGAGGACATCGGCTCGTACAAGTTACGTTTTTTTTCTTTTTTCTTTTTTTTTCCTTTTTGTCCTTTCTGGTCGTTGGTTGTGCTGCGTGTCGTCGTTTGCCCCTGTCGCGTGTCCGCGTGTTGTTGTTGTCCCGTCCTTCTACTCGTTCATGGGGCACTAACATTGAGAGAACAGGCCGGACCCGCGCAACTTTGAGTATGCCATAAAGCGGCTACAGGCGGACGACCCGGAGCTTGAGCGCGAGCAGATCCTTGTCGTGGCACAGTCGCTCCCACACGATCATGTTCCCGCGCGCACGCTCGGCTTGTCCTCGGTGTGGATCGACCGTCCGGGCGCGTTGACTTGCCTTGATGGCGATGGCGTGCCAAAGACCCGCGCAGGAAAAGAAGCATTTGCGAAGTGGAGGTATAGGAGCTTAGAAGAATTTGCAAACGCCGTTGAAGAAGCACGGGCCAAAGCGTCATAAATACATTTTTATCCCGTGTATACAAAATGTGGTATGGCTAGGAAGGACGTTGGCATAGAACTCCGAGTCATCAATCGTCTCCTTGACCATCGTCCCAGCCGTAGCCACCTATACCACCCTCTGGGAGGTTGTGGATCATGTAGCTTCTGTGGGTTAGGAAGAGCTCGAACTGAAAGAACAAGGTTGTGCTCACTTGATCTCTTCCTTCAAATCCGAGCAATACCGATCTGAGAACCATACATCGAATTAACAAAGGGTTCCCTAACTTACTGCGCCAACACACCTAACGGGAGATCAGATTCATCAAGGCCTGTATAAGGGCCGAGAGGTTAGAATCCATCATGTAATTAAAGTCGACATAATTACCGAAAGGCATCTCAATTTCTTCGGCGATTCCTTCGATGCCCATGAACGTGAATGAGACAGCCGTGACAATGGGTACTGTTGCCCAGCCTAGTTCTTTGACCATAGTGAAAGGGAGGGAGAAGAGGTATAGTGTCACACATTGCTTGAGATGAATACCATCTAATATCACCGGCCTGGGTCAATACCGGATTGTAACGACCGCGATAAGGGCATACAAGATTTGGGTATAGGCGTATTGGCGATCCGTTCAACGTTGGTTAATTGATCAACTAGACCCGAAACGCTAGCCGGAGTTGTATCAGTGTAGAAATAGCCTCTGTTGCGGTGCCCTTACCTCGTGTTCATGGTATTCAAGCCTATCGCCCAGAAAGGCCGATTAATTTACAGCGAAAAAGTAGCAAGTTCAACGTACCGGCAGGGCCGACAGTCTCCAACAATCCATCTCGCCTGAAAGCAAACAACATTCTCGTGAGCTCATGAGCGATTCTGGTCGAGTTTTGATTGCATCAGAATCCGCCAGCATGCGTCAGAAGCGATCGCCCTACGCACACAAGCGGGAAAGGAATGGACACATCGGTATATGCTTCGAAGTTTATGGTGCTGTGGACTCCTGGTACGAGAGGCGACCTGGCACTTGGGACCTTATCCGAGCTTCTTTTGACCCTCACGCGCTTTGTTGCAACCGGGGTTGATGATCCGTCGGTACATCCACCTCTGGATGGGCTCGCCGATCTCGAGTTGCCATTGCTCGAACTAAGCTCGGACATGGCGTTGTACCCTGTCGAAACCGAACTCCGGCGTGACTGGCGACGAGAGTACAGCCGCGTGAACGATTCGGGGACAACGTCCACGTAATCTTCCCATTCCATGCCATCTTCCTCACGCAAGTAGTGCTTGACGGCGTACACAAACGAGAGGATCAACTTTAGTGCATCACTTTTGCGGCGACGTAGCTGGAGGGGCGTGATATCAATCGACGGAGTCATGCCGGTAGTGTCATCGCCGGGGGGTAAAGCAACTTGGACCCAGATTAACCGTGCGAGATTGCGAGCCTACATGGAGAGTGGGCGTCAAAATGATTTAATATGTGCATAAGCAAGTGTGCGCACTTGTGATGATATCGCTCCGAATGCTTTCCGGCCTTCATAATAACGGTCATAAGAAGTTCTTGGCGCCGACGTGAGACCTGATGCGCTCCAAGTCAAAATAGACGCGGGACTCACCCGTTCCTGGACATAGACGCCATCAGAAGACTTAAACTTGGATGTATGTTCTATGCCCATAACTTACCTGAACACTACGATAAGCCCAACCTAATGTCAACATGAGGATCGCAAACTACGAATTCGAAGATCGGACCGCTTACAACAACAGCGAGGAGTGGTGTCACAGAGTTTGACAATGTGACCGGTAGCCCCTTCTCGTAGGCATATACAATACCCGCAGAAAAAAGGGTGACGGTCAATACAGGACCGATAATGTGACCCACAATCTAGGATTGCCTGCTGAGTTTATGTTCGGTGCAGTTGACGAGAAGCGTACGCTATTCTTGAGACGCAGAACATCGGGGAGCCAGGAATACTGACGATGTAGTGGAGATCATGAGTGGACGAGGACCGCCTGTTTTGAAATCAATCGATACCTTGCGTAGATGCTTCCTTGTGATGAGTTTGCGGTGCTGAGAGGGGTTTTACGATGATGTCAAAAGTTTGCAAATGCGGATGAGGAGAGGTAATACCCTCGATAATACGTTGGTGGAAGACACTGGACTAGACATTGTAACCTACTGGTGACGCGAGGCTAACCGCCAGTGCCAGTGCCAAGCTGAGGGCAGAAATCACAACCGTTGCGTTACCAGCCGCGTCGCCTTGTGCCGTTAAAAGTGGCTGGTGGCTCTCTGTGACGCGTGCCCATTATGTAAGGAAAGACATATTATTGTCGGTCACGTCTGGTTGGTTACAAACCGAGATTACAGTACAATGTACGCTACACGAAACACGAGATATAGAGGAACACGACGGTTGCAGTTCTAGCGTAAGGTTTACAATTTGCGGTCTAACAAGTCAATGAAAGTGTGGGGTATGATGCTGAAAGGGTATCGCGAATCGTCAAGGGTCTTTTTATAGAGAAACAGAGCCACCGTGGACCGACGCAGCCATTAATTCATCGAGAGGGGTATGAGCAGGATTACCCGAAGCGGGACATGGAAAGTCAGAGGTAAAGAAGGGCCTGATCACAGCTGGGGATGCAAGCTCTAGCCTACCAAGCGTGCTAGCCATGTTACCTTCCTCAGAGAAGCATGGATAAGCGGCAGAAGGCATTCGAAGAGACAGCCCCAAGTCAAGCAGCTCCGAGTCACAATGATAGGATAGACGCCGAGGCAGATGAGTCAGATGAGTAATATCTTGCTCCTGTGTTGCGGTCTGACAGCCTTCAACTTCAAGTTGTACCAAGCAGGAAGAGGCGCCCTGAACGCTAGCGTGGAACGACGCGAGTGGCGAAGGCAGGAAAGAGTGATTCTGCATCCGAGACGTATGGAAAGGGCTGGGTTTACCAGAGCTGTACTCTACAGCAGCGAGTAAGTGAGGACTAGGGTGAGAGTCGTACGGACTCAATGAAGGTACGCAGGTCATTGGTTGAGGAAATACGCCATTCTTTTCTATGCAAGGTGACTGGTACGCTGAGCGCTTGTCGCACCGGAGTACCTGAGGTGGAAATTCCGGGGTATGGATAATCTGATCAATAGGGGTGATGGGATCCGCAGAATGGCCATAGGAGCTAAGATATGGAAACTGGCTTCCCGCAAGATAAAGTGTACCCGTTTCAACAGACTGGGTTGATGCGTCAAAGCCATAGTCTGTATCCGGAAACGAAAACTGTGGACCAGAAGGAAGGTCGAGCTGGTTCGATGCCATCCGCCTCCGAGATAAAGATGGACCAGGTCGATCAGGGAGACGAAGTGCTGAGCTAGGCCATATGTTTTCTTGTTCGTTGCATGGAGCTGAGACGTCAATCCTCGGATCTCCTGTGATAGAGACCTGCAAGTCCGCAGCTTCAAAAAGCCTGAGAGTCAGCTGATTTGACAGAACATACGAGCTCGAGGCACTAGATTGGTAAGAATCCCCGAGCGGATTAGTGGATGGACTGGAGCATGCACTAGATTCTACAGAGCCTGTATTCGTAATAAGTCATTACCCTACGCTGGATAGACTTATCAAACCTAGCAAGGGTGGTGTTGCTGGGGCCACGGGCATAAGTATGGTTGTAGCCTCCCTGTTATCATAAAGGTTGACCAGTATTTCAGGGGCGATTGGCTGTCGAACGTCTGGAAGAACGCGCAATACATCTGCCACTGAGAGTAGGTCGATTAATCTGATGGGATGGTGAAATTAAGTTCGTTGTGCAACGTACTCGCGGGATCGTCCTGATGCATCCGCCTCAGTCTTTGAATGCGACTTGAGATTTGCTTTCGTGTACGATTCTTTCCTGTTCGTTGCATCAAATACTGTTGGATCAGTTGACATCGGCCCAAGCTCGTATGGCCTTCGCCGCCATCATGCATTGGCCGTATACGTTGTCTGCCCATTGGTGGATAGATATTAAGGGCTAAAAGGAAATTACTATCCGTCTTGTAGTTGGCGGCCAAAACAATATACCTTCGATGAGGGCGGCGTGTAGTTCATCATCCCATATGGCTTCGTTTCCGCCTGGAATGCAACGAACGGAACGGTTTCCCTTACTTTTTCCTCGTACCTTGATGGGTGTCGCTGCGGGTAAAGAGCGTGGCATTTCACTATGCTTCTTGTACTCTTTGCTTTTGAGGATCCGAAATGAATGGGAAAGTGCTAGCGCCAGTAATGTTCGAATTCGAAGTCAGGGGTATATTTGCCGGCGTGCATCACGTGATAATATTGACACCTCAGAGCGCTACAGATTGTATGAATCAAATTATAAGCGTGCCTCGCTATATATTCCACCACAGTCGTAGAGCCCAGTGTGGTGTGTTTCCAGCTAGTGACGGAAAAATCTGAGCTGTCATTCACGTCAGGACTTCAATAGCTTCGATCTTCAAATGGAAAAAATAATGACCACGTGATCGCGTCGGTCGAATGAGAACTTCCTGGGGCCCTCCGCACTACCCTTTTCATTACTAACACAGCGACTGGATATATGCGCTCTCACCGATGTCCAGCACTACACAGGCCGTGAGAAATGCTGCTGCAGCTCTCAAAAAAGCTGCAGATCCCTGGAGCAAGGAGGGCCGGGAAACCGCAGACCGCATCGTCTCTGCTGCTATCTCTTTGGTGATTATCTGATCAGCGACCTGCAAAGGAATCAGGAAATTTTGACGCTCTCATGTTCAGACGGTCACACCATCTCTCGACCAGGGCATCCTAGATACTCTGTCCGGATTACTACGCCGTCCGTTTGCTGAACTATACGTTACTCACCCAGGAATGGCTCTCCGACTTTCAGCGGCCATCTTTACTGCAATAATCCACGATAAAATTGCCCATACTTGGAAGGCTGTGGATTATCAGAGCAGAAGTAACTGGGAGCAAGTAGCAGTGATTTTGCTTGCCGGTGTGCAGGTGGTGTCGACATTTTTTCTCAGCCCCTACGTTGCTTACCGCTTCTTCTAGGATCACGTGGAAGCCCACAGCAACGGTTGGGAAACCCCTTCGATATCGGTATTACGGGTTATAGCTCATCTCCTCCAGAAAGAGTGAAAATTGTCGTTGCGCAAGCCTACTATGCAATTATTTGTCATGCGTTCCTTTCCACGTCATCTACCATTCCGTTATCAACGTATTCGGCCTCGCTCCGAGTATCTGTGAGTATGCTAGCTGTCATACGTCCAAGAAAGCTTATCTAGTACAACGACTTCATTATTAAATGTTAGGCATACTCCTTACTTTCAATGACAGCTGATGGTTGCGCAGAGAACAAGAACAAGCTCAGGGACAACAAAATTCTTGGAGGGTGAGTCTATACCGTCTGGGACAAAGTAAAGTCGATTAGGGTGGCCACTATAGAGCGAACCTGGGGCGCGTTATTACTTTGACAAAGGGTGAGTGATTATCTGCAGTACGGAATAAATGGGCTAACAATCGTCCGGTGGCAGATTACCTAGCCCTGGAACAGCTTCTCATATTGCTGGCGTACTTGCTACCTCCTACTGAAGGCACAGCAGCTGGTCGTGCAGGACGTCTCTGTTTCCTTCGTGATTGCTTCGTAGATAGTACCCAATGCGGAAAAGATCTAATCGAACTCCTGAAGTATGTCGCCTCACCCGACTGGGAAATAACCTCCGACAAAATCATTGACATTCTGGCTCGAGATATCTCTGTGTACGTATCAAGATGACCTTGGCGGAAATGCTGTTCACCATTCACCATGTACAGTGCCCAACCATTTGTAATGAAGAGCTTCGCGTTGAGCAGGTCATCAAACCCACGACTTAACCCAGCAAATAGGTTTTATCTTGACAAGAATTCAGTCCTCTTCAACTGCGAGGACGAGGCACGATTTTCATTTCACAGCCAGCGTTATTGCTGATTACGTTTGATCAGTAGGATGGTAAAATTGAAGGAATGCACGTGCCATACGACAGCATACGCCGTATTGATCTGTCGAGCTCTGGCACCATCGTAGTCGAACTGTCGTCGCCCCCACAGTGCCATGAATCTCTTCAAGTGTCCTCCAATAACTCTGCCATTACGATGACTGTGATGATTTCCCAGGAAGATGTAGAGCACTTCATTAGAATCTTAAGGATCAGAGGAATGGTATGGCGCGGTGCCCTCTGAGCTAATTTCTTTCTAATATTGCTCAGACGAACCGGATCAAATTGAACGGGATGCCAATTCGGCGGGTGACCGAGCGAACATCTGTCAACATATCGCCGACTCGATTGGAATTTGAGCCTAGAGGCCAGACCATCACATCTTACGAGGTCCGTCGGTCTACTTCCGTTGTTGACTGGCTTATGCGATGCCAAACATGTCCCCAACAGAGAAAAGTCAAGGTGGTCGAAGAAGGCGGTAGGTTCAGCCAATTCCTTCCCCATACTGCGACTTGACGTCGCTGTTCCTTTGTTTTCGCGCATTCACATCCCAATTATTCTATAAGTCCTCCAAGCGAGCGATCCTGCAGATGATATTGTTCGCAATGTTGAAGTTTGTGTCAACAAGTTACAGGATGGGCCATCTTTGCCGGTCAAGGAGTGCCCCCGCCCCCACGACTTGCCATCCGTCCCCGCCTTCGTCACTACCCATGAGACAAAGGACAATCATGACGGGGGCTGCGATCACGTTTCTTCGGCTTCCCATCATCAGTTATCAAGCCTACACGAAGATTCCCAAAAGTGTCCGACCACCACGTCTCTTACTCCTGGTCCTCCTCCTTCTCCTCGTGGCTCTGACCCTCCTCCTCTGCATTCTCCTTGTACTCCTTGTACTCCTGGCAATGGTGACAACGGGGATCACATTCATTCTGCTCATTCTTCTCCCTCCGGGGACTCTCACCTCGGTCGTCATTCCGATAAGGAACTCGGTGACGCAATTTTTGGTGCAAGCGACGAGGAGCTGTCTTCCCTCTCCGATACAGACTCTATTTTCTGCCATGTCCAGCCTTCCGAGGATTTTTTTCAACCGCGACGAATCATTCGTGACTCAGACGGCTCCAAACGTCGTAGCCGTTCCCAGCGTCGTCGTCACCCCCACTTGTCTGCCAAGCCTACCTCCCCCGTCTCCGACCTTATCCCAGCCCAAGACCCTGCGCCGAAGCAAAAGTTGGTTGCGATGGTGAAAGGGTTGAAGGTGATGGACTCCCAGGATACGGCGCGTGACAAGTTGGGTCTCGGTGCTGCTGCGGCAGTGAAGAGAAAGAAGATTGTACTTGAGTCAGAGGAAGAATCCGACGCCGAAAACGGCGTACCGTTGGAGAAATCACCTTCCATGTCTACGTCGAATCCAAACCCGGAAAAAAGGGTTTCCCGAAGAAAGGGTCACAGGATGGTTACTACGGTCCAGAACCGTGCAGCTGCTCTCGGACGGCCTAAGCGAGCCTGTGTACCGACAAGGTCCTCGGCCTTGGGGGTTAATGTCGAGCCGAAAGCTCGCTCCTCTGCAGTTGTGGATCAATCCGGTTCCAACAAGGTCAAGGCCGAGAAAGGCCTCACAAGAGGTGAGTTCCGATCTTACCCTTTCGGAGCCGATTTAACTTACAGAGTAGAGAGCTCCGGACGCAACAGTCCAAATGGTACCATGTTATCCCTTTCATTATTCTATGATCTAAAGTCGTCATCAGACAGGAGAACGGCGGATGAGAAGGTTTCAGACGAGCAAGGAACCACGCGGACGGCTGAGCTGATATGCAAACGCCCTGTTACAGAGGGAGATATGTCGGTTACTTCTTCTAAGCAAGGCCAATCACGCAAGCGTGCACGCCTGGAGCCAGAAAGCATCTCTTCGTCGCGGAACAAACCTTATAGGGGCAAAAAGGCCATGTCGGGCGGCAAGCCTTCGCGGGTTCAGAAGACGTACCAAAACCGCCAGAAAATAGTGCGGTCTGCTCCAGGGCGTTGTGCCAATCGTGATGTGGATTACGACGAGATCCCAATCTCGACTGCAGCCCTGAACTCACCCACCGCCGAGACATGCATCTTACCTCCGACAAAGACTAGTAACGTTATGTCAGTATCAAGGGCCTTGCGAGTGCAAGGCACCGATGGGAGGACTAGCCTACCCAGCTCGCCCACAGTCGGACCTGCGCTTGCGGTCGAAATACCCGATGACAAGAAACAAGAGAAGGAAAGACCTCGTCAGGCAGACGCTTGTCACATTCAAGGTCCACTCGCAGGGACAACCAGTGACGACGATGACGACCCTATTCGATCCTTCTCGTCCTCGCCAAGCGAGCTGATGCCTTTAGCGGTTGATACAGTGAGGATATTTGACGTAACCACTCCGCTTAAGGTCTCATATTCGACTTGGACTTGTACAGCCTGAACCCCAAGTCTCGGCCCCCCACGGAACATGTGTTCGTACCGATAGTCTGCCCGTCTCCGACTCCCCCGCGAAGTCGCTTGACATAGTCCCTTTTGCTACAACCATGCACGTAAGAGCCGTTAGTCCGCATACCCTGAATGTTCCCCACGCTCATCACAATCCCTATATCCGTAACATGAAGGGTGTCATAACAAACACGGAGTCCGATATCGCCTCCAGGTCCGCTGCGTGTGATGCCATATCGCAGCGCTCAATTGCTGAAGATGATAATGTCGGTGCTGAGAGCCAGTCTGCCCTCCTGGCTGCCCCGGAACGCAAGGCCGAGGGAAGTTCGAAAGCCCCCACGGATCTCGACTACCTCGATGGGCCTACCATCATAGCCGAGGTATGTCAAACCCTTCGCATCCGTATCAATTGTCTGACAAGGTTGCCGCAGTCCTCCGAGCAACATAAGACAAGGATTACCTGTACAAAGCCTAGAGTAAGGGGCTCATCGCCACTATAGTGCTAATGCATTCTGATGACGTGCAGCCCGTAGCAGACGTCATAGATCTGACTAGCGACACCCCGTCTCCGATGGGTTTACCAGTATCTAGGTGTGTAGAGGAAAAGATGACTTCCCCACACGACGTCCCCACCAGCTCCCCTACGTTATCAAAGGGCGGAGCTAGTGAAGACATCTCATGTTCGAGCTTGCTCGATCTCACAGATATGAAGTATCGAGACTTTGATGTATCTCTGGACTCCTCGCTCTGCCTTCCGTCCGCCAAGACTTGGGCCCTAAAACGTCCACCAACACCGCTGCCACCCCGTACGAAGCGCAAGAGTGTCACCTTCGCGGCGCTCCCCGGGGAAGCCGTTGAAGAGCTACCAGAGACTTCGGAGGTACCTGCAGAGGTCGTACCATCCATAATTACGAATAAATTCGATGAGCTCCGATACCCGGACCTGGCACCTGGACTTGGGCCAGGCAACGGGTCATCTTCTCGAGCAGACGGTTTTCATTGTCTAGACAGAGGTCTTATCATCGAACCTCGGCCTATTCCACCCTCGCCGCCCTCAGCCTCTCGGTTGAGCCTAACCTCCCAACCGTTGTCACTGCTCGTTTCCCCTCTTGGACTATGCCAGGGCTATTCGTACTTGTCGGGGGCACCCCTGTCTACGGCCGCAGATGCCAAGCAGAAACACCGTGCACGCGATACGTCGCCTTCGCACCCCACTAAGACCGAATCAATTGCGCGCAGGAATTATGTTGCACCTATCTTGGCGGTGGGTTCATCGCATATAACCCCTTGACGTGCTTAATGATGCTTCTTCTCAGGTGCTAGATGAGATTAATGTTATTATGAAAAACAACATTCAGACTCGTTTCGAGAGACTTGATGGTCGCGCAGTTGAACTGCGTAAACTGATATTGGCGCAAACAAAGGCTGACATGACTGCACTGCTCGATGAATAGTGAGTCCATCGCGTATCGCAACGTCCGAGTCTGACCGGATATAGTGTCGCAGCATTCAACAATCTTGTGCGTCTAGAGGCGAAGTATGGCGCTTTCTCTAGGCGACGAATTGCAGCTTTTGCCCAGGCCCGGAACGCCGATGCTCAAAGTTTAACCTCTTTGCGCGCGCAGATCCAGACGCATGACCACGCGATGCATGCGCATGCGCGACAGACTTTCACTGTTGGTCCGTTACCTGGGGCGCTTCAACGCTGGCTCTGATGACAACACACTTGCCTTGTTCCGTTTCTTTTCGCTTGCTATCTATTTTGTTCTGCTCTATCGTGCTATCGACTGCTGGCCGCTCTCGCAAGATAATTTTTTCAGTGTCTCGATCCCACAACTGTGCTGTATCCTGATTCTGCTCTTTTCATGTCTGGCTCAAAATCGCTGTTTGCCATTTCTGCTGTTCCGCTCTATTCCGAGTTTCCGCGCTTCGGACGCTGCTTGACTACCGTATATACTAATTACGGGTCAAATGTATATCATGTACCGTAATGAATACCGGATTTTAACGCAACATCCGCGGGGTGAAGAGGACCACGTGTGCGTAGACCGGAAAGGATGTAGTATTACCGGAGGGAGATAGCGGGCCGATAGGGGGAGCAGAAAAGGCGTGGAGATGGCGGAATGGGGGAAAGTGGCCCAGTGGGCGGCGCCCGGACCGCGGCATTGACAGGGCGATTGCGATTTGTGACGGACGGACGGACGAAATTGTACGGTGCCGGATTTGGTGGGATCTACGGGCATGTTGTCAGGCCTGCCAGTGTTTGCCAGCTCGTGCTAACCTCGAGGAGGTCGGTGGGAACGCCGCGAAAGAGGGGTGCAGCTGCAGCCTCGAGGATGAAAGGAGCGCTGAGCCCGAAAAAGGAGATGGTCGGGTCCTGTGGTGGTGGCAATGGTGCTGTCTCCCCTGACTCGCTCGCTGCTGTTGCCGACGACGGGCTTGACTCACCAAAGCAGCCCACCCAGATGCCCGGCTTTGACCCCGTCAGGGATGCTGTCCTCAACTCCCCCATCACACGCTCCCCTACCCTCCCTCGCCATCACCCGCCCCCCTCGACCTCCGCAGCGACATCCCCACACAATCCCACCACGCCCACCGCCCAGGCCCCTCGTCGCGCTACCGTCGCTGCCCTCCTCAATGACATCTCCCCACACCCCTCTTCTTCCTTCCAGCTACCACCCCCTCCCGTCAGGGCTTCTTCATTAGCACACATCCTCCACCCTACTCCACCAGACGACCACCACCTTCCTCCACGTTTCCCCTCTCCTGAGGAGAAACTCTCCCGTGTACCGTCTTTAGCCCGCCTTTCCAGCGAAATATCCTTTCCAGACCCCTTTCGGGTCTCTTCACTGCCTTCAGGTATCATCCATCCGGCGACTGGTCGCTTGTCGCCACCACAGCCAGAGGCTCTTTTCACACCGACTGCCGATCGCGCAGGTAGCCTCTTTACTCCTACCGTCGAGCAGCGGGGGCTTACCGTATATACAATCACCCCCACCTCACCTACCAGCGCTCGTTCCAATCTATCTCGCCCTTCCACCTCACCATCGACCTCCCATCGACCCCCTCCGTCCCCTGTCATGCCCCGGCCGCCAGCACCCCGCGTGCGTTCGCCGACTCCTCCACGTTCTCCGTCACCCCCACCAAAACCGAAAGCACGGCCGTACAACCCCCGCCGAAGGACGCCCGCCGGCTCTGTCCTGGAGCCCCTGACTCCGGATGAAATGCATTTCTACGGCACTCAACTCGGGACAGGCACGCGGCGTCTAGCAAAACGTAAACGCAGCCCGTCGTACGAATTGCCTGATAGTCAACCCCTTCCGAAAAAATCCCGCGACGCTGGGCTCGTCATGGACCATTGTACGTCACCGTCCTCGTTTTCTAAACGATTACCCTTATTCCCCCGAATTGGCCAGATAATGCAAGACCTGAAATAGGCATCGATCAGAGGCGCATCTCGAAGATCATTGGACTACGCAACTTCAACAACTGGGTGAAATCCGTCCTGATCACACGTTTTGCGCACCCCGCTCTCGCCTCCAGCACCGTCGTGGATGGCGGCCGTGGCGGCCGAGCAGGCTTACGGGGCAAGGTACTCGACTTGGGCTGTGGCAAGGGCGGCGACCTGAACAAGTGGAGCAAAGCTAGAATAAAAGAATACGTTGCTCTTGGTATTTCCTGCTACCCTTGGTCCCGTATTTTCGCTTACTGGTTCGCTCATCGCCAGATGTCGCTGCAGTCTCGATCGATCAAGCGCGGAAACGCTGGAATTCACTCCCCCCTTCGACACGCTTCGATGCCACATTCGCAGCACTCGACTGCTATTTGGAGCCCATAACGCGTGGCGTCCCGTCCGCGAGGCTGACACCGCTCTTTGACGTCGTCTCTATGCAGTTCTGCATGCACTATGCATTCGAGAGCGATGCCAAAGTCCGCTGTATGTTAGAGAACGTCACGCGCTGGCTCCGCCCCGGCGGGGTCTTTGTTGGGACCATCCCGAACGCAGAGCAACTGCTTATGCGGTTGGATCAGATCCCTGCCGACGCGCCGGACCTCTCGTTCGGGAATCCGGTATACTCGATCAAGTTTGAGTCCCGAGAGCCACGTCCTCTCTACGGCCACAGATATTCCTTCTTCCTGCAAGACGCAGTGGAGGATGTGCCGGAGTATGTCGTTCACTGGGAAGCTTTTGTCCAGTACGTCCATACACGCTCTTCGCAACGATTCGATCATATGCTTAACGCAATTTCCAGACTGGCAGCAACATACGATCTGTATCCCCTCTACAGGAAAGAGTTCCACGAATTGTTTGAGGAGTTTCATGAGCACCCTGAATTCAGGCCACTTCTGCAAAAGATGAACGTCGTGGACGCGAACGGTGAGACCGAGATGGACGACGACCAGTGGGAAGCTGTTAGTACGTTATCTCCTTGCACGTTGCGTGTCCTTTTGCTAATCAACCTGACAGACATATACATCGCATTTGCGATGGAAAAACGCTGACTCACCGGGCGGGCCTGGCACTGACAAACACGTATGCTATGCTACTGTAAACTGCCGGTTGGTACATATATAATCCTATCGCACCGGATGACGGACCTCGAGTCGTTTTCCTCTATTTTTTTTCCTGACTAGAATGCTTTGTCTATTTGCCTGTACTTTACCGCGGCTAAGATGTATATTTTTGACGTGCTCAGAAGTTGCTTGATGGCACCTCTCAACACTCAGTTGCCGGGTGACGCGAAAACCCGGGCCACGCCACCCGCGGAAATATTACCGTTAAAAAACTCGAGCGTCCTTCCTTTCCCCACACCACCATCACCCCTTTTCCCCGCGATTGTACACACGGATCCGTCCGTAGTCCCTAGGCAGAGAAAGACAGAGAAGCAAGCCCCTTTCCGATCTCCCCCGACAATTCCATTCTGAACGGTGACACGGCGCTCCACCCGTTCATTAATAATGATACAGTTGACTTGACTGGCAAACGAAACCGGTAACGGTGACCGGCGATCGATCTGGCAGACCTCGTGTGGTTTTCTTTTTTACTTCTGAAAAAAAAAAGGGGGTGCCGGTTTGACATGCATGCATGATGCCTTCGACAACGTGCTGGTTCGTGTCAAATCATATCGTATCGTATAGTCTATGAGCGATCTCAGTCCCCGGCGTGCTCTTATATCGTATGTATAACTGTACGCAACTGAGTCATCCACTTGCCGATCGGTATATTTCGAACATGGTTGGGATGACACCAAAGTATTAGCCAGTGCGGCGAAAGGTCTCAACCAGGATCGTAAGGACGAAGCACACGACTAGTAATGGTGAGTGAGACTCGGCCTGATTGTGCATGTGTGCATGTAATGATATGGGTTTGTTTATCCATCGTCATCACTGGTACGGTACTGGGAAGGGTTGATTTGCGCTCTCGATCATAAGTTGTGCATTTCTTCAAACACATTCGGGATAAGTAACAGTACACAAAACAAGACATCGTAGGCGTAAATATATAAATAAAGGCGGCATAGAAGCTCGCATACGACATAGTAATCAGAGCCCTGACAGTGTTCGAGAATTCAACCAACAATTTAAAAGCACATGACAACAAAGCACCAAACGATGAAGTGACTGGGTGTCGTCCAATGGCCACAGAAATGAGTGCGTAGCAGCGCAGGGTTTCCTGGTACCACAACGCGATTCGCTTACTTAGCAGCCTGAATGCCAAATTAGTAAGCGAAATCGAGTAACAGGGCCTCCCGCTGGAGCGCTTACCTTCGCAGTGCGAGAGGTCGAGGTCGACTTCGAACTCGCCTTCTTGGTCGACGCCGTCTTGGCCTTGGCCTTGCTCCCCGCAGTTGCTCCCGTTGCAGCCTGTACCCACCATAAATTTACGCCACGACCCAACGAGTCAAAGCTGACTTACCTTCTTAGCGGTCCCCCGGCTCGCGCTGGATTTAGCCTTCTTCTCAGTGGATTTCTTGCCAGCGTATGTCTTCTTGGGAGCAGCCTCAGCCTTCTTCGCAGCAGCAGGCTTGGCAGCAGGTTTCGGAGGCTTGGCAGAGGCCGCGGGTTTCTTGGGTGTCTTGGTAGAAGACGCCTTGGTGGGCGCGGTCTTTGAAGATGGCGCTTTGCGGCCAGCAGAGGGTTTGGTGGTAGTTGCCTTGCTCGTTGCGGTCTTCGATTTCGATCCAGGCTTCGTCGCCGGCTTTGAAGCAGTCTTTGTGACGGGGCCGGTCTTCGAGGTCTTAGAGGTAGGCTTGTTCTAAGATGTTAAACTCAAGGAGAGTACCTAGGCGCTAGACCACCCAGACCCACCTCTTTTGCGTCATCGGAAGCTTTGACAGTTTTCGGGGCGAGCTTCACTCGTCCAGACGGCCCTAGAAAGATATTGAGACAAAGGCATTACGAAACTGCGACAATTTCGCAACCTTTAGGAAGCGAAAAGATCCCTTTCTCCGCACCAACAGCGATCGCCTTACTAAGCTGCGTAACTTGTGCGTTTCCAATCTCCAGTTTGTACTTCTCCTCAACGTATCTAGAACATATCTAAGTTTGGCCAGACGGTGCAATACCATTAAATAAGAGCGAACTTCTTGATTTGAGGGCGAGAGACACCAAGGCGCGCATCCTCGCGATAAGTGGAAATGCACTCCTAAAAGAGCGATATAGAAATCAGTCTTCCCGAAAACGCCAGATTCAACGTCAAACGGGGGTGGTGGCACGACTAGAGGCGCCAGTAGCACGGAAGCTGCGTGTGGGAGCAACGCAGGCGACAGACAACGCCGCGCGGCAATGACCGGAGTCAGATCTGCCCCTTTTTAGGAAAACTACCTAGACGACAACGACGACGCAGAGCTCGGTGATAGACCGAGGGCTTCCACGAACGAGCGAGGGTGATGTAGAGTAGATTGTGGAAATTGTAAGTACCTTGATCATATCGGTCCAACTCGGGTGAGTTGGGGCAGACTTGGCGACTGCCTTCTTTGGAGTTTTCGAAGTAGACGATTTCCTTGGGGGAGCCATCGCTATTGGGGCCACGGAAAATACTGAACTTTATGCTGGTTTGAAGCACGGATGCTACTTAGAGCGCCTGGAGCCGAATAAGCAAAGCGGACGATGGGAAGCAGCGGTGGTGGTGGTTTACAAGAAAGAGACGTTAAAACTCCGGCACGTTTTCGTGCAGTCAACAAACTCTACTCTTAGATCACGTGAGTCTTGGAGCCCCTTTACACTACCGCTCACGAGAGTATGTTTCCTTCTTATAATGAGTTAGATGATGTCCAGGGGGTGGCCAAGAGGGCAGGCCACGACGAAGCTAAGATGTTCGATTAATTGTGAGACACGCTTGGCGGAGATTCGACGCCATAAACCTTAGCCTGTCCAGTTATCAACCTGACGATGTAGGGCTGGCACCTCAGAGAATGCTATGCAAGTCACTGCAGTGTCGTCTTGTTGAAGGCTTAGCG
>Ga0137390_10001319_pt1 | contig 18516 bp, 16 predicted proteins | sample 15con2h24AmetaG_FD_104937 | JGI IMG/M metagenome (GOLD analysis project Ga0137390, IMG submission 104937) | Vadose zone soil microbial communities from Angelo Coast Range Reserve, California, USA - 15con2h2.4A metaG | ecosystem: Environmental > Terrestrial > Soil > Vadose zone > Saprolite... | reverse complement strand
GCTGGAAGATGGGCCGCTCAGGCGACTTCATCACCAGCTGGACGGCCTCCTTCACCGGCATGCCCATCCGGTCGAAGACCTCCTGCTGGAGGAACCGGTCGCGCATGCGCACGGCGGCCTCGAAGGCGAACTCCTGGCGGACGCGGATCTCGGCCTCGGACAGGCCCGCGTAGTACTCCTGCAGGCTGAGGACGCCGAAGGCGACGTGGCGGGCCTCGTCGGACATGACGTAGCGCAGGAGCTGCTTGAGGAGGGGCTCGGTGGTCGGCGGGTGGTTGAAGCCGAAAGCGGCCAGGGCCAGGCCCTCGACCATGATCTGCATGCCCAGGTAGGTCATGTCCCAGCGGCTGTCGCTGATGATGTCGTCGAGCAGCATCTGGAGGTGGGCATTGATCGGGTAGTGGCCCGACAGCTTGGTGTCGAGGTACCGGGCGAAGACCTCGACGTGGCGGGCCTCGTCCATGACCTGGGTCGACGCGTAGTACTTGGCGTCGATCCACGGGACGGTCTCGACGATCTTGGCCGTGCACACGAGCGCCCCCTGCTCGCCGTGCATGAACTGCGAGAGCATCCAGTTCTGGCTCTCGATCCCGAACCGGATCCAGTCCTTCTCGGTCCACTTCTCGAAGGCCGTGCCGGCGAGGTCCATGCCCGCGTCGATCCCGCCGGCAGCGGCCGCGTTGGCCACCACCACCGCCTCCTGGTCGACCTCGGTGTCCCACGGCAGGTCGGTCTCACCGTTCCACATCGAGACCTTGGCCTTCTCGTACAGGCGGTTGAGCTTGGGGCGGGCACCCTTCTCGTAGTCCCAGGTGAAGATGGCGTCGGCGTTGTCCTCGACCGCATGGATGGTCGAGGTCATGTCCGTGTTGGTCACCGAGAGGATGGCCTCGATGTCGTTGATCTCGGACCGTCCGATCAGGTCTTGGTTGGTGGCAGTCATTGGCTTCCCCTTGATGTGGGTGCTGACGTGTCTTCGGCCAGGCGGGCCAGGCCAGGGAGCACGAAGGTGGTGACGAGCCGGCGAACGGACTCCCCGTCGCTCAGGTCGATGCCGTCGGCCGGGCAGGCGGCGTAGGACAGCACGAGGCGGGCGATCCACTCCACGGCCCGGCCGGCGTGGTCGCCCAGCCAGGGGCGCAGCCACGGCTCGGCCCAGCTGCTGGCGAATCCGAGCACCCGATCCTTCTGGGCGAAGCTCAGCAAGGGAAGGAGAGCGTCGGGCTCGCAGGCGGCCAGGAACCGCAGGGCGGGGTGGCCCACCAGCCGCCGACCGGCCTCCCCGACCCCGGCCACCACCAGCTCCTCGAGGCTCTCGGCGCCGGCCATGTGCTCGGCCAGGCCGGCGAAGAAGCGCTCCGTCTCGGTCCGGGCCACCGCGTCGAGCAGGCCGTCCTTGCCGCCCGGGAACAGCCGGTAGACCGTGGCCCGGCTGCAGCCGGCCTCGCGGGCCACGTCGTCGAGCGTGGTCTTGGCGACCCCCCAGCGGGCGATGCACCGCAGGGTGGCGTCCACCATCCGGATGGCCGGCGGCGAGACCGCCGGCCCTGCCAGGCCCAGATCGACGTTCACCGCAGTCGCGACCACCATGTGTTGAGACGATAGGCCGATCTTTGTCTCATCGTCAATGGCGTCTCATTGTGACACCTGTCATACGCCCGGTCATCCGGTGACGATGCCGCCGAGGAGCTCGACGCGGACCAGGCGCTCCACCTCGGACCGGTCGGTCAGGTCCCACCGGCCCTGCGCCTCGATGTAGCTCAGGATCATCCGGGCCAGGTAACCGGCGGCCTGGTCGGGCTCCAGCCCCGGCAGGAGGGGGGCGCGGGCGACGTAGGGCTCGACGAAGCCGGCCACGAGGGGCAGGAGCCGGTTGGCCTCCACGCTGAGCAGCGGCAGGAGGAGCTCCGGCTCGGTCTGGAGGACCTTCTGGAGGACCTCGTGGTCGATGAGCGCACGATGGGCGTAGAGCAGCCCCTCGACGAGCATGGTCGCCAGGTCGGGGGCGGGCCCCACCGCCTCCGCCAGGCGGGCGAAGAATCGGCGGACCTCCCATGCCACCACCTCCCGCTGAAGCTGGTCCTTGCCCCCCGGGAAGTAGCGGTAGAAGGTGGCGCGCGACAGGCCGGAGAGGCGGGCGACGTCGTCGACAGTCGTCTTGGCCAACCCGTAGCGAGCCACGCAGGCATAGGCGCCGGCGAGGATGCGCTCCCGGGCGTCGTCGCGCACAGTGAGGGGCACGGTGAGGGCTAGACCTGGCTCGGGGGCACGTTGGCCGGCGAGATGCGGCTGGCGGCCACGACCCGCCACGCGTCGGCCTGGTACTGGATCACCTGGTGGACGAAGGCCGACGGACAGCAGGTGGCGTCGCCGGGCACGTACGACGCCGCCCACAGGTCCAGCTCGCCGGTCGACAGGCGGACCGAACCCCTGGTGAGGTCCATGTGGACGCTGACCGACGGCCGGGTCGTCGCGGGTGGGACCTCGACCAGGTCGAGGCTGAGGACGCCGGCCGCGCCCGGCTGGCGGAAGCCGAAGACGACGGCCTGGCTGCCGTCGCCGCGCACCCCGCCCGAGGCGGCGTCCAGCCCGCCGAACCGGCCCCCGGCGTCGTCCTGCTCGGCCAGAGCCACGGCCCACAGCGTCCCGCCCGGGCTGGTCGTCGCGGTGGGCGCGGAGGTGGTGGTCGCGGTGGTCGACTTCGTAGTCGTGGCGGTCGTCGTCGGCGCCGCCCCGGCGTGGCCGGACGCGACGGTGCTGTTGGTCGCAGGGTCGGCCGGCCGCAAGACGTAGGCGCGGGTCGCAGTCGAGCCTGCCGCAGCCGGGCGGGTCTCGGTCAACCAGATGGCGCTCGGCCCCAGCTGGCCGCACTGGACCGTCCAGCCGGCCCCGTCGCCCAGCGCCGAGCAGCCCGAGCCGTCTGGCAGGAGCCGGCCGGCCGCGGAGGAGGGAATGAGCACCGCGCCCTGGCCGCTCAGCGCGGCGGCCAGCGCCGTCGTAGCGGTCGTGGTCGACGACTGGGGCGGGGCGTTCGTCGTCGGGCTGTCGACCGGCTCCAGGGCGAGCGTGGTCTCCGTGAGGTCCGTGGTGGAGGTCGTCGCCGGCGCGGTGGTCGCGGTGGTGCGCACGCGGCTCGTGCCCCCCCGGCCGGCCATCACGGCCACGGCCACGGCGCCGGCCGCCAGCAGCCCGGCCCCGCCCGCAGCCGCACCGATCAGCACCCGCTGGCGCTTGTCCACGCTGCCGCAGGGTACCGGCGCCGGCCGGCCCCACGGTGGCAGGCGCGCCGCCCGAGCCACCCCGGCGGCGCGCCCTCAGGGCGAAGTCGGCAGGTTATGTCCGGCGTATCGGTCCCGGAGGGTCTTCTTGGAGAACTTCCCGACCGATGTCTTGGGCACCTCGTCGATGAAGACCACGTCGTCGGGCAGCCACCACCTCGCGACCCGAGGCGTGAGGAAATCGATCACCTCCGCCTTGGTCAGCTCCCCGCCGGGCTTGACGACGACGCAGGCGAGCGGGCGCTCCTGCCACTTCTCGTGGGGGACGGCGATCACCGCGGCCTCGGCGACCTGAGGGTGGGCCATGAGCTCGTTCTCGAGGTCCACCGAAGAGATCCACTCCCCGCCCGACTTGATGACGTCCTTCGTCCGGTCGACCAGTCGGATGTAGCCCTCGGGCGAGATGGTGGCCACGTCGCCCGTCCGCAGCCAGCCGTCCACGGTGAACGACTCACCGGAGCGCGGGTCGTCGTAGTAGCTCCGTGCCACCCACGGCCCGGTGACCTGGAGCTCGCCGCGGGACTCACCGTCCCATGGCAGCTCGTCGCTGGTGTCGGGCTCGACGATGCGGGCTTCCACGCCGGCTACCGGCACCCCCTGTGTGGCCCGCACCTCGGCGAGCTGGTCCTCGGTCCGGCCCGCGATCGTGCTGCGGATGCGGGCCACCGACGCCAGCGGGCTGGTCTCGGTCATGCCCCACGCCTGGAGGATGGGTCGGCCGATCTGCTGCCGGTAGGCCTCGGAGAGGGCGCGCGGCACCGCGGACCCGCCGCAGAGGACCCGGGTGAGCGCCGACGTGTCGCGCCCCTCGAGCAAAGGCAGCACGCCCATCCAGATGGTCGGGACGCCCGCGGCCAGGGTCACGCGGCGCGTCTCGAGGAGCTCGGCGATCGCCGGCGGCGACAGGTCGGCCCCCGGCAGGACGAGGTCCGCTCCCGCCATGACCGCCGCCTGGCACAGCCCCCACGCGTTGGCATGGAACATCGGAACCACCGGCAGGACGACGTCCGCCTCGCACACGCCGACGCTGTCGACCATCATCGTGCCGAGGGAGTGCAGCACGGTCGATCGGTGCGAGTACACCACCCCTTTCGGGTTGCCGGTGGTGCCGCTCGTGTAGCACATGGCGGCGGCCCGGTCCTCGTCGTCGACCCTGAACTCCACCGGCTCGGCGGAGGCCAGCAGCTCCTCGTAGTCCACGATCCGCTCGTCGTCGGGCACGTCTCCCTGGCCGTCGTCCATGACGACGAATCGCCGGACGGTGTCGAAGCCCTGGGCCACCGGCCACAGCTGCCCGATGAGCGAGCGGTCGACGAAGACGACCTCGTCCTCGGCGTGGTTGGCGATGTAGGTCAGCTGGTCGGCGAAGAGCCGGATGTTGAGGGTGTGCAGCACCCTGCCGGTGCAGGGCGCCGCGAAGTACAGCTCGAGGTGGCGGGCCGTGTTCCAGGCGAAGGTGCCGACCCGCCCGTCGGGCGAGATGCCGAGGGCGTCGAGGGCCCCGCCGAGGCGCCGGGCCCGCGCCGCCCACGCGCCGTAGGTGGTCTCCTCTGGGGCTCCCGCGGTCGCGGTCACGATGCGCTTGCCCGGGAAGAGACGCTCGGCCCGGCGGAACATCATGGGCAACGTCAGCGGGCATTCCTGCATGAGCCCCTGCATGGGCCCCCCTTCACAGATGACGTGCGCAACCTAGCCGGAGGTGCGGCCTCAGAGGAGCGCGTCGAGGCCCACGGTCATGCCGGGCCGGCCTGCGACCGCTTTCAGGGCCATGAGGACGCCGGGCATGAAGCTCGTGCGGTCGGTCGTGTCGTGGCGGATCGAGAGCGTCTGGCCGGTCGTGCCCAGCAGCACCTCTTGGTGGGCCACCAACCCGCGGAGGCGCACGGAGTGGACGTGCACCCCGCCGTCGGAGGAGCCGCCCCGCGCCCCTGGCAGGACGACGGTCTGGGTCGGGTCGTCACCCCACCGCCGGCCCGAGCCGTGCTTGGCCTCGTCCATGCGGGCCGCTGTTAACAGCGCCGTGCCCGACGGGGCGTCGAGCTTGCCGTCGTGGTGCAGCTCTATGACCTCGGCCGTCTCGAAGTAGGGGGCGGCCATGGCCGCGAACCGGATCATGAGCACGGCGCCGATGGCGAAGTTCGGGGCGACGATGCAGTTGGCGCCCCCGGCTTCGAACCGCCCGGCCAGGGTGCCCAGCTGCTCGTCGCTCAGGCCGGTCGTGCCGACCACTGCGTGGACGCCGTGGTCCGCGCACCACAGCAGGTTGTCCCACGCGGCGCGGGCTTCGGTGAAGTCGACCGCCGCCTCGGCGCCGGCCGCGGCCAGTGCCTCGGGTCCGGCTCCCACCTGCAGGCCCGTCCCCTCGACGCCCGCCACCTGGCGGAGGTCCAGCCCCGAGTGGTGAGGATCGACCGCGGCCACCAGCTCGAGGTCCCGGTCGGCCACAACCGCCCGGCAGACGGTGGAGCCCATGCGGCCGCCGGCGCCGAACACTCCCACCCGCACCCGGGCCGCCTACGCCACCACGGACGCGCCGAAGGCGTCCTCGTCGAACGGCCCGACCACGGCGAGCACCCGCCGGTCCCCGAGGGTCCTCCGGGCCACGTCGCCGACCTCGTCGGCGGTGACGGCGGCGAAGCGGGCGGCGAGCTCCTCGACGGTCAGCACCGACCCGTGGAGGAGCTGGCTGCGCCCGATCCGGCTCATGCGGGCGGCCGAGTCCTCGAGGGCCAGGGCGGTCTCGCCCCGCAGGTGGCCCTTGGCCACGGCGAGCTCCCGATCGGAGATCCCGTCGGCCACCAGCCGGTCGACCTCCTCCGTCATGACGTCGATGACCTCGGCCGCCCGCCCGGGCGCAGTGCCCGCGTACACCCCGATGTTGCCGGCGTCGGCGAAGGAGCTGCGGTAGGAGTACACCGAGTAGGCCAGGCCCCTCTCCTCCCGGATGGCCTGGAACAGGCGGCTCGACAGGCCCCCGCCGACGCAGTGGTTGAGGATGGTGAAGGCGAAGCGGTCGTCGCTGTGGCGGTCGGGGCCGGGCGCGCCGAGCACCACGTGGGCCTGCTCGGTCATGCGACGCACGACAGCCATGTCACGGGGAACGGCCACGGGAGGCCGGCGGGCCGGCGCCCGCCCACCCTCCGGTCCCTGGAAGCGGGACTCGACGGCCGCCACGAAATCGTCGTGGTCGAGATCCCCGGCCGCGGCCAGCACCATGTTGGCCGGCCGGTAGTGGCCGGCGAAGAACCGCCTGATCTCGGCTGCCGACATGGGCTCGATCGTGGCCTCGGTGCCGAGCACGTCCCGGCCGAGCGGGTGCCCGGGGTACAGGGCGGCCGCGAAGACCTCGTGCACCAGGTCGGCCGGCTCGTCGTTGTGCATCAGGATCTCTTCCAGGATGACCTGGCGCTCGGCCTCCACCTCGCTCGCCTGGAAGGCGGGATCCCACATGATGTCGGACAGGATGTCGAGCCCGAGGGGCAGGGCGTCGGCCAGCACGCGCACGTAGAACGCCGTGTACTCCTTGGTGGTGAAGGCGTTCATGTCGCCCCCGACGCTGTCGACGTCCTCGGCGATCTGGCGCGCCGTGCGCCGGCTGGTCCCCTTGAAGAGCAGGTGCTCCAGGAAATGCGAGACGCCCGCCTGGTGGGGCTCCTCGTCCCGCGAGCCCGTGCCGACCCAGAAGCCGGCCGTCACGGACCGCACGTCCGGCATGCACTCGGTGACGACCACGAGGCCGGAATCGAGCCGGCTGGTGCTGATCAACGCCCGGTCATGGCCCGATCAGCGCCGGCGGGGGTTGCGCCGGGGGCCTCGGTCGCCTACGCGCTCGCCGTGGCGGGCAGCCGCCTGCTGCTCACCAGGCCCGAGGTCGCCGAACTCACCCTGCAGCTCCTTCTCGAAGCTGTCCTCGAAGGACACGGCCCTGGGCGCCTCCCGCTCGCGCCCGCCTCGGTTGGCGGGGCCCGAGGGGCCGGCGGCATCCCGGACCGCGGCGCTCGGCGCCGCGCCGGAGCCGGCCTCGTCACCGTCGCCGACAAGCGAGAGGGAGACCTTGCCTTGGGGGTCGATGTCGTCGACCCGCACCAGCAGCTCGTCGCCCAGGTCGACCACGTCCTCGACCCGCTCGACGCGCCTGCCCCGGCCCAGCTTGGAGATGTGCACCAGGCCGTCCCGGCCGGGGAGGATGTTGACGAAAGCGCCGAACTTGGTGATGTTCACCACCCGCCCCGGGTAGGTCGCGCCGACCTCGGCCTTCGGCGGGTCCAGGATCAGCTCGATCCGCCGGCGGGCCTCGGTGACCGCCGCCCCGTCCTTGGAGCCGATGGTGACCGTGCCGATCACCCCGTCGTCGTCGACGTTGACGTCAGCACCCGTCTCCTGCTGGATGGTGTTGATCACCTTGCCCTTGGGCCCGATGACCTCGCCGATCTTGTCCATCGGGATCTCGAAGCTCACGATCTTCGGCGCCGTGTCCCGCACCTCGGAGCGGGGCTTGGAGATGGCCCGGTCCATCACGTCCAGGATCTGGAGGCGCGCGTCCCTGGCCTGGGCCAGGGCGGCGGCCAGGACCTCGGCCGGCAGCCCGTCGATCTTGGTGTCGAGCTGGAGGGCCGTCACGAACTCCGCGGTCCCGGCCACCTTGAAGTCCATGTCGCCGAACGCATCCTCGGCGCCCAGGATGTCCGTCAGGGTCAGGTACTTCCCGCCGTCGTACACCAGGCCCATGGCGATTCCCGCGACGGGCGCCTTGATGGGCACCCCCGCGTCCATCAACGACAGCGACGAGCTGCACACCGAGGCCATCGACGTGGAGCCGTTGGACGACAGCACCTCGCTCACCAGGCGGAGCGTGTAGGGGAACTCCTCCTGGCTGGGGACGACGGGCAGCAGGGCCCGCTCCGCGAGCAGGCCGTGGCCGATCTCGCGGCGCTTGGGGCTGCCGACCCGGCCCGTCTCCCCGTTGGCGTACGGAGGCATGTTGTAGTGGTGCATGTAGCGCTTGCTGTCGTCGATGCCGATGGTGTCGAGCAGCTGGTTCATGCGGGGCATGCCCAGGGTCGTCACGTTGAGCACCTGCGTCTCCCCCCTCTCGAACAGGCCCGAGCCGTGGGCGGTGGCGATGACACCGACGGCTGCGGACAGGGACCGGATGTCCGTGGGCCCCCGCCCGTCCATGCGGACCCCGTCCTCGACGATGCGCTTGCGCACGAGCTTCTTGGTCAGCGCCCGCACGGCGGCCTTGATCTCCCCGCCCCGACCGGCGAGGTCGTCGCCGAGCTGGCCGGCGATGGTCGCGGTCGCCTCGTCGATGGCCGCGTTGCGGGCCGCCTTCTCCACGATGGCCACCGCCCGGGTGAGCAGCTCGACCCCCGCCTCGCTCACCCGGCCCCACACGTCGTCGCCGTAGTCGACCTGGGGCTCGAAGGGGACGGGCTCGCCCCGGCCGGCCTGCTCGACGAGCTGGCGCTGGAGCTCGATCGACTCCCGGACCCAGGTCTTGGCCGCGTCCAGGCCCCGGGCGATGACGTCCTCGGTCACGTGGGGCGCACCGGCCTCGTAGTAGTGCCAGGCGTCCTCGGTACCGCCGGCCTCGACCATCATGATGGCGATGTCGTCGCCTACCTGGCGCCCGGCCACCACCAGCTCGAAGGTGGAGCGGTCGCCTTCCTGGTAGGTGGGGTGCGGCATCCACTCGCCCTCGGTGGAGAAGGCCAGGCGAACCGCGCCGATCGGCCCGTCGAAGGGAATGCCAGACAGCATCAGGGCGGCCGACGCCGCGTTGATGGCCAGCACGTCGTGGGGATTCTCCTGGTCGGCGCCGATGATGGTGGCGACCACCTGGGTCTCGTTGCGGTACCCGTCGGCGAAGGACGGCCGAAGGGGACGGTCGATCAGCCGGCACGTGAGGATGGCCTGGTCGGTGGGTCGGCCCTCCCGCCGGAAGAACGACCCCGGGATCTTGCCGGCGGCGTACATCCGCTCCTCGACGTCGACCGTGAGCGGGAAGAAGTCGATTCCCTCCCGTACCCCCTTGGCGGCGTTGGCGGTCACCAGGACGACGGTGTCGCCGATGGACGCGACCACCGCGCCCTGGGACTGCCGGGCCAGGTTCCCGGTCTCGAATGACAGTGTCTTGTCCGTGGCAGTGATCGGCCCGGACACGGAGATGGCATCAGCCATGGTGCTCCTTTGGTCGGGGCGGTGGCGGGGCCAGTTCCCAGTGGTCGAACACCCCCCAGGTGGGTACTCGGCGACTGGCAGCTGACCGGCTCGCACCGCCGCAGCATGCAGATATGGACCGAGCGGCCCGGGGGCCGCTCGACAGTTTGGGGTACCGCTTACCGGCGGATGCCGAGCCGGGCGATGAGCTCCCGGTAGCGCTCGACGTCGTTGTCCCGGACGTAGTTCAAGAGCCGGCGACGCTTCCCGATGAGCTTCATGAGGCCCCGCCGAGTGTGGTGGTCGCCCTTGTGCATCTTGAGGTGCTCGGTGAGATGGTTGATCCGCTCGGAGAAGATCGCCACCTGCACCTCGGGCGACCCGGTATCGGAGTCGTGGAGACGGTAGGTGGTGATCGTGGCCGCTTTGTCGGGCATCGGGGGTGAGAACGTCCTCGTTGTCACGTTTTGGGTGTCGCCGGTTTGACTCCGGCCAGGGTACCACCGCCGGTGAGTAGCGTCTGATCCGTGGCCGGCACCGAAGATCGCCATCTGCGGGTCTCGCGGTCGTGCGCCGTGCCCCTCGACGAGCTGACGTGGCGCTTCAGCGGCAGCGGCGGGCCGGGCGGCCAGCACGCCAACACCTCCAACACCCGCGTCGAGGTCCGCTTCGACGTGCTGGGCTCTCCCTCTCTGGGGCCCCGCCAGCGGTCCCGGCTGCTGGAGCGGCTCGGGCCGACGGTCCGGGTGGTGGCATCCGACGAGCGCTCCCAGCTGAGGAACCGCGAGCTGGCCCTCGAGCGCCTGCGCCGCCGGCTGGCCGACGGCCTGCGGTCCGAGCCCGTGCGGGTCGCGACCCGGCCGACCGCGGCGGCCAGGCGTCGCCGGCTCGACGAGAAGCACCATCAGAGCGAGCGGAAGCAGGAGCGGGCCCGCTCCCGCCGGCCGGCCGAGGACTGAGAACCCGCGGGCTCAAGAAGGGACAGCGGGTCCTGGCCCGTTCATCTCGCGAGCACGCGGCGGGTCTCCTCCACGTCGCGGCGGATCTGCTCGACGAGCTCCCCCTCGGAGCCGAACTTCTCCTCGCGCCGCAGCCGCCGCACGAACCGGACCCGCGCCGGTTCCCCATAGAGGTCCTCGGCGAAGTCGAGCAGGTGGGCCTCGAGCAGCGAGCGCTCGGCGCGCTCGTAGAAGGTGGGCCGCGTGCCGAGAGAGATGGCCGCAGCCAGGACGGTCCGGTCGGGGCGCTGGTACCAGCCGGCGTAGATCCCGTCGGCCGGCAGGCAGACGTCGGGCGCCACGTCGATGTTGGCGGTCGGGAACTGCCAGTCCCGGGCCCGGCCGTCGCCAGCCACGACCCGGCCCCGGACCTCGTGGGGCCGCCCCAGCAGCAGGGCTGCCTCCTCCACCTCACCGTCGGCGAGGAGCCTGCGGATGCGCGTCGAGGAAACCGGCTCCCGGCCCTGGGCCAAGAGCGTAAGGCCGAGCACGTCGAAGCCGTACTCGCTCCCCATGCTCGTGAGCATCTGGACGTTGCCCCGCCGGTTGTGACCAAAGTGGAAGTCGTGGCCGACGACCACGGCCCGGGCCGCCAGGCAGTCGACGAGGACGCCGGTGACGAAGGCCTCGGCCGGCTCCCGGGCCCGGCGGTCGTCGAAGGTGAGGACCAGGGCGTAGTCGATCCCGGTGCTGTCGAGCAGCTCCAGCTTCTGGTCGAGGTCCGTCAGCACGAGCGGGGCGGAATCGGGGCGCACGACGGTGGCCGGGTGGCGGTCGAAGGTCACCACGGCTGTGGCCGACCCGAGGTGCGTGGCCCGCTGCTTCACCTCGTCGATGAGCGCCCGGTGGCCCAGGTGCACGCCGTCGTATGCGCCGATGGTCACCACGCAGCCCCCGGCCGGCCGCGGGCACGACGCCTGGTCGCGGATCACCTCCATCGCGGCTGAGGCTACCGGGAGGCGCGGCCTCAGCCGGCGAGCACGACCGAGGGCTTGAGCCGGTCGCCCCCGTCGGCGGCGGGCTCGTACACGGCCAGGGCGGCGCCGCTGCCGTCGAGCACGACCCGCGGCCCCGCGCCTGGGGGGGCCGGGCCGAAGGCGTCGCCCGGCAGGACCGCCCCGTGCACGACGCGGCCAGCGAGGCCCGCGTCCACCGTGACCGACGGGTAGTCGCGCAGGGCGTCTGCCGGCGTGAGCACCGCCGCCGCGCCCAGTCCCCCGACGGGGGTGGCGCGGTCGACCCCGAAGGAACCGACCGACACCCGGCGCAGGCGCCGGAGGTGAGCACCCCCGCCGAGGGCGGTGCCGAGGTCGGCGGCGAGGGACCGCACGTAGGTGCCCGACGAGCACGTGACCGTGGCCAGGAGCACGGCGGCCTCTGGTCCCGCTGAGAGGTCGAAGCGGTGAACGGTGACGGGCCTCGGCTGCCGATCCACCTCGATGCCCTCCCGGGCCAGCTCGTGCAGCCTCCTTCCGCCGACCTTGAGCGCCGACACCATCGGCGGGACCTGGAGGATGTCGCCGGTGAGCGCCGACGCGGCCCGCCGGGCCGCGTCGAGGGTGACGCCTCCCATGTCCCAGCGCCCGGCCTCCTCGCCGGAGGCGTCGAGGGTCGACGTGGCCACGCCGAGGACGATCTCCGCCGAGTACGTCTTCGGGAGCGCGGTGAGGTACCTCAGCACGCGGGTGACCCGGCCCAGGCCGACGAGGAGCACGCCGGTGGCGTCCGGGTCGAGGGTGCCGGCGTGCCCGGCGCGCCGCTGCTGGAAGACGCCGCGGCACTTGGCCACCACGTCGTGCGAGGTCCAGCCCGCCTCCTTGTCGACCACCACCAGGCCGTCGAGCGCCGCGCCGGCGCCGCCGGCCCGGCGGGAGCTCATCCCTCGGCCAAGGCGGCGCGCACGGCGCCGAGCACCCGCTCGATGGGCCCGGCCGCCGTGAACCCGGCCGCGAACCGGTGGCCGCCCCCGCCGAAGCTGGCGGCCAGGGCGCCGACGTCGCGGTCGCTTACGGCGCGCAACGACACCCGCACCCCACCGGGGGTCTCCTTCAGGACGCACGACACCTCGGCCTCCGAAGCCCGCCGCACCAGGTCGATCAGCCCCTCCGTCTCGTCCAGGTCGACGTCGTAGGCGGACAGGTCGGCGGCCGTGACCCACGTGGCGACGAAGCGCAGCTCGCGGTCGAGCTCGGCCCGGGCCAGGCAGGCGGCCACCAGCTGGAGGTAGGCGAAGCGGTGCTCCTCGAACAGCTTGCGGGTCATGTCAGCCAGCGGCAGCCCGAACGAGCTCAGCTCGTGGGCGAGGGCGAACACCTCCGGCGTGGTGTTGCCGTACTGGAACCGGCCGGTGTCGGTGACCAGCCCGGTATAGAGGCAGATGGCCGCGTCGCGGGTGAGCGGCCAGCCCAGGCGCGACGCCAGGCGGCGCACCACCACGGCTGTGGCCGCGGCGCCGGGGTCCACCACGTTGATCGTGCCGTAGCGCTCGTTGGTCAGGTGGTGGTCGAGCACGATCAGCGTCGCAGCCCGGGCCGCGGTGGCCCGGAGGCTGCCGAGGCGATCGAGCGCCCCGCAGTCGAAGGTGACCATGACGGCCGGCTCCTCCGGGAAGTCCGAGGGCTTGGTCGCCAGGTCCAGCCCCGGCAGGAACCGGTAGTGGGGGGCGTAACCGAACGGCTCCGGCCACGACGCCACCGACGCCTTGCCCTGAGACCGGCAGAGATGGTGCAGGGCGAGCATGGAGCCGAGCGCGTCCCCGTCCGGGTCGACGTGGCAGGCCATGGCGACCACGCCGGCGGCTCCGATGGCCGCCGCGGCCGCCTCGAGATCGTCAATCGGTTGCATCGTCCCTCTCGCTGTCCCCAACCGTGCTTTCCCTGACTTCGCTGTCCCTGACTTCGCCGTCCCCGGCTGCTCGCACCTGGCGCAGCACCTCTTCTATCCGTTCCCCCATGAGTACCGCAGGATCGGCCGCGAAGGAAAGTTGGGGCGTGCGCTTCAGGCGCACCTGGCGGCCGATGGCCGCTTGCAGGCTCTTGCGATGCTCGCCCAGGGCCTCGCCGGCGTCGTCGGGCAGCGAGCTCAGGTACACCTTGGCGCTGCGCAGGTCCGGCTCGGCGTCCACGCCGGTCACCGTCAGCAGCGCCAGCCGCTCGTCGGCATCGGCGAGTCGCTCCAGGGTCTCGGCGACCACCTCACGGAGCAACTCGTTCACCCGGGCGGTGCGCGGGTATCGGTGGCTCACGACCCGCCGTCCAGCCACCGCCGCTCCATCGACAGCACCTCGACGTCCGGGAAGGACCACACCCAGCGCTCCACCTGGTCCAGCACGTCGGCGACGTGACCGGCCGAGCCGGCCACGGCGGCGATCCCGAGCTGGCACCGTTGCCACTTGTCCTGGTGGTCGACCTCTGCCGCCGCGACGGCGTACCGGTGGCGGGCTCCCTCGACGATGGGCTTGACGATGGCCCGCTTGGCCTTGAGCGACCGGGACTGGGGCAGATGCAGCTCGACCGACAGGGCCGCTACGTGCGTGGGATCTCCCGCTCCTCGAAGGTCTCGATGACGTCGCCCTCTTTGAGGTCCTGGAAGTCGGACAGGCCGATGCCGCACTCGAAGCCGGCGGCCACCTCGCGCGCGTCGTCCTTGACCCGCTTGAGCGACGTGATCGAGCCCTTCCAGATGACGACGCCGTCGCGGAGGAAGCGAACCTTGGAGCCTCGCGTGATGACCCCGTTGCGGACGTAGCAGCCGGCCACGTTGCCGACCCGGGGCACCCGGAAGATGGCCCGCACCTCGGCGTCGCCCGTGACGATCTCCTCGTACTCGGGGGCGAGCATGCCGACCATGGCAGCCTCGATCTCCTCGAGCACCTTGTAGATGATCTCGTAGGTCCTGACCTCGACCTTGCTGGCGCCGGCCAGCTCGCGGACCTTGCGGTCGGGCCGCACGTTGAAGCCGATGATGGTCGCGTTGGAGGTGGCCGCCAGCTGCACGTCGTTCTCGGTGATGCCACCGACGGCCCGATGCACGAAGCTGAGCTTGACCTCGTCGCGCTCCAGCTTGCGCAGGCTCTCGGTGAGAGCCTCCAGCGAGCCCTGGACATCGGCCTTGAGGATGAGGTTGAGCGTCGCCGTCTCGCCTCGTTGGATCTGCTCGAAGATGTCCTCGAGCTTGGCGCCGGGAGTGGCCGACGGCGTCGGGGCGTACCCGGCGGAGCGGTAGCGCTGCTCCCGGGCCTCCCCGATGGTCCGGGCCGTGCCCTGGTCGGCCGTGACACGGAGCTCGTCCCCGGCGTTGGGCACGTCGCTGAAGCCGAGCACCTGGACGGGCATGGAGGGCGTCGCCTCCTTGATCTGGTCGCCGGTGTCGTCAATCAGGGCCCGGACCTTGCCCCAGGCCGCCCCGGCCACGATCGGGTCGCCGACGCGCAGGGTCCCGTCCTCGACGATCACGCTGGCCACAGGGCCCCGGCCGACATCGAGGTTGGCCTCGAGCACGGTGCCCCGGGCGCGCCCCTCGGGATTGGCGGTCAGCTCCTCGACCTCGGCCACCACGAGCAGCTGCTCGAGCAGGTCGTCGACGCCCAGGTTCTGGAGGGCCGAGACCTCGACCATGATCGTGTCGCCCCCCCACCGCTCCGGGACCAGCCCGTGCTCGGAGAGCTGCTGCATCACCCGGTTCGGGTCGGCGTCCTCGCGATCGATCTTGTTGATGGCGACCAGGATCGGGACCTCGGCGGCCTTGGCGTGGTTGATGGCCTCGACCGTCTGGGGCATGACCCCGTCGTCGGCGGCCACCATCAGCACCACGATGTCGGTCACCTCCGCGCCGCGGGCGCGCATGGCCGTGAAGGCCTCGTGACCGGGCGTGTCGATGAACGTGATCGTCCGGCCGTCCTTCTCGACCTGGTAGGCACCGATGTGCTGGGTGATGCCGCCGGCCTCGCCCGCCACGACGTTGGTCTGGCGGATGCGGTCCAGCAGCAGCGTCTTGCCGTGGTCGACGTGACCCATGATCGTGACGACCGGGGGGCGCGGCCGCTGCAGGGCCTCGTCGCCCTCGTCGTCGTCGTCGAAGTACTTGGCCTGGAGGGCGGCCTCCTTCTCCTCGCCGGGATCGACGAGGTGCACGGTCGCGCCCAGCTCGGCCGCGAACAGCTCGATCATGTCGTCCGACAGCGACTGGGTGGCGGTCACCATCTCACCCTGGAGGAGCAGGAAGCGCACCACGTCACCGGCCGAGCGGTTGAGCTTGGGCCCGACGTCCTGGGCGGTCGATCCCCGCTCGATGATGGTCTCGCCCTCGGGGACCGGGGCGTTGGAGGGCGTGTAGGTGGTGAGGGTGGTGGGCTCGAGCTCCTCCATGTTGCGCCGCCGGCGCCGCGGCCGCCGCTGGGGAGGCCGGCCCCGTCCGCCACCTGCGCCCGGCCCGCCGCGGGTGCCCGCCTGGGCGGGACCGCCGCGACCAGGGGCGCCGCCTCCGAATCCGCCTGGGCCGCCACCCGGGCCTCGGCCTCCGAAGCCACCGCCCGCGGGCCGCCCGCCACCGCCGCCGCCGGGCCGCGGGCCGCCATAGCCACCGCCTGCCGGCCGCCCGGCTCCTCCGCCGCCGCCGGCGGGGCGGCCGGCCGGCGTGGTGCGGCCCCCCTGGCCAGGAGGCGGTGGGATGGGGCGGCCCGTCGACGATCGGGGCGGGGGCGGCACTGGTCGGCCGCTCGGCGACAGTGGAGGCCGCATGCCGGGAGGGGGAGGGATGGGCTTGCCGCTCGCGCTCACGGGCGGGCGGGTGTCCCGAGGAGGGGCGGCACTGGAGCCGCCGGGCCCGGCCGCGGCCGCCGCCGGGCGGTGGCCAGGGGCGTGGGCCGGGCCGCCCGCGCCACGGGGCGCGGGCGCGCCCGCCGGTGGCCGGGCGCCGCCGGGCGCGAATGAAGCCGGCGCGGGCCGGGCGGCGCCGGGCTGCTCGGACGCCGGGCGACTGGTCACCAGACGCGGGTCGCGACCGCTCGGGGCGACGGTGGGGCGTTCGGCGGGCGCAGGGGAGGGGGCCTGGGTGGGCGGGGCCGGCTCCAGGGGAGCAGCGGCGGGCCGGGCCGCCGCCGCGGGGCGCTCGGCGCCGGGCGAGGGGGTTGGCGGCAGGACGGCCGGCGGGGCCGGAGCGGGCGGCGGGGCCGGCGCGGAAAGCGGGGCCGTCGGGGCCGGCGCGGAAAGCGGGGACGGCTGCTCCACGGGCGGGGGCGCCGGAGCCGCGGTCGCAGGGCTCGGCGGCTGGACGGCCGGGGCCTCGGCCGCCGGGACCTCAGGTGCCTTGGTGGCCTTCTTGGCCGCCGCCGGCTCGGGCGGGGACACGTCGCGCCGGAGGCCTTCGCGGTCGGCCTTCCTTCGGGCGCGGTCCGCTTGGGCCTCCTCGATGCTCGAGGAGTGGCTCTTGACCCCGATCCCGAGCGAGATGCACAGGTCGAGGGCTTCCTTGTTGGTCAGGCCGAGCTCGCGGGCGAGCTCGTACACCCGGATCTTCTTGCTGGGCAACTGCTCCTTCGGTCCTTCCTGTCGCCGCCGGTGGGCGGGGCTCCATCCTCGCACATGGCCGCCGGGACGGTCGCACCGGGTGCCCGGCGATACTCATCCCGCCAGCGCGCTGACGATGCGGCTGATGACCGCCTCGTCGAGCCGCACCGGTCCGTGCAGCGCCCGGGGCAGCGCCCGCCGGCGGGCGGCCTGCCGGATACAACGCTCGTCGGGGCAGATCCATGCCCCCCGGCCCGGGAGGGTGCGCCCGATGGCGAGCGTACCATCGCCGCCGCGGACCAGCCGCACCAGCTCCGCCGACGCCTTGACGGCGCCGCAGCCCACGCACGTTCGTTGCGGTGCTATGCCGAGGCCTCCTCCCCGGCACCGGCCGGCGCCGTGTCCACCGGCGGGGTGTCCACGGGCGGGGTGTCCACGGGCGGGGTGTCCACGGGCGGCGTGTCCACCGGCGGGGCTTCTCCGGCCGGGGCGGCAGGCTGGCCTTCGGCCCAGGCCTCGGCGGAGACGGCCTCGCCCCCTTCCGCTGACTGCCAGACCATCTCACCCGACGCGTTCCGGACCCACTCGCCCTCGGCCCAGTCCTCGCTGGCGTAGGCGGCCTCCTCCTCGGCCAGCTGGGTCTCGCTCTTGATGTCGACGCGCCAGCCGGTGAGCCGGGCGCCGAGGCGCGCGTTCTGCCCCTCCTTGCCGATGGCCAGGGAGAGCTGGTAGTCGTGCACGACGACGGTGGCCGTCCCGCTGTCGTCGTCGAGGCGGACCTCCTTGACCTTCGCGGGTTGGAGGGCGCGCAGCACGAACTCGGCGGGGTCCTCGGAGAAGGGGATGATGTCGACCTTCTCGCCCCGCAGCTCGTTGGTGACCATCCGCACCCGGGCGCCCCGGGCGCCGACGCACGCACCCACCGGGTCGACGTTGGCATCGTTGGACCACACCGCGATCTTCGTGCGGTGGCCGGGCTCCCGGGCGCACGCCTTGATCTCGACGACTCCGCTGGAGATCTCCGGCACCTCCAGCTCGAACAGCCGCTTGATGAGGCCTGGATGGGTGCGGCTGACCACGATCTGGGGGCCCTTGGTCGTCTTGCGAACCTCGACGATGTAGGCCTTGAGCCGGGCTCCGTGCTCGTATCGCTCGTAGGGAACCTGCTCGGCCTGGGGCAGCAGGGCCTCGACCTTGCCCAGGTCGAGCAGGGTGTAGCGGTTGTCGCTCTGCTGGATGATCCCGGTGACGATGTCGCCCTCGCGGCCTGCGTACTCCTCGTACTTGAGGTCCCGCTCGGCCTCCCGGATGCGCTGCATGATGACCTGCTTGGCCGTCTGGGCGGCGATGCGGCCGAAGTCGTTGGGCGTGTCGTCCCATTCGCGCACGACGTTGCCGTCCTCGTCGAGCTCCTGGCCGTAGACGCGGATCTCGCCCGTCTCGGGATCGACGGTGACCACTGCCTCCTCGGCCGCGTTCGGCATGCGCTTGTAGGCGGCGACCAGGGCATTGGCCAGGGCGTCGAGGAGGGTGTCGACCGAGAGGCCCTTCTCCCGGGCGATCAGCTGGAGC